>JAAUYK010092451.1_pt1 | contig 10924 bp, 7 predicted proteins | sample 7278021 | NCBI WGS metagenome assembly JAAUYK01 (sample SAMN14350223, study PRJNA611818) | marine sediment metagenome | isolation source: surface marine sediment (1.8m) | place: French Polynesia: Moorea | collected 2018-08
AAACGAGGGTTGTACAGCGACAAGTACGTTACCGAACTCTTTACCCAGGACGAACAGGTCCTGGCCGTTTGTCAGGTGCTTGCCTGGCGCTGGGCCCCACTGGGCCTCGATCTCATCAAGCCACTTTTCACGTCGCAGGTGATCATCTACAGAAATGGTTGCATGCACGTTTGCATCGGTGCCATAGGTAGAGGCATTGCCTTTTAAAATGCTGTCACGTAACGCATCCACGCTTTCGGGAAGGTCAACTGTGTAACCTTCTTTTTTCAGATTCTGTAAGGTGTGATAGATCGAACTGTATACAGACAGATAGGCAGCGGTACCAGTCTTACCGGCATTCGGTGGAAAATTAAAGATGACAACCGCCAGTTTTCTATCGGCACGCTTTGTATTACGCATTGTGATAATACGCTTCACTCTATCCGCGAGTGTCGATACGCGCTCGGTATGTGCCTGCATGTCGCGTGGCTGATCGGATTCACTAGAGCGGCCACCAAATACGCAAGAACCGGTGGCACCGTCAATCTCTGGAATAGCTACCATCATTGTCGACTCTACCGGCATCAGTCCATGTTCTGATTCCTGCCATTCTTCCAGACTCTGGAATTCAACGGCCTGCGCTGCTATATACGGCACGTCCAGTTTAGCCAACATATCTTCGGCTGCCTGAGCGTTGTTATAGGCTGGACCACCAACAAGGGAAAAACCGGTTAGAGATACGACGGCGTCAACAGCACACTTACCGTTTTTCATAAAATACTTGTCAATGGCCGGCCTTGAATCAAGGCCGCTTGAAAATGCGGGTATGACTTTAAGACCGCGCGCTTCCAGCGCCTCAATCACTGCATCGTAATGACGGGTATTACCGGCAAGCAGATAGGAGCGCATGACCAGTAAACCAATACAACCGTCATTCTTACGCTTAATGTTCGCCAGCGGTTTTAGTGAATCCGTAATGCGTTCTTTGATACGCGGATGATACACGCCAACATCCGGGTACACGTGTGGGTCAGAAACCTTCAACGTGTCGCGTAGTTTTGCGCGTTCTCCGGAGGCATATCGATTAATAAGCAAACGTACCATATTAGCAACGTTGTCATCAGATGCTGCTAACCAGTATTGCAATGTTAAAAAATAAGCTCGTACGTCCTGCGCCTTACCCGGAATAAAACGCAGTATGCGTGGCAATCTTCTTAGCATTGCCATTTGACCAGCACCGGAACCCTGATTTTTACTGCGGGAACGGTTTCCACTTAATTTTTTCAGCATAGCAATGGCGCCAGACTGTGGTGCGCCCATGACAAACTCACCAATCCGTGTAAGTACCATCACTTCTTTTGCCGACATCGCTCCAACGAATGCATCGCAGTCATCTTTCCTGGCCTGAAGTGCATCGATAACCGGTTTTATATGTTCTTCCATGAATAACATCGTGGCAATAATGATGTCTGCATCTGCGATATCTTCACGACACTTTGCAAGCGTTTGCGGCTGGCTTCCCCACTCAGCTGCAGCATGAAGACATAATCTTAAACCAGGTAACTCTTTTGCCAGTGTCTTGCTGGCGCGTTCAACTGTACTTGCCAGATGATTATCCAGCGTAACGATGACTACCTTCACAGGTGTCTTTTTAACGGCCGAAGTGAGCTTTGGCATCGTAAAGTGTCTCAATTGAAATTTGTTGTATTCCTTTTTCCTGCGCATATGCCTCGGTATTTTTCCTGGCCTTGCCACGAACAAAGAAAGGAATCTTTTTTAGTTCCTGTTCGGCATCTGCTTCCCAGTTAACTTGATCACTAGTTGTTACCGCTGCCTGTTCCTGCTGGCTGGCATCGCTACGTATTTCGGTAACATTGCCAAGGTGTGATGCAGCGCTGCTGTCATTAAATTCAAAATCATCACGAAACATGGTTAGCAGGTGTTCTTCCAGGCCCATCATTAATGGATGTACCCATGTATCGAAGATGACATTGGCACCTTCGAAACCCATTTGCGGAGAAAAACTTGCCGGGCAATCCTGCACATGAAACGGAGACGAAATAACGGCACAGGGAATACCGAGTCGCTTGGCGATGTGGCGCTCCATTTGCGTACCCAGCACCAGTTCAGGTTCTGCAGCGGCGACCTGTTTTTCAACTTCAAGGTAATCATCGGTAATCAGCGCCTCGATACCATACTCTTCTGCAGCTGCACGCACTTCGCGTGCGAATTCCCTGCTATAAGTACCAAGCCCGACAACATCGAAACCAAGTTCTTCTTTCGCAATACGGGCTGCAGCCAGTGCATGCGTGGCATCAGCAAAGATAAACACGCGTTTACCTGTCAGGTAGGTCGAATCAATAGAACGCGAGTACCACGGCATGCGCGAATTGTTTTCATTACATATCTCGGTAACGTCGATGCCCGTAATCGCACCAACTTCACGGATAAATTCAAGCGTTGCTCCAACACCAATCGGTACTGTGTTTACTGTTGGCTGTTTGAATGTACGTTCAAGCCACTTACAGGTCGTGCGAGCGATCTCGGGATACAGGCAAATATTGAAATCTGCCTGTGGTATCCGTTTAAGATCATCAACACTGGCATCTTCCGGGGCGACCACGTTGACGTCGACACCAATACTGGCAAGCAAACCGATAATTTCTTTGACATCATCACGGCAACGAAAGCCCAGTGCAGACGGGCCCAGCAAGTTAGCCGTGGGACGTTCACGTTGTTCTTTTTCTACAGGCGTGTTGACCTGGTCTGCAAGTAGCGTTCGCACCAGGTAATACAAGGTTTCACTGGCTGCCCAGTTTTCTTTCTTTGAATAAGCAGGTAACTCTAAAGGCACAACCGGTACTGGCAGAGACATGCCTGATGCAAGCGCACCCGGTTGGTCCTGAATCAACTCGGCTGTACATGATTCACCAACCAGCATCGCGTTGGGTTGAAAACGATCGTAGGCTTCCTGCACGGTGTTAATTACGAGACCGGCCGTATCGCCACCAAGATCGCGCGCCTGGAACGTGGTGTAAGTTACGGGGGGACGCTTATCCCGACGTTCAATCATCGTAAATAATAGATCAGCGTAAGTGTCGCCCTGTGGCGCGTGTAAAACATAGTGAACATCCTGCATGGATGTCGCTACGCGCATCGCGCCAATATGCGTTGGGCCTTCGTATGTCCAGAGAGTTAACTGCATGCTAGACCGCCAGACGCTCGCGACGATTCAGTGGTCGTGCAAAAAGTTCGGCCAGGTCAGCGGCCTGCTCGAATCCATGCACCGGTGAAAACACCAGTTCTATTGACCACTTGGTGGTAAAGCCCTCGGCCTCCAATGGATTGGCAAGCCCAAGACCGCAGACCGTGATATCAGGTTTATCATCACGAACACGGTCGAGTTGTTTTTCTACATCCTGTCCCTCTGACAGCCTGACCGACTCCGGCAAGAGCGGTAGTTCGCTGGCCATGAGTTTTTTATCCAGGTGTGGCACACCGACTTCACATAATTCCATGTCGCATTCGCGTTGCAGAAATCGGGCTAGTGGAATTTCCAGCTGCGAATCGGGCAGGAATGAAATACGTTTTCCAGCCAGCTTTTCCTTGTAGCGCGCCAGCGCTTTTTCAGCACGGGCGACCGGCATGGCCATGACCGAGTCAAAGCGTTCCTGATCTATTTGCCATTCAGCGGCAGCAGCACGAAACCACTCAAGGGAACCCTCGACACCAAATGGATACGGCGCTTCAATTAGCGTTGCGCCTCGTGCCAGCAAGGCACGTGCTGTTTCGCCCAGAAACGGCTGCGCCAGCAGGATCTTTGTGCCTTTGCCAACTGCGGGCAACTCGGTCGCACGTCGCGGCGGGAAGAAGGCCACGTTTTCGATACCGAGGTTTGTGAACAAGCGTGAAAACTGGTCTTCAACCACATCAGCCAGTGTGCCGACGATTAAAAGTGATTGTTCACTATCATCCTGTTGTTTTAATTCAGGTACCATTGCCTGCAGACAGTTATCTTCCCCCTGCGTAAAGGTGGTCTCTATGCCACTGCCGGAATAGCTAAGGATGCGCACCCTTCCCTGTTGCTTTATTGACAGTCGTTCGGCCGCGGTAGCCAGGTCCAGCTTGATCACCTCGGACGGGCAAGAGCCGACGAGAAATAATGTTGTGATATCCGGTCGACGTTCCAGTAGCTCTTCCACCACACGGTCGAGCTCCTCATTACAGTCGGCCATACCGGCCAGGTCGCGATCTTGCAATATCGCGGTCGCAAATCGAGGTTCGGAGAAAATCATCACACCGGCAGCAGACTGGATCAGATGGGCACAGGTACGGGAACCGACGACGAGGAAAAAGGCATCCTGTAACTTGCGATGTAACCAGACGATACCGGTCAATCCACAAAAGACTTCGCGCTGACCTCGCTCGCGTAGAACCGGGCGTTCATTGCAACCGCCAGCGGCACCAGTTGGCGAGTTTGCCAGGCTCATCTTGCGGCCCCCAAGGCAGCCCCGGTTTCGTCTGAAAGCGTTGTATTTTCTAGCCTCGCGAGACGGAACTTAAACAGGAATTGCATTGCGTTCACTATGTACGAGGAGTAAGCTACGAGAGCGATCAGCATTTGATCGTGCGCGGTAAAAAAGCCGAAAAAGAAGACAATCAGGTAGGCAGTATGCAGGGCCAGTACCAGGATACTAACGACATCTTCCCAAAAGAAAGGTTTGGCAAACAAGTACTTGCCGAACACATCGCGTTCCCAGATCGAGCCAGTCACCATAATCGTATACAGGACCAGCGTCTTGATTACGATTGATATAGACGCTAACAGAAACCCTTCACCGGTGGCCAGGTATCTTAGCACCAGGCCCAAACTTATAAGAAAAACAACAAATTGCACAATAGCGAGGATACCCTGGACCAATGTCCACGGGGACTCATCCCGACGCTTTCTCTCTTCCGGAGTATATAAAGTATGTTGCGTTTGAGATCTGCTTATTTTCATTGTGGCGCGCGCTACCCCCCTGCTCCGATCCCGGAATTCAATGTAAAACAGTATACCAAAACTGTCAACATAACTATACGTAAACATGACTTGACATTGATGACCCTGAGCGTATCCTACGAAGATAGGAAGTTCTCTTTTTATAAGTAATCAGGGTCATTTCTGACGAAGCGGTACTAAAACCGCAGTCAGACCTAACAAACAAAGGGGTGTCTGGTGATCAATAGCAGTGAACAAAAATATCCAAGGTGTTCGCCGCTTAGAGAGGAGGCACAAATGACGGGTTACTCAAATCGTGACTCAACATTTAATACAACCGGCGATGGGGAACCGGAGGTTCGTAACGAGGACGATTGCTCTTCGCTGGAAGTTGAATCAAGGCAACAGTTACTCAATCTGCTGCAAACTGTAGAAGGCGATATTATTCCACGGCTGGTGGAAACACATCGTCAGAGCGGCAAGTCCAGAGAAGCAACTTCAAAATCTGAAAACATTCCTGAAGATCAAATAAAAATGTTTGCCCTGTTACTTATCGGGCAGAATTTTGAAAAGGCATCCGACTTTATCGCGTCACTGCGCGAGCGCGGGGTGTCAGAAGAAACACTTTATCTTGACCTGTTTTCACCTGTCGCCAAATACTTTGGCCAGATGTGGGAAGAGGACTTGTGCACCTTTACCGAAGTTACCATTGGTGTTGGTCGATTGCAGGAATTACTGCGCGAAATCAGCTCCGACGTTCGTTACCAGGAACAACAAGCAGAAGAAAAGAACCGCCGTATATTATTAACACCGGTGCCTGGTGAACAACATACATTCGGCATGAGCATGCTAATCGAATTTTTTTACCGTGCTGGCTGGGAAGTCTGGGGCTGGCCGGGTGTTACAGACCAAAACCTGTTGCAACTAGTTAAGAACGAATGGTTCCATATCGTTGGAATATCAATGTATGCTCAGATTCATCAGGATGCCTTGCTGCAAACCATCCAGGAAATAAGGGAGGCATCTAAAAATCCAGCCATCAAAATCATGGTGGGGGGACATGCCTTTGGTAGTAATCCTGAATTGATTGATTCGATAGGTGCAGATGCCTTTGCGGCGGATGGCCCCCAGGCATTACACAAGGCTGATCACCTGTTTGAGCTTCAATGATTATCTTAACTAGTGCGATGGTAACGAAATAACACATAAGCGTGTTGTTAGGAGCACTATCAAAAATTGAAAGACTTTAATTCACCAGGTGAATCCTTTAGCGAGCTTGCAGCAGATAATGCCGCGAAGCTTATCGCCGTCGCTAATGATATAACGTTAGTCATAAGCGCTGACGGCGTCATCAATGATATTGCAATCTACGCTGAAGAACTGAAGGGTGAAGACTTCAAGGACTGGATTGGTAAAAAATGGGTTGATGTCGTCAGCGTTGAAAGTATCCCCAAGATTGAAAGCCTGCTAGCTGCAAAGCTTGAAAATTCTGAAAACCGTTGGCGCCAGATCAATCACCCAACTGAAAGCGCAGGTGATTTACCTGTGCAATATGTGACGATGCCGCTGGATAAGAAGGGTAGCATGGTTGCTGTTGGTCGCTACCTTGGTTCCATTGCATCGTTGCAACAACAGTTACTCAATGCGCAACAGTCAATGGAACGACACTACTGGCAGTTCAGGCATCTTGAAACCCGCTATCGATTGTTGTTCAAGCTTTCAGCCGAGGCGGTATTTATTATTGATTCGCAAAACCAGAATATTCTGGAAGCGAATCCTTACGCACACACGTTCCTGGAAAAAGAAGAAGGCGAACTCGCGGGTCTTAATTTCAGTAAGCTATTTACAAAATCCAGTGTGCAGGAAGTGGATAAGCTACTTGCCGATGTCAGGGCTACCGGCAAACTTGCAAACGGTAAAGTTAACCTGACAAATAACAAGAGCGATATCAATATCTCTATTTCATTATTTCCACAGAATGGTTCTTCACTTTATTTAATTCGTTTATCTCCTTTATCAAGCGCTGCAGAACTTGGTGCAAGCGTCAACCCAAGGGAAAAATTACTTACCCTGGTTGAAAATGCGCCAGATGGTTTCGTGGTTACCGATGCTAACGGTGAAGTTATCGCAGCCAACAAAGCATTCCTTGAATTGGCCGAATTATTTACAGAGGAGCAGGTAAAAGGTGAATCACTGTCGAAATGGCTTGGACGACCAGGTGTTGATTTAAATGTACTGACAGCTAACCTGCGCGAACAAGGCAAGGTAAGAATGTTTGCTACGTCGTTACGTGGTGAGTACGGTTCATCAATACAGGTAGAAATATCGGCAGCGTCACTTACTCACGAAGATCAGCAGTATTTTGCTTTCATTATCCGTGATATCGGTTTACGACTTGATACCCAGGTAAGTAGAGATAACAAGATGCCACGTCCCGTGCAGCAGTTAACTGAACTTGTTGGTCGCGTGCCATTAAAAGAACTGGTACAGGAATCTACCGATATGATCGAGAGATACTGTATTGAAGCCGCACTGGAGATCACCGGTGACAATCGTGCATCGGCTGCTGAGATGCTGGGGCTTAGCAGGCAAAGCTTGTATACCAAGTTACGTCGCTACGGGCTTGGCGATCTTGCGCCCGAGGGTGGAGATTAACAGTCTCACGCTGGCAGGACCTGGATGCGCGAGAGTATGACAACCACACTGGAAACACGGCCACAACCGGCCGCTATTATTACGCTATTAAAACCTATTACGTGGTTTCCACCGATGTGGGCTTTCACGTGCGGTATTGTTTCCGGCGGCGGCAGCCTCAGTACCGATTTTTTCCTCATCATCGCTGGCATTATGCTTTGCGGACCACTGGTTTGCGGAACCAGTCAGGCAGTGAACGACTGGTTTGACAGACACGTCGATGCCATTAATGAACCTGATCGTCCTATTCCGTCGGGACGCATACCCGGTAACTGGGGCTTGTATATTGCCATTATCTGGACTGCGGTCTCGATGCTGGTCGCTTACCAGCTAGGTACATGGGTTTTTAATGCCGCCGTCGTAGGAATGCTGCTTGCCTGGGCCTATAGCGCACCACCGTTTCGACTAAAACAAAATGGCTGGTGGGGAAATACCGCATGCGCTGTTTGTTACGAGGGCTTACCGTGGTTTACCGGCGCTGCATTAATGACATCGGTGTTACCTGACAGCAGCATCATTATATTGGCCTTGCTATACAGTGCTGGTGCACACGGCATCATGACGCTGAACGATTTTAAAGCCATAGAAGGCGATAAACATATGGGTGTTAAGAGCCTGCCGGTACAACTTGGTGCCGAGCGAGCTGCGAAACTCGCGTGCATCGTAATGGCATTACCGCAAGTGGTTGTCGTTGCACTGCTGTTTAAATGGGGTTTGTCCGTCCATGCCTTCATGGTAAGCATTGTGTTAGTCGTGCAAGTCGCATTAATGTCTCGCCTGTTGAAGAAGCCACGTGAGCTCGCGCCATGGTATAACGCGACCGGAATCAGCCTGTACGTGACCGGCATGATGATCAGTGCATTTGGAATTCGAAGCATGGTGTTGGCATGAGTAATAGAGGATTAAGCTGGCTGGGAATTATCAGGCTCGGGCTGGTACAAACATCGCTCGGTGCGATTGTTATCCTGACAACATCGACGATTAACCGCGTGATGGTCGTTGAGCTTGCGTTGCCAGCGATGCTGCCCGGTGCGCTGGTCGCTTTCCACTACGCTATACAAATGTTGCGGCCCCGGTTTGGCTATGGTTCTGATGTAGGCGGCAGACTGACTAACTGGATTATTGGCGGTATGGCGACACTTGCCGTGGGCGGCATACTCGCCGCCACAGCTACCGCACTCATGGCCAGTAACCTGGTGCAGGGAATTGCCCTTGCCGTATTTGCCTTCATGCTTGTAGGTGTTGGCGTTGGCGCATCAGGCACTTCGTTACTGGTACTGCTGGCGAAAAAAGTAGACGCACATCGTCGAGCGGCGGCGGCAACCATTGTCTGGCTTATGATGATTTGCGGTTTCATCATCACCGCCGCCATCGCCGGCCATTACCTGGATCCGTTTTCAACAGAACGCCTGGTACAGGTGACTTCTTTTGTCTCGGTTATCGCATTTATTGTGACTGTTTTTGCCGTACGCAATGTTGAAACAACACACCAGTCAGTAAACGATGATACCGATGAGAAAAAAGACAAACCGCCTTTCCTGGTTGCCTTAAAACAGGTCTGGGAAGAACCACAGGCGAGACGGTTTACGATATTCGTGTTCGTTTCAATGCTGGCCTACAGTGCCCAGGACCTCATCCTTGAACCTTTTGCAGGTCTTGTTTTTGGCTTTACGCCTGGTGAATCTACCAAGCTCGCCGGCATACAAAACGGCGGCTTACTTACCGGTATGCTATTGGTTGCGGTCGTCGGTACCTTACTCAACCACAGGAAAATTGGCGCGCTAAGAATCTGGACGGTTGGTGGCTGCGCTGCTTCGGCAGCTGCGTTAGTCGGACTGGCAGCAGCTGGTGTAACAGGACCGCCCTGGCCATTGCGACTGTCGGTGTTCGCTTTAGGTTTTGCCAATGGCGCATTCGCCGTTGCCGCCATCGGCTCTATGATGGAGTTAGCGGGCCAGGGTACTGAATCAAGAGAAGGCGTACGCATGGGACTGTGGGGAGCAGCGCAAGCTATCGCTTTTGGTCTTGGCGGTTTTCTGGGAACGGTCGCTGTTGACGTAATGCGTTTTGCGATCGACAACGTTGCGACTGCATATGCATCTGTCTTTGCTGCACAGGGGTTGATGTTCCTGGTAGCAGCATTTTTGGCCTCAAGAATCGGTACCGACGAAGACACAGTTTCAACACAGGAACCACATACATTCACAACGGGCAATCCTCGTTACTCAACGGGAGTAGAACAATGAACGTAATAAATGCCGAAGATACTTTTGACGTTGTTGTCGTTGGCGGCGGACCGGCCGGTGCCACTGCAGCAACAGACCTCGCAAGACAGGGACATTCTGTGATGCTCCTGGATCGTGGTGGCAGGATAAAACCCTGTGGCGGCGCGATCCCGCCCAAGCTAATCGAGGAATTTTGCATTCCTGATAGTTTGTTAGTTGCACGCGTCAATTCAGCATGCATTGTTTCACCAACGTTTCGCGAAGTTAATATGCCTATTGATGGTGGTTATGTCGCCATGGTTGATCGAGACGAATATGACGAATGGTTAAGGGAGCGAGCCGCCAGTGCCGGTGCAGAGCGTAGACAGGGTCGTTTCAGAAAAATTGAACGTGATAATCATGATGTTGCGCATATCAAGTATGAAGAAGCAAATGGTGATATGCGATCAGTTCGTGCGCGTTATGTGATTGGCGCAGACGGCGCACGTTCAGAAGTTGGTAGACAGGCCGTGGCCGGCGCCGACAGCGTGCCATATGTCGCAGCTTATCATGAGATTGTGCGTTCACCTGCTGGTGATTCCAATCAAATCAAATTTAATAAACAACGCTGTGATATTTACTATAACGGTGAATTATCTCCCGACTTCTATGCGTGGGTTTTTCCACATGGCAATACAACCAGCATTGGTGTCGGTAGCGCGAATAAGGGGTTCTCATTGCGCGCAGCAGTGAGTGAACTTAGAAACATTATAGGCATGGAAGACGCAGAGACTATTCGTAAGGAAGGCGCACCAATTCCGCTAAAGGCGATGTCCAGGTGGGACAACGGTTACGATGTGATCCTTGCTGGAGACGCTGCGGGAGTTGTCGCGCCCGCATCCGGTGAAGGCATTTACTACGCCATGCATAGTGGTCGCCTGGTAGGTGAGGCCGTAAGTGATGCACTTGCTACCGGTGATGCAAAAGCACTGAAACAGGCAAGAAAAAAATTCATGAAAGGTCATGGCCGTGTTTTCTGGGTTCTGGGTATGATGCAGAAGTTCTG
>JAAUYK010186345.1_pt1 | contig 10922 bp, 15 predicted proteins | sample 7278021 | NCBI WGS metagenome assembly JAAUYK01 (sample SAMN14350223, study PRJNA611818) | marine sediment metagenome | isolation source: surface marine sediment (1.8m) | place: French Polynesia: Moorea | collected 2018-08
ACAAAGTCTAGACTGGCTGGCCGTGATTCAATTGTCATCATTATCTGCAGCGCCTTTGTTGCCCGCTTTTTGCCCCTCATCTATTTTTCCCTCGCCGTAACAAGCGTGGACAAGGGGGTGGTTGCTGTGTTGTCGTCGTGGTTAATTTCGGGCGAATGATAAATGTGAAAACATTCTTATAGACCAGGGCGGATGGATAGGAGGTTCAAGATTGCTTTTTTTGCCCCGTGTCTTTGTAGGAAAACTCTACATTTTTTTACAGCCTGTCTAAGTCAAAAAGCTCGTGTTCGAATCCATTAATCCTGCCTGGATCTCACGCCGAGATTCATTCTCTTTTGTTCTTCTTCGGCGGCCCCATTTCCCCCTCGCCGGCATAATGCACACACACAGCCCATTTTCTCGCTCTCGCCCATTTATCGTAATTGAGCTGATACTACAGGGTATAGCGGACCTGAGACTCTTGGAAGTTGCTTTTGTTGCTCGGCCGTAGCACCGAGGTTCTCGCTCGGCAACATCCTGTTTCCCATCTCCGCATCTCGTCTGGCAATTGAAAATTACGTCGGACGTCGGCGGCAATTCATTTTCCAGCCGGGTCAGATTCCCCCGCCCTCTTCCTCAATTTTTCTTCTTCTCCTTCTCCCCGACCGGGGGCACAAAAAAGGCAACGGCGGCAGACAATATGGAAGAAAGACGGTTTTCTTACCATAGCGGTTCGTTCGTTGGTTCGTTCGTTCGTTCGTTCGTTCGTTCGTTCACCCTATGGGACAATTTATTGTCTATCGCATTTTTTTTCCTGGCGGCAAAGTCAATATCCTCCTTCGATGGCAAACACGTCCGTAGTTTATATGATCAACTCATGCAGACTTTAGACGTCGTAGTCTCTCTCGATGGCCGCCCACCAGCTGCTGTCGAGGGCGACGGCTCCAATCTCGAAGTTCCTGTGCGGCACCGCCACGCCCGCCGACCTCAGCTTGGCCAGGTAGGCCTGGCTGTTTCGCCGCGCCTGCGCAAAGTCCTCCATGGCGAAGGACTGCTGGTAGGCGCCGAGGAGCTTGTCCAGCTGCTTCTTCGTGTTCTTGGAGGGCAGGGCGGACGGGACGCCCGCGTGGAGGGGGTAGTCCCCGGCGCAGGCCTCGCAGCCGCAGTCAAAGAAGTAGGTTGACTTCAGGCGGTCTTTGCGTTCGTCGAGAGACATCTGAAGAGAAGTGTACGGGTTAGACGAAAACAACTAAAACACTCGATCCAACAATCCATACCTGCGTGTGGTGTATCCCATAGTTGTTGGAGACCTCCTCCCCCTTGGCAATGAACCTCTTCGCAACAACTACCATGACGCCGCCGGCAAAAAACTTCGCTGTGTTGTGCGCGCAGCTGTGGTTGAAGAGGACCATCCTCCCGTAGACGCCGGTGGCCACCGGCCGCAGCGGGATGTCTCCGCGGACCAGCCCCGACAGCGCGTACACCGTGTGGATGTTGAACGTCATAGACAGCTGGTAATCGTGGAGCCGTCTCAACACACTCCATTCGGTCTTGGTCGGGTCTTTGCTGTCTGTTTGAGCAAAGTATCCCGACTGCCTGAGACACTTGAGCAGCAGGACGGAGCGGATGGCCGTCTTCAGCTTCCGCTCGCCGTCCATGGCGGTCTCGTGGCCGACGAGCTGGTCGAGGAAGTCGTACTTGTCGAACGGGTCGTTGTCGCAGCCGAACTCGGGATTCTTCGAAGAGTCGCAACTGCGTTTGAAGAAGCTTTTGGGGTACTTTTCTACGGGCATAATATTCTACCTCACCCCTTTATCTCCTCCGGTAATCTCTCGGCGACCGCCCTAAGCGCTAGAAACATGCATCCCGACTGCTCGGCCTGGTCCTCTCCCTTCCTCCTCCTCTCTTCCGCCTGCTGCATATAGTCGGCCAGCACGAAGACCTCGTGCCTGTGGTAGGTGTCGACGGCGGCGCGGAGACACTCCCGGCTGCAGAATCGGACCCCGCTCACCACGGGGCTCGGGTGAAAGACCTGCCTCCGCAATCTCGCCTGGCAATTGTGGCAAGCCTTAGAAACCACGGCGACGGGGCCGTCGTCGCCGTGCTCGAACTGTGCGACGCCGACGAGCGGCCTCTCGAGGGCGATCATTTCGCCCGGTGCGATGTCGGTGGCCGCCGTCAGGTACCTGCCGCGGTCCGGCCCGCCGTAGACGATCTTCAAGCGGGACGAAAAGGTGGCGTGAACGTCGGTCACGCTACCAGCAGGAAATTGGCTCCGGATCGCGTCAAAGAAGGACGTTTGCTTGCACTTCCAGTCCTTGCTGCCGTCGTCTTCTTCAGTTACTTGCTTTACCTTTGCCAACGTTGCCTCCACTTGAGCGATGAAAGCGGCTCTCAACTTGTCTGACGTGTCCTATGTGTATATTTATTGTGTCATGGTTGCCAACATTACACTGTTTAAAAAGTTTTATTAATCATGCCGGGTACTAACCGCAGACGCCTCTGCCGCTTTGACTGCTGCCCGAAACGTCTTCTCTGCCTCCACTTTTCGCTCGTCCAACTTGATCAAGCACTTTGCCTTCCTGTCCAGCAAGAGAAACTCCTTTGTGTCGTCTTTCGAATGCTCGAGAGCGGCGTCAATGTCGTCGGCGCAGAGTCGGAACTCCTCCGCCCTGAAGAGTACGGTCGACCGACCGCTGAACCCCTGGTAGATGGCCTCCGCCCTCTCCCTGCCCTTCTGCATGCAGTGACAGGCCTCCAGATAGGCACCGTAACAGGCCAGAGATGTGTCCAATTTGTTCTTCTGGAACGCTTTCACCCCGTGCAGCCGCAGTTTCTCGCAGTCCTCCCTTGTCAACGACAACCTCTCGACCTCCGGCAACATGTTCACGTCCTCGGAGGCGCCGAGTACATCTCTCAACAGCTTCCCCGTGTCAGCGTACTTGCCAACTTTGGTTGGAAACTTTGACCTTATTTCCTCGTACACTTCCGAGAAGGAGGCCATTGTGGTATTATCGCGAAATCGATTGCGTTTTCTCTCCTCTTCCGGCCGGGGCTACACTTTCGTTTTGCGTGCAGCACGATTTGACGGCGGGGAGGAGAGGAGATAGCAGCTACTATGATGCTTGGACGCACGCCAATTTCTCCGGCGCGTTTGAATCGCCAAGCGGGAACGAGAAAAAGTAACCCCTTAATTTCTTTTCTCTTTTCCAGACGTGGTGAAGGACGTGCGCGTGTCGTGCAACAACGACGACATCACGCTGACCATCTCGACGGTGCTCGACTCGTTCAACGGCCTCATCTACCCGAAGGGCCTGTCCAAGAACTCGTCCTGCATGACCGAGTACATCGCGTCGGAGAGCACCGTCGAGTACGTGCTCTCGCTGCGATCCTGCAACACCATGAGCACGGACGTGGTCGACGGCATCGAGTACTTCAACACGATCGTGGTGCAGCCGCACAGGAAGCTGGTGACGAACCAGGGGCGCGGATACCACATCAGGTGCAGATACAGGACAGAGTCGAAGACGCTCAAGTCGGACTTTGACGTCAGGTGAGTTTTGCGTACATGGAGCTAGCTTCCAAATTCGCGTGCACGTATGTATTCAAAGTCGTGACTGAACTCCGATAACCCCGAAGTGGTCTCGCCCTAACTGTTTATGCCGCAATTTTTTTGCGTACTCTCACGTCCTGACCTAAATTCGCATAGTGGGATTAACTCGTTTGTCAGCCCGACCGACCGACCGTTGATTGAGTTTGACTGACTGACACGACTGACAATGACAAGGGGAGGATGACTCTTAACTACTCCACCTGCTCCAGGTTTGAGTGGGCCGACGAGGTGAAGCCCGGCGAGGAGGGTTCGACGAGAATTGACGGAGATACTGTTAGGTAATCGACGATAGAGCGAGCGGAGATGACTCGGACGCTCTTCAAACCACTACTACTATACGCCTATTCTCTGTTGGACGATTGGCACGTTCTTGTCTCTGTAGTGCACTATATACGTACGTGTAGGGTTGTGGTGTTGCATGTTGCGGTATTATAGCTTGATGTAGACAAATCGAGAACTCCTATTTCTCGAGGAATCCTGTGTAGTTTGAGACTAGACTCCTAACTGAACTCCCAATTAGCCTAATTATTTCCGATCTGTTTGCAACTAGCTTGTTTTAGAATAGAGCACCATTTCTTTCCCATAGCTTGAACCAGCACAAATGGAAATTGTTCTGCACGGTTATGTCATGTTCAATGGAATTTTTAACATTTCCAGCGGCTTCGGCACGACACCCCTGACGGCGACCGCGGCGATGCCGGCCGCCGCGATGAAGATCTACCGCGGCGAGCCGATCGACGGCCGCGTCGCCGAGGAGGTCAAGATCGGCGACCCGCTTACGCTGGTTGTGAGCATCGACGACCAGGACATCTACGGGATGCACATCACGGAGTGCATGGTGAAGGACGGCCTCGGCTGGTCGGAGCAGCGCCTCCTCGACGAGGCCGGCTGCCCCGTGGAGCGCGAGATCATGGGCGAGTTCGAGTACAGCGGGTCGAAGACGACGGCGCTGGTGCACTTCCAGGCGCACAAGTTCCCCTACACCGCCTCCGTCTACTACCAGTGCAACGTCAGGCTGTGCATCAGGCACGCCGGTGGCTGTGATGACGTCGTGAGTCATTCAATAATTAAGTGATTAATTAGGGCCCTGTTTCACTGAAATCCTTTCAGCCTCCCGTCTGCGCTGCCGAGGACGGATTGACGAACGCGCTCCGCCTCAGCCGAAAGAAGAGGCAGACGATCGAGATCGACGACTCCGAGGGCCAGCTCTACGACCCAGACAGGGAAGACCTCAAGGTCAAGGTCTACTCCGGGCTGTACGTCAACGAGGCCACCGACCTCGACAGCGAGCTCGCCGACGACGACATCGCGGATGAGATCGTAAGTTCTGAACATCTGCCCAAAGTACGGACTCATAAAACGAATTTCACGTGCAGCACTCCCGCGCCTACGACCCGTCGACGATCTGCTTCCCGCAGCGCGACTTCGCGATCGGGATCGCGATCGCCGGCCTCATCCTCATGCTGATCGTGATCGCGGCCATCCTGTGCCTGCTGTCGAAGCGCAGGCGCCGAAAGGACCTCTCCACCACGGGATCCTCCATCTACAGCGGACCCTACACGAACACTGCCTACTCGCACAGCAGCTAAAAACTACTGAGAGGACAATTAATAACAGCAGGAAAGAATAAGCGACCAAAAAATCCGTTGATTGATTGATTGATGTGGTGGTGATGAATTCCCTCGACTTAGAATTGAGACGCGTGGATGTTGAAAAGTGTGCAGAGTGTTTCCATGCATTCGTAGATAGTTAGTGCCATATTAAAAGAAGAAAGGTACCCCCACTCTCTTTTTCTCTCGATATATACACACCTAGATGCAAGCCTAGGAATCCCCTTAACGTATGTATGGCAGGCGAGTGGACATGCAAAAGAAAAGAAGAAGGAAAAGAATCTGACCCCAATTAAGCTAACCACCAACGTTCGGCAAGAGACTACCACAAACGTTACAAGGGCATTTACTGTTCTCAATCTAATGTTACACATTGTACTACACGATGAATTATGGAAAAAAATCACAACTCGAATCTGCTCCGCCGCCGCCGCCGATATACCCAACAATTGACTGCCAAACATGCACTACTGTGAAATAAAACGTGAAATTTTCTTGACTCCGCGTAGTTTAATGCGGTGTATTCGATCGTTCGTAGCATAGCTTATAGTATGAGCAGCACCATAAGGTCGTATTCATTTTTTCTTCGCAGCACGTATACCGTATATACGTACAAAATACGTGTCGTGTGTGTGTACAAGCAAATGGACAGGGAGACCACCGCCAGATTCGACGGTTATTTGTGCGGCTTGCAGTTGTGTGTGTACAGTGTAGGCATGCAATACTTATGGATTAAAGTAGTTTGGGATGTGATCGATGACTTTTCACTCTTATAGTATGTAGTACGGGGCAGCGACGTATTGGTCTCACTAAATCTTCTCACGATACTACGTACATATTCGAGACATTCCACATCACAGTCTTCTTTCTCTTTCCTAGCTTGCCAAGCTGCTGCAATTTACACGAGGACTTCGAACTTGCTTCCTCGTTTTAGCAACTTGACCTGAAGAAGAACATTTGCACAATTGCAAAAAGTATATATACCAGTACGTATACGTGTACGTATACCTGTCCCCCGTCCGACGCCGAGTTGGTGACCGCCTTGAAGGTGAACGTGACGCCCTCGTCGCCGAAATTGGCCTCGAACTCGGTGCCCACATTCACGTTGGGAGGCTTTCCGGTCGCGTTCTGTTTAGAACATTGGATTAACCGTAGCTAATATTTTCTTTCATTGCTTGAAGAAGCTACTCGTAAATGACACCGTACGTATCGCCCTCACCTGAACGACAAGAAACAGCTTGGTGACAATCTCGATGACGTGCCCCGTCTGCAGGACAAAGTCCCCCTTCCTCTTGGAGCTCTCTGTGGAGAGGCAGCCGGGGATGTTGGGCGCCTGCGCGGCCAGAGACGGCAGCGTCAGAGACGACGCGGCCGGAGCCGGGGCGCTGTCATAGTATGCAGTCTCGCGTGTCGGACTCGTCTACGTAAATAGGGCTCAATGAGTACGGAAGTAATGATTTACAGCTTCCAACACTTACACTCCTGACGTGAAAGACGGCGACATTGTCGAAGTAAGGGCTGAGCGAGATCTTGTAGATCTCCGAGGCCGGGATGCGGTACTTGATCTGCATCGTCCGCTGGTCCATGATCAGCATCGAGCTCGTCGAGATCACGAACAGGATCGGCACGAACTAGAATACATAACATATATCATCAACACCAGCTAGGTATCTCATCGACATTGTCGCTCGCACAAAGCACCTTTCCACTCGACCGGGTTATTTTGTTAATGATGTCGGCAAAGACGACGTACTGGTCGTTGGTCTCCACGCTGGACTTCCGCCACTGCGGGTTCTGACGCAGACGGACGTAGTCCCCGAGGAAAGGGTGGCAGATGCTGTGAGGAGTTAGTAGGATTGGATTACTGGTTAGTATGGCAGGCAGCGGAAGGCACGCCGAGATTAGCACGAATTAGTTGGCGGCACACACTCAACTTGTGCACCTTTCCGTTCGACCGGTTGGCCTTTGCCGCCTCCTCGGCGAACACCACCCGCTTCTCTCGCTTGTAAATGCCGCTCTTCTTGAGCGCTTCGCGCCACTGCGCGTTTCGCCGAAGGCCGGCGTAGTCGCCGTAGAAAGGCTGACCGACACTTTATGAATACGACCCCATTTTGCAAGTCTAGCGGTTTTCCCATGTTGAAATTTCATCCGACTTACCTCCTCTGGTACGACGCCTTCCTGTCCTTGAAGATAATACTGGCGGTGACCTTCTCCCGCATGCGGTTGCGCGCCACCTGATCGAATTGGAGGCGGAACCGGTGACACTGTATGAAACCATCTCGATTATCACATTTCGTCCCTTTAGAAAAGTTCAAATCCGGTCCGTACCCTCCACTTGTGATGCAGCCTCCTGACAATCGCGTTGGCGTCCTTCATGTAGGCCGGCGACGCTGGCCACTCTTTGCTCAGCGGCGACTCGGACGGGAGGTGGGCGGCGAGGAACTCGAGGAACCTGGCCCGTTGCCACTTCCTCACCTGCTTCTGGATCAGCGTGGCCGCCCACTCCTCCTGGCGGCGCTGCTTCAGGTCGCTGATGTGCGAGCGCTCCTTCCACCGCTTCCAGTAGGTCGAGATCACCACCTGAGAGTCGTGCAGGCGGCCGAGGCGCTGGCGGGCGGCATGGCCGCGGAACGCCGCCTGGATCGTCACCGCGAGGTCGTCTAATTTGGCGCGGCGGTGCTCTTCAAGAAGTTCCCTCTGAGAATAGGAGAAGAAATTAAGCGAGTACAAAAGACAAAATATGGATGTTCTTATTACCGTTTTGGCCGACTTGATGAAGAGCCTGGTCCTGCCAAACGCGTACTCGTTGGCGCTGACGGGAATGTCCCTGAGTAGATAGGTGACTCCCTCAGCCACGGGCCCGCGCCAGTGCGGCCACGTGTGCGCCGACAGCATCTTGTAGCGGAAGAGGAAGTGGCCGTAGTCGAAGCTCCCGCCGGAGAACCCCTGCCTCCGGAGCGTCGCCGTCTCGCACAGCCCGTGGTAGACCACCTGGTGCCGGACGAGCGCCTCGTCGAACGCGCGCTGCTGCCGGCTCTCGTTCGGCTTCAGGCAGCGCACGTAGTGGAGGCGGCGGTGGCGGAGGCCGCCCAACAGAGAACCGAGGCTAATCTTGAACTGCGTGCCGGCGGTGGCGGGGCGGCGGCGGTTCGTGCGGCGGGGATTCCCCTCGGGAAAGAGCACCTTGAGCAGCGGGTGCGCGCAGTCGAACAGGGCTCGGGAGATGTCCCGATCGAGCGCGTCCACGTTGCGCTCGACGAAGTCCCGCGCGTCGTAGGTCACGCTGCCGGCAAAGTGCTTCACACGGAACGAGTAGTCGAGGCCGTGCCCGCCGCCTCTGATCTCCAGGTGCGGGTGCCGGTCGGCGAACACCTCGTCGATCCGGTCGACGAACCGCGCCGACAGCGCCGCCGGACTCAGCTCTCCGTCGGTCGACGGCGAGAGGAAAAAGCCGGCGACGGGCTGCTTGCGCATCGCGACCTCGTCCAACAGAGACAAGAGTCCGGTCCCGCTTCGCTCGATGGCATCGCAGATGGGCGTGTTGTCGAAGTACTCGATGCCTCCCGTCCACTCGATGCCCTCTCTCGCGTACTCCTCCTGCTCCGCGGCGAGCGTGGACGCCGTCACGAGCTGGTGCAGCTTCTCGTTGGCGTAGTTGATCACCAGCTGCTCGAAGCCGTTGGTCTGCGCGCACTCGAAGCCGTACAGGTCGAGCACGCCGATCGTGTTCTGGCGCGTCCTCGTCGAGGCCTTCTTCATGCCGATGCTCTCGTTGGCGCGGTTCACCATCCAGGCGAAGAGGCGGCCGTAGAGAGCGCGGCAGAGCGCGTCGCGGGACGAAGACGCCTCCGAAGTGGTCAGGTCGGTAACGAGGATGTCGGCGGTCCGGTGGGAGGTGGAGGAGGACGCAGCGGGGATCGTCCTGCTCGTCAGGCAGTTGTGCAGGTGGTCCACGTCGCCCTGAAGGAGCTCGCAGATGTCGTACAACTCTGAAAATTAAAAGATCATATAAGTTCGTTCTCGTAATGAGGGGCCTGTAAATCGACACCATTTCAGTAAAGCAAACAATTACTTCCTACTAATTTGTGCACATAAGAACCATTGCATGTATGTACTGTACATATACATATCCGAACTGTACCAACCATACAGTTCGGATTTTGTCCTGGCCGCTCCCAAAACCGCCGCCTAATAGTCAATTCTAGGTCACCGCTTGTGACGGCAGAGCGGGAATAAAATTGTTTCTTGGAAGCTGGAAAGGAAGGAAGATGCATTTGCATCGGGTGCGGTTTGTGGGCCACAGACAACCAGCTTGTAGCAAGTGTACGCCGCTCGCTGGATCGCTTGCTTGCGGCCGGCCAACTTCTAGTAAAGACGTCTCAGTCCCTCCCACAGTCAGTCAGTCAGTCGGTTCGTAACGGGCTATTCACTCTCCCCCCGCGTTGCCAAGTGCACACAGACAGACCCGCCCAGATTACCATAATCGTTGCTGACGGCGCATCCGTCCGTCCCGTCCATGTTGGTCGTCGGCACGAACTCCAGGTTGCCGAGCTTGAGTACGGCGGCCACGACGCGGAACACGTCCAGGACCTCGTCGGCGCCGAGGCCGAGGTCTTCCATCGCCTTGCGGGTCATCAAGAAGTCCAGCTTGTCGTCGATGGCCTCGCCGGACGACGCGTGCAGGGAGGATGAGGACGAGGAGGTGACGCATCCCGCCGTGGCCGCCCTCGTGCCCGTCCCGCCCGCCGTCGTCGACGTGGTGGAGGAGGCGGTGGCGCCGGACAGGTGCAGCGACGACGAGGAAGAGTTGACGGCGGCGGGCGTGACGTCGCCGCCGCTCCCCGCGCTCCCCACGCCGTCCGTGATCCAGGGCCGGAGGAGCGCGTAGTTGTCCGGGTTGCGCTGGAGGCGGAGCTCCTCTGCGAAAAAGGGAGAAAGCGAATTCGTATAGTACGAAGAGAGCATTCCCAGCGGGTGGAAACTTTCTGCCTTCTTCCCTCCCGAGTTATGAATGGCTCTATCTGTGCGGCATTCGGCACTTTATCGGCAACGGTTGCACCACAGTGGCTGCAGCGTTCATTTGATCTAAATCTACTATAGTTGGTCCGGTACAAAGTGCGCATCACTATTCCTAAAACTCTTTAATATTGGATGTAAAGTCGGCGTACAATTTTTGGCTCCGCTAGCCGCGTTCTGTCTGGCACCAAACCATCGGAAGATCGAGTGGCCACGATGGCATCGGATCGGTCGCTCGCTCGGTCGGTCGGTCGGTCGAACGAACGAGCCGCTTTCCAAATCCTATTTCGTTTGGCGGCGCACGAAGCAAGCGAGAGAGAGCGAGCCAGATCTCCGCTCTCTCTTCTCACTGCATGCGCGGAAGGAAGGAAGGGAGAGCGACAGACAGGAAGGCCATAATGGCGCTCGAAGCAATAGGGAGGTAAAGAAAAACACAAAACTAGCTCGCAAACCCACGATGGCTTGCTTACAAAATTAATATTCAAGACGGCTAAACCCTACAATGAATGCCAGTCGCGGCACTCACGGTCGGAATCGAGAAAACGGCTCTGCCGGCCAGTCAGAGACGGGCGGACGGACAGAGACGGGCGGACGGACATCTAGACGCAGCAGAGACGGGAACGGCGCGGCCTCGGCGGCGGAATTTTCTTCTTCATATGTATGAAAGCAAGTCATGCAAGCGCCGTCACTGCGACACTGCGACG
>JAAUYK010172257.1_pt1 | contig 10920 bp, 7 predicted proteins | sample 7278021 | NCBI WGS metagenome assembly JAAUYK01 (sample SAMN14350223, study PRJNA611818) | marine sediment metagenome | isolation source: surface marine sediment (1.8m) | place: French Polynesia: Moorea | collected 2018-08
CCGACGGCGTCGTCTACTACGACGCCGAAGGACGCGAGTGCCGCCAGAAGGCCGAGATCGTGATCGTGGCCTGCAACGGCATCGGGACCCCGCGGCTGCTGCTCAACTCCGTGTCGGATCGCTTCCCCGACGGGCTCGCCAACGCAAGCGGACTCGTGGGCCGCAATCTGATGTTCCACCCCTACGCGATGGTGACCGGGGTCTTCGAGCAGCGTCTCGAGGGATACAAGGGGCCGACGGGCTGCTGCATCATGAGCCAGGAGTTCTACGAGACGGACCCGTCCCGCGGCTTCGTCCGCGGCTACACCTTCGAGACGCTGCGGGGCATGGGTCCGGTCTCCGCTGCGCTGATGGGCATGTCGGCCGGGACGCTTCCCTGGGGCGCGGACCACCACCGCGCCTTCGCGGAGATCTTCGATCGCACTGCCGGGATGGTGGTGATCTGCGAGGACCTCCCGGAGGAGCACAACCGGGTGACGCTCGATCCGGAGCTGGTGGACGGCAACGGCATCCCCGCGCCCCGGATCGAGTACCGACTCAGCGAGAACAGCCGCAAGATGCTCGACCACGCCGTCGACCGGGGCCAGGAGGTGCTGACAGCGGCCGGGGCCAAGCAGACGCTGGTGGAGCCGCTGCTCCAGCTCGCCGGGTGGCACCTGATGGGAACGGCGCGCATGGGTACGGACCCGAGCCGCTCGGTGGTGAACGAGTGGGGCCGCTGCCACGACGTGCGCAATCTGTTCATCGTGGACGGAAGCCTCTTCGTCACCGCGGCGGCGGTGAACCCGACCAACACGATCCAGGCCCTGGCGCTCTACATCGGGGATGCGATGAAGCGAAACCTGGCGACCCTGTTCGACTGAGACGCCGAGGACACCGCGCATGACCCGAGCTTCCACCCCGCCCGTCCTCTCGGAGGCCGAGGCGCGCACGCTCTCCACCGTGCTGGACGCGATCATTCCCCGGAGCTCCGACGCGCAGCTCCCCGGCGCCGGCGAGCTGGGCCTGGTGGCGGCCATCGAGACGGCAATCCGGAAGAGCCCCGACCTCGCGCCCGCGATCGTGGAGGGGCTTGCGGCTCTCGACGCCGCGGCGGCGAGCCGGGGACGGCCCTTCGCGGCGCTCCCCGCCGAGGACCGGGCCGAAGTGCTGGTCCGGGTCGCGGACGCTTCTCCGGCCTTCCTCCCGGGCCTGATCTTCCACACCTACACCGCCTACTACCAGCATCCCCGGGTGCTCGAGGGTCTGGGCATCGAGGGCCGCCCTCCGCACCCCAAGGGCTACGAGCTCGAGCCCGGCGACCTCGGCCTGCTGGAGCGCGTCCGACGCCGTCCTCGGCTCTACCGGGAGTGAGCTGCGCGCTCAGGACAGGATGAAGTCGCCGAGATCGGGCGCCTTCGTCCACTTCCAGTAGTCGACGAGCCGCCAGGGCGAGAGCACCGTCACCCGCCCGCTGCGGTTGCGGTACCAGCTGTGGCCGATCGAGGGGTGGGACCAGACCATCCCCTCGAGCTCGTTGCGGAGCCGGGCATCGTAGGCGTCGTGCGCTTCCTGGCGGCACTCGATCGATTCGAAGCCGCCTCCGATCAGCACCTTGAGGCACTCCATGATGTAGCGCACCTGGCACTCGGCGTGGAAGATCAGGCTGCCTCCGTGCGCGAGGTTGGTTCCCGGACCGTAGACACAGAAGAGGTTCGGGAAGCCCGGCACCGCGATCCCCAGGTAGGCCGCGGGATCGTCTCCCCAGAGCTCGCGCAGCTTCGTGCCGCCGCGGCCGACGATGTCCATGGGCCACAGGAAGCGGTTCGCGTGGAAGCCCGTGGCGTAGACGATCGCGTCCACGGAATACTCCGCGCCGCTCTCGCACCGGATGGAGCCTTCCCGGATCTCGGCGACGGGGTCCGTGACGAGCTCGACGTTCTCGCGCTTGAGCGCGGAGAGCCAGCTTCCGTTGTCCTGGAGCGTGCGCTTTCCCAGGCACACGTAGTCCGGAACGACCTTTGCCAGCAGCTCCGGATCGTCCCCCACCTGCTCTTGCATGTACTGGGTGAAGCTCACGCGGGCGGCCTCGTTGAGCGCGCAGGTCGAGCGTTCGGGGTGGGGCCAGTCGGGGTCGACCTTCATCGCCTCGCGACCCCCGTCACAGCCCGGCCAGAAGAGCAGGAAGCGGTACCAGCGCGCGTAGTAGGGGAGATGCCGCAGCGCCCACTTCACCCCCGGCCCGACCTTCGCGTGGTAGTTCGGGTTCGGGAACATCCACTGCGCCGAGCGTTGGAACACGACGAGCCGCTTCGTGTCGGGAGCGATGCTGGGCACGATCTGGAACGCGCTGGCCCCGGTACCGATCACCGCCACCCGCTTGCCCCGGAGGTCCACGTCGTGGCGCCAGGCGGCCGAGTGCATCCAGGGCCCGCGGAAGGCGTCGATCCCCGGGATGTCCGGAAGCTTCGGACGGTTGAGCTGTCCCACGGCGCTCACCACGGCGTTGGCCTCGAGCTGCTCCTCGCGGCCGTCCCGGCCCCGCACCCGCACCGACCAGCGCCGAGCCGTCTCGTCGTAGCGGGCTGCCACGACCTCCGTCTCGAAGCGGATCCGATCGCGAACGCCGTACTTCTCCAGGCAGCGCTCGAAGTAGGCCTGGAGCTCCTCGCGCTGGGCGAAGAACTCGGTCCAGTCCGGGTTGGGCTCGAAGGAGTAGCAGTAGAAGTGGTTGCCGACGTCCACGCGACAGCCCGGGTAGGTGTTCTCGTACCAGGTGCCGCCCACGCCGGGGTTCTTCTCGAGCACCGTATAGGGGATTCCGGCCTGCTCGAGGCGGATGGCGGCCAGCAGACCCGCCATGCCGCAGCCGATCACCACCACGTGGAAGTCCTGCCGCGCCGGCTCGGGCACCTCGCCCTCCCACCGGACCTGTCGCGGGTCGCGGCCGTCGAGCTCCAGCTCCTCCAGCATCATCTGCACGTACTCGGCCGGTACGTCTCCCCCGACCAGGAAGCACATCATCTCGTGGAGCGTCTCGGGCGACGGGGGCGGGGGAAGACGGCAGCCGCCGTCGCGGTAGGCCTTGATCACCTCGAGGGCCCGGCAGCGGACCGCTGCCCGATCCTCCTCGGACATGAAGCCCTGGACCTCGTTCAGGAAGATGCCCTGAGGTCGCAGCGGTCCCTTCAGGAGCTCCGTGTCCCCGCTCATGTGGACCATGGACATCATCAGCGTCGGGATGCTCACGTCCTCGAGCGCCCGGGCGATTGCAGCGTCGTCGTCCTCGATCGGAACGCAGCCGGAACGGATCTCCTGCATCGGAAAGGGGCCTCGTGGCGCGCGCTCGTCGCGAGTTGTCGGGGTCGCAGCTCGGAGTCGCGTGGATTATCCAATGCGGGAAGGAGAAAGCAAGCGCGGGAAGGAGAAAGCAAGCGATGGACGAGTTCGACCTCTCGGGCAGGATCGCCGTGGTGACCGGTGGAAGCCGGGGCCTGGGCCGCGCCATGGTGAAGGCCTTCGCGCGACACGGAGCAGACGTAGTGATCGCGAGCCGCAAGCTCGACGCGTGCGAGCGCCTCGCGGAGGAGGTCGAGCGCGAATCCGGTCGCCGCGCGCTGGCGGTGGCGTGCCACGTGGGCCTCTGGTCGGACTGCGACGCACTCTTCGAACGGACCTACGAGGTGTTCGGCCGCAGCGACGTGCTCGTCAACAACGCCGGGATGTCGCCGCTCTACGAATCGCTTCCGGAGTGCAGCGAGGAGCTCTACGACAAGGTGATGGCCGTCAACCTGCGGGGCCCCTTCCGCCTCTCCGCGCTGTTCGGGGCCCGCATGGCCCGGGAGGGCGGGGGCTCGATCATCAACGTGAGCAGCGTCGCAGCCGTCGCACCCACCCCGACAGAGATCCCCTACGGGGCGGCCAAGGCCGGGCTCAACAACCTCACCCTCGGTACGGCACGGGCCTTCGCGCCGAGCGTCCGCGTGAACTGCATCATGCCGGGCCCCTTTCTGACGGACATCAGCAAGGCCTGGGACCTCGAGGCGTTCGAGAAGCTGGCGCGCCGCACGATCCCGTTGCAGCGGGGTGGCGAGCCGGACGAGATCGTGGGGGCCGCGCTCTACTTCGCCAGCGACGCGTCCCGCTACACCACCGGGGCGGTGCTGAAGGTCGACGGCGGAGCCGTGGTCCCCCCCGCCTGAGCCCCCCCAGCCTCCGGGCCGCGCCGGACTTGCACATCGAGGGCCGCTGCCCTAAGCACCGTCCGCCATGATCGCGATCTCGAAGCTCGCCAAGCGCCACGGTGCCCAGACCCTCTTCGAAGGCGTCTCCCTCCAGTTCCAGCCCGGGAACTGCTACGGGGTGGTGGGCGCCAACGGCTCCGGCAAGTCCACCCTGCTCAAGATCCTGAGCGGCCGGGAGGCGGCCAGTGACGGAGAGGTGACGGTGTCCCGGCGCGCCCGGGTCGGGATCCTCACGCAGGACCACTTCCGCTACGAATCCGAGCGGATCCTCGACGTCGTGATGATGGGAGACGCGGAGCTCTGGCAGGCCATGGTCGAGAAGGAGCACCTCCTCGCCCATGCGGACGAGAGCTTCGACGCCGAACGCTACGGGGAGCTGGAGGACCTCATCGTCCAGCGCGACGGCTACAGCCTGGAGGCGCGGGCCGGCGAGATCCTCGAAGGTCTGGGGATCCCGACCGGGAGCCACCCCCAGCCGCTGTCGTCGCTCTCCGGCGGATTCAAGCTGCGCGTGCTGCTCGCCCAGGTGCTGGCCGCCCAGCCGGACGTGCTGCTGCTCGACGAGCCCACCAACCACCTGGACATCCTCTCGATCCGCTGGCTCGAGCGATTCCTCGTCGACTTCAAGGGCTGCACGCTCGTGGTCTCCCACGACCACCGCTTCCTCGACAACGCCGCCAGCCACATCGTCGACGTCGACTACGAGACCGTCCAGGTCTACCCGGGGAGCTACCAGCACTTCGTCCAGGCGAAGCGCTCGGAGCGGGAGCGGCGCGAGAAGGAGATCGCGAAGCGCGAGAAGGAGATCGCCGATCAGAAGGCGTTCGTGGAGCGCTTTCGCGCCAAGGCCACCAAGGCGCGGCAGGCCCAGAGCAAGCTCAAGACCATCGACCGAATCCAGATCGAGACGCTGCCCCAGAGCTCGCGCCGCTATCCGAGCTTCCGCTTCCGCCAGCGTCGTCCCAGCGGCCGCCAGGTCCTCGAGCTCACGGGCATCTGCAAGCGCTTCGGAGACAGGGAGGTCCTGCGCGACGTGTCGCTCGGCGTCGCCCGCGGCGAGCGGGTCGCCATCATCGGTCCCAACGGAATCGGCAAGTCGACGCTGCTGAAGATCGCCATGGGCGAGCTCGCGGCCGACGCGGGCAGCGTGAAATGGGGCTACGAGGCCCATCCGGGCTACTTCGCCCAGGACCACCGCGAGCAGCTCGGGAGCCCGGGCCAGACCGCCGAGTCCTGGCTCTGGGAGCACTGCCCGACCGAGTCGCTCGGGTTCGTGCGCGGGCAGCTCGGTGCCGTGCTCTTCTCCGGCGACGAGGCGGAGAAGAAGCTCTCCGCGCTGAGCGGCGGCGAGGCCGCCCGGCTGATCTTCGCGCGGCAGGTGGTCGAGCAGCCGAACGTCCTGGTGCTGGACGAGCCCACCAACCATCTGGACCTGGAGGCCATCGAGGCACTGGTGGCGGGTCTCCAGGCCTTCGACGGCACGCTGGTGTTCGTGTCCCACGACCGCTGGTTCGTCTCCATGCTCGCCTCCCGGGTGATCGAAGTGACGCGGGATGGCGTCGAGGACTTCCCGGGCACCTACGAGGAGTACCTGGCGCGATGCGGCGACGACCACCTCGACTCGGAAACGATCGCGAGAAAGGCGCGCGAGGAGAAGCGCGTCGGAAAGGCCCGCAAGACCGGAGGTCGGGCAGCCTCCTGAGGCCTCAGCTCCCGCGCTCGTCGAAGGGCGGGTGCATCTGCATCTGGTCGGTCTCCCAGTAGGTGCGGAGCGAGACGACCTTGCCCTCGCCGTTCACGCGATACACGAAGACGCCGTAGAGCTTCGACACCGCTCCATTGGGGAACTGGATCATCAGGCTGCCCACGTTCGCGCACTCGTCGCCGCAGCATAGGGAGGACTGCAGGCAGAACATGGGTCGCGCGTTCGCGATGTTCCGGTCCCAGAAGCGCTCGATGGCCGCCCGGCCCCGGTGCCCCTCACCGTTCGGGTCGATGAACGACTTCCCGACCGGATCCTCCACGACCGCGTCGTCCGCGAAGTTCTCGAGCCAGGCGCGCTTGTCTCCGCGCGCAACAGCGTCCATGGAGCGCCACGAGGCACGCTGGGCGGGGTGTTCGGAATCGGCGCAGGGCAGACCGGGCATGCTCGCGGTACCTCGGCGCGCAGCCTAGCCCTGCCCCCGGAGCTTCGCAGCGGCCATCCTGCCAGTCTGTGCTCGACGCCCCGCGCGGGCGGAGGCTAGATTCAGTGATCTTCTTCGCCGCCGGAGGAGGTCGAAGGTGGATCGAGACGCACGAGCCCGTGGACGCCGCGGAGCCGGAGTGAGCCGCTCGACCGAGGTCGCGGCTCACCGCCTGCTGGTCGCCGTCCTGCTCCTCGCGGCGTGTGGACCCGAGCGGGACGGCGACTCGCCCCTGCGCGTCCACGTGATGCTGGGCTTCCACAGCAACTTCTACCACTCGTGGCGCGGCGATACCCCGGACGAAGCGGGCTTCGGCACGGACATCCGGCTGGCCCGCTACATCCTCGACGAGCTCGATCGCGCCAACCGGGAGGGGCTCGACGCGCGCGGCTACTGGGACCACGACAACCTCTTCACCCTCGAGTCGATCCTGCCCGCCCACGCGCCCGACATTCCGAGGCGCCTGCGCCGCCGCGTCGAAGCGGGGCTGGACGAGGTGGTGCTGGGCGCCTACGCGAACGGCCTGACGGGCGCCATGACCGAAGACGAGCTCCGGGCCACGGTGCGCTGGGCCGTCTCGAACCCGTGGGGCAGCGGCACCCGGGACGTCTTCGGCACCCACACGCCGGTGCTGCGCGCCCAGGAGGGCATGCTCACCACCGGCTCGATCCCGATCCTGCGCGCGGCGGGCGTGGAGGCGGTGGTGCTCGCGTACTCGGAGTGGCCGTTCAACACCTTCTCGACCTTCGTGCCGCCGCTCCCGCCGGAGCAGCGCTACGGCGTCACCTGGCTGCGCTTCCGGGACGGGGGCCCCAGGCTCAAGCTGCTGCCCGCCATGAGCATCGGCGACGTGCTGAATCACGTCTCCTTCGAGCGCTGGCTCCTCGACCTGCGCGCGCTCCAGCTGCGCGGCGAGGTGGACCGCGACCTGGTGCTCCACATGAACTTCGACACCGACGTGGATACCTGGATGCCCCAGGAGCTTCCTCCCGGGCTCGGGTGGTTCCCCAACTCCGGGGGGCTGCGCGAGTACATCGAGGCCGTGAACGAGTACGAGTGGGCGCGCTTCGCCACCCCGGGCGAGCTGCTGGCGCTGCTCGAGCCCGTGGGCGAAGTCGTGATCCGTCGAGACACGGCCGACGGCGCCTACGACGGACACGCCTCCTGGGCGGAGAAGCTGCCGAGCCACGCCACCTGGACCGACCTCGAGGCCTCGCGCCTCGCCGGCCACCGGGCCCGGGCCTGGCTCGCGACGCTCGGTCGGGAGGCGGAGGAGATCGCGGACGAGTTGACGGCACTCCTCGAGGACGGACGGGACTCGAGCTTCTTCCAGCGCCTGCGCGGCCTCTCGACCACCCACTTCGGAATGAGCACGCCGGTGCTCAACGAGGAGCGACAGGCGGTGGCGTACCGGGTAGCGGCCGGAGCGCGCGCCACGGCGGAGGCGGCGGAGCGTCGGGCGGCGGAGGCCGCAGCCGCTCGCCTGCTGGAAGCGGCCGAGCCCGAAGAGCTCCTGGCGCGGCTGGCGATCGCCGACGTGCGAACCGAGCCGGCCGCGGGAAGAGCCCTGTCCCTGCTGCGCATCCCCTTCCTCTTCGAGCGCGGCGGTCCGCCCGCGACCCGTCTGCTCGACCGTCGTCGACGCGCCCTACCCCACTCGTGGCTGAACCTCGAACCGCTCGGCGCAGCGCAGGCGGCCGAGCTGTGGGTGCTGCTCGAGCTCGCGCCGGGAGAGCTGCGCATCCTGGATCTGGAGTCGAGCGGAGACGCGCCGCCGCAGCGAAGGGCCGGAGCCGCGTCCCACCTCGCCAACGGACGGCTGCGGGTCGAGATCGGCGAGACGGGCATCGCGTCGCTGCGATTCGGGGACTGGGAGGTGGGGGGAAGCGAGTTCCTCTCGCCCTTCCTCAGCTACGAGGTGGGGAAGCGCCCTGGCGCACGACCCCGGACCTTCCGCGCCGATCCCTTCCTGGCGCAAGCCCTCCCCGGAGAGCGCGTCGAGGGCCTGTCCCGTGCGCGTCTCGCGAGCCGCATTCCCTTCGAGACCCCGGATGAAGAGGCGGCCGCCAGGCTTCGCGTCGACCTGACGCTACCCGATGGCGCGGCCTGGCTCGTGGCCGACGTCGAGATCGCCTACCCCTACACCGCGAAGCGGGACCTGCTCCACACGAGCCAGCAGAAGCTGCGCCGCTACCTGGACCGACGCTGGATCGAGACCGGCCCGTTTCCCCTCACCCCGCGGCTCCGGGGGACCCGCGACGATCCCCTCGTGGTGTGGAAGCACAACTTTCTCGGCGTCACCGCGTCCTTCCCGCTCGACTACGCCCGCATCAATCCCCGCAACGCCGAGCTCGACGCCTTCAACCACCAGATCACCGCCGGCTGGGTGGCGCTCAGCGACGGCGAGCGCGGCTTCCTCGTGGCCGACCGGACGGACGTGCGCACGAGCTTCGCCTTCGCGCCCATGCGGCTGCGGGAGATCGACGGCGCCCAGACCGTCTCCCTGAATCCCTTCGGCACCTACCACGGTCGCCAGCTCGCCTACGATCACCTGGGAGGGAACGGGGTGGGGACGCAGTTCACCACGCTCATGTCCTCGGCGCTGCTCCCCAACGGGCCGAGCTACAACGGCGCGCGCGAACGCTTCAGCCTGCTGCTGGCGCCCTATCTGGGGGACGCCCCGCCGGCGCCGCTGCGTGCCGATGCCGAGACGTTCTTCCATCCACCCGCCGTGCTGGTGCGGCGGGACGGAGAGATCCAGCTCCCCGGCGACCTGCGCGACGCGGTGGACGCGCGGCGCGTGGAGATGGCCCGCCGGAAACGGGGACCGCTGCCCGCCCCCCTCGCCTTCCTCGCGAACCCCAGCGACGCCGCGGTCGATCTCGTCTGGGACGAGCCCGACGACGCGCGGCTCACCGGCTACGAGCTCGCCTGGCGTCCCCGAGACACTTCCGAATGGAAGCGCGAGCGGGTCGCACGCAGCGACCGCCATCGCTTCGAAGGCCTGGTCAACGGTCGGCGCTACGCCTTTCGCGTGCGCTCGCTCGCTGCGTCCGGCGCCAGCGACTGGACCGAGACGCTGGAGGTCGAGGTGGGGCCGGTCGAGTTCGTCGAGATGACCGATCCCCTGAGCGAGGCCCCCTGGCTCCTGCTGCTCCGCGCCTTCTGGTACGGGCTCGTTCACGTCTTCACGACGGGGTGAGGGCGGGAGCGTCCCGCTGCGCTCGGCAGCCCGGACACGCCCCCGGTGCCTCAGTGGGGGCGTCCCGTCCGGGCGCGGTGCATCGTGTAGGGACCGAGCACGAGCTCGCGGATGCGGCGGGACACCGGATCGAGCGCCTCCGGGCCGGGGATCGGATCGGGTCTGCGGCTCCAGACGGGCATCTCGATCGAGAAGGCGGTCGCGTACTGGAGGTAGAGGAGCCAGCGCGGTCGGGGCGCGGGCCGGCTGCCGAAGTGGTAGCAGTTCGAGGTGTCGACCCAGGCCGTCGTGCCGCGCGCTCCGCACAGCGGGAGGACGTCGCCGACCTCGCCGGTCGCGAGCACGATGTCGTCGTCCAGCCAGAAGCCCTGGCCCCGGGCAGCCCCGGTGCGCGCGAGCGTCCGGCGGACGCGCGCCGAGTGGTCCGCCGGGATGACGGTGAGCGGCCCGGCGTCCTCGTCGACGGCCTCGAGGAAGACGAAGCACTTGATCTGCCGGAAGTCCTCCGAGTCGAGGGGGTGCGCTTGAGGAACGCGGGCCGCCTCGCTGCGGTCCCGCTTCGCGGGACCTTTGTACGGAGCGCGGACCCAGTGTCGTGGGTCACGCTCCTATGTGGACTTCACGAAGTCCGCGACGATCCGCGCCAGCTCCTCGCCGCGGCCCTCCTGGAGGAAGTGGCCGCCGCCCCGGATCGTGGTGTGGGGCTGGCCCTTCGCGCCGGGGATCCGCTCGCGCAGGACCGCATCGGCTCCGCGCGTGACGGGGTCGTTGTCGCTGAAGGCGCACAGGAAGGGCTTGTCCCACTTCGACAGCACGTCCCAGGCCCGCAGGTTGGCGGGCAACGACGGGTCGTCGGGCAGCGTGGGAACCTGGCTCGGCATCGCGCGCGTCCCCATCTTGTACGACGCATCCGGAAAGGGCGCGTCGTAGGCCGCGATCTCCTCGGGAGACAGGGTCCGGCCGTCCAGCGAGCCCGCGATGATCAGAGCGACCGGGAGGTCTTCCGTCTCCCAGGTCCACTTCTGCCAGTAGGCGAAGGTCATCTCGGGCCGCTCCGGATCGGGATTCGAGAGCGCCTGCATCATCTCGGGCAGCGTCGGCGTGGGGGCCGAGCGGCGGAACGCGCGCACGGCGTCGATCCGCTCCTGCGGCACGTCCTGGGGCGCGGGCAGGCCCGAGTTGGCGATCACGATCCGCGCGAAGCGCTCCGGATTCTCGGCGGCCAGGCGCAAGCCGATCAGCCCGCCCCAGTCCTGCCCGACGAGCGTCGCGCCCTGGACGTCGTTCTGACGCAGCCAGGCGGTCAGCC
>JAAUYK010165026.1_pt1 | contig 10919 bp, 10 predicted proteins | sample 7278021 | NCBI WGS metagenome assembly JAAUYK01 (sample SAMN14350223, study PRJNA611818) | marine sediment metagenome | isolation source: surface marine sediment (1.8m) | place: French Polynesia: Moorea | collected 2018-08
AGAGAGAGAGAGAGAGAGAGAGAGAGAGAGAGAGAGAGAGAGAGGAGAAAGAGATCTGCTGACGGACTGGCGGACGGCGGAGGAGGGAATGATTAATTAAACCGGTTTCCTCTCCATTCCTCCCTCCGGCCGGCCAGCTTTGGTCATTTTCTCACTGCATTTCACTTCAGCTATTTCCTGTTATTCTTGGGCAAGATCTCTTCCTCTTCTTCTTCTTCTTCTTTCTTGAAAGGATCGCGCAGATGGCGTAACGATTTCCCTTGTCCTCTCGAGCGTTTATGCCATTCAATCGTCTGTCCCGACCCGACCCCCGTGGGATTTCAATTTTTACACAATCCACAGGTTGAAATTACCACGGAGGCGGGCGGACGGACGGAGGCGCTGATTCGGGTCCATTGTTGAATCGCACAAAAGGTTGTACGTCGCTCGCCCGCATTGGATGCATTTTCACGCCGTTTTGGGGACTGGACTGACTGACTGACTGTGAGAAAAAACAGCCCGCGTTCCTGGGTTTGGCCGGCCGAAATACGGTATCTTTTTGCTGCTCCCGAATTAACAAAAGGGGTGAGAAAAGCGAGCGAGCGGGCGCCAACGGATTCCGAATTCCTGAAATCGCGCTCTCTCTTTCTTTCACGCTCCCTGACTAAATTAAACTCTGGCAGAGACAAAGATGGTACGAAGGATCCGCCGACACCGCCGATTCGTTTTTCCGCCTTTTTCCCCAGAAGAAGAAGAAAATCTCTTTCGCTCACATGCATGCGACTACGCTCTGTCTCTCTATTTTCGTCCGTCTTTTCAGCTTCCGAAGAAATCCCTTGCGTGGAGAGAGGGAGGGAGAATTGAACTGAATTGAAGGAGGGTGAGTGGGGGCGGACAGAGAGCGAGCGACGAGGGTGACATAGTAAAGTCCGTCACAAAAACAATTTATAATAGAAGAAGAATGTACACGCCTATATCACAGGTCTCGACAGTAAAAACTATAGTACGCAAAAAGATTACCTCAAACTGCTGCTAAAAATCACATGTTGCTAACGAATTTCACCTCACTCGCTTTTTTTCCTGTCGTTCAATCGGTTCCTAGAAGGAAGATCATTTTCCGAGTACGAGAGCACACCTGACGGTATAGGAAGACTGCAGCAGTCTTCCTGACTCACGTAAGTAGCTACTATACAACATTGCGCGAATCGCAAGTTGTTGCAGTTTCTTCCTGCCGAAAGTGCAGTTCCTCCCCACGCCACGTACCTGGGATGAGACTTCTCTTCTCTCTCTCTGCCGGCCGCCGATTTATTGCAGGGCGAGTCGGGTAGTCGGGCGGGCGGGCGACCCAATGAATTTTGACAGGAGGCCATTTTTCAACGAAATTGAAATAATTTTCTCTCTCCGTGTCCGGCCGCCATGCGCGTTCGTTCGGTAGTCTCTTCACCAGCGCCGTCGTCACGAGGAGGAGGATGTCGGCCACGGCCAGGTGCCTCTTGCAACTCACCTCGTTCACTTCGTTTCGTTTCGTTTCTTCGCTCTCTCTCTCTGGCGCGGCGCGCGGTGCGCATCTGTTCGATCCCCTAGCTAGCTGCCAATTGATAAATGTGTCTCGTTGGGCTTCAAATACAATGTAATCACACGGTGCAGCCGCAGCTAGCTGGCTGGCTAGCTGGATGAAAAGGAGTGAGCTAGCTGGGAGGAAATGGAGGAGGAGGTACTACACGCAGTACGGACAAGCTCCGTTCTTGCAAATCGATTTGCTAGACATATTTTACTCGAGATATGCGTTATAGGCGAGGCGGGGGGAAGAGGATGGCTGTAGGCAACGACGGCGGACGGACGGCAACGGCAGCAGATTAATCTTGACCGAACAATAATGCGGTAAATCGGCCGTCGTCTGGGGAAGGAAGGGGTAGCGCCTAGTATGCTAGCGATATATACATATGTACTATAGTTGAGTTTTTACAGCTTTATAATAAGTAATATGGTAGTGCATATTGTATTTCCGTCAACCCCTAGTTGTGTAAAAGCGGAGCAGTTATTGGGAGGCAGATGTTCTCATGCGCGGAGAAACGAGGCTACACGGATTCAGACAAAGGCGTCAGCGAACGCGAACCGACGGAGCGAGATTCGGCCCAAATTCTGTTGCCGCCGCCGCCGCAACGCAGCAGATTGAGACGGACGCGACGGCGTTGCGGCGGCGACTTCGTTTTCGAGTTGACGCTAGCTAGCTAGCTAGCTATAGCTGACCCAACAGGCTGAACTAGTGCATGACAAAGAAAAATGCCTCCCTCTCTCTCTCTCCACCTCTAGCTCGGCCCCGGCCGCTTGTTGCTTTGCTTGCTTGCGGAGACAGACCGACCCAATTGCTAGTTTCAGTCGCGTTGCAAAGCTAGCTAGACAGCCGGGCGCGTCAAAAATTAAGTTTCGGAGAAAAATATCACAGAGATTTCTATTAAAAGTAAAATGTTTGTAGAATAGCAACATATTCTCTGTATACTCCCGTTTAGCTAAAGCAATTAACTTCAGGCATCGCCTCTCGTTCGCTACTGAAGTATTATTTTAACCGAATTGGGTCATATACTTGGCAACGCTACAAAAGTAGACCATCTACGGAATGTCCTTTTCATTACACCCTGCATTGTTCCCTCTGATGACAGCGGCAATATCTCTAATTCTTGCCCCCAGCCCCGGCCCGGCCCTCCCGCGGTGATTTATAAATATTGACCCCTGGCGTTCGTTCGCTCCTTGCTTCGTCCGTCCGTTCCATCCAACCCTATCATACCATACATCCCTGCAGTCGAATAGCTACGCGCGTACACGATCATATTTTCCGAGCCCCGTGTCATCTCCTCGATAGGGCCGCGGAGTCTCAAAAGACTCAGAATCCACTTCTAGCTGCTGATCTTTTGTGCAAACTTACCCCGCCCCCTTCCCTCTGACCTTCAGCGAGTGGAAAATTTGCTCTGCTCTCTCCCAGTTGTGTTGCCACCATTTCAATTTCGACCTGATTGATTTTACGGTTATGGCTCCCGCTGCTGCCCGGTCCGGTCCCGGCCGGCCAATGCACGCTGCTAGCTGTCTCTTCCCATAAGTTTGTTACGGCTTAGCAGGATGAAACAAACGACGTTGGAGCGTTTCAATGGCCAATGCCAGGTTGCGATTCCGTAGCTAGTTCTTTCGTACATGAGATCCTATGAACATGCAGTGCAGCAAGGGCGTGACGTTTACGTATTTAGTCGACGTTTTGTCGCCGGGCGGCGATACGGAAAATTGGCGGGTGGCATGCTTTCTCTCTCCTCTCCCGCCGATTTGGAAAACATTCCTTCCGCCCGATCTGCTAATAATGCCATCCATGTACTTACCTAGCTGGGGGGTAGGTACGTATCTAGAGCAGCACATGTCACCCACCCACCCTGGCTGTGCGCGCCGCAATTGTCCAACGAACGAAACGAACGGACGTCTGTCTGGCCCCAAATCGAGCCAGACAACAATGGCGCCGCGATCGAGTCTGGCTAGACACGTTCGCCGTACGACTTGTTGCTTTAGCTTTGGGTACGTCGGTCGGTCGAATGGCAGCTGCAAGTGAGCGGCCTTCAATGAGGAGGCTAGACGCCGCTGTCAGGAAGGACAGCTCATGCCATGCCATTTCCGGTCATCGCGAGATACACTGCACTTTATTCACTTCAAGATCATGTTCGAAATTCCCAATTTGGGGCTCCTTTTCTCATTCCCATCCCTCCCCTCGCTTGCACATTACATTATGCAGCTGGCCCATTCAGTCAGTCAGTCAGTCAGCGACTAGACGAGCGAGCATATAGTATAGTACGCGCACATATGGCTGTTACTTGTTGCAGCTAGGGAGGGAGGGAGAGAAGCCAATGCACGGTCGAACGAGCGAGTTCCCTTTCAGTGGAAACTAGCTGCTACGTATATACGTAGAGAGCCCTCGCCAATGGCTGCTGGCCAATTGGGGCGATCGAAGCGTCGATAGCTTTGACTCGCACGAGCGTGTTGGGTTTATTTTCAAGAGCCCCCTTATGTGGTCTAGCGGCCGGCAGTGAGTGGCCGGATGGATCATACGCTCTAGTCTGGGAAAAGCCTCAGCTGCCGATTGCACGACCGCACACACATCACTCTATCAGCACCCGGAAGTTGGGGCTACGGTGTCGCAATATTCTCTGGGTGGTGAATTATTTAGGGGCCAGAACAGCGACTAGACGTTGGTCAAACTCAGCATTATTAGCTCTGATTGATCGACCAATGCAACTAGTGTTGTAGTGGGGAGAGCCGATTACGTCTCATTTTGATTGCAAGACCGTTTTTGCCTAACTGTCTGTCTGTGTCTAGCTGGCTCGTGCTGCCTTTCAGGCGGGGATTGGGGCGACGTAATCGCAAATCTAAAGCCCCTTCTTTCCTTCCTTTCCAGCTTCGATCCCTTTCTCTCCAGCGACAGATTGAAATCCGCTTAGCACCTACGAGTTCGGCAGACCGATCGATGGATCCGATCCGTCCGACCGTCTGTCGATTGTTGCTCCAGACTGATCCGGCCATAAAAAGTAGCCATGCTCCTATGCTTACTTAATTCCTTGCCAGCTTGCAGAAAACTCAGTTTAAAGGATGAAAATTCTTGTAGGTCCATCTTTGGCCCCCATTTGGCCGGGCTGGCGATGACAGATTGCCGTTTTTGAGGCATCTAGATTGGCTATTTGATTACAGTGGCGGCCGCGGCGCGTTAGCATTTGCTAAAACTGGGCCAGTCAACTGACTGACTGACTGACTGACTTGACTAACTGTCAGACGGCGGCATAGAAGGAGAAGGTTCTGTGCTCTGCATGCAGATAGTGCCAGATAGAGATGCGGCCCGAATGGACATCGCTGCCTTAAATTCGGGAATCGATGCGTCTGGCATGACTGCTATCTGTCGATGTCCATCGACGCCCAGCTTTTTCTTCTTATGCTTTCTATCGCCGCCCGTGCGTTGTGTAATTTAAGTGGGTATCAAATGGCACGTCACGGCGGCCGGCTGGCGTTTTTCCTCCTGCTTTTTTTCGTGTCCGGCTAGTTGTTAGCAATTTATTCCCCATCAGGGCAAAAATTTGGTTTAACGGCCGAGCGACTGGCATGCCGTTTCGTCCGTTCTCAGCAGCAGATTGCAAGGTGTCCGACCGACCGACCGCCCGAATAGAAAAAGAGAAAAAAGAAGAAGGTGGAACGCGCAGTTGTCTGAACGGAAAAGAATTGCTAACGCGGCGCCCCAAAGTCTGGAATGAGTTCGCCGCGTTCGCCGTGAATACTTCACTTTTTAACGATCTTGTATTTTGGCTTGCTTATGGCCACGCAGCTCGTTCGTTTTTTCCACCGGCCGGCCGTTAAAAAAGGGCCGGGCAAAGGACGAAAGCGAGCGACGAGCGCTCCAGATCTGTCAATCATCCCGAATGCAGAAAAGCCACTGCTTGTGGCCAAGTCTGGGACATTCCCGAGCATGCAGGGAAAATACTTTCTTGCGGTATATAGAATCTACATAACCCCCAAGACAAGTCTCCGGTCGACCCAATGGTCTCACCAACCCCAATCTTTGAGGGGTGAGAACGTAACGTGAGTCACCATTATTCAGAGTGGGAAAAGCCGCGCCGCCGTGACACACATTTCTCTGGTCTCTCTCATTCACCGCCGCCGCGGACTTTTTTCTCCGTTTCCAGGAAAGCGCACAGTTACTTATGAATGGAGCAAATCGTCTAGCTGCGGCCAAAAGACGAGCGTCTAGTCGGCTGCATGGCTTGCGGCTCGGGTTTCCAGCGCCTCTCCATTCTTCTAGGGAAACAGTCTCATAGATTGAGGAGGGTCTTGTCCAAATCGAACCAAATCGTGTTCGCGCCTTCTTCCGTATATAGCAGCATAAGTAGTGCCGACCGCACCGAGGTGACAGACAGCGGTCTATGAGTGTAAAAAATCCCGACGCCGCGACGCTCGGTTTTTCTGCTCGCCGTCGGTCGCGGCTAGGAGCAAGAGGAGGAGGCGAAATGAAAAATTAATCTGTGTAACCGCCATCCGAGGCGACGGCGGCGTCGGCGGCAATTTTTTGCCCTCGCGAGTTCGGCAGTGAGGCGCGTCGGTCGGTCGGCCGGTGTAAGGAGGTAACACGTTTGCGGGCCCGAATAACGACATCCGTTTTTCTTGTTTGCCACGCGACCGAAATTAGAGTTGTCGGTTGCCCCACCAAAAAAAAACACATTTTTTTCGGAAGCAGCCTCGAGTATAGATTCGATCATTGCATTTGACGTTGTCGAACTTGTTTATCGTTCTAAGACAAGCTAAATCGTGGGTTTTAAGCCACAGAGCTATAAGTACTGTGTACTCAGACGCCATCACGTTAAGACCCTTCTGATCCAATTTACCGCAGTCAGTAGAAGACCACGCGCTCTCTTTTTTGCTCCTCCCGTTTAATTGATCAACACATCATAGCCGGCCGGTCTTGCTTAATGTTTTTACGAACAGACGCGTAAAAGTGGGGTGGGTGGGTAGGCGTAGCGACGACGGCAGGAGGAGGAAAAATTGACCTTTTTTGTCCATCCGACCACTGTCATACACTTTTCTAAAGCTCTCGTCTAGACAATGCACGTATACACACTAAATATACAGATAGTTGTTAAAACAGCGCTAGCCGTCGGTCAACGCAGAGGTGGCCTCCTGTCCGGGAAACCAATCCATTACTCGCGGAAGACAACGACGCGACGTGACTTAGCTGCACTTGTGCCAATCCATCATTGAGATGTCATGACTAAAAAGGCGGAAAAAATGGTAAAGAAGTCGCCAGCGCGCAATTGTACGTAGCTAGGAGAGCGAGTTTGCGGCGAGCGTGACGTTCGAGTTGGAGGAGGAGGAGCTGTGACTGAAAGGGTAAGATAAGAGTTAGTTCAGGGAGCGGGCGCGTAATATGTGTGGAGGTACGTGCGGCTTATTTTTTTGCCCAAGTGTCACCCGATAGCTTGCCAAAAACGAAGACGCCGCGCGTTTTCCCATTCATTTGCAAAAGGGTAAAAAGGAGAGCGGGCGAGCGAGTGGCGTCTGTCCGTCTGACTGAAAAATGGAACGGCGCTCGCTCGCTCCCTCCCTCCTCCTCCCCAGCTCGGAATATTTTTCGCAGCCTCATTTTTTTCGCCCGCGCGTCCAGCGAGCGGAGGAGGCGGTGAAAAAATACAAAGAGAACTGCGACGAGCGAAGGAGAGCAGCGGCGGCAGCGTCGTGTGCGGGGAGGGCAGAACGAACGGCTTAACTGCAATTAAGCGTTACTACCTCTAGACTCCTAAACGACACGATCGATGTTTGTTCATTCATACTAGGGTAGTTAAATTACAATAGCAATAGATGTTATATTGGCAATGCTGTCTCCGGCTACTTCATTGGCCGCTCCAATGAGCTTCAAGGAGCGAGGAGGAAGGGAGAGCTAGAGAGAGAGACGTCTGCACTGCCTCAAAAATTATGCCTTGCGTGACACACAATATTGGCGAGGAGAGAGAGAGAGAGAGCAAAAAAAACGAGCGAACGAACGAACAAGCTCCGCTCTGCTTGCTGCGGCCGGCCGGCCGGTTGCTGAAAGGGGCCAATTTGATTTCTCTAGCTCGCCGCTGACTACTCCGTGCCGCGCTCAAATTGAATCTGTTGCACATAATTCGGTGACATTGCGTGAGGGCAAAAGTATCAACAATTGGGAAATACGTAGAAAAGCGCAAACTATTACTTACGCGACTCAATCTTCTATTCAATTTTGCCTGTTTTATATTGCTGTCTGCTCGTATATTAATTTTGTTTCTCATGCCTTGTTCGCCGCCAAGGTCGGAGAACTCAGAAGTGAATACAAGCTGACATCCCGATCTTGAATGACGGACAGACAAACCGATTTGCCACAAATCTAATTATTTCCTCCCGTCCAGCTTCTGGAAATAATCTCCGCAAGCAAGGACACCACGACATGAAAGAGTGGAGCTGAGCGCGCGTTTGCGGTTTGTGTTCACAAGTGGCGTTACATTTGTTTGCACAAATCGTCCGGCGACCGCTCGATCCCATCGACGAGGGCTCACTTGCCCCCTCCTCGAGCGAGCGTCCTTCTGGATCTGATCTATCAATTGTGGCAGCGACGACGCGACGCGGCCAAATAACTTGAGGGCAGTTGGGGCTCGTATTATTTTCAGCACTATAATTGACTACAGCTTTGCAGCCTACAAAGTTATCGTTTTCAACCTAAAAGTCTGTTGACTCAACATGAGAGGGGTCAGGGAAGGTGAGGTCCCGGGCCATTGGGGAGGGAATTCGTGTGCTTTTGGTATTGGGTTTTCCCCCACTCTCACCCACCCGGAGCTACCACCACCCTCCAACCCTCCCAACCCAATCCCTCCAGCCCATGAATTCCCTGCCCATTGGCCCTAAACCCTTGCCTCCCCTGACCTCTCTAATGTTTAGTCAACAGACCTTTAGGCTGAAAATAATAACTTTTCCAGCTGAAAGCTGTGGATATGAGCTTATAATAAGTGCTGAAAATAATGCAAACCGGCAGTTGGGGGAAGCCAGGGAAGGGGGCTGTCATGCGTAAGTTGTTTGCAAAGACGGGCGGGCTGCCTCTTGCCTCATGTTGACCTTACAGTATACTGCGGCGGAATGAACGATGCAGCTGCCATAGCTAGCTACGTCGCGTCCGTCCGTCATGCGATTGAATGATGATTGCTCGCACGTGCGTATGTTGGGGACGAACGGACGTGCATTCGCCTTTGTGTATGACGGGTCGGCAATCTGTTTTCAAATCAATGCCGGTCAACAAACCGTCAAAATATGACTCGATTTCGCCGCATCCGTGGAAATGCGATCGAAGCAAGTAGTTTCGCGTCTTTGTACAACAGTTCAATCTAAATTCTCCTTTTGTTCGCCTCATCTTGTATCCCGCATATGGCGCGCATTAGTGGCGTGCTTGCGTTCGTTCGTTGGCTTTATGCCGCCGCGCCTCCTGCTCTCAATGCCCGTAGCTATAATTGCCAGGCAGGCATTTTCCCCATGCGGGCCAGCCGGACTCCGGCTGTTGCCATGCGGGCCTTCTCCGTTCTTCTTTCGTGTTTTATCCCGTCCGCTTTGTTCTCCTACGGATCGCACATCTGGTACCGCGAACGCGCCCAGTACCCCGAGTTACGTGTACGTACCCGAGAGAGTGAACGAACGAGCGAACGCGCGATCCTATCTAGCTTTGTCGTTCGTTGATATTCTTGGAAAAACTCGCCAGCCAGCCAGCCAGCCAGCCAGCCACCGCTGCAGACAGTCAGACTGCTCCTGTCAAATTCTGTGTAGTAGAGAGTGGGCGCCAGTCGGGATAGATGGAACGAGCGGGCGGACTAGCAGCGAAGGAGAGAGGAGAGGGCAGCTTGACGTTCACGGTGCATTTTCAAGGTCAGGTACACTTGGAGCCAGGGTTCATTCACATCGCGAAGACCTCCTCTGCGGCGGCGACGGCTGCTCTGTCGTGCTGTTGCTGCCACCAGAAGAAGAAGTGGCAGTGGCGTCCGTCGGAGGCGGCGGCAGCGGCGGCGGCATTCCAACAGAGGTTGAACGAACGCGTCCAAGGTCAGGACTGCCAGCAGCCAGCTTCTATAGTAGTCCCAAGCTGGCAATAAACAGAGTGCGCGCGCATGCCTAGCTCGCTGGCTGGCTGGCTGACTGGTCCGTGCCGTCCGACCGTCCGTCACGGCCCGCCTGATGTAGGCAAGTCAGGCAGACAGGCAGCGGCAGCGTTGGTGCGACGGCGGTGGCGTCGATGGCAGCAAGCTAGCTTTTAGGGGCCCACGTCCGACGCCGCCGACGCCATGCGGGCGGTTTGACAGGAGGGAACGAACGAACGAACGAACGAACGGAGGAGGTGGAATGTTGCTTGGCGAGCTGGCTGGCTCTATCACGTCAAGCTCGATGACGGCAAGTACTTATCACATAAAGATGTGTTCATTTCTATTTGCTTCTAATGCACGTAGGTTACGTTTTACATTATAATCGCAACTTATTTTTTTACAAAACGTGTACGTACAGCTCAAGGCATGCAGGAACCATATCAAAACTGAGCGGGGCCATGGATATAATAACGTTGCAGATATTACGCCCGAGGCTTCCATTCTGACAGTCGAAGCTAGCTAGATGGCACGGCTCTCCCTCTCTCTCCTAGGTCTATGGCAGTGTGGGAATGGAGAGAGCTAGCTCGCTTTTCTCGATCGGAGCCAGAGCTGGAGTCGAGCGCTCTCTCTCTCTCTCTCCTCTTCTTTCTCAAGTTGGGCCTTTTCTGACTGCCTGCAGAGCGGAGGCGGCTGGCCGGGTGGTCGATCGGTCGGATGGTCGACCAGGCCGGGAAAAAGCATGCAGTACAGTGGAAGGAGGAACGTAAAGACCACCCGACGTTGCACTGTTGCTTTAAACGACGCAAATGTTATGCTTTATAGTATATTCTAGTACGACTTTGACTTGACGTTAAACCTTCCAACCAATACTCGCAAGCGTAAAATAGAAATGTATCTGCGTATGCTATAGCTGCCTCGTAATGTTCTTATTTGGATAATGTAGATGTGGGAACCAACAGCGTCTCGATCGAGACTCCTCCTCCTCCTCTTTCTCGGTGACGCAGCAACATTGTTTTGACGGGAACAAACGTCAAATACTGCTGCCGGCGCCGCCCGCCCGCTGCTGCCATTGTTGCTGCCCGCTGCCGCCGACGCCGCTGCCCTGCGATAGCTGCTGCCGCTGCTGTTGCCTTGCCGCCGCCGCCGCCGCCGCTGCTCCATGCTGCCTTTTTCGAAGCTGTTCTCAAGCTCCGTCCGTCCGTCGATGGCAGCAGAGCAAAGCAGAGCAATATGCTAGACGAGACTGGAAAACGCGGCTCTGGCGTCGCTCCCGGGGCCGCGTTAATAGCCCTATAG
>JAAUYK010048337.1_pt1 | contig 10918 bp, 8 predicted proteins | sample 7278021 | NCBI WGS metagenome assembly JAAUYK01 (sample SAMN14350223, study PRJNA611818) | marine sediment metagenome | isolation source: surface marine sediment (1.8m) | place: French Polynesia: Moorea | collected 2018-08
GGGCGGCCCTGCTGCACGACGCGCCCGAATACGTGGTCGGCGACCTGATCACGCCGTTCAAGGCCTCGGTGGGCGGCGGCTACAAGGCGCTGGAGCAACGCCTGCTGACCGCCGTGCACCTGCGCTTCGGCCTGCCGGCCATGCTGCCAAAGGCGCTGAATGCCGATATCAAGCGCGCCGACCGGGCCGCAGCCTACCTGGAAGCGACGCAGCTGGCCGGCTTCGGCGAGGCCGAGGCCAAACGGATCTTCGGCCGGCCGCGCGGCTACGAGGACCTCGGGCTCGACCGGGTCCGACTCGAGCCTTGGCCACCTTCCGAGGCCAAGTCCCGCTTTCTGGCGCGCTTCGCCAAGCTCGACGCACCGGAGACCAGGACGAAAGCGGACTGAACCGCTGCCTAAAGCGTTATCCGGTCAGATGGACTCGCTTTGCGCTCCAGCTGGCCGGATGTAGCGCCCTAGCTTTTCGGTGTTAGCGCACGACTCCCGGCCAGACGCGAACGCGTCTGATCGGGAAGTGCGCTAGGCGCTGGACCGCCCCGGACGTGGCGGCTATCAGTCACGGCCATGAACACCGCCTTGCTGATCATCTCGGTTCTGCCGCTGCTTGCATGGATCTACCTGCTGCTCTTTCACGGCGGGTTCTGGCGCGGCCGCGAGCGCCTGGACGGCATACCCGGCGACCTCGGCGACTGGCCTGCGGTGGTCGCCATCGTGCCGGCCCGCAACGAGGCCGACGTCGTCGGCCAGGCCATGACCTCGCTGCTCCGCCAGGACTATCCCGGGAGCCTGACGGTGATCCTGGTCGACGATCACAGCGACGACGGCACGGCCGAGGCCGCGACCGCGGTGGCGCGCACGACGGCACGGCCCGAGCGCTTGCAGGTCCAAAGCGCCCGCGACCTGCCGCGAGGCTGGCTTGGCAAGCCCTGGGCCTTGTCGGAGGGCCTGCGCCAGGCCGATACGGCGGTGCCCGAGGCGACCTACGTCTGGCTGACCGACGCCGACATCGCGCACGACCCGCAGAACCTTCGCCGCCTGGTCGCCAAGGCGGAAACGGAGGACCTCGATCAGGTCTCGCAGATGGTGATTCTGCGGAGCGAGGGCTTCTGGGCCCGGCTGCTGATCCCGGCTTTCGTGTTCTTCTTCCAGAAGCTCTACCCCTTCGCCTGGATCAACGACCACCGGCGCGACGTCGCGGGCGCGGCCGGGGGCTGCGTTCTGCTGCGACGCCAGGCCCTGGCCGCGGCCGGCGGCTTCGCGGTGATCAAGGACGCCCTGATCGACGATTGCACCCTGGCCCGCGCCATCGCCGACCGGGGCCGCCCAGGCGGCGGGCGGCTGTTCCTCGCCCTGACAGATGCGGCCGAGAGCCTGCGTCCCTACGAGGGGCTGCGCGGGATCTGGCGCATGGTCGCGCGCTCCGCCTACACCCAACTCCGCTATTCCCCTTTGTTGCTGTGCGGCACCTTGCTGGGGATGATCCTGATCTACCTCCTGGCCCCGGCGATCATCGCCACCTTCCCTTGGCACGGCGCCATCCTCCCGACATGGCTTGGCCTGCTCGTCTGGACGATGATGGCCGGCGCCTTCCTGCCCACCCTCCGGCTTTATCGCCAGCCGCCGGGCTTCGCCGTGCTCCTGCCTCTTGCGGGCCTGCTCTATGCCGCGATGACACTGGAGTCGGCACTGGCGCACTGGCGTGGTCGCGGCGGCGCCTGGAAGGGCCGGGTCGCGGACGGTGCGGCGCTGGAACGCGGCGGCCACGCCGGTTAAGCTGCGCGCCATGACCGATTCCCCAGGCCAGGTCGAGACGCCCTCGGGCAAGGGTGCGGGCGACGAGAATTTTCCGGTCGGCTCCTTCCTGCTGCCCCGGCGACTGCGGCCGCACGTCGCGGTCTTCTACGCCTACGCCCGCGCGATCGACGACATCGCCGACAACCCGGAGCTCGCACCGGAGGACAAGGTCGCGCGCCTCGACCGCATGGCCGCCGCGATCGAAGGCCGCGAAGTCGGCGTCCCTGCCTTGGCGACGGCGGAACGCATGCGCCAAAGCCTGCTTGAGACCGACATCACCACCCGGCATTGCCTGGACCTGATCTCGGCCTTCCAGCAGGACGCGGTGAAGCTACGCTACGACGACTGGGCCGATCTCCTGGATTACTGCGACCGTTCGGCCAATCCGGTCGGGCGCTACCTGCTCGACCTGCACGGCGAAAGCCCGGAGGGCTATCCGGCCTCCGACGCCCTCTGCAGCGCCCTGCAGGTGCTCAACCATCTGCAGGACTGCCAGGAAGATTTTCTGAACCTGGACCGCGTCTACCTGCCGGGAGACTGGATGGCCGAGGCCGGGATCACGGTCGAGGCGCTGCGCGCCGAGGCCGCTTCACCGGGTCTGCGCCGGGTCATCGACCGCTGTCTGGACGGCACCGAGATTCTTGTCCGGCAGGCCGGTGAGCTGCCGGTCCGCTTGAACAGCCTGCACCTTGGCATGGAATCGGCCGTGATCGTCCGTATCGCCGAGGACCTGACAGTTTTGCTGCGCCGCCGGGATCCCGTGGCCGAGCGGGTCGAGCTGAGCAAGCCGGCCTTCCTGTGGTGCGGCTTGCGGGGGGCGATCGGCGAGATCATTGGCCGCTTTCGTCCCAGTGCAAAACGCTTGCAGCCGGCAGGCGAGCGCGGGTAGTTCAGGGTTCGCCGCTCCCGGGGGGTCCGAAAGCATGTCCGAGGCCAATACCTTGACCAGCGCCGATCTGGAGGCTGCGCGCGCTCATGCGCGCCAGGTCGTCGAGGACTCGGCGACCTCCTTCCTCTGGGGCATGCGCATCCTTCCGGAGGAACGGCGCCGAGGTATGTTCGCGATCTACGCCTTCTGCCGCGAGGTCGATGACATCGCCGACGAAGAGGGGCCTGAGGATGAGAAGCACGCGCGCCTCGCGGCCTGGCGCGAGGAGATCGAGCGCCTCTACGCCGGCCATCCGACCTATCCCACGGCCCGCGCCCTGCTGGAGCCGGTGCGCAGCTTCGCCCTGCCGCGCCAGGAGTTCCTCGCCTTGATCGAGGGCATGGAGATGGATGTCGGCGAAGGCCTGAACGCGCCGAGCCTTAGAGACCTGCAATGCTATTGCCGTCGGGTCGCGGGCGCGGTCGGTATGTTGTCGGTCAAGGTCTTCGGCGCTTTGGAGCGCGAGGCAGAGGAGTTGGCTGTGGCCCTGGGCGAGGCCTTGCAGCTGACCAACATTTTGCGCGATATCGCCGAAGACGCCGAGCGCGGCAGGCTGTACCTGCCGAGCGAGCTCTTGGAGAAGCACGGGATCGCCACCCGCGACCCCCGAGAGGTGCTGCGACATCCCGCGCTGCCGGCGGTCGCGGCGGAGCTGGCGCGGACCGCGCGGGAGCGTTTCGACCGCTCGCGCGCCCTGATCGCCAGCTGCGACCGACAGCACCTCAAGCCGGCGATCCTGATGATGGAGGTCTACGACCGCATCCTCCAGCGCTTGGAGGCACGCGGCTGGAACAAGCCAGAGGTGCCGGTCAAGGTGTCGAAACTGGAGAAGCTCTGGATCGCCGTCCGCCATGGGATGCTCTAGCCCATGACCGCTGCCGCCGGAGCGATTACCGCCGAAGTCCAAGATCACATGGCCGACACCGAAGCCCGATGTCACATCGTCGGGGCCGGACTGGCCGGGTTGGCCTGCGCCGTCGCCCTGGTGCAGCAAGGACGGCGGGTCAGCCTCTACGACGCGGCCGGGCAGGCGGGCGGGCGTTGCCGATCGCTCTTCGATCAAAGCCTCGATCGACCGATCGACAACGGAAATCACCTGCTACTTTCGGCCAATCAGGCGGCACTGGGATTCCTCGACGTCATCGGCGCCGGCGACAGCTTGGTCGGGCCTCCGGAGGCCGCCTTTCCCTTCCTCGATCTCCGCAGTGGCGAGCGCTGGACCCTGCGGCCCAACAGTGGGCCGCTGCCTTGGTGGATCCTCTTTGCCAATCGGCGGGTGCCGGGCAGCCGCCTGGGCGACTACCTGAACGGCCTGTCGATCCTCTGTGCGAAGGACCGGGATACCGTGACCGATCGGATCTCCGCCGAGGGGCCAATGTGGGAGCGCTTCTGGGAGCCGCTGACCGTGGCGGCCCTGAACACCGCCCCCGAGGAAGCTTCGGCACGGCTCCTGCGGGCAGTGGTGATGGAGACCTTCGCCCGCGGTGCGGGCGCCTGCCGCCCGCTGATCGCCAAGCAGGGGCTTTCGGACAGCTTCGTCGAGCCGGCCCTGGCCTATCTCCGGGACCAGGGGGCCGAAATTCTCTTTAACTGGCGGCTCCGCACGCTCGAGGACGACGGCAAGCAGGTGACGGCCCTCGATTTCGGTGCCGAGCGGCGGCGACTCGGTCCGAAGGATTCGGTCGTGATCGCCCTGCCCGCGCCCGGCGCGAAATCGATCCTGCCGGAGCTCGACGCGCCCCTCGACACCCGGCCGATCGTCAACGGCCACATCCGGCTGCCGCGCCCGGCCAGCCTGCCAGAGGGCGGGCCGGTCCTCGGCCTGATCGGCGGCACGGCGCAGTGGCTCTTTTTGCGCGGCGACGTGGTGAGCCTGACGGTCAGCGCCGCCGAGGCGTTGGCCGGGCTGCCCAACGAGATGGTGGCTGAACGCCTCTGGCAAGACACTGCCAAGGCCCTGGAGCTCGATCCCGACCCGATGCCGCCGATCCGGATCATCAAGGAAAAGCGCGCGACCTTTGCCCAAACGCCCGAGGCGGCGGCGCATCGCCCGGGCCCCAAAACCCGCTGGCGCAATGCGTTTCTCGCCGGCGACTGGACGGACACCGGCTTCCCGGCCACCATCGAGGGCGCTATCCGCTCGGGACAGGCCGCAGCAAAAAAACTTGCAAACCCTTAAGAATCTTGCCAATTCACGCTATTGCACTCAAACGCAGCCTGCTCTACCTTCTCGCGCGGCGGGCAATTACCAGAAACTAAGTGGGGAAGTCGACACACAATGGATTCCCACGCCCGAGTCATCGAACCGGAATCCCCAGACCTCGAATCAGTCATCGAAGACGCCAAGGAAGAGCTGTTGAAGCGGCAGCGCGACGACGGCCATTGGATCTTCGAGTTCGAGGCGGACGCGACGATACCGGCGGAGTATCTCCTCCTGCAGCATTTCCTCGGCAGCGTCGAGGAAGACCTGCAGGCCAAGATCGCCGTCTATCTGCGCCGGATCCAAGCCGATCATGGCGGCTGGCCGCTGTTCTTCGATGGCGACCTCGACGTCTCGGCGACGGTCAAGGCCTACTACGCGCTGAAGCTGGCCGGCGACGAACCGAACGCGCCGCACATGGTGCGGGCGCGCGAGGCGCTGCTGGCCCGCGGCGGTGCGGCCAAGGCCAACGTCTTCACCCGCATCACCCTGGCGCTCTTCGGTCAGGTGCCCTGGCGGGCGGTTCCGGTGATGCCGGTCGAGATCATGCTGCTGCCGCAGTGGTTCCCTTTCCATCTGTCGAAGGTGTCCTACTGGTCGCGCACGGTGATCGCGCCCCTGCTGGTGCTCATGGCGCTGAAGCCCCAGGCCAAGAATCCAAAGGCCGTCGACATCCGCGAGCTCTTCCTTCGGGATCCGGAGGACGAGGACTACAAGATGAACGCCACCGGCAAGGCGCTGGGCTCGGTCTTCGTCGGGATCGACAAGGTGCTGCGTGTGGTCGAGCCCCTGTTCCCGAAGAAGAGCCGCGCGATTGCCATCGACAAGGCCGTCGACTTCATCAAGCCGCGGCTCAACGGCGAGGACGGCCTGGGCGGCATCTTTCCGGCCATGGCCAACGCGGTCATGGCCTTCGAGGCCCTGGGCTATCCCCGCGACGACACCGACTTCGCGACCGCCCGCGACGCCATCGAGAAGATGCTGGTGGTGCGCGAGGACGAGGCCTATTGCCAGCCCTGCCTCTCGCCTATCTGGGACACCTGCTTGGCCGCCCACGCCCTGCTCGAGGCCGGCGAGGATCCCGACAGCGGCGCCATGCGCAAGGCCTATCAGTGGCTGCTCGAGCGCGAGATCACCGAGGTCAAGGGCGACTGGGCCTGGCAGCGCCCCGATCTGGCCCCGAGCGGATGGGCCTTCGAGTATCGCAATGACTACTATCCGGACGTCGACGACACCGCGGTCGTGGTTGCGGCCCTGGACCGGGCCAAGACCCCGAGGCATCACGCCGCCGTCGAGCGAGCCGCGGTCTGGATCGAAGGCATGCAGAGCCGTAACGGCGGCTGGGGCTCCTTCGACGCCGACAACACCTGCCACTATCTGAACTACATCCCCTTCGCAGATCACGGTGCCTTGCTCGACCCGCCGACGGTCGACGTCACAGCGCGCTGCCTCTCGATGCTCTGCCAGCTCGGCTACGACCGGAATCATCCGGTGATCGCCCGCGGCCTGGAGTATCTGCGCAGCGAGCAGGAGGAAGACGGCTCCTGGTACGGCCGCTGGGGCATCAATTACGTCTATGGCACCTGGTCGGCGCTCTGCGCCTTCAATATCGCCGGCGAGGACATGCAGGCACCGCACATCCGCAAGGCGGTCGCCTACCTCGAGTCGGTCCAGCGCGACGACGGCGGCTGGGGCGAGGACTGCGCCACCTACTGGCTGGAGCGGCGTGACGAGGTCAAGGCCAGCACCGCGTCGCAGACTTCCTGGGCGCTGCTCGCACTTATGGCCGCCGGCGAGGTCGACAGCCCGGCCGTCGAGCGCGGCATCGACTACCTGCTGCACCTGCCCCGCGAGGGCGCGAAGTGGCAGGAGGACCACTACACGGGAACCGGATTCCCGCGGGTCTTCTACATCCGCTACGACGGCTACAGCGCGTACTTCCCGCTCTGGGCCCTGGCCCGCTACCGCAACCTCCGCCAGGCCAACGAGCAAAGCGTCAGGTACGGCATGTGACCCGGCAGGATTGACGCAATCACGGGCTTCGTATTCCCACCCCCAGAGATCGCGAAGCCACTGGTAGGAAAGAGAAAAGCGCGACAGCGAGCGAAAGCCTCGAACCTCTGGCAGGGTTCGAGGCTGGATATCCATCAAGCCTAGAGGACCGCGCCGTAAGCCTCCGTGAAGGCCTCCTGGGCGTAGTCGTTGCTGGCATAGGCAAAGCCCTTGTCGCCCCATCCGGTTCCCCAGCTGTTGCGAACGATGAAGTGATCGGGCGTGTACCCCACGAGGCAAACGGCATGCCCGCCGCGGACCGTGTCAGGCCTGTAGACGTCCATATGACCGCGGTTCTGCGTCGCCCGGTCCCAGGTCCTGTCGACTCCGAGCCGCGTGAGAATCGGCCCTTGGTTTGCGATCCAAGAACGCCAGTTTGCGAGGTTTCGGCCGAGGTTGTGGTAGCTCGAGATGCGAAGGCGGGCAGCGAGTGTATAGAAGGCCGGCGCGCTCATGCTGGTAAGCGTGCCTTTCATGGGCAGGACCTTTTCGAGGACGCAGCCATAGGACCGGGCCACTCTCAGCGCCAGCTTGGTCTGGGTTCCTGCCGCCTCGATGAAGGTCGTCGGGTACCCGGTCAGTTCGTCTGTCTCCTTGTTTGCCATCCAGATGAACCGCGGCGAGGGCTGCTCGTTTTGGGCGATTTTTCCGGCGGTTACGAAATGCCATCGAAGGACCCCGTCAGCCGTGCTGAAGCCGACACAAGCTCCCGTCGTTCCTTGGTTTCGAATGGTCCACCACTTCGCGCGCAGATCTTTCTTCGGCGGCGGGGCCGAGGCCGCTACGGCACCTGCCGCAACGGCATCTTCGTAGCCCCAGTCTGATTCCATCCCTGCGGACGGATCGCAGTTCAGTACGAACTTCTTCACGCTTGGTCCTCGTTTGGCCATGGCTTCATCCTTCGCGTTCGGTAACGATTCGGCGGAGCAACCTCCATCGCTTGCCCCCAGACATCACTGGAGCTCCAGCAAATTCAAAGGGAGCCTAGTCCGATTAGGCCAGCGCCTCGACCCAAGCGCATGTGGGAAGGGCCACAGACCGAGCCCCCGGATCCGTAGATCAGGCCGGAGACAGGAACGTCATTGGTGATTTGTCTTGCGACTTTGCGCTAGGCCGCCCTGGTCGGAATGCCGGCATGCGTTGCCAGACTCGCTTTCCTCGGGTATCTCGAACACAAGGTTTCGGTCCTGCGCTTCTTAAGGCCTTGGAGGGTTGCCCGGCAACGTCGCGGCGCCGCGCCGCCCGAAGGGGACAGGGTCAACTGGAACAATGAGCCATTCCGAGCTATCCCCGGAGCCTACGCAGGTGCAGCACGTCAGGCGGCTCGGCGTGGTGGTCGGCCTCGCCGCCGAGGCCGAGATCGCCGGTCAAATCCAGGCATTGGATGGTTCTTTGACCAACCTGATCGCGGTCTCGGGCGCCGACAGCGCCCGCGCGCGGACGCTGGCGGAAGGCCAGATCGCCGAGGGCGTCGGGGCCCTGCTTTCCTTCGGCATCGCTGGCGGGCTCGCTCCGCAGGCGCGCTCCGATAGGTTGGTCTTGCCGGAGGCCGTTCTGCTGCCAGCCGGTGGCCGAATCGCGTGCGATCCGGCCTGGCGCGCAGCACTGGCAGCCTGCCTTGAAGCCAAGGGCCTAGGGGTCGAGGCTGCGCCGCTGCAGGGCAGCGACAGGGCCCTCACCTCGCCGCAGGACAAGGCCGAACTACACCGCGCGCAGGGCGCATTTGCAGTGGACATGGAGAGTCACGCGGTCGCGGCTGCCGCAAAAGCGGCCGGCCTGCCCTTCCTGGTCATGAGAGCGGTCGCCGATCCGGCCGAACGAGCGCTGCCGGCCTGGGCGACGGCGGCCACCGGCTCGGACGGTCGAGTCAAGCTGGGGACCGCGATTATGGCGCTTTGCCGCCGGCCCTGGGAGATCCCTGCGGCGATGCGCCTCGGTGCCGAGACCCGGTCCGCGCTGAACGTGCTAGGCCGCGCTGTCCGCCTTTGCCCGCGCCTCGGCCTGCCGCTCTGAGGACTCCGCCGCGGGGGCGTGGATCTCCTCGACCGCCTCGCGGACCAGCGAATCGAAGACGAATTCCGCCGGCCGCTGCTTATCGAGCGGGATCTCCGGCGCCATCGGGCTCTCGGTATCGATGCCCTTGCGGGACAGCTTCCAGGCCTTGAGCGGGTTGTTGAGGGTATCCGTCACGGCCGTGGCCTCGTAACCGCAGTGCACCATGCAGTTGGCGCATTTCTCGTAGTTGCCGGTGCCGTAGCCGTCCCAGTCGGTCGACTCCATCAGCTCGGTGAAGGAGGAGGCATAGCCCTCGTTCAGCAGGTAGCAGGGCCGCTGCCAGCCGAAGATGTTGCGGGTCGGGTTGCCCCAGGGCGTGCACTCGTAGGTCTGGTTGCCGGCCAGGAAGTCCAGGAACAGGGTCGACTGGCTGAAGTCCCAGTTCTTGCCCTCGCCGCGCCGGAAAACGTCGCGGAACAGGTTCTTGGTCCGCTCCCGGGTCAGGAAATGCTCCTGGTCGGGCGCCCGCTCGTAGGCGTAGCCCGGCGACACCGTGATCCCGTCGACCTTCAGCTCGTCGGTGACGAAATCGAAGAACTCGGCGACCTTGTCCGGCTCCGCGTTGTTGAACAGCGTGGAGTTGACGTTGACCCGGAAGCCCTTGGCCTTGACCGCCTTGATCGCCTTGATCGCCCGCTTGAAGACGCCCTTCTGGTCGACCGCGTGGTCGTGCTCCTCCTCCAGGCCGTCCAGATGGATGGAGAAGGTCAGATAGGGGCTCGGCTCGAAGAGGTGGAGCTTCTTTTCCAGCAGCAGCGCATTGGTGCAGAGGTAGACGAAGCGCTTGCGCTTGATCAGCTCCGAGACGATCTCGCCGATCTCCTTGTGCAGCAAGGGCTCGCCGCCCGGGATCGAGACCATCGGCGCACCGCATTCCTCGGCCGCCTCGATGCAGTCCTCGACCGACAGGCGCTTGTTGAGAATCGCGTCCGGATAGTCGATCTTGCCGCAGCCGGGACAGGCCAGGTTGCAGCGGAACAGCGGCTCCAGCATCAGAACCAGCGGATAGCGTTTCTGCCCGGTCAAACGCTGCTTCAGAATGTAGGCGCCGACGCGGATCTGCTGTCTCAGGGGTATCGGCAAGGTCTCAACCCTCTCATCCGTGTACTGCGAGCGCGCTTTCCCTGTCCCGGCCCGAGCCGGCCGGAGCAAAGTTGCGAATCAGACGCATTTGGCGCTGCTGGGTGGTAAAAATGCCTCTTCCGGACCCGGTCTTCAAGGCCCAGCCGGTGCGAATATGCAACTGAAGCAAAAGATCCTGCGGGGCGTGATCCCTCGGCCACAGCAGACGTCCATGCTGGTCCAAGAGGCCAGGCGCCAGGACTACTGCAGGTATCCACCGCGCTTGAACCATTCGATGGAGTCGGCCAGCGCCTCCTCCCAGGGACGGAAGCGGTAGCCCAGATCGGAGATGGCCTTGGCACTGGAGAAGAACATCCGTTTGCGCGCCATGCGCACGCCTTCGATCGTGACGAAGGGCTCGCCGTTGGGGCGCAGACGCGACCAGGCCTCGGAGGCCGCCGCGACCGGCATGACCAGACTGTGCGGCAATTTCACCCGCGGCGCCTTGCCGCCGGTCAATTGGGCGATGCCTTGGAGGATCTCGGCCAAGGTCATGTTGGTGCCGCCCAGGATATAGCGCTCGCCGACCTGGCCGATATCGTAGGCGAGCAGGTGGCCTTCCGCGACGTCGTCGACGTGGACGACGTTGAGGCCGGTGTCGACGAAGGCCGGCATGCGCCCAGCAGCCGCTTCAACGATCATACGCCCGGTCGGGGTCGGCTTGACGTCGCGCGGCCCGATCGGCGTCGAGGGATTGACGATGACGATCGGCAGGCCGTCCTTGGCAATCATCTCCTTGACCGCCTCTTCGGCGAGGAACTTGGA
>JAAUYK010057314.1_pt1 | contig 10918 bp, 11 predicted proteins | sample 7278021 | NCBI WGS metagenome assembly JAAUYK01 (sample SAMN14350223, study PRJNA611818) | marine sediment metagenome | isolation source: surface marine sediment (1.8m) | place: French Polynesia: Moorea | collected 2018-08
GCCTATTGCCTTGGCGAGGAATGGGATCAGGATGGGGTAGGAGCGGTTGGAATCGTTGCTCGAAAATCAGGCGCAATTTCAGAGGAGCGTTACAGATTCGAAAATTCCCGGCTTTAATTACGAATGGAGGGGAAAAGGCAAATAAAACAACACCCGGCCCCTACTTAAGTTTAAGCTTAATTTGTGTTGACTTTAATCTGAAAGAGAAATCGGTCGTGTTAGTACGTCTTCGCCAACATTATGGTCTGCGTCCTCGCCATGGGCACCTGCAAGGTAGAGCGGGTCAACGCCAAACCCCTGGAAGAGTTTCAGGCGGAGATCAGCCGCAAGGCGGGCGAACTCGGTCTTCGTGGATCGGCGTCTAACGATTGGAATACCCTCACGAGGTGGTCAGTCGAGGTTCAGGGCCCGATGCGGAGCATCAACCGGTTCTTCGACGAGTTGGAGAAGGCTGCTGTGGTCCAGTCGTTGACGGCCAGGGACGTCGAGGAGCAGGACACGTACACCACCCCTGACACATTCGTTTTCATTACGTGGGAGTGAATTACGACTTAAAGCAGGCGAAATTCGGGAAATGCGTGCGCGCGATATATGGTTTCGCGAAATACAGGAATAGATCGAGCTATAGCTTAATTCATGCACTTACCGTTCGATCAGAATGGTGAGCTTCGGGTCTTGTTCCATGTACGCCTCGAGTTCCTCCAACGTGGACATGGGGAACGTGTGATCTGATGCCAACTTCGTCGCGATGGTGTTCTCGGTCATCTTGTCGAGCTTCCTCGCAATGATCTTGTACTCCTCGCGGAACGTCTCCACCTCGCCCGTCAGGTAGAGAATCCCCTTATGTATGCGTTGGAGGTTTGTGTGGAGTTGTTGGTCGAGCATATCGAGGCGAGCTTCGGTAGTAGCCGCGGAGGGTTCGTTGGCCGCTGTTCGCCGTACTTTCGCCGCTGGTGGGCGAACCACCACGGAATTGGCGGCGTCTCCCGTGCTTGATCCCGATGGAGTCGTTGAGGGGGGCGTTGCTTGCCTTCCTACGTCAACTTCTGGCACGTACTGTCCGTTGAGTAAGTCCATGAGGTCGGGGATGTCCGTTGATGGGTGGGGCACGGATGCAATGACCGTGAACGGAGTGGAAGGATTTCCATCGTGGGGCAGGGCGAGTGCAGCATGTCCGTCGTCCGCCGTTTTCTTGCTCTGCTTTTTCTTCTTCTTTCCGACTTGTTCGTTCAGAATTCCGTCCGTCTCAGAGGAGGAGAACTGCGTTGGGATGGCCCTCTTGGACGACGTGCCAAACTTCGAGATGGGCTCGTTCATAGCGCCGTAGTTCAGGCCCTTGACAACGCGGCTGGGAAACGTCTCCACGACGGAAAGTATAATTGCGTCAGTCGTCATGTTCGCCTTCAGTGCGTTGCGGATGTGCTCGTTGACGAACCTTGCAGCGTTTTGGCGGTCATTGGTTGAGCAGCGAACATCGATCTTGGCCACGATATGGTGCGAGTGGACGTTCTCGTAGATGGGAAGGTGTTGGGGGCGAAGGCGGAAGTTCCTTGAAAGCTTCAACTTCGTCGCTGTGTCGATGCCGCATTTGGCAAGGCTTTCGTATGACGCGAACGGGAGGTGGGGCGGGGGGTCGAAGTCCACAAGGAGGACGGCGTCGTACGAGGTTGAATCGTCCATTTTGCAGCGGAATTGCGCTGAAATGAAACGCAACATAGGCGGAAGAATTCGCGATGGCTGCATGATCGAGTGCGTCAACTAGCGAAACAGCAGCGACAATGCCGGCAACTCCGGCTCTCCGACGGAAGAAGAGGCAAGACAAATTGCGCCAAGACTACGTAGACCCCTACAGGGAGGGCGCGGCGCCATACTCAGCCGCGGAACAGGCCGAAAATGCGGCCGCGATCGGCCTCACGGAGGGGATAGAGGACGAAGTCTACGACTATGAAAGCGCCCCCTGCGATGACCCCGACTGGCGCGTCGACGAGGGCGACGACGAGGGCGACGATTCCGTCGTTCGCGAGATTCAGACCGCCATGGCGGCACAACGCCTGGAGGAAAGGGAGCAAGAATACGGCGACGTAACGCTGCAGAATCCCTACACAGCCCCCGCGATTCCCTCTAGACAGACAAGTAGGGAAGACATCGAACACTTCTTCGTCGGTCTTCAGTGCAAGCGCGATGTACCGAAGGCCGTCATGATTGATATAATCGAGTACCTAAGAAGAAACGCAGTCGTCATTTGCCACGCCCTAGAGAGTGGAGAACTCGCGTCCTTCAGAGCAATGCGTGATCACGCCACGAAGTTGGCCCCTAAGGTCAGAATTGACGTCGTTTGCACCGACCGCGAAGGCTCGGAGGTGGCCTTCAGCGGACTGACCCGTTTTCCTCGTAAGGAGATTGGTGAGCGTGATTTGCGTCTGGTTTACGCCTTGTACTACTGCTCCCTGTCAGACATCTACCAATGGCATTGTAAGGCGCACCCTGATGGAATTGCGTCTCGAATCATCGACATGTCCGTCGATGGTGTCCCCGAGTCCAAGTCGTCGGGCCTGTCGATCGATGTGCTGTGCGTCAGGTTCACAGACTGCCGGGCCATATACCCCTTGGTGATCCTGCAGCCGTGGAAGAAGAAGCTCGGAGGAAAGGATGCCCTGACGCTAAAGCCGCTCCTACAGGAGCTAGAACAGAGCGGCCTGTCTGTGCGCCGAATTATCGCGGACGCACCAAAGCGGGCTCCGTTACAAGGACTGAAGAGCCATGCAGCGACAAGCGGGTGTCCGTACTGCGTGGCCAAGAAAGTGAACGGGAAATATCCCAGCGGGACTTTCGGTGGGCATTTAAGGACAGACCACGAACTTCGTCGCCAGGGAGAAGAGGTTGAAAGGGGAGAGGCAAATGCGTATGGAGTCAAGGGCAAGGGGTTGGCGGCCGACATTCCCAGACTGGACTTGACAAGGGACATTCCCGCTGAGTCTATGCACCTCGTTTTCCTCGGAGTTGTGCGCAAGATGCTAAAGCTGATGTACCTCCCCAAACCCGGTCAGACGCGGTACGAGGTTCGCCACATGCCGGCCGACGACAGCCACTTAAACGCGTTACTCCGCTATCAGAAGGGCCTGACCAACTTCTCCAGGTGCACCCGCGACTTCGACCGCGCCAACTACAAGTCAGAGGAGTACCGGAACCTCGTGTGGGTGTACTGGCCTCTCGTTATGGAGACAGCGCCGCCGGGAACGGCTAAAGTCTGGCTACTCACCGTTTACATCGTTCGTGCAATTTCCCTCCCGGATTCGCTGTACATCGGCGTGAAGGACAAAGTCAAGGAACTGATCGGTCAATGGTACGTGGAATATGAGCGTGCGTTCAAGGCGGAAAACTGTACGTACAACACCCATGTCTTTTCTCATGTGGACCTCGTTCGTGAATTGGGCCCGCTTTGGGAGACGAGTGCCACAGCCTTTGAAGACTTTTACGCCATACTGAAACGAAACTATCGCGAGGGAACGACGGCCACGGGTTCGCAGGCGCTGCTGAACAGCCTGTTGGCCCTGATGTCCGGCCACCACTGCGTGCGCCCCCGGATCGTGACAATTACGTCGACTTCAAGGCTGGAGGACAGGTTCATCTACACAAGAGACGGAAGAATCATGAAGTTGACTCACCTTGGCGACAACGAACTTCGCGGAGTAGCCGTGCCGATGCTCCGCGTCACCGGCCTCGTCCGGGGTCTCGACTTCAGCGATGTACTCGTCTACCGGGTTGACGGCAATGGTCACACGGAGTCCACGATCCAGCCGTCGGACGTGATAGGGAAGGTGGTCGTCAGCGGCGCCTACGCCTCAGTTGTTCTCTGGCCCATGTTTTCTATCTGAAGCAATCGTTCGTGACTCAATAACGACGCCGTACCGTACACTTTTCCTTCACTTAAGGGCAGTTAATTTCGCCGCAATTGCTTCGAATTTGCGTTTGCTTGTCCTCCACTCGATTGAATAAACTGCTTAACCGCCCAGCCGTTGCGGCCGTTTTGAATTGCGCGCAGCTGACGCGCTCTTGGCCTAGGCGCGGTTGCTCTGCCTGCACGGCCCGTTAGTTTACGGCAGCCACGAGACGCCAACTCAGTGAACTGCACGAAAAGAAAAGAAGCGTGTCATCTCTACCGCGGTCCGCTTCACATTCGTCGACTTTGCGCGAAAATGGCGGCCAACGTGGGGCCCTTCGGTCCCTCTGACTCCGAGTCCTCCGACGACAGCGTGATCGTCGACGAGTGTCCCGATCTACTCGCGAAGGAAGAGGCGGCCCTTGAGCGCCAGATGAGCCGCCTGGAAGAGAAGAGGAAGGAGCTGCGCGCGAGGCGCGAAAGTGCCGAGCACATGCGCTCCTTTCTCGCCGACACCAAGATGCCCAAGGGAGCGACCCCTGGCAGCGGGAGCTGCTCCACTGCGTCCACGAAGGAAGCGACCGAGGACAAGAAGAGGAAGGCGCCCGTCCACGACCTCCGTGCGAGCTTCGAGCAGAGGACGACGCTCGGCAGGGCCCCGGACTGGCCGGCCACCCCCTCCAAGAAGCCGTCGCCCATCCGCGCACCTGCGGCGAACGACCCGCGCAAGCCGGCCCCGACCGTGAAAGGGGCCAAGTACCGCGACATTGAGCTTGACGCTGAAAAGTTCTTCGACGCCGCCGCCAACAGCATCCAGCTCATGGTCAACGACATCATGAGGAAGGACGGCATCAAGAAGGTAAACGAGACGGGTTTCTTCGGCTTCATTGGACAGAAACCTCCGTCTCGTGTCCCCGACTCGATGCCCCACGAGAAGGAGTTGGAGGGCATCGTAATCCCGGAGAAGCTGCAGTCCGGGGAGTGGGCCGCGAAGTGGGAGAAGTGGGACGGCCCAAAGAACGAGAACGTGCCACTCTCCGTCATGCTCAAGACGCTCTGCCAGGGCGTAAGGGCTGCCCATGCGAAGTTGGACTTGATGAAGGATATCCAGCACCTGCATTCCGTGGCCAACGTGCACATCATCAAGGCGAGCTTCATCACGCGCCTCTTTTGCGTCGCGGCTGGTCCCGAGAAGCAGGCAATCACGGCTAAACTGGTTAGCTCCCTCCGCTCCGTCATCCTGGCCGCCGACCCTGAACTGAAGCGCCTACCCTTCAAAAGCCTCGGCGTGATGACGGACTTCTTCCGGAGCAGCTCCCGCGTGACGAAGCTGGCCTTGTTCGTCCTCAACTACGTCGAGTACGGTCCGTCCTTCAACGCGACGCTTCTCAACGTCCTGATTAGCACCGACCTGCAGAATGACGTGTACTGGCCGAGCGAGTGCTCCGAATGGTAAGTTAAACTGATAGAGTTCGCGGAATTGCTGCGGAAAATAAATGCATCTCTTTCAGGGCCCTTCCCGACGGCGGACAGTACCTGCCCAGGTTTTTCCAGGAATTCATGATCCGCATCGCGCGCAGCGCACACGACTTCAGGCACATCAACGACGACGACGTGTTCAGGGAGTCCAAGTTCAAGACGGACATGCAGCGGCTCCTGTACAACACCGCGAGGAACCTCGTCGCTCGCGAACTCCACGCAGTGGAAATGCAGCGGAACGTCGGAGAAACCTACCAACAGAAGAGGTCCGAGTCCCAGTCCTCGCACAAGAAGTCGAAGCCGGCCGCGGCCACTGCGACCTCTGCCGCCGGTGACAGGGGAAACCTGCAGAGGTGGAAGGGAATGGGGAGGAACGCCAGCGCGTACGACCGGCTGAAGTTCCTCATCGACGGCGGGATCAGCTTGGTCGACTTCAGGGCCGACTTGCAGATGATGATGAACATCTGGTTGCAGTCCAAGAAGAAGAGGAAGGTCAAGGCGAAGGTGGAGGAGCTACTGACCCTCCTTGAAGGAACGCAGGAAGACGGGCCCTGGCAGGAGACTGTGGAGGAGTGGAAACCGTACCTGGAGGATCTGCCGGCAAACCACTAGAGAGAACAAAGAAAGGTCGGCGCATTATCGGCGCAAAATTAAAGCGCGACAATACGAAGTACAATACAACGCCGACCAATATGTACACATCCAGCGCAGAATTGGCGCAATATCTATAATTACTATTACTTTACGCGGTCCGCGCTAAGGACGCTATGCATTTAGAAAGAGACAAGGAACAGAGGGATGCGCGTCAGGCGTAGGATGAAAGGAGTTTGTAGATATGTGTGCGATCCTACTTGAAATTCTAAGTACGTGTTACATCGAATATATGAGAGATATATATGTACCATTCGAGCAGAATAAAGGCATTGTCCACGGCTAAATTGAGGTATCATTCGATGAAATATATGCGTCGCATATGCGCCGCAATATCGCATATCTACCGCGTTTGCTGCTTAAGGAGTAAAATTTAAAAATTCCGCCTTAGCCGGCCTGCTTGCTTGCAAGCCGTCTCGGCCGGCCTGCTTGCTTGATAACTTTACCCTACTATTCGTAGAATTTTCCTGCCATTTGGCCCGGCTTTTCCTAGAATCCCATCTACTTTCTTTCCTGGAAATTGAACTACTGTCGAATTTGCGCCGACTACGGGCGACGACGCCGCCTATAAAAGGGGAAAATCATCCTTTTCCGGTCAGTCCCAGATTCGCTCTTTCGGAGGAGTGATCCAACATGGAGGGCACCCCAACCACGTCATCCGCGACTCCGCCGCCATCCTCGACTCCGGCAGCCACGACGTCGGCGGGCAGGGCCACGGCGACAACCTACTACCACCGGACGACGGACGAGTCTGGCATGGCCAGGATGTCGGCGCCGGTGCTTCGCTGCGTCGAGCAAGCGGAGAATCCCGGCAACTACAACTACATCGGGCCCGGATTCTTCGGTCCCACCTTCAAGGCGCCGCCGGGGTTGGACTTCAACGCCCCGATGCAGGCCCCGCCCGCCCCGATGCAGGCATCTCCCTTCGGCTACGGCCAGCAGTACGTCTACCAGCCGGAGTTGGTAAAACGTAAGTCGGCGCATTTGCAATGGAATATCGGCGCACAAATAAAGTAATTTCCTTTCTCAGCCTCCACGAAACCGACGTACTCGACGCCCGAGCCGCCCTCACCTGCTCGGTTCGGAGGCCCGCCCACTGGAGCACAGCGGGATGCCCCACCGGAGAAGGAGGATGAGGATGCCGGCCTAGGTAGGCACAAATTCCGCGCATTTAACGCGAAATTAAATCTAACTCTTCTACATGCCGTCCTTTAGCTCCCGTCCCTTCCACGTCCGGCGCAACGCCGTCGTCTTGCGCGGCGACAGCCCTCGAAGGGCAGAAGACTCCCGATAGGCCGGAGGACACGACGCCCGTGAAGAAGACGACGGCCAAGAAAACTCCGAGGAGGAAGACGCCGGCCAAGAAGACGCCGGCCAAGAAGACTCCGGCCAAGAAGACGCCGGCCAAGAAGACGCCGGCCAAGAAGGGCGGGGCTGCAAAGAAGAAGTTGATGGAGGAAGAAACCCCTCTGCCGTCTACGTCGGCCTCGGGTGTCGCGGCAGCCGGTTCGGAGGAAACGGGACGCACCGGAAAGGAAGATCAAGGTACAAATTATAATGGTTTCATAGATACGTGTTAGCGGTTTTAATGCTCCAATTTTCCTCCGCAGATTCGCAGGAGCTGCCAAGGAGGCATTCGGCCGCCCACGCCCGCACGCGCATCTTCAGGTACTCGTACCGTTTGCTCCGGGACCGCGGGCAACTCAGCCCCAAGAGCGAAGGAGAGCTCGTGGCTTACGAGGACGACTTCGGCATCGAGGGCACGCTGGACCAGACCCTGAGCGAGCAAGACTTCTCTGACAGAGAGGAGGGATTCGATTTGACGTTCAGGGACAAGATGACATACATCGGGATGGAAGACTCCTCCACGTCTCAAAGCGCCTCCTCCGTAAATGCGTCGGAATTGAGCGCGCTCAAGACGGAAGCGACAAGGCCGGTGCCCATCGACGTATCCGACTCGTCGTCCTCCGAGGTCGACAGCAAGGCGTCCACGGAGGCTACCCCCAAGGGCGAGAAGGAGAAGCCCCGCAAGTCGTCGTACTCCGCTCCGGGCCTCCTCTCCGTGGACTTTGACGATCCCGAGGTAAAGTCCTCGAAGCAATTAAGTTCCGAGCAAATTCCGAGCAATGTCGACGTAACTCTTCTCTTTCAGACAATGGCCGAGGCTAGGGAGTTGGCCAAATCCATCTCCGAACAGCAGCCCATGCCCTCCACGTCCCGTGCGTTCCAGCCCGGAGACTGGGAGGAAACGGAGAGGATCCTCTACGAGAGGGCGGCGATTCGGAAGCCCAACAAGCACAGGATGGCACCGGCCGAGAAGTCAGCGAGGGAGCTCAATTTCGACGAGATGGACGCGCAGAAGCACAAGGACATGCTCGCCAGGTGCGTGCAGACCGGAACCGTGGCATCACTTCGTGCTGTCCGCAATCTGAAGGACCTGGCCGACACCGTCCACCTTCTGGCCCACACGGTCCGCGGCATGCAAGAGCAGGTACGTTATGCTGAAATTTAACGCAAGTTCGACGCAATATGCACTTACATGCATATTCTTTCAACAGATTGCCGAGGTCAGAAGGATGGTAGTGCGTGCCGAGACGGATCCGGTGACGTCCAAGGAGACGGCGTACAACGTGAGGCTGAACCCTCTACTTTCCGGCTACATTCCGTTCGACGCCCAGATGTCCGTGCTCAACTTCTTCGAGTCGCCGGAGCGCACCGTCGCCCTCACTAGATATGTCCGCGACCACATCAAGTGGGACCAGGCCAACTTCGCGAAGGACATGCTCAGGCTCGTGTGCACCATGAACTATCGCTACGAGCACTCGTGGCCCGGAGGGAAAACTTACAAGGTAGGTCTTCTTGTCTCCCAAATTGGTGCATTTTCGGTGCAATTACGACAAAACATACGCCCTTGCTTTCAGGACCAGGTCTACATCCCTCAGCAGCTGAAGGACTTCCTCACGTCGACCGCCGCCTTCATCGCCAACAGGTCTGGCTTCGTCGCGGACATGACGGCCATCGAGAAACAGCTCCGGGAATATTTCCAGAAGAGCAACGTCCGGAGGGAGCTCAAGGCACAGGGCGAGAAGTACTTGCCGCCCGAGGAGCGCAAGCGGCCCTACGAGGGCTTCACATCGAGCGAGGAGGCTTCCCCCCCCAAGAAGAAGAAGCCTACGAAGAAACCCTCGCGCAAGAGCAAGTCCGACGTAACTTCGGAGGACACCGATGAGAAGATGGAGAAGAAAGCCGCCAAGAAGGCTGCGGACAAGGCCGCCAAGGAGGCCGCAGACGAGGAGGCCAGAAAGGTCTACAGGACCCGCGCCAAGGCCAGGCAGGATGAGCGTGAGAAAGAAGAACAGAAGAGAGACGAGTTGGAGGAATATTTGAGAAAACTCGACGAAAGTAATGGCTCTGACAATTCGGACTGAGACGCGAATCAGCCGAGCAATTTTAAGACGGAATTTATGCACGCAAATCTGTCGCTATGATGTATTAGATTTAGCTTTTACTTGTCCGACCGGCCATGTGATGAAGTTGGCCAGATTTCCGTGATTTAGAAGAGCAAACTCGGCGAATTAGATAGCGTAAACCAGCCGTGGCAGAAGTGAAGAATATGTACATATGAAAGAATATTAACACGTATACTTACGAACGCGCAGTACATAGAATATAAGAATTTTGAGCCTAATTTCCGCATACTTAGCGCAGTAATTGCGCTCCACTTTATTCATTAACGCTTCAATACTTTAGCCTGTTTGGGACGGCTAAGAATCGATTGGCTCTGTGCTTCTTCCTCCTGGGCTTCCTGTCGTCGAGCTACATCTGCTACAAGAATAGATTGGCTCTCCGCCTCTTCTGCCTCGACATCTTGAACAGGAACTGCCACATCGTCTTGATCCGACTCCAAGTCGGACTCGGAAGACAGTAACTGCCACTTGTACACCACGAAGTCGCCGTCCGCCGGGCTGTACTCGATCTTCGCCGGGTTTGCTTCCTCCCACGACATGTTCGAGATGTCGCCGATGGCCACGCTGACGACCTGCATGTACTTCCAGTAGGCGTTGAGCGCGTCGGGTTTGCCTTCGACTTGCACCGAGAATACACCGTTCGACAAGTCGCCATCCACGGGAATCATCTTGCCTCTAACGCCAAGACCGGCGCCAACCCTCACGCAGTTACTGAACACCTTGAACGGGACGTACTCTTCCCTTTCAAGGGTGAAAGAGACGCGATACTCCTCCGCATTTGGCTGACTCTTCTCAGGTGACTTAATCCTTGGTGCCGCTGTAGACATCTGTCTCGCCTTCTCCGGCGACTTCTTCTTCCGCGACGGTGTCGTCTTGACCCCCGACTTCAACGCCGCCTCGGACTTCGAAGCCGCCTCGGACTTCGACTTCGTCGGCGATATGTTCCATTTGCTCTGCACGCGACTTGTCGTTGCGATCGAGACGTCGGGCGACGAGGACACGTGCCACTTCTTCTTCGGGGCCCGCCTGTGCACCGGAGCCTTCTTCTTTGCCGGGTTCTTCTTGCTCAGCCACTCGCTGTCGCCGTTCGCGTTCGCCGTCGGGGCGGAGCGCTTCGACGCGGACTTGGGCATGGCTCTCTATCTCTGTTTCATAGTCGCATATCGGAATCCATGCGTTGAGTCGGGGTTGCAACCTCGTTTCGACTCTATGTCGGAGGAATGTTGGAGAATGAACTCAAAGTAGTCGCCGCACGGCCTATTGCCTTTATAAATGCTGCGCCAAACTTGCTCCGCATTTCCGTTCCACGCCTTGACCGTCCGCGAGACGAGCTTCAGGGCGCCGAAGGCCTAGTCTATAGCCTTTGCTACGGACGCGATAAATGCTGCGCCAAACTTGCTCCGCATTTCCGTTCCACGCCTTGACCGTCCGCGAGACGAGC
>JAAUYK010035310.1_pt1 | contig 10917 bp, 14 predicted proteins | sample 7278021 | NCBI WGS metagenome assembly JAAUYK01 (sample SAMN14350223, study PRJNA611818) | marine sediment metagenome | isolation source: surface marine sediment (1.8m) | place: French Polynesia: Moorea | collected 2018-08
TATATAGCAATAGACAGGTTAGTTAGGACACATAAATTGTATTTTAAGGCAACAGGCAACAGGCAACAGGCAACAGAAAAATGTCCTAATAGCCTTGGCGACTGCTATATCAACACGAAGTACGTTTTTGATGCTAAACTCATCTCGGTGAGTTTTTAAGGTCGATGAAACAAGTCTTAACCCTAGTAGTCAAGCTTCAACCTAACCCCGAACAGAGTCAATTATTAGACGATACTGCTCAGGCGTTTGCTGATGCTTGTAACTGGATCAATGAGACTGTTAAACGTAATTTGACCAATAGAAACTCAATTCAAGCTGTATGTTATCAAGACGTTAAAGAACGTTTTGGATTAACAGCTAATCATGTTGTTAGAGCTTGTGCAAGAGTAGCGGCTAATCGCTTAACTGCTAAACATAAAGGTCGAAAAGTTAAACAATTCAAACCTACCAGTTTTGATTGTGATGCTCGCACTTTTCGTTTTATTGAGACTGGTTATCTAGCAAGTATCAGTACAACTGGAAAACGAGCCAAAATCCATCTCAGAGTAAGTAATTATCATAGAGGAAAACTATCAGGTCAAAATCCAACATCGGCACAAGTTTGTCAACACAAAGATGGTGATTGGTATGTTCATATTCAACTTAAATCTGATGCTCCAAAACCGATTAAAACAGATAAGGTTATTGGAGTTGATTTTGGGAGAAGAGACATAGCATTTACCTCCACTAATAAATCATGGTCAGGAAAGGAAATTCAAGAAAAACGAGATAAATTGAATCGTGTTAGAGCTTCTTTGCAGAAAAAGGCATCCCAAGGCACAAGATCAACCCGGCGTAGATGTCGACAGATTTTGAAACGGCTATCAGGGAAAGAGAGAAGATATCAAGCATGGATTAATCATAATATATCTAAAGCTATCATCAACGAGGCTAAACAATCTAAATCCTTCGTATCTATTGAAGATTTAACGGGAATTCGAGAACGAACTAATCAACAACCTAGAAATAAAACTGAACGAAGGCGGTCTAATTCTTGGGCTTTTTATCAGTTAAGAACTTTTCTCGAATATAAAGGTATCTCTGAAGGAATTGAAGTAGTAGCAATTAACCCTAGATATACGAGCCAAACTTGTCATTGTTGTCTGCATATTGGACTGAGAAATAATAAGTCTTTTAAGTGTAGCAATAAGACTTGTGGCTGGATTGGAGATGCTGATTTGAACGGCGCGTTAATGATAGCTTTAGTGGGGCAGAGTGTAAGGCTGCCTGGAGGTTCGAGTTTGTTGGCTTGTCCCATAGACTCAGGGCTACAGAAAGCCCACGCTATAGCGACAGCTTAGCGTGGGAACCTTACAACCTTGGTATTTCAATTAAAGGAGATATGAAGTCCTATTAACTAACAAAATTTATCATCGCCATGAATACTTCACGGGTAAGAGGTAAACTATCCACAACCATCGCAGTACATAACAACATTAGATAAAGGATAGAAAACTTAAACAGAGATTTTGCCATATCCTTATCAAAGGGATTTTGTTTTAGTAACCAGGTTTTCTTGATAAATATCGCCCCTAATAAAACAGCGATCACTCCATACAACCAACCAGAAACCCCCACAGGATAGACTAACAAGAAAGTACAAGGAATCACTAATAAGGTATACCACCAAATTTGACGCACAGTTGACTCTTCTCCTTCGATAACAGGCATCATAGGAACATTAACCTGTGCATAATCATCCTTGATCATCAAAGCCAAAGCCCAGAAATGGGGGGGAGTCCAGAGGAAAATAATGGCAAATAATATCCAAGGGGCCCAACTGAGATCCCCTGTTACAGCGGCCCAACCTACTAAAGGAGGAATTGAACCTGCTGCCCCACCAATAACGATATTCTGAGGAGTATTGCGCTTCAGGAAGTGGGTATACACCAGCATATAGAAAACAATGCCGGACATGGCTAATAAACCACTGAGAAGGTTTATATAAAGGAGAAAAAGACTAAAAGACATCACCGCCAACACCACTGCAAAAATGAGGGCGTGACTAGATTGAACACGGCCTGATGGGATGGGACGGGTTCTAGTCCGCAACATTTCATAGTCAATGTCGCGATCGTAGATACAGTTCATCACTTGCGCAGAAGCTGCCGCTAGGGTTCCTCCTAATAAGGTAATGAAGAGTTTAAAAGAGTCCACTTCACCCTTAGAGGCCATCCACATTGAAGCGGCCGTGGTGATTAATAATAGAGGAATAATCCTCGGTTTGGTTAGTTGATAATAACTTCTAACTACTTGTAAAAGGTTCTCGTTACGACGGACAAGATCAGTCCCAATCATTAATTCACACCAAATTCTATGGATTGATAGTTTATTGTGCTAAGCACGAAGAAATAGGGAATAAAAAGCGAAAAATACTAACTTTTAGGCTTTTGCATCTCGCATTCCCAAAGTTGTCAAGGCGACTAATGTACCAAATAAAGCAGCCCCGACGGTATGATGGATAACGGTTAAAGGTTCCACCTGTAAACGTAGGTAAAAAGTGGCTACCCCTAAGAGGACTTGTAAAACAACGATCCCACCAGCTACCCAAGCGAGTTTTCTCAGGGTTGGATGTAGTGCCGGAGTTCGCCAAGCCATGAAAACAACGGTTAAGGTGGCTAAGGTTGCAGGAACCACACCGATAATATGACTATTCATCACTGCGCACAGTTGGGAACCGCCAAAGCATTGATGCAAGGCCCAACGGGAACCCACTAACGCCCCTAATAAGCATTGAACATAGACTAAAATAGCTGCTGTCAGGCTGGCCCAGCGCAGTTTACCGGCGGTGGTGGTGCCTTGGTAGGGGGTGAGACAGAGGGCAATGATCACTAAGCTGGCAAAGAAGAGAAGGGCAGTTCCTAAATGGGCGGTAACAATATCAAACCGCAACATTTGTGTGACGGTTAAACCCCCTAAAATGCCTTGAAAAACAATGAGTCCTAATGCCCCTAAACAAGCCCAGGGTAGCCATTTGGGGAGTTCTTTGCGAAACCACCAAGAAAGTCCTACTAAGGCCAGGGTACTTAAGCCAATGAGGGAAGCATCTAAGCGATGGAACCATTCTAAGAAGACTTGCAGGTTCATTTGTTGGGTGGGGACTAACTGACCATAACATAGGGGCCAGTCGGGACAAGCTAACCCTGCATTCATTACCCTTGTGGCACTTCCTACAGCCATCAAGAGTAGGGTCGCGATCGCAATTTTCCACACCAAAAATCTCATCCATTTTTGGACTTTCGGGCGATCGCTTGTGGTGGTTATTTGTCCTGTAAGAACAGATTCTGTCATAGCATCCTAATCACTTTATTTAACAGATTTTCTTGTTAGCAAAATGTTGATTTTGCTACAAAATTTTGTCTCTTTAAAAGTAGAGCTAGTCAGATTCTACTGAAGGGTTTCTGATTTGTGACGGAATTTTTAGGAACTTTTCCTAATCTTTTGATTCGGTTAATAATGCCTTTACTTAAGTTAACAAACCAAGACTTAAATTTAATTATGTTTTAATCTCTTAGAGGGTTTAAGCAATGGCAAAATCTGTATATTTTCGACTTTCAGGATCATGAAAAGCTAAAACAATATCTTCTTTTAGTACACCTTCTCTTAATAATTCATTAGCGATACCTTCTTCTGTCCAATCTTCTTCTATATAGATTTTATTATTTTTTATTCGTATATGAACATGAATATTTCTAATTTTTTTCTTGCCTTCCCATCCCATAAATAACCACATATATTGGTCATGTACTTCATCAACAATAAGACAGCTTTCTCTACTTAAGTTCGATGAACCTGAAACCCATTCATGGTATTCTGTTAGAACTTTTTTTATAGATTGGCGATACTTTTCTAGTTTATCCATTCTAAAATTTCCTCTTGTTCCACATCAACAACAATTAAAAGTAATTGGTTTATTTTGCTAATTTCCTTGATAGAATCTCTTTCAAAAAAGTTTACATAGATACTATCTTTAATAGCTAAATAAATTGTATATTCTGGTTCAGTTAGCTTAATTAAGTCTCGATATAAAATATATTGACCTAAAGCAACTTCAAAATCTCTCATTGGTGAGGGACTTAAAAAGCTTTTGATTTCAACAACTATTTTATGCCCACTGCGTTCAGCAGCAATGGGTTTTTCTGCTGCTAAATCAGCAAATAATTCAGCATCTTTGTATTTAATTCTATAAGGATCTGCTGTAATCGTCCAACCCTCTTTAATTAAAGCATTTTTAACTGCATCATGGTAAGTGTCTTTTGCTGGCATTTTCCTCCTTATATTTATTTTAGTGTATGTATTTATTATAGGCGATCGCTTTCTTAATTTTTATTAATTTATTTCAACAAATTTTCAATTTCTTCATCACTAAAACCAAATTGTCTAAAAATGCGTAAAACATAAGCAGGTGAGATTTCTTTTGCACCAATATCTATAGGAACAATTCTACGCTGTTTATCAACTTCTCGAATATATAAGCGATGATCTCCTTTTCCTTCTCGATAAAATTGACAACCTCCTTTTTCAAGAATTTTAATTAGTTTTTTGGGTTTAAGAGAAGGAATATTTTTAGGCATAAACTTTTCTTAGTTCGTATATTTCAGAAGATTCTGAATCTTCAATAGTTAAAAATTCATGGAGTTCATCAATATGAAGAGGACGAGAATAAACACTATCTTCACTATTATAAACTTCTAAAAAAGATTCAATTGCTTCTTTAAGTTTATCAATAGCTTGTTCTGGAGTTTTTCCCTGTCCCACTAATCCATTTTCGAGACATAATGAAATCCAATAATCTGCGCTTTTTCGGAGGATTACGGTGTAAAAGTTCATTTTTATTTAACTAATTGCTAAAATTTTTTTTGATTTAATATGATTTTTAACGCTTTCATTTAAGAGTTGGTAGAGGAAATGAGGTGTTTTTTCATTAGCTAATTCTAAATTTTCTTGATAATTTTTACAAGCTAATTCATCATTTATTATTCGATAATGAATTATTTTTGTCCATTCTGGTGCAGTAATCATTAATTGTGGAATAACAGCAATAAAAGCTTCAATTTGTTTTTGTAGTTCAAAAGATTCTAAAAAATGCACTAACCCAAACATAATGTCAGCTTGCTCACAATTATCATCTAAAATAAGATGTAAGTCTTTTAAATATTCATAATGAGGGTCTTCCGCAATATTTTCTAAAGTTTCTTCAAAAGTAATTACCTCCTCAGGAGTTTTCATCAAGCGATTTTCTTTTAAAGTTTTTAGTAAATTACTCATTAGATTACTCCTTTATAAAAAACAGTTGGCCAAGTCTCTTGATTAAGTTGAATAAGCATTTGTAAACTTTTTTTGATACTTGAGTTATAGAGTCTGTGACTAAAATAAATAGAACGAACATTCCACACTTCTTGTGCTAGTATTTGCCGAGGTGAAAGGGTTAAGTCTGGACTTCTACCATAGGATGAAGTTTGGCGATGACGACCCCCTTTTCCTGGTGATAAATGTTCCATCATGATAGCAATTCCTTGATTCGTTGTGTAATCTTTGACTTTAGCTTTCATGTAAGCATTGGAGGGAACATGATGAGGGGTTAAATTGTCTCCTCTACGACCTAATTTTAACAAGTTGCCGTACGTCCCGACTTGTCCTTCTCCTGTAAGTAGTTTAGATTGGGTAATGTTGTCTCCTTGTAACTATTTTAGGGGATAGGTTTATTATAGGCGATCGCCTTAGTTTAATACTATTGAATTTTTGTTTTTTCATACTCATAATGTGGCTGTTTTCAATTATTTGTGTTTCTTCCAATAATTCTTGAATTTTCAGAAATTCCTCATAAGGTAAAACAGCAAATTTCTTTCCATTCTTAGTTAAAAATTCAGGATGTAATTCAATCATTTTTATCTCCTTAAATTAAGTGTTAAGTATTTAAGCGATGGCAAAGTCTGTATATTTTCGACTTTCAGGATCATAAAAAGCTAAAACAATATCCTCTTTTGGAACACCTTGTCTTAATAACTCATTAGCAATACCTTCCTCTGTCCAATCTTCTTCTATATAAATTTTATTATTTTTTATTCGTATATGAACATGAGTTGATTTTAGACGTTTATCTTCTTGCCAATCAACTGTTAACCAAAGATAATGATCATGGTTTTCATCAAATACTAAACAAGTTTCAGATTGATGATCTGGTGATTGATTGACTAATTGATCATATTCTGTGAGAATGCTTTTAATGAACTCTCTATACTTTACGATTTTATCCATGAGCTAATTTCCTCCTTTCTATCGTTAAAAACAAGCAATTGCATCTGATGACGTTTGACAACAGCTTGAATTGATTTTCTCTGAAAAAAAGTATTAAAGACACCATTTTTAATTGCTAGATAAATTTCATAATCTTTCTGAGAAAATTCGAGAAAGTCACGATATAAAAGATATTGACCTAATGCTTTCTGAAAATCATTCATAGGAGAAGGATTGATAAAACTTTTAATTTCAACAACAATTCTTTGTCCTTTTTGTTGAGCTAATAAAGTCTTTTCTACCAATAAATCAGTATAAAGATTATCACCTTCATATTCAATGGTATAAGGATCAGCTACAATTGTCCAACCATCTTTAATTAAAGCATTTTTAACTGCATCATGGTAAACATCTTTTGCTGGCATTTTCCTCCTTATAGTTATTTTAGGGTATAGTTTTATTATAGGCGATCGCAAAGTCTGTATATTTACGAGTTTCGGGGTCATAAAGAGTTTTTCATATTCTGTGAGAACTTTTTAATTTATTTGACGATAATTTGTTATTAGATTAATTGTGTAATTACCTCTTGTTCTGTATTTACAATAATTAGTTTAAGCTGGTTTTCATCGACAATAATTTGTGAGGAATTGCGACATTAAGGTGAAACTTTTAGCAACAATAAACCCCTCATAATTAAAGGAGGGGTTTATTGTTTAAGGATAAGGAAATTGGCAACTACACAGGTAAATTTTCAGGTACGATAAACGCACTACCGGTAATATCTACACCAGAGTTGGCCTCAATAATCTTATCGAGGCTCGTATTCTCTAGTCTTTTATCCACAATACCTGCTAATCTATCGAGATACTCATCGTTTTCATAGAAGAAGCGATCGCCGTCCCGTAAATTGCTAAATTGCAGACCAATAATAGCATTCATGGTCTCTCCGACAATGCTATCGCCAAACTGTTGTTCTGCTAAACCACCAATCCAGAGGTCCACATCGTCAATGGAATCATAAACGGACTCAAACTTGTCCGCTAATGCTGTATCACCTCCAGTTAACTCATCAAAGCTTTCATAAGCATCTAACCCTAAACTCTCACGAACCGTGTTGAGATCAGCAACGCCAGTTTCCCGTCCCCGTTGGATATTGAGAGAAGCTAAGTCAAAACCGCCCGCTCCTGGAGGTCCAAACAAGAAGTTACGAACATCATCAACGAGCTGGGTATCAAGTTCTTGGGCCTCTTGGAGTTCTAATCCTCTGAGGAAGGAATCAACCCCACCAGCTACAATAGCACTGGGGTTGAAAAAGGCATCCCGTAGTGCTACGGAGTCCACATTGCCAGCGTCATCTACTTGTAGCAGTTGGGGAGACAGCATGGTATGGCCAAAACGGAAAAGACCAGTGGAAAATTCTGTAAAAATTCCCGGGTTTACAGTGTTGTCATAACCTTCATAATCAGCAATTACATCATCGTCTAGAAGTAAGGGCAGAAACTCATTGTAAGTAATAATCTGAACTTTTGCGCCAACCAAACGACGGGCAGATTCATAAATGAAGTCCCCACGACTTAACTCGGACTCTTGAAATAAGTTGTTGAGCCGTCTAAATCTATTACCATTTCCCCTATCTAAAATCCTTCCCATTCTATCTGCTAGACGGTTATGTTCTCTAACAAAAAGGGTATGGACTGAGATCAAACCGAATTGTTCATTAACGCGGACATCCCCTGCCATGAAGTTACCATCAGCATCAACGGGAAGTAACTCCTCTCCGTTGTTACCGATACTTGTGGCCATTCTGCCGGTGCCATCATTAGCCCGTAAAGAAGCAGCAGTGGTGGCATTGGAACCATAGACCATGGAGCCATCAAGAAAAGCAGTAATTTCGTTGATCTGTTGGCGGGGGTTAGCGGAACCATCTCCGGGATCAAAACCGGTGTCGGGGTCAAAAATAGCACGGGTTAAGGGGATAACTTGAGTCCCTGTGTTGTTGGGATCGAAATCAGGGTCACCGGCGGGAACAGGAATATCAAAGGGTTCTCCCATGGGAACGGCTTCGGTTAAACCGAGATCATGGTCAATAAATTGTCCCCATTGCCAAAACCAGTCTGAAAGATCGAAACTGTTGGGAATAGAGACTTCTCCTTGATCCGCAATAGCATTACTGATAGCTCTAGCACTGGGAAGGGTTAAAGGTGTATCGATACCGCCCCCTCTGGCTTCGGAATAGCCATCTTCATAGGCTGCCGGACTCAAGCGCAACAGTTGAATCCCTTCTTCCCCGTATAAGGGGTTAAGTAAATTATTATTTAAACCGTTAAAGGTCCGAAAGTTGTTTTCTGAAATGACATCATTCCAACGCAAGTCATAGTTATTGCCTGAAAAAACAGGATTACCAGAACTATCTACTTCCCCAGAACCTACTTTGATAAAATATCTACCTGCTTCAGCAACGGTAACATTGAAAATTTCATTATCATTGAGGGAGGTGGAAGAAGCGATTTGATTTCCTTTTCTGTCAAAGAGGAATAAATCTAGATTTCCCTGTTCATGATCGAAAAATAGCTCGATGGATAGGTCTAAAGAACCTGGGGTGACTCTAATTCGATAGAAATCATCGTCTAAGGAAACCCCTGGTCCCCCTAATTCACTGAGAAGAGTTTGTTCATCTCTCGATAGGTTAAACGCGTCGTCGAGAATATCATTATTCTCAAAAATATCATCAATCATAGTTAGTCCTTTAAATTAATGTTCGACAGAGTGGAGTTATAGAACAACAAAAAATAGTTAGGACAGATAGAATTTTGTGGAAGGGAACGGGTAACATATAACAATAAAACGTCCTAACAAAAATGTGTAGTTCTATATTTGGTACCCACTAAATCCAATTGTATTTGAGAACTTTCTCAGAAAAACCAAAGATTTTGTATAGTGATTGATACTACATAAGAATGTTAAATTATAATTAAATAACGACCCATTTCTATAAATTGCTGCTACTAAATTATTCAGTCCTAAGTCTAAGCTTAAACATGGATCTTTATCTAGATTCTCTACTATTTCTTCCTTAATTTCATAGACAAATTGAGCGACAAAATAGCGACCATTACATTTAGGAATAATCCTAAACTTATGAATCTTTTTCCCTTTTAGGAGAAAAGAAAGATCAATGAATTTAGGGTGAGCATTACCCACCCTAAGATGTTAACTTAAAGCCCCTGCTGGAATGCCTAAAATATCTTCAATTTTGGGCATTTCTTCTAAGGGAATAACTCGCCCTTCGTCTTCAAATCCTGTCATTTGATCAAAGTTCAAATAACGGTACAATTCATCAGCAAAGGGATCAATTTTTTGGGTAACAATTTCCATATATTCCTCAACGGTAGGGATTTTTCCTAATAAGGCACACACCGCAGCTAACTCGGCCGAACCGAGATAAACTTGCGCACCTTTACCCATCCGATTATTGAAGTTACGGGTAGAGGTAGAAAAGACTGTTGCATTGTCTTCTACTCTTGCTTGGTTGCCCATACATAGAGAACATCCCGGCATTTCGGTTCTGGCACCAGATGCAGCAAAAACACCATAAATACCTTCTTCCCGTAGCTGTTTTTCATCCATTCTGGTTGGGGGACAAATCCACAAAACAGATTTAATGCGCCCTGCCCCTTCTAAAATTTTGGCGGCAGCGCGGTAATGTCCGATATTGGTCATACAGGAACCGATGAATACTTCATCTACTTTATCCCCTGCACATTCGGACATCAATTTAACATTATCGGGGTCATTGGGTGCAGCAACAATTGGTTCTTTTATCTCGCTTAAGTTGACTTCGATAGTATCAGCATAATCTGCTGTTTCATCGGCTTCCATTAAAACGGGATTTTTTAACCATTCCTCCATTTTGGCAGCGCGACGCATCAAGGTTTTAGGGTCTTGATAACCCCGTGCAACCATATTTTTAATTAAGGAAACATTGGAACGCAAATATTCGGCGATAGTGTCTTTTCCTAACTTAATAGTTGACCCTGCACAAGACCTTTCTGCCGTTGCATCGGTTAATTCAAAAGCTTGTTCTACTTTTAAATCAGGTAATCCTTCCATCTCCATAATACGGCCATTGAAAACATTAATTTTGTTCTCTTTGGACACAGTTAATTTACCTTCTTGAATAGCAACCCAGGGAATAGCATTAACAATATCCCTTAAAGTTACTCCCGGCTGCAACTTTCCAGTAAACTTAACTAATACTGATTCTGGCATATCCAAAGGCATAACCCCTAATGCTGCTGCAAAGGCAACTAAACCGGAACCAGCAGGAAACGAGATACCCAAAGGAAAACGAGTATGAGAGTCTCCCCCGGTTCCCACTGTATCCGGTAATAACATCCGGTTTAACCAAGAATGGATGATACCGTCACCTGGTTGCAACGCTACACCTCCACGGGTAGAAAAGAAGTCTGGTAAGTCCTTATGGGTTTTAATATCAACCGGTTTGGGATAAGCAGCAGTATGACAGAAACTTTGTAGGGTTAAGTCTGCGTTGAACCCTAAACAAGCTAACTCTTTCAACTCATCCCTAGTCATGGGTCCTGTGGTATCCTGGGAACCAACGGTGGTCATCATGGGTTCACA
>JAAUYK010047448.1_pt1 | contig 10917 bp, 7 predicted proteins | sample 7278021 | NCBI WGS metagenome assembly JAAUYK01 (sample SAMN14350223, study PRJNA611818) | marine sediment metagenome | isolation source: surface marine sediment (1.8m) | place: French Polynesia: Moorea | collected 2018-08
ATCCACTATCTGCAGTTCGCGACCACGCCGTTGGGGCCGCAAGCGGCACATATCCTGCCGGGCCGGCAGGGGCTGTGGGACACCGGGCCGATCATGTTCAACTATCGCCGCGACGCCTCCGATAGGCTGCTGATCGGTACGATGGGCCGCGTCATCGGCACCAAGGATCGGGGTCTGACGCGGCGCTGGGCGATGAAGCAGATCAAGCGGGTGTTCCCCGATCTCGGTGAGGTCGCCTTCGAGGAAGCCTGGCATGGCCAGATCGCGATGACGCCAGATCACCTGCCCCGCGTTCACCAGCTTGCCGATTGTCTGTGGACCGCGATCGGCTATAACGGCCGCGGCATCACGACAGGCACGCTCTTCGGCCAATCGCTCGCCGAGCTCCTAACCGGCATGGACCCCACCGATCTGCCGCTGCCCGCGACTGACCTCGCCGCGGCTCCGCGCGCCGGGCTGATGTCACGCTTCTACCAGCTCGCATTCAGCGCCAATCAGGTGTGGAGAAGCATCTAGGGCCGGCATCCGGCCCATAGCCGAGAGACAGACCTCAGCTGCATGACCGGAAGTACGTCACCGAGCAGAACGAGCAGGTTTCCGTCCCAAGATGACAAGTCGGTCGTCTAGCTTCAGCTAGTATCGGTTCCCAGGGCCTCGCCCCGTGGACCCTTCGGAGCTTTAGCGAAGCAGGGCTTTCCGCGGGGCTTGCACCGCCGATCTCCCAATCAAATCGCCATGCACAAGCGTCGGGCCTCGAGGATGGCCGCATGGACGTTGCGCGACATGAGGGCGTCGCCAATGCGGAACAGGTCGTAGCCGCCCGCCGGGCCATCTTGCCCGGGCTGCGGCACGCCGTCGGCAAGCGCGTCGAGATCGACCTCGCCGTCGTTCCGCGCATCCGGGACCAGGCCTTCGAAGAGCGAGGAGTCGGCCGCGACGCCCTGGTCGAGAACCACGGCATCGGCGGCGATCTCGAAGGTATCGCCCGTGAAGCGATTCAGGTAACGAGCGGCGAGCCCGTTTCCCTCGCGGCGCACGCCGAGCAGGGTGGTGTCGGAGAGGAAGCGCGTGTCCGCCCTCAACAGGGCCCGCATGAACACCGGAAGGTTCTGCGCGCCGATGTCGGCGCCGGGCAATCTGTCCGGTGTCGCGAAAGTGACGCCGGCCCCTTGCTCGGCCAGGTACTGGGCCGTGGACATGGCGGATTCGGCGGCGGTCTGGTCATAGATGAGCACGCGTCCGGTGGGTGGCTCAGGCTGCCCCAGGACGTCCCAGGGGGTTATCGTCAGGTCCTCTCCACCTTCGGGCAGATCCTGGACCGGCAATCCGCCGGTCGCCACGACGACGACGTCCGGCGCCTCGGCGAGAACGTCTTCCGGCTCGACCAGGCGGTTCAGCCGGACCGTCACCCCGAGCTGCTCGATCTCGGCCCCCAGCCAGTCGGCGATTCCGATCAGTCCCTTGCGCCAGCCTGCCCGGGCCGCCAGGTTGAGCTGTCCGCCGAGACGGTCGCTCGCCTCGAACAGCGTCACGCCGTGGCCCCGCTCCGCGAGCACCCGCGCCGCCTCGAGCCCGGCGGGTCCGCCGCCGACCACAACCGCCTTCTTCGCCCTGTCCGCCTTCGGGATCTGGTGCGGCAGGCGGATTTCGCGGCCGGTCGAGGGGTTGTGCAGGCAGAGCGCGTCGAGGCCCCGGTAGGGCCGGTCGAGGCAATAGCCGGCGCCGACGCAGGGCCGGATGCGGTGCTCCTCGCCCCGATCCAGCTTGGCGACGATATGGGGGTCTGCCAGGTGCGGCCGCGTCATCCCGGCCATGTCGAGAAAGCCCTGTTCGACCGCGTGGTTCGCGGTCGAGAGGGTATCGAGCCGCGAGGCCTGCATGGTCGGTAGGCCGCTCGCCTCCTTTACCCGCCGGGCCAGCTCGATGTAGGGCGCGCTCCTGGCTTCCATCCCGGGGAAGGCCACGTTCACGCCCTGGAAGGTGCCGCTGTAGGCGCCATTGACGTTGAGGAAGTCGGCCACGCCGTGGCGGCCCAGGATCCGACCGGCCTCGACGCCTTCGTCGGCCGTGATGCCGTACTCGTTGGATTCGTCCGCCGTGAATCGCACACCCACGATGAAGTCGTCGCCGACGGCCTCGCGGCAGGCTTCGATAACCTCCAGCAGGAACCGGCAGCGGTTCTCCAGACTGCCGCCGTAGCCGTCCCGGCGCCGGTTGGCGAGCGGCGAGAGAAACTGACCGGGCAGGTGCATCGAAGAGATGATCTCGATGCCGTCGAGGCCGCCCACCTCGCAGCGCCGCGCCGCGGCCGCGTAGGCCTTGATGGCGCGCAGAATGTCGCGTCCGTTCATCTCCCGGGCGAGCGAACGGCCGCCGCCGGGGTCGCGAATCGGCGAGGGGCCCATCACGGGCATCCAGTCGCCGTGGTCCCAGCGGCAATGCCGGCCCATGTGGGTGATCTGGCACATGATCGCCGCGCCATGGTCATGGACCGCGTCGGCCAGCGTCCGGAAGTAGGGAATGATCGAGTCGTCGCCGACATAGATGGCGCCGAACAGCGAGCCCGAGTCCCGCGCCACGTTGGATGAGCCGCCGAAGACGGTTAGGCCGATGCCGCCCTTCGCCTTCTCGGCATGATAGGCGACATAGCGTTCCTTGGGCTTGCCGTCCTCCGCGTAGCTCGGCACGTGCCCGGAACTGAAGAGGCGGTTGCGGATGGTCAGCCGCCGCAGGGTAATCGGCGACAGAAGGGCCTTGTATGCGGTCATGGGCTATACCCCGGCAGAAATGGCTTTCTCGGTTGGCGACAGGATCTCCGCGCGCCTGCGCTCGACGAAGCAGTCCAGCTCCTCCTTGATCGCCGGATCCAGGGCCGGCTGCTCGTAGCCCTCGATCAGCGCCTTCCAGACCGTGTTGGCGCGCTCGCCGGCGGACTTGGCGCCCCGTTCCTGCCAGGTTTCCAGGCTTTCCCAATCGGACACCAAGGGTTCGTAGTACTCGGTCTTGAAACGCTCCAGCGTGTGCTGGCAGTCGAAGAACTGGCCGCCCGGCCCGACCTCGGCGATCGCATCGAGCGCGAGCGAGGCCTCGTCGACCGCGACCGGGCGCAGAATGTCGGCGATCATCTGAATCATCTCGGCATCGATGATCATCTTCTCCCGCGAGATGGTGAGGCCCGACTCCATCCAGCCGCAGGCGTGGGCCACGATGTCGGCGCCCGACATGACCGCCGTCCATAGCGCGCCCTGGGTCTCGTAGCCGGCCTGCGCGTCGAGCAGCTTGGCGCCGTTCGTGACCGCCGACTTGAGCGGAAGGCCGTAGCGCCGGGCGAGCTGGCCGCTGACCAGCGTCGCCTTGGCCAGATCGGGACCGCCGAAGGCGATCGCGCCCGAGCGCATGTAGACGTTGGCGGTGAAGGTGCCGTAGACGATGGGCGCGCCGGGCCGCACGAGCTGACTGAGCGCGACGGCAGCCAAGATCTCGGCATTCTGCTGGGCGACGGCGCCGGCCAGGGTGATGGGTGCGATCGCGCCGGCCATCGCGAAAGAGGTGATCGATACCGCCTGGTTCATTTCCGCCATGGTCATCAGGCCGTCGCCCATGGGCTCGTCGATGCGTAGCGGCGAGTTGGTCGTCACGTTGGCGATGAAGCTGGGCTCGGCCAGGAGTCGCTCTCGGGAAATGCCGCGCGCGATCCGCGCCATCTCGATCGCGTCCAGTATGCGGTCATTGCCCAGCGTGTAGCCGCGCCAGACCTTGTCGGTGAGCTCGATGTGGCCACGGTAGGCATCGAGGTGCCGCGTCTCGGGATGGAGATCCTGTGGCTCGACCGGATAGCCGAAGACGAAGCTGAGCGCATTGAGCGCCTGGCAGAGCTTCAGCAGCTCCCGGAACTCGGACTCCGAGCCGTCGCGCTTCCCGCCATCCAGATCGGAGACATAGGGCGGGGTGATGACATTGGAAAAACTGAGATGACCGCCGCCGACCTTTACCGAGTGGGCCGGGTTGCGGGCGTGAATTGTGAAGGACCTCGGCGTGCTTTCGATCGTTGCCTCCACGAGGCCGGGGTCGAAGCGCACGATCTCGGTTTCGCGGTCGACCGTCACGCCGTCCTGTCCGGCCAGGAAGGCGCGGGCGCGGGGGCTCATGAAGTGAACGCCGGTGTCCCGCAGCACGGCGAGCGAGGCATGATGGATGGCCTCGATCTCGTCGCGCGAAACCAGGTCCATGGGCGCGAAGCGGCGCCCGGGCTGCGCCCAGGGCATCTGGTTCGGCGCACGCGACATCCGCCGCCGCCGCTGACGGTCTCTCATATCGTTTCGCCTTCGCCTGGAGTCCCAGGTTCTCGCTTAAGGATCCACCCGGTAAACCGCTCAGCCTCGCCGGCCCCGGCCTAGAGCAGATCGGGATTGAACGGAATCGCCTTGGGCGATCCGCTCATAGCGATCCGCTCTAGCCGAACCACCAGCGCTCCGCCCCCTTGTTGCCGTCGAGCGACCAGTTCGCGGCCATTGGGCCGTGCTGAACCTTCGCGCTCATGGCGAAGACGTAGTTCGCGAACATCGGAATCACGACGCCGCCTTCGTCGCTGACGATGCGCTGCATCTCGACGTACATCTCGCGCCGTTTCGGCTCGTTCAGCTCGGTCCGCGCCTCCCTGAGCAGTTTGTTGAAGCGCTCATGGACCCAGAAGCTGTCGTTCCAGGCCGCACCCTCGGCGTAAGCGGTCGAGAACATCCAATCCTCGGTCGGACGGCCGCCCCAGTAGACGGCGCTCCAGGGCTTCTTCATCCAGACATTGGACCAGTAGCCGTCGTTGGGTTCGCGCAGGACATTGATCGTGATTCCCGCCTTGGCGGCATGCTCCTTGTAGAGGACGGCGGCATCGACCGCGCCGGCGAAGGCCGCGTCGGCCGCGCTGAGGTCGATGGTCAGGCTCTCGACACCCGCCTTCTTGAGGTGGAACTTGGCCTTTTCCGGGTCGTACTGCCGCTGCGGCAGCTCGCTCGCATAGTAGCGGTTCGAACGGCCGATCGGATGGTCGTTGCCGACCACGCCGTGACCGCGCAGGATCGTCTTCACGATGGCCTCGCGGTCTATGCCGTGCTTCAGCGCCAGGCGCACGTTGTTGTCCTTGAAGGGATCCGTATCGCAGCGCATGGCGAAGGTGTAGTGCTGGGTGCCGCTGGTCTCCTCGATCCGCACTTTCCTGTTGCGCGCGAGCAGGTGGGCGGTCTTCAGGTCGACGCGGTCTATGGCGTCGACCTCGCCGGTGGTCAGCGCGTTGGTGCGCGCCGCGACGTCGGCGATCGTGATGACCTCGGCGCCGTCGAAGTGCCCGCGGCCCGCCTTGAAGTAGTTGCCGAAGCGCTTCATCTTCAGGCGCACGCCGGGCTCGTAGCTCTTGAGCGCGTAGGCCCCCGTTCCCTGGCCCGACTGCCAATCGGCCGCGCCGTCCTTGGCAGGCAGAATTGCCAGGTGGTAGTCGGCCAGGATGAAAGGGAAGTCCGCGTTGCCGGCTTCAAGCTCGAAGACGACCGTGTCGCCGTCCGCCTTGATGTCCTTAAGGGGCTTGAGAATCGCCTTGGCCGCTGACTTCGAATCCTCCTTGCGGTGATGGTTGATCGAGGTGACGACGTCCTCGACGGTCATGGTCTTGCCGTTGTGAAACTCGACCCCCTTGCGCAGCTTGAAGCGCCAGACCGCGGCGTCGTCGGAGGCTTCAACATCTTCTGCCAGATCGGGAATGAGTTCGCCGGTGTTGGACACCTCCATGAGATGTCCGCGCATCGAGTAGCACATGAACTGGGAGAAGTTGTTCTCGAAGGTGGCCGGATCCAGCGAGTCCGTGGTCGACCCGTGAGCCCCGCCGCCGCGCAGTGTTCCGCCCTTCTTCGGCGTTGCCGCCAAAACCTTGTCCGCCATTGAAGTGGCGGCCGCGAAGGTTGCGCCTGCGGCGACCGCGGAGATGATGAACTGCCGGCGGGGAATCTCGCCGCGCGCCAACCCGTTCTCGAGCTTCTTGACTATTGGTTCTTTCATCGTCGCATCTCCTCCGCATAGGTTTTGCGCCTTTCAGGCAGGTCTTTGTATCAGGCCGCCGTTGGCTGCACTTCGCACAGCCTGGAGCGTGACAGCACTAAGCTATTCAGTACAATACAATTCCTTTCATGTGATATCATAAATTACTATATCACGGGCCGAGAGATGCTGAACCTGCGCCAGATCGAAGCCTTCCGGGCGACCATCGCCACCGGCACGGTCACCGGCGCCAGCCAACTGCTCAGCATCTCGCAGCCCAGCGTCACGCGCTTGCTTTCCGATCTCGAGGCCGATCTGGGCTTTCGCCTGTTCACACGCCATCGACGCGGCATGACCCCGACCGACGAGGCGCGCCTGTTCTATGCCGATGTCGAGCGGTCGTATCTCGGCCTCAAGGAACTGCGGCAATCGGCGGAGGAAATCCGCAGCCACGCGCGCAGCCGCTTCGCCTTCGGCGCGGCGCCGGCCGTCGCGCTCGAGTTCGTTCCCGGCGTGATCGCTGCTTTCAGCAAGGAGCACGGGCCGATCGAGGTCGACACCCATGTGAGCACGACCAACAGGATCCTGGAGCTCACCCGGTCGGCCCGCGTGTCGCTGGCGATCCTGACGCCCTTCGAGTCGGTCGCCGACGTGACGACCCTTTTCGCGCGGGAGTTCGACTATGTCGCCCTGATGCGCCGGGACCACCCCTTGGCAGACAAGCCCGGCCCGCTGGACATCGGGAAGATCGTCGAGGGCGAACTGATCTCTCCGCCCGAGGCCTATCTCGTTTCGCGCTGCAAGGACCCGGCGGTCGTGGCCGAAATCCGGAGACGGACCAGGATCACCATGGATGTCTCCTTTCCGGCGGCCGCGATCGCCAAGAACGGGCTGGGGGTCGCGCTGATCGACCCCTTCACGGCCAAGTTCTTTCGCCAGGACAAAGAGCTTTGCGTCCGCCCCTTTGTCGGCGCGCCCAAGTTCCCCTTCGTCCTGGCCCAGCCGCGAAGGCAGCTCGCGTCCAGACTGCAGCAGGACTTTATCGCCGAGGTGGAGCGGCAGATCGACCGCTTTTTCGCCGCCTGAAGGACGGCAGATCACGGCGCACGCGACCGGTCTACGTTCAAGCGCGGGTCGGAGGCAAATCGGGATCCGTCAGGGCCGCCCGCGCCCGGACCTCTTTGGCATCACTGGCATTTTCGAAACCGCTCCCCCGGGTTCTTAAGTTCGCCTTTACCTCGTTAACGGACTATCGGCGCCGCCCTGATTTCTCGCCCGTCACTTCGTCGACCTCCTCCCTGCCGCCCGGACAGCTCTCGAGGATAGAAAATTGCAAGCGACGTCATCCCATTCCATTCCCCGATACGCTTTCCTCGTGACAAGTATTCTTCTTCTTCTTTACTTGGCGTTTCTAATGATCGCGGCTCCAGTCAAGCTGAAAAGCGATATCCGAGGCGTCATGGATCACCTCTCCAACCTGACCTCCCATGGGCGCTGGTGGCCTGAGTTCACGATCTTCCATACCCCAGAAAACAGCGCAGGGCCTGGGCTCCAGGTCTTGATGCCGGGCGCCTTCGATGACGAGCTGCTGGCGGTGCTGATGAAGCAGCCGGACGGGCGGGGGTTCGAGCTCAGCCTTCTGGATATGGAGGGACGCAAGATCCATGTCTGGCCGCTTACGGAGATCATCTCCAGGGCGCGGGGCCTGCCGGATTCGGAATTCGTCCGCTTCGCTCGCTTCAAGATCCTGGACGATTGGAGCGTAGTCCTGAACTTCGCCCAGAACTCGCCCCAACGGGGCCTGCTTCGGATATCGGCATGCGGCGAGGTGATGTGGGACAACGAGGCCTGGAGTCACCACGAAATCACCCTTGATTCCAATGGCGGCGCCTGGTCCTGGGTCGGCAGCGACTATTCCCTCCACGAGCACGAGATGGTGCTCTTCGACATCGACACCGGGATCATCAAGGAGCGCCACTCCCTCGTCGCGGTCATCAACAAGAACGAGCAGAACCTGGCTGCCTTCGGGTTTCAGGAGCCCTTCGTGCCGCAACACCAGGAAGTCCTCGACTTCATGACCTACGAAGGAGACCCCTTCCACCCCAACGACGTGGAGGCGCTCCCCGAGAGCCTCGCGGACAGCTTTCCTTTGTTCGACGCTGGTGATCTGCTGGTGAGCTTCAGATACAAGCACCTGATCGCGGTCATCGATCGCGAAACCGGCGAGATCCTGTGGTGGAAGACCGGTCCCTGGCACCGCCAGCACGATCCCGAGTTCCGGCCGTCGGGCAACATCACCGTTTTCAACAACGGTACCGGCGGCAAGTCGAACATCCTGTCGGTCAATCCGGTGAACGATGAGGTGGCGCCGTTGGAAAGGGTTCCATCGGATCACTTCGCCACGCCCGCGCTCGGCTCGTTGAGCCACCACGCCAACGACAAGACCCTGGTGGTGGTCCCGGCCGAAGGCCGCGCGATCGTCTTTAACCGGCTCGGCGACGTCGCCCTAGAGTTCAACAATGCCATCAGCGAGGCCTACAACGCCCTGGTGCTGGACGCCGATCTGATCGAGCCGGCGGCCTACGGGCCGGCACCGGTCTGTCCCTAGGGGAAAGACCGCGCCGCGCGGATCCAACGTGAATGCGGAACCGGACGGCGCTTTTAATTATTGGGAAAACGCGCTATTATTGAACACTGTGTATTCGGTTATTTTATAATACTTTATCGAATTCTTAAGCTAGCCAGATCCTTGCCTTAGGGGGCTTGGCGATGCCGACCAACCGCTGGATCCAGAAACGTCACGAGAAGCTGAATCGGCTTTTCGAACCTTGGATCGCGTGGCCCCTGGCCGTGGTCAGGGTTCTCAGCATCGGGGTCGCGGTCTGGATGGCGCTTGGCCCGGTTCCCGGCTGGATCGAGCTGCCCGCGCTCGCCGTGCTCTGGACCGTGGGCCTCCTGATCTTTGCGGTCGAGGGCCTGCCCTTCCTCCTGCTGCCCTTCCACCTGGCCTGGCGGGCGCTCAGGCCCGGCCCGAGCCCCGAAGCCGAGCACGAGGCGCGGGCGTTCGACGCCGTCGCGGAGGAGGCGCGGGAGAGCGTAATGGCGCGGCGTCCCTTCGTGCTGGAGGGCGAGGGCGGAGAGCGCTTCGAGGTGAACACCCGCGGCATCAACATCCTGCCCTACTGGCTCGAGACGTTGCTCCAGATCATCGGCGGGATCGCCTTGCTCGTGGCGGGCCGCCCCGTCCTGGCTTTCCTCTATCTCTTCCCCGTGCTCGCCATCTTCCTGTTCGAAGCCGTGCTCCGAGCCAGGGCGGCCCTCTCTCGGTCAGGGGCGTAGCCATGGCCCTAGCCCGCACCAAGTCAAACGTCGTAAAGGCCCTGCGATCCTTGTCCGCTGTGGCACTGGTGGCCGTCCTTTGGCTCTTGGTGGAAGGCCTCTCGTCATTGGAGAGTGAGGCGGGCAGGCTCGCCTACAAGATTGTCGTTGTCGCGCTGATCTTGGCCATACCCTATATCGACGCCCTGAACGAGCGGGCGACCCGGATCTGCGCGCAGGCGGCGCCTTGGGTGCTTCGTCACGACGTCGCGTGGTGGGTCGCAAGAGCCATCGTTTATCTCTTCGCCCCCCTCGACTGGTTGATTGCCGTCCTTTTGAAAACGCTGCGGGCCTTGCGCCGGGCCGCGTCCGCGGCTTGGGCTTTCCTGAAGGCAACGCCGGTCTACCGCTTCCTTGATCGCCACCGGAGAGCCGTGATGATCGTGCTGGTCGCGGCGATCAGCCTGCGCGCGTTCGCCGCCCTCAGTCTTCTGGAGTCGAGTGCCGACATCACGCTGTGGCACTGGGCCGTGTTCGGCACGACCTACCTGGCCTTCGGCATCACCGCCCCCTTCGTCGCGGCAATCCTGCTGTGGCGGCGCGGCGAATGGGTCATGGTTGTCGCGGCGATCTGGCTGCTGCTCGGCATCGTCGGTGTCGTCTTCGCCGGCATGTTCAGCCTCTTCGTCGCCGCATACTTCGCGGCGGGACCGCAAGCGCTGCTGCTGCACCCGCTCTTCCCCGAACCGCTCGGCGCGGGCCGGTGGGCCGCCCTATTGTTTGCCGAGCTCTTGGTCCAGGTCGTCGCCCTCCATTTCCTGGGAGGACGGACCGCGGACTACTATCAGGATCGCCAGCGCACCGCTTGCTGATCGGGTCGCCGGGGCGCTTAGAGTCCCTCGTGCGCCCGGGGCAGGGGACGCCGCTCCAGGCCCTGCTTCTGCAGCAGGGGCGTGAGGACGGCCAGGGCCAGGGCGAGGAACAGCAGCTCCAGCGCGAAGACCGCGATGTAGGGCGTCGCCGGACCGAACAGCCGGCCGATCGGCAGCTCCATGAGAACGTCGCGCAGGATCCCGCCGAAGGCCACGGCGATGCCCGCCGCCGTGGCCTGCACGGCGCCCCAGGCACCGAGCGCGAGGCCGGTCTGCTCCTTCGGCGCCAGGCGCATTGTCGCCGTCAGGGTGCCGTGGCCGAACAGGCCGGCGCCGAACCCGGCCAGGATCACGCCGACGACGAGGTAGAGCGGGGCGCCACCCGGCGCGGCGTAGATGATCGCCGCGAAGGCCGGAACGCCGGCCAGGGCGCCGAACCAGGCCATGAGCAGCGGGTCCATGCCGCGGCCGAGCACCCGGGAGGCGAGCGCGAAGCCGAGCAGGCCGCCGGCGGCGAGGATCGCCGTCAGCTTGGTCGTCTCGGCGACCGTCAGGTGAAGGATCTGGCCGCCGTAGGGCTCGAGGATGACGTCGGCCATGCCGAAGCCCATGGTACCGAGGCCGATGATGACCAGGCGCCGCACCGAGTCCTTGCCGGCGGTAAAGGCGCGCCACGACTCGAGGAACTGCGGCTGAGGCGCCAGCG
>JAAUYK010005691.1_pt1 | contig 10916 bp, 13 predicted proteins | sample 7278021 | NCBI WGS metagenome assembly JAAUYK01 (sample SAMN14350223, study PRJNA611818) | marine sediment metagenome | isolation source: surface marine sediment (1.8m) | place: French Polynesia: Moorea | collected 2018-08
AAAGGCCGGGTTGAATTTACCCCGCAAATGGCTGGCCACCTTGGTCGCCAGGCGCCCAAGGACAGCCCCTTCGGCGTCGATCACATACCATTTACCTTTATTGTCGGCGTCCTTCGCCATCACCGTGTACTTTTTCACTTTCAACACTCCTATCATTTATAGAAACAAAGACTGATAATGAATTTTATCAGGCCTGTCAATAAGAAATTTGATGTCACGCGATCATTCACGCCAACGGCGGTTGCCGCTCACTCCCGTTTGACTTGCGCATCCGATTTGCCTATAGCCTGATCAACCCTTGGCGAAAGGCCCGGTGCCCATGTGCGCTAGTCATATCGAAATCGAAGTCAAGTTCCATCTCACCGACCGTTTCGGGCTGCGCGCCCGGCTGATCGCGCAGGGCGCCACCTCGCAGGGGGAGACCTTTGAAACCAACCGTCGCTATGACGATCGCCGGGGTAGCCTACTGGCCGGCCAATGCCTGCTGCGCCTACGCCAAGACCAGCGGGCCCGCCTGACCTTCAAACGCCCTCGGCCGGAGGGCCAGGGGGAATACAAAGTTTATGACGAATTCGAGGTGATCGTGGAGGATTTCGAGCGCATGCACCGAATTCTGGGGGCCATCGGTTTCGAATGCGTGCAGGTTTATGAAAAAAGACGCGAGACTTTCCGGCTGCCAAACACCTTGATTTGTATCGATCAGCTACCCTTCGGTGATTTTGTTGAAATCGAAGGACCACCGGCGGCCATCCGTAGCGCGGCCGCTCAACTGCAGCTGCCCTGGGAGCGGCGCATCCTCACCAACTACCTGCACATCTTTGAGACCCTGCGGCAGACGCTTGATCTTCGTTTTCACGACCTGACCTTCGCCAACTTCAGGCTTGCGCCTGGCAATTGGGAAGAAATTATCCATCGATTTGAAGTTTCCGCCGCATCTTGATCCCTGCGAAGCGGGCGCGGCTTACAGATCGATCACGTCCTTGGCCGGTAACGAAATTTTCTTCTCATGGTAGGCGCCGGGACGTCCCAGGTGACTGACATCGGCATTGAGGATGCCGCCTTCCTGAACGACCAGGTTCTTGCAGATCACTTTGCCCCGGCAGTGTCCGTTCGGCAGCACCACCAGTTCTTCTTCCGCCTTGACTTCGCCTTCGAAGCGGCCGCCGACCGTCATGCGTTTAATCTGCATATCGGCATTGACCGTGCCTTCCTCGGCGATGGTCACGGTGTCACCCGCCACTTTACCGCTCAAACGCCCGCGGATCAGCAGTTCGCCAGAAAACTCCATGGTACCTTCCACGGCAAAACCGTCGTCGATAATCGATAAACTATTCTTCTTGACCACCCTGTGTCTCCTGTCCGCTTTTTGCCGGTATGGCCAATATGGGATTGGGCACCGGATTTTGCTCGGGATTTAGGTCGGGGTTCTGATCAGGACTCTGATCTCCTCCAGGCGCCGCCGGCTCAGCCGGTGATACCGCCGCAGCGGGCGCCGCCGGCTCGACCGGAGATACGGCGGCAGCGGGTGCCGCTGGTTCGGCCGGTGGCAGCGCCACGGCAGGTGCCGGTGGTTTTTCTTCCGGTATCCTCACCGCCACCGCGAAGGTTTCTTCCTGCAAAAGCTTTCCCTGCATATCGAAAACAAATACATCGGCCGCATCGAACTGCAGTCCCGGTTCGGCGACCTTGCGTTGCAGCTTGACCTGCATGAATCGGGTAATCGAAAACCGTCGCCCGCGATTGCCCCTGGGCCGGTTGTCGCGCAAGGGCACCGGCGGCAGGGTCAGTCGCGGGGTGGCCGTGTCATCCTTTTTCGAGAGGACCACCACGGTACGACCCTGGGCTTGGGTATTGCCGGTGTTGCGGATGACAAAGTTGGCGGATAGAGATTTCTCCGCTTCCCGGTAGGCCACCTTGAATTTATCCACGGCAACGCCGATCACCGGTTCGGGTTTGGGCGCCGGTTTCGGCTGCGGAGGCGCAGGCTTAGCCGTTTGGGCGTCAACCACCGGCGGGGTCGCTGCGACGGTATTGGATTTGGGGGCCGGGCGCTTGGCTTTTACTTTCGCGCTGGCATCCGGCGGCGTCACCCGCGGTGGGGTCGAAGAATTTCCCGGCGCATCACTGGGCGCCACCCGTGCCTCGGCCTTGACCGCCCTGGCCAGAAGAAGTTCTTGCTGGTGTTCGGCCTCCGCCACCTTGGCGCGCAGGGCATCAATTTGCTCGCGGAGTTCCGCCTGGATTAGAAGCCCGTCGGCATACATCCAGACCGCTCCGGCGGCGGCCAGCAGCGCCAGAACCACCAGGGCGATCCCGATGCCCAGTTTTTGGTGAAACTTGTGAATCGTGCGAATACGCCCGTGCCCGTCGACCATCAAAACGGTACGGTTAGTTTCGTTGGGAGATGTTTGCGGGTTTGCTTTCATCTTTCACATCGTACTACTGATTTGGAGTACGGTCGATCTTTTTCTACCGATCAAGCCCCACGCCGCCCCAAAGGACCCTGTCTGGTGGCGAAGGCGCTCCCCGGAAGTCTTGGGCTTCCCGCGCTTCTATCTGGCGGGCAGGCTACCCACGCTGAACCGTCACCGGCCAGCCGGGTCCAACCTCAAACCGATCACAAGCGCGGCCTTGATTGATGGCAATCTCGAGTGTTTCACGACTGCCGATGATGGCCAGAACCGCACCCGGCAGGACCTCTTCATAGGCATCGTGGAGGTGGGTTGTCAATTGTTGCCCGATATCGACCTGCAATCTCAGTTGAAGCGTGCCCCGCAACAGATCGGCCAAAAGCGCGCCACTGATATTGGTTATCAGATTACCGAAGCGATCGGCAGCCACGATACGTCCCGTGATGCGGCCATCGGCCCCGATTTGCGGCACCCAATCAGCCAGGCGTTCAATCCCCTCGGGGGCGGTTTTCTCACCCAGTTGGTCTGGATTGCCGCCTTGGGCCAAAAAGGCGGCCACGGGCGCAAAGACATCGCGACCGTGGAATGTGCGGCTCACGCGCGGCGCAAACAGGGCGCGGTTGTCAACCTGTCGGATCCTGTTCAGCCCTGTGCTTTGGGCGACCATCGTCAAAAGACCGTTATCGGGGCACAGAAAACGATGGTTCTCGGCCTCCGCATACAGGATCCGGCGCTTGCCGCCCACACCGGGATCCACCACCAGAACATGCAGGGTCTGGGTGGGGAAATAGCGAAAGGCTGCTGCGATCATGAACGCGCCCTGGGCCACATCCTGTGGCGCGATCCGGTGGCAGAGATCCACGATGCGCACCTCCGGGGCCGCCGCCAGAATAACGCCTTTCATAACCCCCACGTATTCGTCCTGCGCGCCGAAGTCCGTCATCAGGCTGATGACCGCCATTCCTCCTCCAAAGGGCGCCGGCAACGGCCGCCGCCGTTACGGACGACTAAAACAAACCCGGTTGCGGGCTGGTGATGCCCAGATGCCGGTAAGCGGCTTCCGATGTCCGACGCCCCGAGGATGTGCGCATCAGAAAGCCCGTTTTCAGCAGATAGGGTTCCACCAGGTCGACCAGAGTATCCGTTTCTTCCTGCAGGGTCGCTGCCAGGGCTTCGATGCCCACGGGCCCCCCCTTGTAGAACGAAATGATCGTATTGAGATAGCGCCGATCGAGTTTGGTCAACCCCTGATCGTCCACACCCTCCAGGCGGAGGGCCGCATCGACGGTTGCCGTCGTAATGCGTCCGTCGGCGCGCACCTGGCTGTAATCGCGCACGCGCTTCAGCAGCCGGTTGGCAATTCGCGGCGTTCCGCGGCAGCGGCGGGCCAGTTCGGCAGCGGCCGCATCGTCGATGGGTACGTTAAGCAGCATGGCCGACCGGCGGGTGATTTTGACCAGATCTTCCAGTTCGTAGAAATCGAGGCTGCGAATAAGGCCGAAGCGATCGCGCAGGGGCGCCGAGAGCAATCCTACCCGTGTCGTCGCACCCACCAGGCAAAAGTGCCGCAGGCGATAGCGATGGCTGCGGGCGTGCACCCCCTTATCGAAGACAAAATCGATCGCGTAATCTTCCATGGCGGGGTAGAGCAGTTCCTCCACCGTCTTGGGGGTGCGATGAATCTCGTCGATGAACAGGATGTCGCCCTCTTTGAGATGGGTCAGGACCCCGATCAAATCCCCGCCTTTTTCAAGGGCCGGCCCCGAGGTAACGGTTAACTGGCCCCCGGTTTCATTGGCGATGATATGGGCCAGGGTCGTTTTGCCCAGTCCCGGCGGGCCGTGAAACAGGACGTGATCGATCGGCTCCTGACGCAGGCGTGCAGCTTCGATGGCAATCCGCAGGGTTTCGACGGTTTGCTCCTGGCCCACATAATCGGCGATGGTCTCCGGCCGCAGTGATAAGATTTCCGTCTCGCGGTCCTGCGGCGTTTCCTGGGGCGTCAGAACCCCCTTGCGATCGGAGGAATAGGTTAAGATGTCATCACTCATGCGAATTGTTCACCCCGGTAAATTTCATCGAAAAGATCTTCGGGGCCCGTAATGTCAGGGTTGCGCTTCAGGGCCTCCGTGACCATCCGTTGGGCATCGGTGGATTTATGCCCCAGTTGGCGGGTCAGAACATCCAGCACCAGACGCACGAAATCTTCGGCGGGCGCCGGCGGCGGCGCTTCTCCTTTGCGGATCAGCGCAAATTTATCCATCTTGCCGGCAAGGGTGGCGATGACTTTTTGGGCCGTACGCTTGCCAATGCCCTTGAGCTGTTGCAGGGCCTTGCCATCGTTATTTTCAATGGCCCGGGCGATGTCGCGCACCGGTGTGTCCAAGGCTTTGACCGCTTTCAAGGGGCCGATATCTTCAACGCTAATGAAACGCTGGAAAAATTCTTTTTCGACCTCCAGGTTGAAGCCGATCAAAGTCGGCTTGGGCTGACGTTCGGTCTGATGGTAGTAGATATGAAAGGCCACTTCATCCCCCGCGTGCTTGTCGTTGAGGGTCTCCATAACCACCGCCGGCAGCAGGACTTCATAACCGATCTGATTGGCCAGAACCAGAACGCGATCTTCGTCTTTCTTGATCAGGGTGCCTTGGATATATGCAATCACGCGCTGCGTTCCCCACGTCTTGAAGCTTTGTCAGGCCTGCCGGAAAAGACCGATCAGCGCCAGACCGAGAGCGTCCGAAGCATGATCGGGACGAATCGGTTGATCATGCCGCAAATTGTGACGCACGGCTTTTTCAAGCTGACGCTTGCTGGCGTTCCCATTGCCCGTCAACACTTGTTTGGCCTCTCTCACCGGTATTTCCTGAATCGTCACGCCGACATGGCACCCGGCCAGCAGGATGACACCGGTCACTTTCCCCAGGGTGATGCCGGATTGCGGATATTTATCGAGCGAGAAGACATCTTCGACAATCATCTGGTCAGGGGCTTCGCGCTGCAGAATGGTATGCAGCTTGGTGTAGATGCGCTCTAGCCGGTGCGCTAGAGGATCGCTTTGCGGGGTCGTAATACTGCCGAAGGCATAGCCCTCGACTTTCATCCCGTGTCCCCACACGATCCCCACACCGGTAGCCGCCAGACCAGGATCAATGCCGATGACTTTCATGACCGGAGTTTGGAAATCGTTCTACTGCTTCAATTTCTGTTCGGCGGCCTTGGCTTCGGTCGATTTCGGAAACCGATCGACCAATTCCTTGAAGATCAGGCGGGCATTGTCCTTGTCACCCAATGCGGTGAAGGCCATTCCCTGCTTCAGCAAGGCCGCGGGTACTTTGTTGCCTTGGGGATAAAGCTCGATGACTTTCTGATATTCCAGGATGGCCTTTTCATACCAGCTTTGCCGGAAGTAAGTTTCACCGATCCAAAATTGGGCATTGTCGGCCTGGTCCGATTTGGGGAATTTCTTCAGCAGGCTTTCAAAAGCCGCCCGTGCGCCGGCATAGTCTTCCTTATCGAAAGCCTGTTTACCCTGGGTGTAGAGGGCCAGATCCTCCGAAGTTATTTGGGACTTGGGAATCCCGGCCGCCGACACCGTGCGACCGGCCTGGGCACCGGGGACATCGAGGTATCTTTCAACCTTGGCCAAACGTTGTTCCTGGGTGCTGAGACGGTCGCGCAGATCGGAAGCCGCCTTTTGGGATTGAAAATCGGTTTCCTCCACACGGCCTTTGAGCTCCTGCAGGTCTTCACGCAGGCGGCGCACTTCAGCCCGGATGGTTGCGCTCTGATCCCGAAGGTTCTTTTCTTTCTGGTTGCTGGTTTGGCCATAGTCGTCAATATGCTCTTCCATGGCCGCATATTTCTCTTGGAGATCGTTATACCGGCGTTCCAGTGTATTCGTACGACTGTCGAGGGTTACGATGTCCTGTTGGCTGGCGCAGCCGACCAACATCACCGCCAAAGCGCAAACGGTTCCGAAATTTTTTTTCATGATGCTGTCCTGATCTGAAGCGCCGCAAAACGTGGCCGTGATCTCGGCGGCCATCTTAATCACGGTTTCGCAATGGGCCCCCCTAAAAAAATCTGCCCGCCGGGCGATGGCGGGCAGATCGTCGTTTCCTAGTGTTCTTCCATCCGCCAGCGCCGGTTGGCCGCCACAACAGCGGACCGTCCGGGCACGGACTGCTTGGATTTATTGAATCCTAAACTGGGCGCGCCGATTCTTGGCCCAGGCTTCTTCGTTGCTGCGCGGGTCGAGCGGTCTTTCTTCTCCATAGCTGGTCGTCCGCAGGCGTGAAGATGAGACCCCCGTGTCGACCAGGAAAGCACGCGCGCTTTCGGCCCGGCGTTCGCCCAGCGCCATGTTGTACTCAGGAGTGCCACGTTCATCGCAGTGGCCCTCGATGACCACGGAGGCACCCGGGTTGTCGTTCAGCCAGGCGGCTTTGCGTTTCAGGACATCCTGACCCCGCGGTGATAGGACCGCACTGTCAAAAGCAAAATGCACATTTTCGTTTAGAAATTGATTGCGCGCCATTTCCTTCGCCCGGTCCGCCGCAGAGGTATCGGGGGCCATGGGGGCCTTGGGCGCTTCGGGCGGGGTGGTTGTCGTGGTCTCGGTCTGCTGTCCCCCGGTCTGGGTCGCGCATGAAACCATCGTCATCAGACCGGGCACCACCAGCACCAGTGCCAGGATTATCCACAATTTTCTCTGCATTTCTCCTCCTTTCAACAACCGAAGCAAGTTATTAGAATCCTGTGTTGGGCGACCATTGGGGATTGGTTTGCTCTCCTGGAAGCTTCAGCAGTATACGCTGATCAGTTCCAAAAGCTGTCATGACATAAATACGCGAACGTCCCTCCCGGGTGGTGCTGAAAACAATCATACTGCCATCCGGAGACCAGGATGGCGATTCGTTGTTTCCGGCATCGCGCGTCAATTGCGTAGGCGGGCGGCCGTCGAAACCGACAACGAAGATGTCGTTGCGCCCGCCTTCCATTCCGGAATAGGCGATTTTGTCGCCTTTCGGCGACCAGCTGGGCTGCGTATTGTAGCGCCCCTGGTATGTAAGTCGGTCGACCCGTCCGCTTTCCAGATCTTTCACATATACCTGCGGGTTGCCAGACCGGTTGGAGACAAATGCAATTCTTTTGCCATCCGGAGACCAGGTCGGGGACACATCACTACCCCAACTTTTGGTCAACCTTTTAATAATTTTCCCTTTTCCCGTCAACAAATAAATTTCCTGATCGCCCGTAAATGAAAGGGTCGCCGCCAGTTGCATCGCATCGAGCGATCCGTTGGTACCGGCTTGCGGCCTCCAGGCCGGGGTGATGTTCAAACCCTTGTTGGCAATCTCATATCCGCGTTGCTGACGGCGATGTTTGATGTAGAGATTGGGTTTGTCCTTCGGGTAGGCGGTGTAGGCGATCCATTTGCTGTCCGCCGACCAGGCCGGCGACAGGGTAATATTGTTGGTCCGCGTAAACCGTGACGGATTGCGCCCGTCGAATTCAGCGATAAAAATCTCTTTGTTGCCGGTCCCATTGGACACCAGCGCAATTTCACTGTTGAAATAACCGCGGTCGCCGGTGAGGAAAAAAATGACTTCGCTGCAGAATTTTCGAACGATTTTGCGCAAATCCGCCTTACGCCCCCGGTAGCGTTTACCGAGGACCGAATCCCCCTTGACCGTGTCGAACAGGCGCAGTTCCATCTCCACGGCCTCACCTGTCTGCGAAACCCCGCCCGTAACAAGCAGTTCGGCACCGATGATGGTCCAGTTGCGAAAATTGATACTGCGCTTCGTCAAACCGGATGTCTTGGGATCATCCAGATAGGCCGCGGGATCAATTAGTTTGAAATAACTTGTAAATTCAAGCGTTTCTACCATCAAATCCCTGGTCTGACCTGTTGTTTGCGCCGCGGCATCACCGGGTTCCAGGGGTTTGAAATCGGGGATGGCCAGGGGGATTTTTTTGAGAAACGGATGGATATCGATAAATTCATCCACCGCATCAGCCGCGGGTGGCCGCAGCACCACCGCCAGTAGCACCATCACGGCGGCCAACACGGCCTTTCGATACGTCATGCCCATACGGATCTACCTTTCAGATCATCGCTTCGTCACCCTGACCACGAATCCGGTCTCCCGGCAGCGCAGCCAGGGCGGCACTGTTCATCCTATTGGACCCCCGAAGGCGTGCACCGCAACCCGACTTCGATATAGGGTCGTGTGATGCCCTCGGGATGCGGCTTGACCGGGTTCGACTTCAGGACCGCCCGGTAAGCGGCCTCGTCCAGTTGTTTATTCCCGGAGCTTTCATAAATTTCGACATCGGTAATTTCGCCGCTGGGCAGCACGCGAAAAGTAATCAGGGTCGCAATGCCCTGCGCACTGCGCGCCAGTTGCTGCGGAAAGGCGAAATTCTGCCCGACACTCAATCCAACGTCGTACTGGTAGTTGCGGATGCGATCCATGACCCCACCACCGGTGCCCGTGCCTTGCGCTCCGGCGGCGGCGCGCGCCTGTTCCTGCCCCGCCACGGTCTTTTTCATGGCTTCGATGGCGCTGCTCACCGTTTCGGCCCGCCGGGGCTTCTTCTCTTTGGGCGCCGGGCGTGTAACTTTCACCGCCGTCGTCTTTTTGGGAATCGTTTTTTTCTTCAACGATTTGACGACTTTGGGTTTCTTTTGGGGCGGCGCAATCGAAACCTGTTCCTTTTTCACCTCGGGCGGCGGCGGCGGCGGAACCGGTTCGGGCTTGGCGCTCGGGGGCTCGGGTTTCGGTGGCGGGGTGGGGGCCGGTGCCTTGGCGGCCGGTTGCGGTGTGCCCGGTGCCGGCAGCGAAACCAGGTCCACATTGATGGCCCGGGGACCGGCACGAAAGGGCCGCTCAAAGGCAGACGGCACCACATAGAACATCCCCAGCAGGAGGAAATGGCACAGCGCGGAAACCCCGAGCATGAAAATGAAGCTTCGGGTCTCATCTTCCACCCCGGAGTGCGGGGTGGGCAGGTTCGCCAGACGCCTTTTCATTTTCGACCCTATCCGGAACGTTTATCGTTTTCGTTGACGGGCAGGGTGACCATCCCCAATTTTTCGACGCCGGCCGCCCGAATGTCGGACATGATCTGCACGACCACACCATAGGGGATCATTTTGTCCGCTTTGAGATAAACCGTATTGTCGCGGCGTGCTTCGATGACCTTCTGGAGCTTCTGTTGGAAAACGGCGCGATCCGCTTGGAAATCACCGATAAATACTTGGCCGTCCTTGTCGATACTGACGATCAGGGGCTCGGTTTTGCTTTCGATTGGAGCGGCCGTGGTTTCGGGCAGATCGACACTCAGGCCTTCCATCATCATGGGGGCCGTCACCATGAAAATAATCAGCAGCACCAGCATGACGTCGACAAACGGGGTCACATTGATGTCCGACATGAAACCGTCGCTGGAACTTCCGGTCCTCATTTTTAGCCTCCCGCGCTCCGCAGGATATCGCGTTCTACAATATTGAGAAAATCGGCCGAAAAACTATGCAGTTCCGTCTCCAGGGTCCGGATCTTGTTCATATAGTAGTTGAATGCAATGACGGCGGGAATGGCCGCCGCCAGGCCAACGGCCGTGGCCACCAGGGCCTCGGATATGCCGGGGGCGACGACGGCCAGGCTGGCCGACCCCATCTGGCCGATGCCGTGAAAAGAGTTCATGATGCCCCAGACGGTGCCGAAAAGTCCGATAAAAGGCGCCGTATTCCCGGTCGTAGCCAGAAAGGGGACCATCTTGGTCATCCGCGTCATTTCGGTGTTGATGGCCCGACGCAGGGCACGTTTGATGTTGTCGATGCCGGCCACACGGCTGATCAGGGAGGGGCTATCCTCACCGTTGGACGCCCCTGGGGTTGTCTTGCTCAATTTGCGCAGTTCCATGTAGCCCACCCGGAAGATACGGGCAATGGGACTGCCCTGCAATTGTTTGGATTTGCCGAAAGCATCCGTCAAATCGCGGCTCTTCCAGAAAAAGTCGATAAACATGGAGGATTCCCGATAAGCCCTGCGCATATAACGGTATTTGATCAGAATAATCGCCCAGGAAGAAATCGAGAACACCACCAGCAGCAGCAGCGTCAGCTGGACCACCGGCCCGGCATTCAATATCATGCGGATGACATCCGTAGTGGGGGAACCCATCTTATACTCCGTTACACCTGCGCCCGATCCAGTGGATCGACGCACTGTATCTTGTTGGCCCGAAGGAAACGTGGCGCCGGCCACAATGGCCCGGCTGCGGCGAAATCCAGAAAACGCTACTGAAATTAGGGGTAGGTGTCAACCTGTTTGCCGGTTTCCCTGCCGCGGCATAAACGGCCAGCCGGCATCGTCAAAAACGATTTCCGGCGGCCAAGCCCGGAGGCCCGCACCCCGGGCGGTCGGTAAAAGAAAAACGCTTTCGTGCCCGCCACGAAAGCGCTGCTGCGTACGCTCACAGCGGCACGGACCT
>JAAUYK010002171.1_pt1 | contig 10912 bp, 13 predicted proteins | sample 7278021 | NCBI WGS metagenome assembly JAAUYK01 (sample SAMN14350223, study PRJNA611818) | marine sediment metagenome | isolation source: surface marine sediment (1.8m) | place: French Polynesia: Moorea | collected 2018-08
CATGGGCAAGGGTCAGGTATGTAAGCGCGAGAGACAATTGACGTACCTGCTACCCACCTTTCTTCCACCTCATTTGCTAGACATAATTGCCGTGCTGTCGACCATGTGGGAAAACGCGCGCCCACGAGTGTCTCATTTAACCCCTACAGCTAGGTCGAGAACCTTTCCCTTAGCTACAGAACGTATCAAATTAAATTGGTGCCGACGGTGAAAGTACAATTTAAAAACTAAAAGACGTTGAACAGCATGGGTGCGAGGAAGAAGGACAGGAAACGGGTATCATTCACAAGCTACTTGATCAAAAATGTGGTACGCAAGAATGAGAGTAGCTAGCTACTAAGACCTAAAATTCACCTGTTTTTGTCTAGGATCCCATTCGCTTCCTACTCTATGTGGGCCTTGTCACGCTCTTTCTCTACCGCTTCTACACCTCGGTGCAGAAGTTCCTTGAGTACAAGGTGGTGCCCGACGTGACACCCAAATACGCGCCATACCTTCAGCTCCCATCAATCACCTATTGCCCAAGGCATAAATATACAAAACTATTATGACAAAAAGTTGACTTTATTACAGCGTGTTTGCAGATTACCCTTTCACAACGATTTGGCCCCCCTGTACAACTTCACACGAGATTATGGACAGCTCCCAGCAATAGAAGAAGTAACTAGAGTTGTATACCCAACTTATGGCACTCAACATGTTACATACATGTAGGTTGTGTCGTTGATTCATCACACGTACCAGGAGGAGGGAAATCTTTCTAAGTATGTTCTCCATATTCCTTATTGATAAAAGTGTGACGCACCAAGTTTCTTCCTTAAGTACGAAAACAGTTTTTCTACACTCTGCAAAGTTCAAGGGAGCCATTGAAAGCGGCCAGCTACAGTGGAACATCATGCCCACCGAGAACTTCAAAGTCCTGGCTCCTTGCATAACGTACAACCCGCCGGGGCCCTCAAAGTACGGATTCACTGGAGACGAATTTGTAAGGCTTCAGACCCCGGTAGCTCGTGTGCAAATTGCAACTACCCTGGTTCGCTCTTTCTGCAGTTAATAACACACTTGAACACCAACTTCTCCAAAGAGTATTACGGAATTGTGCACAACAAGGGACACTTCCTCCACGTCACATGTGGACCGGGTAAAAAGGATGACATTGACTGCATCCTAATATGGGATCATGAATGAGTAAATTACTTTTGCCCTCTAGAAATGATGGGCACGGACTGGACATATGCAGCTAACTACAATCCCGCTGCCGGCACTTATGCCATCCGTGAAATGGCCAAGACCGTCGTCAAGTACAAGAAGGATAAAAACACCATCTGCCTAGAGGGAGGGGATGATGTTGAGGTGGATGTGGGCCGCTGCGTGCAGGAATACATCGGCAAGCAGATTGGGTGCATGCCCCCTTGGACACGGAATGCGACAAATTCGGCATCACGAGAATGCTTCACAGACGTGGTGTACAAAAGTTACATGGAGCTGTATAGGACTTTCACCCACCTTACTGAGAACGAACTGGCAACCCAGACGGGCTGCCTGCCAAAGTGCAACCGAGACGAGTATCATTTGAGGTGATATGACTAGTGTTAAGCTGGCTTGCATATCTACTTTAGTAGTCTAAAAATTTTCAGTGACACAGGGACAATGGAGAATCCTGAAAAGGCCGGCAGTCAGGTGCATTTCATGTACTTTCCCAGTGGGCGTTACAAGGAGAAGATCTACTACTATGTGTACGATTTCAATGACCTGTTTGCTGATGTCGGAGGATACCTTGGGCTCCTCCTTGGCCACAGCATCCTCAGCTTTTATGACATTGCCAAGTGTTGGACAAGAAAGATTATTTGAGAAAGTTATTAAAGAAATCATGTATTAACTTAATCTTACACTTGTTTGTATGCACAATCTGTACCCTACCCTAGATATTGAGCCTTAAAAATTGCTTTTCAGCTCTTTGAAGTCGTGAGTGCGGCTAGCACAGATGTCACGCTCTCCACGCAGTTTGCCATAGCCTGCATTGCCACGTCCAATGCAGTCATCTTGTCATCCGCCCTGTCAATGAGCTCCTTAACCATATCGGCCTTGGCAGTTCTCGTTGCCTTGAACAGCGCTTTCCGTCCACAGCCGCAGCCTTGTTCCTGTAGGCCCAGGCACCATGCGAGACACTGAATCACGTGCCACATACGTGCACGCGCATACGTTGAGCTGCTTTTCGGGACGAGGACATGCTAGCTGTTCCGAAAACCCCTCCTACATGCACATTTTCTATAATTGACGTAAAAATGCGCCTATGAAGGGTAAAGGGTTATTTACGTCAGCGGCGGTGAGAAACAACTGCCTTAACTGTGCTGCCCACCTTTCTTCCACCTTGTTTGCGACACCTACAAATTGGCAGCGCTGTCGACCAGGTGGGAAAACAGCTCGTACTCATTATACATACTTTAGCTTCTCGAGCTAAGTCGAGAAACTTACCTTGGCTAAGCAGTGCGTTTTGATTAGACACAGAGCACAATTTCAAAACTTAATAAGGGCAATACATTCGTCATCATGAGCGTGAGGAAGAAGAACACGGAACGAGTTTCATTCATAAGCTATTTGATTGAACACGTGGTACACAAGACAAAAGAAAACTAAAGTCTAAAATTCACAGGAGAGATTACCAGATGTACTTTTTCTGTAGGATCCCATTCGCTTCCTTCTCTATGTGGGCCTCGCCACGCTGTTTCTCTACCGCTTCTACACTGCAGTGCAGAAATTCCTTGAATACAAAGTGGTGCCCGATGTGACGCCCAGATACGCGCCCTACCTTCAGCTCCCGTCGGTCACCTATTGTCCAAGGTATGATGCAGTATATGACTAAAACATCGCGTACTATAACTTTATCCATGGTAATATGCCTTTAGAACACACCACGGTAAAGACGCATCCTACACGTACAACTTCACCCGAGACTATACCAATCTCCCTGCCATAGAAGAAGTAATAAATTCTACTGTAGCAAACAAAACACCTGGACCTGATTTCTTTGCAGGTTTTGTTGCTGATTATTCACACGTACCAGGATGAAACAAACATTACCAAGTACGAAATTAATATTTTAGGGCATTACTCATTTTGCTGAGCTCTTATTTGTACCTTGTAGCACAAAGCGGGTTTACCTAGACAAGGCCAAGTTCAAAGAGACCATAGATAATGGCCGACTGAGGTTGAACATCATGCCGGATGAGAGCTTCACATATCTAACCCCTTGCATAACGTACGATCCGCCAGGACCCTCCAAATACGGATTCGCAGTAGACGAATTTGTAAGCCGAGCGCACAACATTCATACCTTATAAACGTATAAGGGTTATAGTATTTATAAATCTCCATGCAGTTGATTATATACCTGAATGCGTCCTATTCGAAAGAATACTACGGAATCACACACTATAAGGGCCACTTTCTTCATGTAACGTGTGGACCAGGTAAGTTACACCTAAAACTCTAAAAGTGCAGCTCAATTATAGGCCATCGATTATAAACTATAACATAACAAACATGAATCTTGTCCGAACAATAGGTTACCATTTTTTTCATTTCAGAAATGATGGGCACTGACTGGACCTATGCCGCCAACTTTGATCCGACCGTTGGCTTGTTCTCCATCCGAGAAATGGGCAAGGAGGTGGTCAAGTACAAGAAAGACCGGAACACCATCTGCCTAAATGGAGAGGACAAAGTTGAGGTGGACGTGGGCCGCTGCGCGCAGGAATACATCGGCAAGCAGATCGGGTGTCCGCCGCCATGGACTCGGAACTCAACGTACTCTGCGATGCAGGAATGCTTCACCAACGAGGTGTACAAAAACTACCTGGAGACGTACAAGAGTCTGACACACCTCACAGAAAATGAGCTGGCAAAGAAGACAGGCTGTCTCCCCAAGTGTAATAGGCACGAGTATACTCTGAGGTGATTTTTAAACCTTAACGATTGACTAACAGTGTGCCAGTTCGGGTGCTTTTCAGCGACACGGGGACCATAGAGAACCCTGAGAAGGCCGGTATACAGGCACACCTTCTGTACTTTCCAAGCGGACGCTACAGAGAGAAGGTCTTCTACTATGTGTACGACTTCAACGACCTGTTTGCCGATGTCGGGGGGTACCTCGGGCTCCTCCTTGGCCACAGCATCCTCAGCTTTTATGACATTGCCAAGTGTTGGACAAAAAAGATTATTTGAGAAAATTAATGAAACCAGAGGAAATGGCCTCTATATAGACCGGCATCAAAGACAATGGTTCTATGCATGATGGGGATGGCACTCATGGGGGTTGGGGTCCACCATGGGTATGAGGTCCACCATGGCTATGGGGTCCACCATGGGTATGGGGTCCAATATGCAAATGGTGACCACCATGTGTATAGGGTCCACCATGTGTATAGGGACCACCATGTGTATAGGGTCCACCATGTGAATAGGGTACACCATGGGCATAGGGTCAAGCATGTTCTTACTGTCGTACGTAGTACATACAATCCGTACCCTACCCTAGATTTTTAGCCTATCCTTCCAGCTCCTGGAGGTCCTGAGAGTGGCTAGCAGGGACGTCCCGCTCTCCACACGGTTCGCTATAGCCTGCGCTGCCACGTCCAATGCAGTCATGCCAGAGTCGTCTCTTGTGAACACGTCAATCTTGTAGTCCGCCCTGTCAATGAGCTCCTTAACCATGTCGGCCTCGACCGTCCTTGCCGCCTCAAACAGCGCAGTCCGGCCGCACCGGTCCCTGGCCCTGACGTCGGCGCCGGCGGCAAACAGGTCTCGTATGACGCCCAACCGCCTTTTCCTATCGTTCCCCTTAAAGAAGCCACTGGAGCAGGCGTAATGCAGCGCGGTGAAGCCATTATCGAAGTCCAGCTAAGACGTCATTGATTGGGCATTATGCATCCGTCTCATGAAAATTTTGAACATCGCTTGCCTGAGCTACGTTCACTCTGGGATCGGCCAGGAGAACCCTGAGGACCTCTCTATGAGCAGAGTGCGCAGCGAGGTGTATGCTCGCCCGGCCGTCTTTGCAAGCGGCGTTCACGTCGGCCCCGGCGACCAGCAGTTGCCGTACCACGGCGGCGTGATCCATCCAGCTAGCCCAGTGAAGAGGCCGCCAGCAACTCTGAGTGGTGTCCACCGCCTCGACGTCGACGCCGCCGGGCGCCGCGAGCAACGCTCTCAAGGCCTCCAGGTGTCCATTCATGGCTGCCAGAGAGAGTGGCGTCATCCCGCGACTCTGCCTCCGGTTCGCGTCCGCCCGCTCGACGAGCATGGCGACTATGTCCGCGTGCCCCTCCTTGGCGGCGAGGTGCAGCGGCGTGTAGGCCATGCACGCTGGCCGGTCCGGGTCGGTCCCCTTCGTCTCTAGCAAGAGGCGGGCGCCGTCCGTGAACCCGAATGCGGCGGCCAAGTGCAGCGGCGTCTGACCCTGCTCGTCCAAGGCGTTCGGGTCGGCGTCCGGGTGCTGGAGTATCTCGGCGACTAGCGGCGCGTTTTTGGTGGCGACTGCGTAATGCAGGGCGGTCCACAGCTCCACGCACTCCGAGTGGGGCTCAGACGCCTTCCAGTTCTTGTCCTCCTTGCGTAATGTGTAGTGCATGTTGTAGTGGGCATAGCCGCGGTCCTCTTCCGTGATGCGCGCCTTGTTCACCAGTATCGTCTTAGACTGCAAAAGCTGTAAGGAGAATTTGATTAACTTAAAATTTCTATGACGGATCCGTTCCCAACCAGCTTGGCTGTTTCCAGTTTTTCGAAGGCGGCAGCATAATGTAGCGCTGTGTTTCCGAACCGGTCGGTGGCGTTCACATCGAGGTCGCGCCTCTGCAGTAAGGAGGTCACCACGGAAGTCTGACCGTGTTTGGCCGCCAGGATTAGCAGCGAGAAAGCTAAGGGCAATCGCTTTGAAATAATTAAGACGTTAGTTGAACATATAGCTTGTCGATTAACTGACTTGTTTTTATCGTGTAGTACGGCGACCGGATGAACGACTCTCCGCCGACAAACATCCGATTGACGTCGATCTCCGGAACCTGGGCGACGGACCTGTCCGCCGGGGAGAGGAGAGGCCACCCGTGCTCGGCAGCCTTCAGTAGGCGAGCATAGAATCTTTCCAACTCGGGATGATCTGGTATATACGTATTACACATGGCTAAATGAATTAGCTTGCGTTTTTGCGGACTTCAGTACACTTTTCCGCTCGTATACTCCGCACGCGGTCGTTGGCGAGAATGTAGCTGTGTATAAGTTGATGCCACCTATTGCTCACGGAGGAACACGTGCCCAAGTCCCTCGGCCTTAGACGCATGAATATCTTGAAACGTGTTTAAGGTTTAGACCTAAGTCATAAGTCAAATTAAGGGAACTCTCTTATACTACCATGACTAAGATTTCGTCCGGCAAGAACGGCAGCTCTCTGAGGCCATCATTTCTTTCTTTTCTGGCCTGCCGACGGTCCATCCACAAGCGCCCGAGGTCCATTGCTTGAAAACCAATGTTTACTATATACAGGTGCCCATACCTGCGTGGCGTCACGGAGAGCTTTCGAATTCCATGGGGCCTTATAGGAACACTCGCATGAGCATATACTCGTACGTAGACAGAAGAAAGGCGGACACTGCGTCGACATATTGTACGCACTCCTAATTTGGCGTTCGATTGCGCAACTTCCTCGAAATGAATCGGTACGCGCGCATGCGCATACTTACGTGCAGTCAAGAGGAATTATTTCGCTCGACCGATTTTATTGCTCGCGTCCGCCGCTAGCTCGCTCGTCTGTTTATTACGTGTCCGCGCGACTGCATGACCGACCACTGCCACACCCCTCTCTCTCCCTCCCATCTGTCAAATCCAACTTGCGCCAAAAAAGCCAAGAAAAACGATAGCTTGCATAACTCAATTCTCCCTTCGACATGCAAAATGTCGAACTGATTTCTTGGAATCTGCCCTTTGAACATGTGGAGTGACATATTCGATATTCGCACCAGGAGGGGAGGTTCTTATCGGATTCTGGCAACTTAAGTGCGTTATTGCGTCTCCATTATGCTGCCCACGTACGCGTGGCCGCGTACGCGTACATCGCATACCTCGGCGTTCGTTGCCTCCCAATTAACCCCGTCCGCGAAGCGTGACCGGTACGCGTACATGCGCGCGTCATCTTTGAGATTACTTTTGTGGGTTACAGCTCTCCCACATATGTGCTCTCATGATTATAGGTTTCGCGCGATGTACTATACGTATTTAACTGCATATCTTACCCGATAAAGTTCTACTACGATATCACACATATTCGGTATCTTTTTGTACGCACGATGTACGTCACCCTGAGATGTAAGAAGATCTTTGTCGAATAAGAAATTCACTTTTATAGTCCGATCTACGTAGTGGGTACGTATTGTTGTTTGCGATATACGCAGCAGTTAACAGTTACGCCCCTCGTTCTCTGCTTTTTGCATCGACCGACCGACCGACCGACGGACTGACTGACGAATATGCGACCGTACGTAATTGGTTGCCGTCGATGCCCGGCGGCTATTCCGCAAAGCGATCGATTGTCGAGCGCGGTGGATTCAGGAACGCCACATTTCATACAGCACCGCGGTCAGTGCATACACATGATATGCATGCAGTTTACTTGGAACTCGTACAATGGTTATGTGCAGACGGCAACTCCCTCACAACATCCGACTGCAATAATATGCGATGGTTCAGTTACTCAAATTGCATTGTTGCTAGGACGGGCATTCCCACGACCAGGAATCTGTTCCGGCTACATACGGTATGACAGGAAATAAAGAGCACAGAGCTGAATTGAGCAAAGAGCTCCAGAGAAAAATTCCCGGCGTAATTTCGAGTATAAAAGAGGCGTCGGACTTTTGCGGGCGATGTAGTCATCTAACTCCAAATAAACGCCAAACTCCAAACTTAGCTTGGACGCTTGGTCCAAATAAGGAGGATTTAGATAGAAGGGATGTTTATTCGCCGTACGGGTCCTGCCTGGGAAGAACGTGTACACCCGTGAGACCCACTAATGGAATTCCCTCCCCTCTCGCCTCGCCGCAGATATAACTGAATGCAACGAGCGTTTGTCGCGGTTGTTTTTGGCCGCCGATCGCGGCCGGCTGCATGATAGGCGCAATGACTGGGGCATATTCAGCGCAATTCGTAAGTAGATAAATCCATATCTCAGGTTCAGTATTAATGGCTCAACCTCACCTAGTAACGCACAGTCAATAAAAATAGCCAGTTCGGTAACGATCGGAGCCTGCTTAGGTGCTTCAGACAAAGGCGTCGAAATAACTAGTTTTCTTACATACTTATGCTGTCTGCCTGCCTAAAAAAGCATTCGTCTATGACGGTGGCGGCGGCAGGCAGCGGCAAGAATTAACCGTATGGAATGGTTCCGTCCGCTCGCTCGCTCGCAACAAAATCACACCGCGCGACGATCGTGGTAACCGCGGACGGACAGACGGAGGGACGCAAACCCGGTCATCAAATCATTCAATCTGAGATGAAACCTGGCCGCCGGCTGGAGGGTGGCAAATGTTTGAACACCAAATACTACGCACGTTAAATGCGTTCGCCATAAACTATTCTTACGCAGACGAGGTGCATATCTTTCGTGCGATGCAGGAAATGTCAGGTTACGATTTGATGCATGCGCGTTAAGCTTACGTAAAAGAAGCAACAGTAAGCATAAGGTGCATGTGGAAGCGATAATTAACGCTGCTCCGATCGGCCACGTCGTACGCATCCGAAGTTCGTTTGCGTCACGCTGGCTGCGCTTTTTGCGTCGCAATTGTTTGCACGATATAAACCGACCATATGGATTGATACGGTGCTCATGATGGCTAGGAAGTAATATGTATATGCCAAAGTGAACTATGTAAGTATAGCATAACTTAATGAAATAAGAAGCCAAATTTCTTAATTGTGATCTTAACTTGTTCTAATCTTGCCTGCATGTCTTCTGCCAAGGCTTACGATATTTGTTGCAACACGCCCCCTTCGCCACCACCAGATGGACGTGCGCGCGGACGCGGACGCGGACGCGCGTTCGCCGGTTCCCTCAGGGATGCGACCTACGTATCTATGTATGAGTACTACGTCTGGATAAAAAGTGCTTATTTTGACAGGTGTAAAGGCGTACGACTATTACCCTTGGCCTTACATGCATATACTGTAGACCACAGACACTTAGGACCCCCGATGTGTAAGTACGTAGAACATCCACGCCCACCTCCCTCTTCGTACGTCATCGCCCTCCCCCGCCGCATGTTGCCGGCGCTGGATCGATCCCGTCAGACTCAGATGGAAAGAAACAGTCTGGTGTGCACTACCGACAAATGAAGATGCGGCAACGAACGTGGAACAAATCCCTCTCCCTCTTGGCTGTGATGATCGTCGTCGTCATGTCGCTGTCGACGACGCCGACGGAGGCGCGGCGGGCGAGGGGCAACTGCGGACTCACGTGCTACAGGTCCGAAGACTCGAATACAGTGTTGTAGTATTCTGGGATCGACGTTTTATCTTTTTTTCCAGATGGCGCAAGTGCAAGGCGAACCTGAACGTGCTGTCGGACACGGGCGGCCGGCAGAGGCCCGGCCAGAGCGGCACCACCGGCCAGCTGTTCTTCCAGAAGTGCGGCGACCCGCCGGCCGGGTGTGAGTGCACCCTGGAGACGACGACGACCACCACGACCACGACAGGTACGTAGGGGACAATTTCATATTCGTCGGCAATAATCGTAATGAGATGTATGCGTTGCGTTGACCGATGGAAGCACGATCCATCTTAAGCAAGGACACACCTTGCACTTCCGTTGCCGGTTATCTAACTAAATGAGCTAAATTCGGCATAAAGCGAGATCCCTTCCTTCTTAATAATACAGAGGAAAATATAACCTTGAAATGCGTACGTGCGTCCGAGCGAATTAAGGAAGCCATCTCTCGACTGCGTTGAATGGCGGCGGCGGGACGGACGGACGGGAGTAAAATTTGGTCTAGTTCACAGGCCTTAATTTTTCAGCCAGTTGGTGGTGCAACGTTGTTGTGGCCGCGGGGGAGGCATAAATTTGCAAAGCCGTCATCGGCCAGTTCTAGAATTTCGTCTAATATAAAGTTTTGTCCCTTTCAGAAGCTCCCAAGCCGGACCTCCCCAAGTTGGACAAGCTGTTCATGGAATACGTGGACCCGGAGGCGCAGCAGTGGCTGGAAACTGTCATGGAGGTGTTTTAAGAGGCATTATACCGAGTGAATTGAGGCATTTACGTACTATGCTAGTACAGACAGTACAAACCGAGACCAAATAAATACTGTACCCGGACATATGCGCTTATTAGTGCGTTTCCTCTTCAGAGAGCCGGCTGCATCATGCGCGAAACTCAATGTTTCGGCTCTGAAAATATATATGAGAAACGCTCCTGTAGGATGATGGAGGGAGGGAGGGGGCGGTACCGATCTCGAGCGAGATTTGATTGTTTTGGCGTTGCATCCATCCATCCATCCGTCCGTCCCTCGTTCGCTCGTTATTATCCTCCAGCGTCCAAGGCCATGCGACGCAAAGAATAAAATGATGCTACGTAGTATTGCTGCACAGAGGCCTTCGCGCACGTGTCCTTCAACAGCAGGACCAACCAAGTACGCGTATTATGCATCTGTATTTGCCATTGTGCCGAGTCACCGGGCCGGAACGAGGACTTCTTTATGAAGCCAGAGTCTGGCTCTGACCCGGTTTCTGCTCCGTCCGTCCGTCCGCGTGCATTTCGCCATCGGATGCAGATCTCTCGGCGAATTAGGCATCAATGCAAGCTCGGCTGGGTGGGTGGACAGACTAGTCCGTCCTTAGGTCAGCAGCTAGCTACGTATATAGCGGACCTACGTCGTCA
>JAAUYK010178732.1_pt1 | contig 10911 bp, 3 predicted proteins | sample 7278021 | NCBI WGS metagenome assembly JAAUYK01 (sample SAMN14350223, study PRJNA611818) | marine sediment metagenome | isolation source: surface marine sediment (1.8m) | place: French Polynesia: Moorea | collected 2018-08
CATACCCATAGTGGACCCCATACCTATGGTGGACACCATACCCATGGTGGAATCCATACCCGTGGTGGACCCCATACCCTAATTGGATCCCATACCTATTGTGGACCCCATAGCCATGGTGGATATCATTCCCATAGTGGACACCATACCCATGGTGGATATTCAAACCCATGAGTACAATCCCATCGTGCATTAACCCATTGCCTTCGACGCCGGTCCATAGAGCAATTTCCTCTTGTTGTATTACGAAAAAAAATCACCTGCATTATATGGCAACCTCGTTTATGACTATTCCAATCCCGAAAGATTGCGCCTTGCGCTTGGTCGACAGCACGACTCCCACGCCGCGGTCGCGGCGCCGCAGTTCGACAGCTAGGCAGTCGGGCCGCTTTACGGAGAACGTAAAGTCGTTCGAAGTACATATGTCGGCCGAGCTAGGGTTTACTGCATGTCCCGGCGAAGGCCTCGAGCGAGCGGGAGTTGCGGTTGCGACTGAAAGTATCGCGCCTTTCTGAAGCAAATGAATGTTTATACGTAGTTAGTTCTTGCTCTACGAAATATTGTGTCTGATCTTGCACGTAACGATTTGTCTGCCGAAATTGTTTGCCTCCCCCGCCCGCGACCGCACGCAGGGAAAGAAAGGTGGTCAGAAAGTAATCGAGGCAAATTTCATCATCACCCGCATCGTTGGATTTTCTCCTCTCCGTCGTGGTTGATGTCTAGCTGTCTGTCTGTCTGCCTTCATGTCCACCTCATTTCGACCTCCCCTCGATCCTCCTCACGGACGGAACACGAGCCTACCTCTAATCATCGCTCCGTCCGGACAGGATTACACGAGCGAGTGAGCGCGTCCAACGCCGATGGGCCGATTGGACTTTCAAATCCCGGGCCAATTCCTGAATGGCCCGGGCGGCCGGCCGACCGACGAGCGAACAAATGTTTGTCCTACTTTGGCTGCCTGGCGTTCAACTCTCCGAAGCCGTCGCCGCCGCCGCGTCCCTTGCGGGCAAAATGGATTCCTTCTCCATTCGTTCAGTCGACCGACCGGCCGACTGCGGAAGGAAGGAAGGAGCGAACGAACGAACGCCCTCGTTTTCGCCCCGCAGTGGAATGGATGCTCAAGATTAAAACGAAAAAGGATCTGCCACCTGCTCTCTCTCTCCTCCCTCTATCCATTTTTCCCTAACGATGCGTCGTCACGACTGAGCTGCGAGGGAGAGCGAGATGGCGAGCGGAGAAAAACGAGGAGGGAGGTCGCGGCCGGTCGTCGCAACAGCCATGCAGTGCCGAATCTTTGAATCGCGCACTCGTACGTACTTCTTCTGCAGATGAAGAATCGAACGAGGTCACATAACTTGGCAACACCGGGGCCGGCCGGCCGGCCGGCTGCATAGTTGGCGTCCCGCACGCAGCAGGCAGGAGCTAGGCAGTACAAATTGAGAAAAATGAGAGGCAATTTTTCTCTCTTTCGTTAGCTGCATGGTTCGGCCGGCCGGCCGGACGCGAACGAACGCCCTCCCGCCCATTCACCCCGAAGCAACAGCCGGTCGGTCGGTCGGCTCTTTTCTTCCTTCCTTCCTTTCCCGCTTGCCTAGCTGATTGGTTCAGGGAATTCCACACACACACACACGTACACAGACTGCGAACTCAACGAAGTTAGTTGGTGCCTCCGGGGCAGCTCGATCGCTAGCACGCCAGTTTGCTCTTTCATTACGGCCGCTGCCGTTCATTTTCTCCTGTCCTATTTCCAGCAGGGGCTTCGTTCGTTATTTAAGTGTTGTATCGCTGGCTGCGAGATTGGTATCTCCGGCCATGTCCGTCGCGGCCTATAAAGCGACATTTCCTTTCTCTTTCTTTCCTGGATCAACTCTTGCCGTTGGTGGTTCATGCCGCAGAGCCCATGCAGCTAGCTAAGCCATCATCCCACGCCTTCTTTGCAGCCGGCCGTCCGACCGGCCGCGGCCGCCCGACCCGAAAGGCTCCGTTTCCAGACCGCCCGTTTCTCTCTCGATCGGCAGCAGCAGCGGCGTTTGTCTAACGGTACCGCACACGGCGTACGGAAGGCATGCAGCTTGCTGATCGATCGGCGGCGAATCTCAAAGTCGGCAGGACACGCCGCCGACTCAATTGTGTTATATTTCTACAGCTAATCTGGCGATTCGCAGCCATGTCGGTGCATGCATATACACGTATGATTGGTTAAGAAATATGCAGGGAAAGTTATTCCGATCGTAAGTCAATCATGTGCAATAGTGTATGGACGTGACATAAATACGTACAGGAAGAGATTGCTTAGTCATGGCATATGCGATAGGCATTTCGTCCGATTGAGCATGCATTACACGACAGTCCGTTCCCATGAAATACGCGCATACACGGCTGGCTCCGCGTTTTATGCTAGCTACCAAGTCTAATTTCCTGGCCGAGCTCAAATCCTTTCTTTTCCTCTCTTTCTTGTGTGGTGTGCGCGCTCATACTCACCTGCCTCTCACATATTCTGACAGCAGGCTTCCTAGCTGGCTAGCTAGGTGGCACGCAGCTGGATTTCGTGTGGCTGCATGGTCCCATAAGGCGGTCTGCAGACCACTTTGTGGGTCGCTCACGCGCACTCCAACAGCAAGGGATGAATACGAAATCGCCTTGACCATCTCCTTCCCTTCCCAAGCTCCGCCTCCTGAACTACTCGTTAGAAGGCGGCAGCAGATTCGCCAGGGCGACCAAAAAACAAAGCCATATTTTAAGTGTATCAATCGAGATGCAATGCATCAACATACAGGACTAATAAGTGAAAACAGAAGCGGCATTTCCACCGAGAAACTTACGGAACGAGCGAACGAACATGCCAGTAGTTGCTTTTGACGCCGGCCGCCCGCGGCCTGCCAGGCAAGCGGCAGTCTGTCGGTCCGGCCGCCCGCCCGCGCCCGCCCGTACTACAGAGTTTTAGTGACCTACATTCTCAGGCTCAGGCAACAACGGTCTTGCCGGCTGGCCGGCCGGCCGGCCGGCGCCACCTGACAGAACTGAAAGGTACACGGTCTGTTGGCGGGCACGTCATGGGCTCATGGTGGTGGGCCGCGCCGAGCGGGCGGCAAAAGAAAAGGACTGAAGATTTGAGGATCACAACTGTCGGCGGCCCTCTTTTTGGCGCGCCGTGGCCTCCAAATTGGGGAAATCACCACTTCCTGCTTACGTGGAAGTCGTAATAACGTGCGACTGGGCCGCACATACGTAAGCGACTGCCGCAACTGTCAATTATGTACACTACGTGTACTAGAGGCGGGCGGCAATTCTGCCACGTCATTGCCGCTAGCCACGCAATGAACAAAGTTCAACTTCATTGTATCTTGCTGAGTATTTGCTTGTGAACGTACGAGTATATTCGAGGTATTTTAAAGCTCAGCTAGACGTGCAAGTCGTCATTCCGACCGCTCGCTCGGCCGCCCGACCGCGACCAACATACGTACGTACAGCTAGAACAGTCAGTCCGTCTGTCGCTGCCGGCGGCGCCGCCGTCCGCATGGCTAGCTTCGACTGACTATGCTACGAGCGGACGGACGCGGACGGATGGACGAGCGAAAAGAAAGTGAAAGGAGTCTTTTCCGTGTAACCGCAGATCGCAGCCAGCTAGGCCGACAGCTTGTGTGTGGCTTACGGACGGCGGTGGCAAGCAGATAGCTTGGAATATATGTACATATGTAGTGAGATCTAATTGAGAATGCCAAATTCAGCTAGGTCAGCAGCCAGACCAACGTACATACGTATATGATCGAAAAAGGTGAAACCGTCAGTCGCCCGACCGTATTGTATTGTATGTAGTAGTTCCCGACGACAGTTAAATCGGCGCCAGCTAGCCACCTGCGCACGTAATCTAATAGCGTCAATCTGGAGCAAATGTTTCCTCAGTCAGGCGGCCACCAACCAGTTGCTGCGTAAAGCGAGCGTGCGTAAGTGGAGATAGAGCGAGCGAGTGAGAGAGGAGACAGTTTTTTTGTGCGTCCGTCTTTCAAAAGCGGAACCGCAAGTTGTCCGCTCGTCCTGCCGGCCGGCCGGCCGTCACTCCGTACGTCCTTACGAGAGTCGCCAATTGGCGGCGAGACAAATGCACCACTTTGCATTTGTTCACCAGATAGCTCAAACACAAACAAACTTATACGACTTGCAGATGAGACAATTTACCGAAAGAGCGGCCAGCTATACCTATGCTAGCTGCCAGCCACCGCCGCCGCGTCGATCGCGCGCGCGAGATGGTTACGGCTTGTCGTAAAATGCACTTACTTCCCTTTCTACTTTTACGTCACTCCGCCAGCCGCTAGCGACATTAAGCCTAGCTGCCCCGGACTTGACGGCCTCGATTCCTTCCTTGCTTGCTGGCAGTTAGGCCGAGACCATGCTGGATGCAAAATAAAGTGTACCACAATGTGTGTATATACTACGTAGAGGCACAAAAAGACTAAATACGTAATAAATGCGTTTGCCGGTCAGAGGCGCAAGCAGCTGGCTACTAATACTAGAGAGCAGTGTATTTTTGCCAGCCTCCGGCATGTCGCAAGCGCTTCCAGCGACCAAAAGATCGCCCGGTGCCGTCGCCATATGTGCCTTCGCCTTTCTTCCTGTTCGTCTTCCTTGCCTCTCGATCCATGCACGCCGCGCCGGCGGGAGCGGTATATAATATACGTAGTATATCTACGTGTGCGTGCTAGAGAGTGAGCCTACTTATCGAAAGGTAGCAGCAGGTTTGGCGAGCGAGCGAGCGAGCATGCAACAGTCTGTAGTATGTCGATGGCGGTGGGAAGGAGGGAGGGAGGCCAAGGAAACCGGCCTGATCTAACTGCGACTCCGGAAAGGCATGACACGAGATAGCATTTTGGAACGGAAAGGCCAGAGTTAAACATGTGGTCGTGTTGACGCATTTACTCTATACTACATGCATTTAATATCACGTAGGGACCTGTCTGGCACCTCTGCTGCTCCGACAAATCCGTGGTGAAACTGACGTCGACGAACGGGACGGCGCCAGCCAGGCAACGGAAGGCAGTGGTCGGAGCGAGCGAGCGAGCGAGCGAGAGACTGGCTTTAGTAGGTGAGCTCCGGGCGTCTAGCTGACAGACAGACAGGCGCACGTAAGGCTGGCGCGGACGAGCGAGAGACCGGCGGCGGCGGCGGCGGCGCGACTTACTACAGGCCAGCGGGGGAGAGGGAGAAATGGCCCGGCCGCCGCCGCCGCCACGCTTATCCTGGTTTTTCTCCTTCCTTCCTCCGGCGCCGTCCCACCACCTCCTTCCTCGCCTTAGTCGCTCGGAGAGAGAACTACAGTTAAGTTCTCCGGAACGTACCTACGTCGCACGTCAGTCTGTTCATCAGTCTTTGGTTGCTTCGTGCGTGCAGTGCTACGATCGCCGCCGTACAGTTGTAGGTCAGTTACTCACTGTGGCGACAGCATTGACCCCTGACGGGTAAGAAGTTGCTTTCTTAATTATTTCAGAGCCACCGCCGCCATGAGAGCCCTGGTCCTCTTCTGCCTGTTGGGCGCCTGCTTAGGCGACAAGCCCAGTCCCACGTACAACGCGGCCGCGGCCGGCCAGCCCGCGCAGCCGGCCGTCGCCACCAAGACGGTGGTGGCCAGCCCGACGACGAACGCCAAGAACCCGCCCCTGTCCGCGTACGCGGCGCCCAAGTCCGACAACTTCGCAGCCGACCCGAACGCGCCCAAGGCCGCCGCCAAGTCGGACACGTACGCGCCGCCGTCCCAGTCGGTGGTGCACCAGCCGGCCACCCAGGGATACTACTACTACTACTACCCGGTGAGCAGCGGCTACCAGCAGACGTACTCTAGCGGCGGCCACCCGCAGGGCGGCTACAGCCCGCCCGGAGCCCAGCACCGCGACGGCAGCGGCAGCCACGGCCACGGCGGCGGCCACGGCGGCGGCGGTCACGGCCACGGTGGTCACGGCGGCGGCGGCGGAGGCTACTCCGGCGGCGGCCTCGCCTACGGCCCCGGCCCCGGCAACGGCACCAGCAACCTGATCGTCCCCCTGATCGTGATCAGCGGCATCTTCCTTGCGCTGCTGTTCTTCGGCGGTCTTGCCGGCACCTCGGGCACCTTCGGCAGGTCGCTCAAGGACTCGCTGAGCGACCTCGACCTCGGCATCAACGTCATCGACGCGGTCGAGATGGCGCGGAACGTGCTGGATGCGGTGAACGGTGCGGAAAACAAGTTCCAATAGCCGCAGCATTCTTTCATCAACTCTCCTCACTGTCTTCCATGGGATTTTACTAAGGGTACGTATGAGCAATTTTGCTATAATTACATGGCGCCAGCTCACGTTCTACGCATTTCTTCTTTTTCAGTGATAGGTGACACACTTTCCCATTCCTACCCTACTACCTACCTCCCTTAATTGCTCCCTCCCTGGCTCCTTCCTTCCTTCCTTTCCTCCCTCTCTGTCCTCGCACCTAGCTTCCTTCACTCATATCCTTTCCAACTATTGTGTTGAATTCACTGGTGCCAAAGTTACCAAATTTAACGAAGAGTCGTTGCGCGACTGCGTCGGCGACGGCGGCGGCGAAGACTTGCAGCGAGAGAGCGAGCGAGAGAGCGGCAACAGCCAGCTACGATCGACAACGGCAACGTACGTACGTGCCAGCTAGCTGATGTGCGTACGCGGACGTCAAGGACCCGTTGCTAGCCAGAAGAAACTGTTCCGCTGCACTCCCTCACTAGTGACAGTACAGCTATGCGTGCGAAGAAGAGATCGAGCTGGAAGCATTGAGAGCGGCATCAGCAGTGCATGCACAAAGATCGGGCAGCGCATCAAACGGGTCTCTCTCTCTCTCTGGATCTCCGGCAGATCTAGAGTGAAAGGCCTGCGTTGAAATCTCTTGCGCGGAAGGAGGGAAGGAAAGGCTGGGTGCCTCTCCAGCTCTTTCGAGTTCATTCGGCCGGCAGACCTATGAAGTGAACGGACTTAGATCTGTGATAAGAATTAGGTCTGGCCCGTTGGTCGGCCGTCCGTCCGTCCGTCCGTCCGGGTGCGACGGAGCGAGAGAAATCCACCGCAAGAAGTACGAACGTGACGGAACAAAGGCAACAGCCGAAAGAAGGGGAAGAGAGAAGAGAGAGAGAGCCGCCCATGCACTGTGCCGTCGGCGTAGCTAGCGGGATTAAGATAGATCTCCGCCCGGCCGGCCGACATATAGACTTTCGATCGGTCACTCGATCCATAGTCCACCCATCGATCATGCAACCAGCTGGCCGCATAACGTCTGCGTTTCCCACCGCCGCCCGCCGCCGCGCCGGTCGCTCGATCGGCGCAACCATTACACATACTAGAGTACCACTGCACTGTCACTACCACGTACACTTACAATGCATGCTTGATCTTCCAACACCAACCAACGCGTGGTTCTCTCGACCGACCGACCAGCTACGCAAATCGCACTGCCGCTCGAGACGAGCTAGAAGAGAGAGCAGATTGTTACCTCGAGAAGAGACCGCGCAACTGTCCAAGTCGGTTCGCAAGGCAACAACTCAGTAATTTCCACAAAACCAGCGACGCCGCGGCCGCGACAAGCAACAACAACAACAACGTATTCATCATATCTTCCTATTTATATTTTCTACCCCTTTTTGTGATGAGTCATCCCGAGACGGCCACCGTCGCGTCGCCGCCGGCCGCGATCGTGTTAATTCGTTTCTAGTACAACCACATGGTTTTGAGGCGGATTGATGTGCGCGCAGTTAAAGCGGCGGCCGCGCCCCCGCCCGTCGAAGGGACTCGGTATGAGTTAACTAGTGATGAAGTGACTGCTGCAGTTAGAGAAGAAGAAGAACGAAGCGAACGAACGGACGATGAGTGAGAGAAAGGACCGCAGAGTGAGAGACACGGACGCGAGTCAAGAGACTTTATTATGCGCGCGATCGAGGAACTCAAGAAGAATATTCAGCGCGAGTGAGATCCTTAATTCAATCGAGCGAGAGACCGAATGGGCGACGAGGCAACTGGGCATCGATCGATCGCAAACGAAGTATACTACTAGCTAGGACGAGTTTATTATGTCAGCTTTCCTAAGTATAGAGAAGAACAAATTTAACCAGGCCGCGCCCCACTTTTCGGACCGAAATTTGCAAAATCCCGTCAGCGCGAAATTAACGCAACGTGTTAATCGCCTCCTCCACCACGTACCACTATAGCTACACTGTATTGTCAAACTCTCAGCCTGTAGTTGAAGCAAGATCGAGGCCACTATGCAGACGTAAGAGGGAAGAAAGAATCAAAACGACACACTACTAGTACGTACATACCTAGCTGACACCTAAATTGTTCTGCCGTCAATCAGCCTCCCTTTTTGCCCGCTTTGCTTTCCCCTATGCAAAAAGCGCCTTCGTTGACGGACGACGACGGTGAGGGAGCGGAGTCCTAATCACGTGTGAGAAGGCGAGCGGGCCTGCTTGTGGTTTTTTGCCGCCCGGCGCAATGATCGATGACGTGTATGATCGGATCCGCCAATCACCCGCTGATCAGTCGGTCGCTCCGCTGGTTAATGGAGACAATGCCCCAATTAATTCCCCGCTGGGCCGGCCAATTTTCTCCTCTTTCGGTTGAGACGCCCGGCCGGCCATTAATTAATATCCGTGAAAGGAGGGAAAAGGTGGCCATCATCGCCTGACTGACTGAGTGGCCATGCGGCCAGCACACAATCCGGCCCAATTCCTGCGGCTTGTCTGAACCCGGGTCCGATTTCTCGTCCTATCTACCACTATCTCGAATCCGGCGTTGCCGCCGCGCCGCCGTCTCAGCTAGCCGCGTGACCTCATTCTGGAGGCTGTCTGTCCACTCGCTCGCTCGCTCGCTCGCTTGCAAGACGACGGAAATCGCCAACATCTGGCCGGATAGCTACGGAGGCTCTCGATGTCATTCCTTCCGCCTGGCTGACGCCGACTCCGCCGCCGCCGGCGCCACATTCTCTTTCTCCATGTCGTCAACAGACAGTCAGTCAGTCGGACTTACGGAGGGGCAAGAAGGAAGAGCTAGAGCTAGGAGACCTATCTAGAAAGCGATCTCTGGTCCGTCCGTCCGTCCGTTGCCCTACCTTGGAACCGGCGGGCCGACCGACCGACCGACCGACCCCACCATCTTTTCTCCTCCTGCTGCCTAGCTACGTATAACCTGGGGAGCTAGTGAGCTCAGTCCGCGAGCGAACGAAGCGGGCGCGCATACGTACGCTGGCGGACGGACGTTCGAGTATATGTTGGTCGCCGGCCGGCCGGCAAGAGAGAGTGAAACTCTGGTTGCCTGGGCGAGCGAGCGAGCGCGTGAGTGAGTGCCAAGATCTTCCTTTCTTCTTCCTCCTCTTCGTTTTCGTGTCGCCGCCGCGGGGCCAACTGAAGGAAGACTAGACGTGCGCGCCGCCACTGTCAGTCAGTCAGTCAGACTTTTTCATTGAGTTGAGCAAAAAAGCAGGGGCACTATAGAACTTGCATTCCTTGGTAACCGCCGGTACGTAGTAGTTCATAGAAGAGGTTGATAGCGCGAAGCGGACAGCCGGCACGGACGGCGGCGGCGGCATACCTGCGGCTGCGGAACAGTCGCGTTTGCTGCCTACGCAGCCCACATACGTACAGTCGGTCCCGTTACCCATTTGTCGCCTGCATGGCCGAGATCGAGGACGACCGTCGCGTTGCCGGGATCGACATATTCGAAGTTGTTTAGTTATTCCGTTTTGTACGTATATGGATGTAATTGTTACAGTCCAGTAATACAACCACTAGACTATAATTGCTCTTCTACTGCGTTTAACGCGTTTCCTTGCCTTAGAATGTTGTCCGACCACCGCACGCGTACGGGCGCGACGGGGGGAGTCAGATTGGAAGCGAAAGTGGCCAGTGTTGCCGAGGGATTACAATTGCCCTTTAAAGTATAGAAGGCAATATTCTTTGCGTATGTTTGGGCCTAGTTTAGCTGAAGAAGGCCTTCCTTATAATTTATCGTAACGCTAAATAGGGCAAAAAGTACGGAATAATGGCAGCCATGCAGAGAGCCGTACAGATGGCCGACAGTCCGCTTGAAGAGGTAAGAACAAATGAATGTGGTTCGAAGCTAGTTAGCGCCGCTCGCTCGTTCGCTCCGTTACGTACGAGACCAGAACGGAGGCTTTTGGCTAGCTGCCACCGCAAAAGCACGGTTACTTACTTTCCGACAATTGAAACATGACTGGCTTAATTTCCCCGCCAGATGTTGACGACTTTAACTTGGTAGCTATAGCGCCAATACAATTAACCGTCCAAAGTTAGAGAAGTGAGTTACGTGTTAATTAACGTTACTTTGTGCGTACATACGTAGATCTCTTAATTTACGCGGGAAATTACACCCGTGAACCGTTACGAGGTTTTGTCAATTTGGTTCACGAGGGGCCTTCCGTTCCGGTCAAAATCCTTCTCATAGATGTCGCTAATGGTCAGAAAACCCACAAAATCGGTTTGGTGTCTGATTTGAGGCGCCACCTGGAGGCGAAAGATGAACTACGCAGATGACGGAATGGCCTTAAATGCGTGTTGAGCAAGTACAAGAACCGGATATAGTATTATTGTCACATACGACTATATACTATACGAAAAAATATATACTGAAGTAGTACCTTTAACCGTGCGAGCTAGTTGCAGTGGGCCAGTGCCCCATTATGCCACGAAAGCATTATACGTACGTGTACGCATGAAGCCTTCAATGGCGCAAAAATGCCTCTCCCAAAAAATCCTTATTCCACAAAAGTCGTGAAACAGGCCAGCTCCGAATGTGTCCCAGGGTTTCATTGATACACCCTGTTTTACAGTTTGTCGAGTGTTGGAACGGAAGGAAATCAGTGCCGTGGAGGAAAAGTTTTTTTTCCAGCACTCCCGCACTGTTGCCAGACCTA
>JAAUYK010030600.1_pt1 | contig 10907 bp, 9 predicted proteins | sample 7278021 | NCBI WGS metagenome assembly JAAUYK01 (sample SAMN14350223, study PRJNA611818) | marine sediment metagenome | isolation source: surface marine sediment (1.8m) | place: French Polynesia: Moorea | collected 2018-08
ATGTGGCCCTTTCGGTGCTGGAAGTTGGTTGGCACTTCCTTCCATACCACCGACGGGGCCACTTTCAATTTGGGCGTTTCACCCCGCTGAAGTATTTCGATTCAGGGCTAAATGACCGACGACGCTCGCCGTTTGATGGTGACCCGCGCGCGAGTCGCGGCGACGGTCCGCAGGTCGAATCGCGCCCCGTCGGGTTGAGCAACCCGTCTTCGGCCAGCGGCTCGCTATGCGGAGGAGTGGATGGTGACCCGGGCGCGATTCGAACGCGCGACCCCCAGCTTCGGAGAAGAAGAGGAACCCGAGGAAGATCGATGACTTGCGCTCTCGTGGCCAGCGAGGGCCAGCGAGCAGCGGCAAATTGCGGCACCGGACACGGCAGACGGCACCCCCGCGGCACCAGGGGGGTGGAGGGGCCCCCGGGTGGGGTCTGGACGGTGACAGTCCCGCCCGCGCGTTGTGGCAAACAAAGGGGCCATGCCGGAAATGGACGACTCAAGGCAAAGCCCTCCCATCTGAGAGGCGACGCGGCACAAAGAGGAAATCGCCTCCCTCGTGACCAGCTCGCCTGATCTCACCGTATTCAGGCTCTTGATCCGCATTGAGCATCACTGGCTGGCGAATGGCAACAAACAGGTCCGCAGCCGCGAGAAGGAACTGGTTGGCCTTCAACACCGCCACAAGTGCGGCAGCAAACGGGGAATGTCCCTCTCTCGCGCCATCTTCGGTTGGCGCCAGCCCCCCGGACGAAAGCGCAGCGCGGGACCGCAATCGTGCCGCCCGCTCGACTGTCGCCGAATTCCCAAGCTTGCGCTGCATACCCCGGGTCAGCGTTCCCGAGAAGCAGCTATCCGCTACAACGAGCACATGTCGGGCAGGATTCGCTCGGATCTCATCCGTAACGGTCGCGTTCGATAGCCAGGTTGAGGGGTCGTCGATCAGCGCATCGACGGGAAGCCAATAGCCTCGATCCGCATCCTTGTCGTACCACCCATGCCCCGCATAGTAAATGAGCAGGCTCGAGTCAGCCTCGAGACGGTCGCGCATAGCGTGGAGAGTTGAGATCGCCTCTCTGCGTGTCGCGTCAATCACAACCTCGACGTGAAACCCGTAATCGTCCCGCAGAACATCCTCAATGGCTCTCGCATCGTTCACGGCCGTACGTAGAGATGGGAGATGCGCATACTTCTGATTGGCAATCACCAAAGCGTGGAAGCTGCCCGTCAAGGATCCGATATCAAGCGGCCAACGCCGTGCCGCGCCCATCACTGTGGCAACTTCGGTCACCTTCGTCTGCATCTCTTGATCTCGCGCGATCTGAGGCGCAATCTCCGTAAGTGAATCGCCAATCGCTTCTTCAAGAAGGTCGCGACCGTGATCTCCTTCGATGTCTAACGCGATCGGTATCGTGATCGGAGACAGGACGAGCAGGGTAAGCCCTGTAAGGGCCCCCAGAGCAGTGGCAGCCGGCGGGTTGCTGTAATAGGCCTTTCGAGTCGCCTGATAAGTCCGCAGCAGGCGGCCGCCGGGTCGATCGTAGATGTCGATTCGCAAAACGGTTTCAAAGGATGCCGTGGTACCGCCGGACGCGAGTGTGGTGGCCCTGAAGTACGGCACCACAAAGCCCGAACTTCCCTCGGCCAGTTCCTCGCCGATCTCGACTTGGTCGTAGATCGACTCCAGCATTTGCTTAGTGGCCTGCCGTAAGGGCTCTTTGATCTCGTACGACAACGTGACGGCACCAACGCTGAGGCGATAGTCGCTGATGCGGCCCGAACTGGCGGAGAGGGTGATCTTGCCCTGCCGTGCTGTGGCAACTGGGGCTCCTTGCATCTGGGCGCTCCGAAGCGGCCCGTTGTAGCTACACGCGGCCACAAGGAGAAGAATGCAGAGAACCGCCGATCCGAACAGGGAGTAATGGGCTCGCCGGCTCCTGGCACTCAAACGTTCGTGTTCCCCACCAATCAGGTTCTTGTTCAGCCGACTCAAGACCCAGATGTCAATCTGCCAGGGGCTCCCTTCGGACGAAGTAGAACTCTCCGCCTTGGTGACCTGCATTCCGAATATCGCCGTACTCCGGTGTCTGATTGGATTCGAGCATCACCGGGCGAACGATGGACCGATACAGGGCTTGGCCATCAATGGCGGCGGCGTTGTTCTCGAGCGTCCGAAGCAAAGCAGACGCAAACACGGAGCGCCCGTCTCCGGCATCGTCCTCTACCGGCTCCAGGCCTCCCGAAGTCAATGCTACTCTGGATCTCAATGAAGCCAGTTCCATGGCGCCACCACCGCTCCCCGTCTTCATTTTGATTCCGCGCGTGAGCGTTCCCGAATAGCAGCTGTCTGCGATGACCAGCAAATGTCGCGCATCCATTGCGCGGAGCGTATCCGTCACATAGGCATTGGATAGCCAGTTGGACTGGTCATCGCTGCGTGCATCGACAGGCAGCCAGTAGCCTCGGCCTGCCTTCTCATCATACAGCCCGTGCCCCGCATAGAACACGAGAAAACTGTCTCCAGCGCCCAGGTTGCGTCGCATCTCGCTGAACGCCTCGACGAGCCGGGACCTCGTGGCATTGCCAACAAGAGTGACACTGAAGCCGTAGGACTCGGACAACACCCGGGCGACGGCGCGAGCATCGTTGAGAGCGGTCTTGAGGCTGGGGAGATCTTGGTAGTCCTGGTTCCCAATTACGAGTGCGTAGTAGTCACCCAGCGCTGCGATCCCAGAAGCTTCTCTCGACGAAATCTGCACCGGAAGACGCTCTCGCTCCAAGAGCAGCTGGTCGGTTTCGAATCGAACAAGGACAGATTGCTCCGCCTCCAGACGCGCGATCGCTGCCATGGCTCCTGCGACGATTCTCGAGCGACATTGCTTCGAGAATCGCTGGATGGCGTCCTCCGAAAAGTGCTCATGCCAGAACCCCCACCACCAGAAGTTGCCGAATCCTCCCTGCTTCCCCTCATACAGGAGCTTCTTCAGGTGTCGCCTGGAATCGCCTTCAATCGCGTAGACGTTCCCACTGCAGATAGCCGTCATGCTGAGCGGATACATGGGAAAGAGCGACAAAGTCAAGAGTAAGTACCCGTGGATGAAGCCGTGACCGGCTTCGTCCGTTTCTGTTGGCAGGTCGGTTGCATTGATCGAGAGCTCGTACTGGAGGAGGTAGTGAGGAGGAAGCGAGGATGAGACTCGCCGGTACGAATCCTTGCTCCCTGGAGCGAAACCGGAGAAAGCGAGCCGATCTGCATCGCTGACCATAGAGAGTTCGGGGCCAGCGAATCCTCCGAGCTGCTCGCTCTCCCGCAAGAGCGCTGCTTCGATTCGAGCCATGTCTCCCTCTGGCGCGATTGCACGAGCTTCCCCGAGAAGAACCATTGGGCGGCTCGTGCTGTGCTTATCGGTAGCATCGCCAATCGGGGTCCCATACGGAATCGCAATGCACCCGCTTAGTACCAACGGAGCGGAGATCGCAATCAGCCCGAAGAGGCGGCGGGTCGCGTCAAGGAGCTTGGAGGAGCGACGGACCGCAAAGGATCGTTGGTTCACGACCGCTCTCGGCGAATTCGCACAGGGTGCTGACGGGCAAGCGCCGACCGAGCGGTGAGCGCGAATAGGAGCGGTCCTTTTCGCCGAGTACCCGGCCGGACTGCGGTGAGGGCTAGACCCAGCGCGACCAGGGCCCCGGTGGACGGCTCGGGGATGATGCGGACCTCAGGAATGCTGGAGGTGAGAAGGGATTCCTCTTCTCCCACGTCGTCCTTGAGTAACCACATTCCTTGTTGCGCATCTTCGACAAAGCCCGGCGTAATAGCCGCGCCATCTACGGGCCCTCCCGGTCCGAGATAGTGCGGACCCGAGCCCATGATCGTTGCCACGCCCTCCATCGTGAACGACCACCCATGATGAACCTCCCCGAACGCGTCGCCGAACTTCGCCTCGTAAATAATCAAGATCGGGGCCACGTCCGTTCCCAACAGGGAAGACACGATCGGAGTCACCCTCTCGTTGTACCCAAATTCAAATGGCTCTACGGGTAGATCGAGTCCTTCGAACGTGATGACGAACGCCTCCGGGTAGAAGCCCGTCGGCAGGGTCGGCGTGGCCTCGGGGTAGTTCACGACAGTGATGTCCATCACGGCCCGCATGGTCACGGAACGGGCCGGAAGGGCCATCAGAACGAAGAGAAGAACGAGGCGAAGTAGGATCTTGGGCCGCGCTTGCATGGGGACCCCTCTTGGGAAACGTGTAGCAAGAATGACATTGTTGCGATGACACCTGGCCGACTTTTGGGCTGAAGCCCTGAATTCCGAGTAGGAGCAGTGACTTGCCGTAGTGTCGCTTGCAGGCCGAGGGGGGTCGGTCCAGGCGCCGTTGGGTACACACCCAGCCATCGGGCTTTACCCCTTGTGGCGGCAGCGCGGTACTGCGGCTCCGGGCCACGTGAACGCTGAGCCATGCCGGTCGGACTGCCCGCGCTACATCCCAAAAACGCCACCATGGCGAGTTCCCGCTTCCGTGACGTCGATCGTCTCCGCCGCGGAATCCTCATCCGGATGTGGCGAAACCGCCATCTCCAGCTTCATGCCGCTCTTCTTGAACTCCTGCCACATCTGCTGGAGCACCTCGCTGAAGCTCCCACCCTCGCTGTGCTCCTGACTCCACCGCTCGGCCTTCGCGATCTTGTCGATCGCCACCCCGTTGGCCACGACCAAGTCCCGTGTGGAGACGTCCTCAGGTGCCTCGACAAGGCGCCGCTCCAGCTCCTCATTGGTAAGCCGGGCTACTCGCCGACAGCCTGCCACGAGCTGTTGCTTCTGTGAGTCGATCAGCCCGAACCGCTTCGCCGCCCGGTAGGTCTCGGCATGGCTCGCGTAGCCCTCGGCCTCGGCTGCCTGGCGCACAGCTTCGCCGTGCGCGACTCGCAACAGAGCCCGCTTCATCCGGTCCTGTACCCCACTGGCCTCAACCCGAGCCCACGCGTCCGCGCACTCCTCGGGCACGTCCACCACAACTGCCTCGAGTAAATCCGACATTCCTGCCTCCCCCCTATGCTCGTTGGGATCTTAGCCGAGGGGGCTGTCGGGGGATTCGCGGTAAGGGGAGGGGCATTGCCGCAACTTGTGGATTCGACGGTCGGCGTCCCCTCGACCTTCCTTGCGGTGATCAATGGGGCCGGTCGCCCGGTGGAATGCCGATACCAACCGGCTGATCTCCCCGGGCTCATTCGATGCGGCGCGCACGATGCTCGGGGACTACGCGGGCGTCGTCGTCGGGCGGAAGAACCACAACGGCAGCTGCTCGAGCGAGGGACCCGTGTGGCCGCGCTGTTCTACTCGCTGATCGAGTCGGCGAGGGTCTGCGCGGTCGCAGTCTCGGGCCTACCTGCGGGAAGCGGCCCAGTGGGGTGCCCCCACGGAATCGGACCCGGTCGCGCCTCGGAGCGTGGCCGGGCCCGGTGGCGTAGTGGGGGTACTGCCGGTCTCAGCGCCCCGGTAACTGTCCCGTGCTGATCCCCCAGTGGTGGCGTGATCGAAGAAGTCTAGCAAAGTCGACTACATGGGAGTGGAAAAACTTTTCACATGCTTGCCCGGCCTGGCACCGTTGACGATCTGCTGTAAGAACGCTTCTGGGCGCGAACGCCACCCGCGATTCTGCAGGAATGCGATCCATGGATCTGAAGTGCAGCCCCTCCGGTCGAGAATGGAAACGAGTTTCACATGCACACCGGTGGTCGACAACTTGACGTTCGGCCGGCAAATCCCCTGATGGGAGGATGACGCTTGAGTTAGAAGGCGGAGGTGAAATCAGGCAGCGAGAGAGCGCCCGCCCCACGTCGCGAGGGCGCTGAAGCGCTGGTTTCGTATGAGCACTGGCCCATCGCCATCCCAATTCGGCGAGATGGGCTGTTGCGCGAAAGCATGGCCTTGAAGGAAGGCTGATCACGCAGAGCCGTGCGTCCAAGGTGGACGCCGGCAGACACGATTCGTCCGCGTTGTCGCGGACCCAGAAATGCGACCGCCCCGCTGCTTTGCACGGCGAGGCGGGGCGGTCGCGAGGTATGATTTGTTGCAGCGAACCAATAGCTCATCCGATTGGCGTCTACACCCCCATCCTGAAAAAAAAACTACTCGGCGCAATGCGCCGGTAGTGCTTCGACCGGGCTGGCCCCCCAGACATGGTCTCGCCGAGGCGCCATCTGGCGTGCCCTGGATTGAGGACGCTTGCGCCATCCAGGCCGCGCTCGACCAAGCTGTCGCGCCCGGCGCCATTCTTGTCATCGGTGTAGGCGAACGAGGGCTCCGAATCTCTGTAGCGGACCTGATCCAAGGGCTCGAAAGCCACAGGATTCGCGCCCGGGACCGATTCGACCATCCTACAACAGGCCACGGCGCCCCTGATCTTCACCGCCTGCTGGAGAGAGCGCGCGATTGGATCGAAGTGACCGCTGAGAACCTCGGCGGCCTTGAGGGGAACGTGAGGATTGAGCAGCGCCCGCTCTCCGTTGCGCTCGATCTTCTGGAGCAGCTGCGGCAGAGCCTTGCGTTCGGAGGAGTCGCCGCGAACTCCGCCGCAGTGGAAGGGGGCGCGAAATGAGCGCTCCGTTGCTGGAACCGATCGAACAGAGGCGGCGCCTTCTCGGGATGCTCTTCGGAGGCGCTCATGGCGTGCTCGATCTCCGGTTCATCGCCCCGGATGGTCGTGTGAACCGTATCTCAGTTCGGGACGGGGATGACGCCGAGCACGTCATCGCGGCGAGAAACGGAGGTCAGGAAAACCACTATTTCGGTGTGGCAACTCGCCGGAGCCCGGGGGGTGGCGGGGGCAAAGACAACCTGCAGTCCGCAACCGCGCTCTGGATCGATGTGGACTTCGAGGACGAGAGTAATCAGGACGCGCTCGAGATCGTTTTGAAGACGTTCCCCCTCCGGCCCACGGCCCGCGTGTGGACGGGAGGGGGCGAGCACGTCTACTGGCTCCTCGCGAAGCCGTTTGACCTGACCACGCCGGAATCGATCCAGCGATTCGAGGCCACGCTCAAGGGGCTCGCCGACTACTTCAAGGCGGACTCTCGTGCGACAGATGCCTCGCGCGTCCTACGGGTTCCCGGCACACAGAACTACCCGGACAAGAAGAAGCGGGACAAGGGGCGCACCGAATCCCCATGCTTCCTCAAGGACCTCGACCCTGGGCGGTTCTACGGCTTCGAGCAGTTCGAGGACTTCGAGCAACGGGGCACGGCCTTGATCGCGAGGAATTCCGGCCCTGGAGTGGACTACACAGCGACGGCCTGGGATGGTCGCGTCCCGACACGGGTTCAATCCGTCCTCAATTCCCAGGGCCCGTTCCACCGAGAACTCCAGCGCCGCTGGAATGGGGACACCACAGGACTCAACGACCCGAGCGATTCCGCGATCGACCAGTCCATCGCGAATCACCTTGCCGGCATGCGGATGGACGCGGACGTGATCGAGCATGCCCTGAGGGCCAGGCGTGCCCAGTATCAGGCCAAGGCCAAGCGTGACGACTACTTCCGGCGCACCGTGGGCAAGGCCCTGAACAGGGCACAACTTGGCGAGCTGGACCGAGCTGACCCTGGGGAACGACCATCTGAGGTACGTGGTGGCGAGGAGGAGAACGACCCCGGTCCTGTAGTGATCCGTCTCGCCGACGTGCGCTCGGAGCCCGTGGAGTGGCTGTGGGAGGGTCGCACCCCGCGCGGGAAGTTCGTACTCGTCGACGGGGATCCCGGGCTCGGGAAGTCGAATCTCACGCTCGACCTGGCTGCCCGGGTCACGCGGGGAGGACCCATGCCGGACGGATCGAAGGGAATACAGGGCACGGTGGTCCTCGTTTCGGCGGAGGACGGGCTGTCCGACACGATCCGGCCACGACTGGAGGCAGCGGGCGCAGACCTGGATCGGGTCTTCGCGATCACGAGCGTCCGGGGTCCGGATAGCGAGCGGATGCCTGAGCTGCCTCGGGATCTAGAGCTCATCGAGAGGGTAGTGATGGATCGGGACGCCGTTCTCCTCGTACTGGATCCGCTCATGGCGTTCCTGGGTGGCCAGATCAACAGCCACAAGGACCAGGACGTGCGCGAGGCCCTGACTCCCCTAGCGAAGATGGCGGAGCGGACGGGTGTCTCTGTGCTCGTGGTCCGCCATCTGAACAAGCGCACCGGAGACCCGGCGCTGTACCGCGGGGGCGGGAGTATCGGGATCGTCGGCGCGGCCCGGGTCGAGCTCGTGGTCGGCCCAGATCCCCAGTACCCCGATCGGCGCGTGCTGGCTGTGGGGAAGAACAACCTCGCGCCCAAGGCCGATTCCCTGGGTTTCCGGCTGGTGACGGCCCGCAATGGGACATCGGCGGTGGAGTGGCTGGGTGTAGTCGATCACGACGCCACGGCCATCCTGTCAGCACCGTCCAGTGAAGAGAGTCGCAGCGCGCGGTCGGAGGCGGAGCAGTTCTTGATGGAGGTCCTTACCGCGGGTCCTAGGACGGTTTCCGACATCAAACGGGAGGCCATGGCGGCAGGGATCTCTTCGCGTACGCTCGACCGGGCGAAGGCGGCCCTTGGGGTCACGGCGCACAAGCGCTCGTTCAGCCAGGGATGGGAATGGAGGCTGCCCACGCCCCCAAGTCCGCCAAATTCCCTGGAGCGTGAAGTTGGCGGCCTTCGTGAAGTTGGCGCACTTCGTGACCACGAAACTACGAAGACCGCCAATTCCATCGAAGACCGCCAAGATTCCTCCATAGGTGATGTGGCGCTCTTGGCCGGTCCGGCGGGGCCAGCGTGATGCGGCCCGGCGCTCGAATCTCCCGTGGCTCGTCGCGTGGACTGGCCAACAGTCCCACACGCACCCACGGCCGCAACAAACGAGACGACCTCGGGAGGAACGGGCCCAAATCGCCCCAGGAGCCGGTGCCGACCTGCCTGCCCCCTTTGCGTGGGCGGACCGTATCCCGATGAAGCCGCGCCGAGACCACGCAGACGCCAGCAAGAGTCGGGGGCTAGGCGGAATCCCGCGGCTCGCCCTGCGCCCTTCCGAGGCGGCTCAGGCCCTCGGGGTCTCGGAGCGCACGTTGCGGACGTGGGTGACCCACGAGGGTCTCCCGGTGGCCCGGGTGGGCGGCGCGGTGCTGATCCCGACGGCCGAGCTGCGGTCCTGGCTCGCGGACCGAGTGACCACGGAGCGCCGGACGGAGGCGCTGGTCGCCGAGATGCTTTGCAAGCTGGGCTAAGGAATGTGCTTCACTTATCAATCAAGGTGCGGTAGGCTCGGGGCGTGGAGTCGAAGGGCAAGGGACGCGGAGGGGCGCGACCGGGATCCGGGCGGCCGAAGCTGGTGCAAGACCCGGTGAAACTCGCGGTGGAATTCGAGCGGCCGGATGTGGAGGCGCTGCGCGCGCTCGCGGAGAAGCGGGGGGCGTCGCTCGCGGACCTCTTGAGGCGCGCCCTGCGCCAGTACCTCGGCCGCGCCGCGCCGCGAAGCCCGCGCGGCTCCAGGAAGGAAGGCTGAGATGGCCGCCAAGGTGCAACAGCGGAAGGGGGCGTGGTGGGTGGTGGTTCACGCCAACGGCCGCCGCTGGATGCGATCCTTCGGCAAGGACAAGCGCGAGGCGCAGCGCACCGCGAAGGAACTCAACGCCCAGCTCGCGCGCGGACGCTGCGGCCTGGTCGCCGAGAAAGCCCCACGCACGGTCGCGCAAGCGCTTGACGAGTGGTTCGAGCTGTACCGGAAGCACTTCTCGGAAGCCTTCCGACGCACGACCACGGACAACATCGAGGGGCATCTCAAGCCCCACCTCGGGGCCGTGCCCCTCACGGAGCTAACCGAGAATCACATCCTCCGGTTCATCGACCAGAAGGCGGGGGGCGAGAAGCCACTCAAGGCTTCGACGCTGACGAACATCCTCTCGCCCCTGCGTCGCGTCTGCAACCTCGCGGTCGATGCGGGAGAGATCCCCCGGAACCCGCTGCGGAACATGGGCCGGCATCTCGGCAAGGTGCGCCGCCAGCAGGCCAGCGAGGTCGAGACCGTCTCGGCCTGGGGGCGCGAAGAGGTACAGATACTCCTGCGCACGGCCCAAGAGCGCGAGCCCCGCTTCTACCCCTTGCTGCTCTTCCTCCTCTCGACCGGAGCGCGGAAGGGCGAGGCCCTGGGGCTCTGGTGGGAGGATGTGAATTTCGCCGGGGGCCGCGTCGCGATTCGGCGCGCGCTCGTGAAGGGCCACCAGGGCACCCCGAAGTCCGGGAAGGGCCGCTCCGTGCCCCTCTCCCACGACCTCGCGGCCGTGCTGCGAGAGCTGCTCCAGCAGCGGCACCGCGAGGGGCTCGAGCGCGGCTGGCCCGAGGTGCCGCGGTGGGTGTTCTGCTCCGAGACCGGCGGTCCCCTCGACGACCGCAACGTCGTGCGCTCCTGGCACCGGGTTCGGCGCGCGGCGCAGAAGCAAGGCGTCCGGCCGCTGCGGCTCCACGACACCCGACACACCTTCGCCAGCCACGCGATTGAGCACGGCGGGAAGTCCATCCCCTGGCTCGCGCGGCAGCTCGGGCACGCCGACCCCGCGCTCACCCTTCGGGTCTACGCCCATGTGTTGCGCGAGGAAGAGCCCGACCTCTCGTTCCTGAACTTCGCCGGCGCGAGACGGCACCCCGACGGCGCACCGGCGATTCCGGCCGATCGGCCGAGACCCCGCAGGTCCGTAACTCGGCGAGGTCGTGGGGGAAAGATGGTGACCCGGGCGCGATTCGAACGCGCGACCCCCAGCTTCGGAGGCTGGTGCTCTATCCAGCTGAGCTACCGGGCCCCATGGTGGGACGTACTGGATTCGAACCAGTGACCTCTGCGGTGTGAACACAGCGCTCTAGCCAACTGAGCTAACGTCCCCCGGAATACGAGGG
>JAAUYK010031211.1_pt1 | contig 10904 bp, 10 predicted proteins | sample 7278021 | NCBI WGS metagenome assembly JAAUYK01 (sample SAMN14350223, study PRJNA611818) | marine sediment metagenome | isolation source: surface marine sediment (1.8m) | place: French Polynesia: Moorea | collected 2018-08
CCCCTGTTCCAACTTCCAATCCAACCAACAACAAGCGGGCAAATTATTGTTTGCGGCTTCGCCGCTTCGAAGATTTCCCTTTACTTGAACTCGCGTCGTCGTCGTCGTCTCGATTCTCGACTCTCGAGTCTCTACTCTCTCGCCCACCCAGCTTTCCCTCCGCCGCGCCGTGATCATGGACGACTCTTCCGTGTCCCGCGTGTCCGGCCGCGTCCGCAAGAGATCCACCAAGCTGGCAGACTTCGACCAGGACACAGGACAATCAGAGGAGGCAGGAGGCGGCAGTGGGAGGGCCAAGAGGAGCCGCGCGGCAGAGCAAGGAGTGCCAGACACGCTCGCCGCTGTGCCCATCTCGGACGACGACATGGCCAGGATCCCGGTGATTGCCGGTGACCTACAGGTGAAAGAAAGGAGTCTGTAATACTCAGATGCGTAGGTCTGTTAACGTTGGCTCGCTTCAGGAGGACGACGGAGAACTCCAGATCGATGTCGGCCGCGGACGAGGACCGCCAAGGACGCTTCCGTTCAACGCCTTTCAGCTGTGGGCGAGGGCCAACAGAGAGCGGACGGGGTCGGCGGGGACGGTCAACGAGCCGGAGCTGAGGAAGCTCTGGGAGGCGGAGCCGCGAAAGGAGGCCTGGAGGAAGAAGGCGGTCGCATACGCAGACTCCGTGGAGGCATCCAAGACTCGAAACAGCCTCGGCAACTCTGCAAACGCGACTCCCAAGTCATCCAGAGGACATTATAAGGTTAATACTGAGTGGGAGAACTCCCAGGTAGCAGGTCTAATTTATTCTCCCCTAGGTGGTAAATACGGACCCGATCGACGCCGCGGCGCACCTCAAGCTGCTCGGCGAATCGCTCTCGGTGATTGGCGAGCGTCTGAAGGGACACTCTGGTCAGATCGCCGTCTCAGGATCCCTATCAGTCCTCTTGGACTCTCTCCTGTGCGCTATGGGACCGCTCGTCTGTCTGACAAAGCAGGTACCGGAGTTGAACGATGCCGTGCCGCAGCAGACCTTCCACAATATCTTGGACAACGTGGCTTACATTATGCCGGGCCTATGAATGAGTGAGTGGCTGGAGAGTGCGCGTGAGCTGTACGTAGTAATTAAGGACTCTAAAGAAAACGTTTATTGCATTTGCTATGAAAATGTGGGTGGTATATACGTAATTCTAGATACCATTGAGCACAGCCAGGCGCGCGGACGTCAATCTCATAACTCGATCACATGAAGAGGTCCTCCAAGTACTCCGAGAAGTCCTCTTCCCGCGTCTTCTCCTGCTCCACCTCGACGGGCGCCTTCCAGATCTCCTTGGCCTTCGCCTCCATCTGCTTCTCCTCCTCCTCGGCGCGCATCTTCGACACCTTCCTGTCCAGCTCGGCGTCTTCGTCCTTGTCTCCGTCCCGCCGCCTCTTCTTCGCCTTCTCCTTCTTCTTCTTGGTGACCTCCTTCCGCCGGTGGCGGTAGTTGAGCCGGTACGAGCAGTCGGGACAGAGCCTCACCTTGACGAGCGTGTTCTTCTTCTCCCCCGCTTCCATGTAGCCAAAGTCGACCTCCCAGGTTCGTAACTGCGCCTCCCGCTCGCCGCACTTCCGCTCTCCGCAGTAGAACTGGCCCTTTCCGTCGACGACCTCTTTCTCTGTCCGCCAGCGCATCGCCACCTTGTTCTCCTTGTAGCGGCTGAGGTCGCAGATGCAGTACTCCTTGTAGAGCTTCTGCCAGTAGCGTCGCGCGAGCTGCTCGCCCCACGTCAGGCGGCGCTCGTCGCCCGCCGCCTCCTCTTTCCACAGGAACCGGTGGTTCTCCTTGATGACGTCGATGTCCCGCCTGTCCCGGGAGGAGTCCCTCTGCATGATGAGCTTCGTGGCTCCGGGGAAGAAGAGCAGGTACTCGTTGACCAGCTTCTTGTGCCGGTCGTAGGCGGACAGGGAGAGCAGGTCCGCCCGCTGCCGGCGGTACTCGTCCTTGGACACCTCCTCCGACATGATCCTGGCCGATGCCTTGGGCTCCTTGTTTTTCCGGCTGCCGCCGGGCGCAGGGAACAGGTCGTTCCTTCTTTCTCGGTGACCCTTCACCGACTCGAGGTCGTCCTCGAAGGTGGAGTCGTAGCAAGCGGCCTCCGCGGCCAGGTTCAGGCCGGAGGTGGAGGCCACTGCCGGTGGCGACCCGCCGCGTTCGCTCATGGTTGCGCCTGCAAGATGAAGAGATGATTCGTCAGCGGTGTCAAACCGAGCTTGCTTTCCAAGGCTATGTCAAATTGCACAGTCGTATATTTTCGTAATTAATGGCAAAATATGCATGTGAGGGCATCTGACAATAAAATTCCTTCTTCTGACGGTTGTGTACGTGATTAGTGTATGTTCTCGGCCCAGTCGTGAAAGGCTATGGTTTCGAGCACGGCGTCCACCAACTCCCTGGCCTCCGTGCTCGAGGCCTGGGATTCCTCCCTCGAAAGTAGATTTAGGACCAGATTAAGGCGTCCGGTCTGCGAGAGAAGTTATGTAACATATGCGAATTTTATAGATTATACTATGCAAAGAAGAACCTGCTCTCTCTCGGCGCACAGCACGACGCAGGCGGATATGACTTTGTCGTCCATGATGAGCAGGAACTCCGTGTCCTTCGCCGGCGATTGGAAGAGGCGGCAGCAGCTGCCCGACGTGGATGTGAACTTTTGCGTCAGGCAGCGAACGAGACCCTAAAGGCAAAAGCAGATCATGTTTCGTTCACATGCAGGATGCGTCTCTTTAGCGAAGCCCACCTGATAGCGTCCTTTAATAGCGGACGACGACGGCGAGAACTTTGCCGACATGGAGAGACCCGTGGTCGGAACGTCCTCCACCGCCACGAGATTCGCCAGCTCCATGAGGTCTACGAAGTCGAACCCGGCCGTCGAGGTGAACATCTTCTGCCAGAGGTGGTCTCTCCTGCAGTGCACGGTGGCCGCCTTCAGCACTCCGGACAGGTTTCCCTCCACGATCGCCGTCTGCTGCCTGCTCGCCTCCTGCATCGACTGCTCGTGCTGGCTGTAGTAACCCACGTAGAACAGGGAGCTGTCCTCCTCCTCCTCGGCGGTGGTCGCCTGGCTGGAGGGGCTGTCGCCGGCAAGAACGCCGCGCAGGGAAGAGCTGCTCGAATTCGTCCTAAAAGGTGTAATTGTGTAATACGTCGGGAAAGAAACCATTCAGGTGAACATCCTTCACGCAAATAGTAATTCACCTGTGACCTGTCAAGTAACTACTGTTCAGGTAACATGCAATATGGCAGCAGGATTCACCTCAGCTTCGTTTTCGCAAAGTTGGTCGCCACCGGGCGGAACTCTCCCTGCTCCTTGGACCAGTAGTACGCCGGGTACAGCTCTCTCTTGCTCGTCAAAATGATGAAGTAGCGGAGTCGGAGGAGCTTGGGAGCTGTAGCAGCTCCGCCCTCAGCAGCCGCTCCTTCCTCGTCGCCGTCGTCGTCCGCCTCAACCTGCTCGATAACGATGTTAACGTCGTACTCGTCCGTCTTCTTGGCGCCCGTCTTGCCGTTGGTGAAGGTGAGCCTGCACTGCCCCTCCCTCGCCAGGATGTATTCGCATTGGAACTCGCTGCCGTCGGCGGCCGCGGCCACGAACAGCGGCTCCATTCGGAGCACCTTGAGGTCGTAGGCCTTCTCGTGGCAGAGCAGGTAGTTGTACAGCTGGTCGGGCGTCACCTTTTCGTTCGTCCGCATCTCCATCTCGCCCATCTGGATCAGGTTCCTGGCAAAGTTTGGCCCCTTGCTGTAGTACTTGATGAAGTCCGCGAGGAAGGAGGTGAAGTGGAAGTCCTTGCGCAGGTAGCACGGCCTCTCCGCCACGAAGCTGTTCGCCAGCCGGAGGTGGTAGTCGAAGGTGAACGAGTGCAGGTGGATGAGGAACTTGAGGCGGTCGCACTCGTCCACCAGGCCCGTGGTGAGGGCCGTGTGCTGCGGGTAGAACTGGTTCCGCTTCACGGAGAACCTGGTGAACTCGACGGCCAGCAGCCGGGTGTAGAGGAACGGCTCGGAGACGCCGATCTCGTAGATGAGCATCCCGCCGGGCAGCGACTTCTGCAGGTAGATGGGCTCCAGCGGGCGCCGCTCCTCGTCCTCCACCTTCAGCACGACGAAGCCCACCGTCTGGATGTAGGTGATGTAGTCCTGCATGAAGTGCTCCACCAGCAGCTCGTGGTCCTTCTCGTCGTGTGCGTGGCGCCGGATAATCCGGCTGACGGCCTCGTTGACCATGGCCGCCGTCGGCTCGTTGACGGCGCTCCTCTGGCGCGTGGAGTGCGCCTGGTAGCGCCACTTGGGCAGGAACAGCAGCGGCGTCAGGCAGAAGTGGATCACGCGGGCCATGCTCATGAACTCGAGCATGACGCGCCGCGTCAGCGTGCTCTGGCTGCTGTCCGCCTTGCTCTGCCACAGCTTCGTCAGCCGGCCGAGCGTCTCGCGCGTCTTCGAGTCGGTCACATCGAGCAGCTGCCGGCCCAGCTTGGCGGTCATGTCCCGGCCACGAAGGTGGCGGCTCTCCTGTAGTGGCACTGCCGGTTTGATGTCCCTGTAGGCGTACTTGAACACTGCCTCCGTGGTGGCCGACGCTGCCGCCTTTGAACTCTTGCCCCCGTGATGCCTGGTGGACGTCGAATGACCTGATGCAGCCGGAGGAGCTGCGTTCTTGACCAGAAGATCGAACTGATTCACGCTCACGTTGCTCTGCTTTCGCAGTATGACCTACAACCAAGGGATAGACGTACTTTCCTGAATTCTTTATCTCAACAAGTTTACGCACCTGTCTATGAAACAGGCCACACTTTTGGGCGGCAATCGACGCAGCCAGCGCCGCCCTCGCACTCAGCCAGCACGTCAGGCTCGTCGTCAGCTTGTTGATCCTGTCCTGGTCCTCCTGGCAGAAGTTGTAGTAGTGCAACGTGACGCATTCCGTCTGAATCCGTATGGCGAGGAAGCAGCTTCTCGGTATGGTGTTGGAGGACTGGCTTCCGACGTTGGCGGCTGCCGGTTGCGAGTCGTCGCTGCTCTCGATCGAGCTGGCAGACACGTTGTGGTGCATGGGACTGTTGGCCGGGGAAGGGGCGGCGTCGGCGGTTGCCTGGGCTCGCCCAGAGAGACGGCCTCCCGCTCCCGTCCGGCCGCTGGAAGACGACGTCTGATGAGGTTTGAATCTGAGGAGCGAGGAGAGGTTCTTCTTTTTCGCTTCTTCGGTAGCCTCCGCCTCGACTTCTGGAAGCCGGACAAAGACGATGAACTCGTCCCTAAGGGGGAAGCTGGAAGGGACAGAACTGGCACCCTCTGAAAAACATGACCTTGATAGTGTCGGCATGACGGAGGCAATGCGAACAACGGACCTATTTCGAGGTAAAAGTTGGTCGGCTTTCCCCCCGGCCTGTGGAAGAGGAGCGTCTCCATGGCGGGAAGCTGCTTGCCCATCACCTTATTAACCTCCTTCAGCATCAGAGTCAGGTGGAAGCGCGTCTGGATCGGCGACTCGTGCATCCTGTACGAGTTGGCCTTCGCCTCGCCGCCCAACCGGAACCAATCTCGAGAGAGCTTCTCGTAGGAAGGGTGAAGCCGGCGTTTCGTAGCGGTGGCGCCGGCGGGTGCGGGTGCGGGAATCACCATGGGGAACCTGAGGAAGCCGTACTCGGTGGCCAGGTCCCAGAGGGCGTTGCTAAGGCAGCCTCGAAACTTGGTGTCGAGTGCGTCGTCGTCGAGCCGGCCGGTTTCCCATGCGTGGAACTGGACAAAGATCTTGCCGGGCTTGGCAGTTTCACCGCCTCGGATGCGGTTCACCTCTGTGAGAATCTCACGTCTGGCGGAGCGTTCGATTTCTGTTTAAAAGGTTTCAGGGTAATGTGGGGAGTGGGGACCACATAATATGTTCTAGGGTAATTTGATACCTTTTAATGGCTCGTCGATGTTCACATCTTGAGCCAGCACTTCTCCCTCCTTGTCAACCATGGAAATTGCGACAACGGCAATTCCCCTGTGCCCCCCTCGGCTCGCATTGTTGAACAAGTAGACGTTGCCTTCGCTCGGCGTGCCGTCGAGCGAGCGCTGGTTGTAGAGCCTGAATTGATGCTCCGAGTTGCTCGACGCATACTTGGGCGAGATGAACAGCGCGTTGCAGGTCAGGTTCTGCTTCAGGTAGTACTTGAGGGCACGGAGGTGCGGCCGGTATTTCTTGCTGATGGCGTAGTTGAAGTGCGCCACCGTCCCGGCGGCGGCGGCGCTGTCCGAGGTCGCCCCGGGCTTCTGCAGAAAGGACACATCGTCGGGGCCGAGCCGGGTCATGGGATTGCGCTGCAGCACCGTGGACAACATGTCCACCACCTTCTCGTCCAGCTTGTACTGCAGGACGGCCACGAGCTCCTTGGTCAGGTTCGTCCCCGGCTCGGCGACGCCGTACGCTCGAAGGTCGATGTAGTCGCAGGCGAGGGTCTTTCCGGCCAGCCTGCTACCTCCGGCGCCGGCTCCAACCTCTCTGTTGCCCGCGGAGGCGTCGTCTAGATTCATCCTGAAGCCGGCGGCAGACCCGAACGAGCTGGTCCTGGACCCTCCACCGGCGAAGTCGTCCTCGGGATGTCCACCCCTGGCGAACGACGACTGCCTCGAGATGAGAGAGGCGTGTTCCTGCAGACGCAGGTAGAAGACATTCCGGTTCTCGTCCTGAAAGACGAACATGTTCTTCCGGTTGGAGACGGCGAAGACTTGCAGGGTGGCGGCGATGGAGGCGACGCCCTTCGACGTGGGGTCGTGGCTGACGACGAGTCGCGGGTGCAGCTGGAAGCGGGTCTCCCACACTTGGCCGCAGGAGAACGCTCCGGGCGCGTAATTGCCGGTCAGGTTGGCCGCCAAGTAGTCGGGAGCGGGGTCGTCCTGGCCGGACGGGTTAAGCAGACTCTCGTCCTCCTCCTCTTCCAGGAGTGGATTACACATCCTGCAATGGATCGAAATTTCAATTATTGAGTTCAACAGGTCAATGCGCGCGGTTATACCTCGTGTCATGCATGCTGTTGAGGAGCATGACCTGGTTGACCCTCTTCATGGCGGCCTCCACGTGGTGGCTGATTTGCTGCTGCGCTTGGCGCCAGGGAAGCACCGCGGCCAGCTGGCCCTCGCGGTACTGGAAGAACAGGTCCACCTGGGTGGGAGCCACGCGCATCACCAGCCAGAAAGTCGGACGGACCTCGGACGAGTCGTGGTCGCTTGCCTCCGTGTTCTGGACAAAGTAGACGTACTCGCCGCTGCGCACGCGCCTGAAGCAGGCCACCCGGATCGCCTCCATCTCCTTCTCGAACAGCTCGAAGCTGGGGTCGTGCCCGAAGACGAAGTTGAGCGGGATTGTGAGGATGGAGCTGCCCGGCTTGCCGTGAGAGCGGCCGATGTGCGCCACCACCTTCTCCACGAGGTCGTGGCCGATGCGCTGCGATCGGGTCTGAGCGAAGATAACCTCGTCCTCAAGGATCCATCTGATCTCGTCCACCAGGCCGGCAACGGCCTTCCTCTGCACCTTCGACAGAGGGTCTACCGCCCGGTCAGGGTCGCCGTCCTCTTGAGACTCGTCGTTGGGGTCATCGGCAGCATCGCCATAGTCGTTACGTCCTCTCACCTCCCTGTACTCGCCCTCGACAGACGAGCTTCTCATCATCATCTGATTCTCGAGCTTGGCAAGGTCGCCCTGCCGCGGCAGCGTGATGCAGATAAAGTCGAGAGTGACGGAGAGCTTGTCGAACTCCATGGCGTCCAGGGAGTCGCCGAAGGAGTGCTCGCGGAGCAGGTCGACGAAGCAGGTGAGCAGGCGCGATATCGAGATGTTCTCGAGGCAGTCCCGGCCGTACCTGACGGTGGCCGATACCTGGAGGAAGAGGGGGCAGCGGCCGGCGTCGTCGTCGTCTTCGTCGTCGTCCACGTCCACGTTGTCGGGGATCTGGCAGCTGCTGTCTCCCTGCTCGCTCGTCATGTTGCTGATCAGCGAGAGTGAGCTCTGGTTGTTACCGGTTCTGAGGAAGGGGAAAATATGAGAAAACGTTTCGTCACGCAATCGTATGGCTGCATTGGCTATACCCTCTCAGTTGATTCAAAGCGTCGGCGATGGAGTGTGGCTGCCTTCCCATGCCCCCGTCGCGGCCGCCTCTCTCAGCACCGCCGGCATCTGGGGAGCGGAATTCAATGAGGTCGTCGTCGTCTTCCATGTTGGCGCTGCTGCTCGTCGTCGTCTCTTTCGTGTCGCGTCTCTGGCGGAATGCCTCTCTGCAAAAGCGGGAAATCAATTGATTACCCCGATTTCAAGCGTTCGATTATAATTACCTTGCATTAGAACCGGAAGCCGAGGTGTTAAGCAACTGACTCGGCAGGCCGGAGGCAGCGCCCGAGACTGGGTTGGCGGACGGCCGAAAGAAGTAGAGGTCCTTGACGGAGGGCACCTGCTGGAACGACGTGAGGAGCATGTCATGGAACTTCTTCTTCATCACCACGTGGTTTAGGTTCGAGTCCACGCAGGACTTTGAGCGTTTCAAGGCGTGGCAGTCGAGGCTCTCGGAGTCACCGTTGCCCGCGTGGTCGCACACTGAGCGCAAGAACGTGGACATGTCCGTATCTAGGATGGTCTCCGTGTCGCAGTAGTCTATCGCTTGCTGCACGTCGTAGTCATGCATCGACAGGCTGCTCTGAAGGCTCTGGAACAGCGTGCACACGAAGGCCGAGAAGTACGATTTCTGGAGAGCCTCGTGAAACAGGGACCGGAGGTTGTCCATCGGATTCGGAGGCACGTTGTTCGAAGAAGCCGCAGTGGATGAAGTCTGGTTGGAGGCTTTTGCAGCAGACTGATCCTGCTGGTCCTCGACAACGTGTATCTTCTCCGGTTCCTTATCCTCCGGCCGGAAAGTGATGTCGATGGTGGCGTTCGGCCGCTGGTCCTTCCTTACCTTCAGCAGGACTGCGGTCAGCTCGGACTCGGAGCAGCAGTAGGAGTAGATGGGGAGCGTCAGGGAGCCGTGGACCGACTTCTTCATGACACCAGCGGGGGCCGACGTCGCCGACTTCTTCCTCCGCCCGGGGCTGTCCATCTGTTGCTGCTGCTGTTGTTGGTCGCTGACGGTCTTCAGCTTGTTGATCAGGCCGCCCCTTGACCTCTGGTGGACGTAGGAGTACGTGTGAGTCCTCGCGCGGAGCTTGCTCTTCGGGTCGCTGGGCGGAGGGAAGTTGGGCACCTGCTGGTCCAGCCCGCAGAGGTTCTCCGACTCCATGGACTTGCACCTGCTCCTTTCCATGCCCGCGTCGAGGGCGGGCCCGTCGATGGACAGCGTGCGCTTCCGCAGGTAGGAGTGCGGCCTGGGAGCGGCCACAGCGGCGTGCGACGAGGACAGCGATCCGGCCCTGGCCCGCGTGCTGGCTGCCGACGCGGTGCCAGAGCAAGGGGGCGTCTCCGCGGCGGGCGGGACAGTGGCCGGATCCTTCAATCTGGCGTTGGAGAAGTCGCCCACGGCGTCGTCCTGCGGACCCCTCTCGGCCACGGTCGCCTGCTTCGCGATCACGTCCAGCACCCGGCTGCTCTTCTCTTGCATGGCCGCGTCGTCGAGCAGAAGCAGCTTCAGGTCCTGGAATGTGGCCGACACGAAGGTGATGAGAACGTCGCTCGCAGTCACCGCCTTGGTGTAGCACCTCCACCTCGGGGCGTGCCTCGCCTGTTGCTGACATGAGGCGGAGGAGGCGTCCTTGCTCATCACACTTCCGGTCGCGCCGCTCGCGTTCGATGACGCACCGCTGACCATTCTCGACGAGCAGTGATGCTCTCGCGTGGTGTTGGCGCTATTGCCGCCGTCGTTGAACTTGGCGAACGTGTCCGGGATCTGGACGGAGCGGTCGCTTTTCGCGTTCCTTCGCCTAATGTGCTCGAGAAATGCCGCATAGTCGGCATCGGAGAAGGACACTTCGCGGTCGTGCAGCCTCCGCGCCTCCGAATGGAACGACTCCAACAGCCGCTCGTTGGACGCGTCGTTCTCGGCGTGGTTGAAGTGCTGAATGGCCGCGGCAGTCGTGCCCTCCACGATCGGGATGTCCACGGTGATGTCCTGTATGAAGGTGGAGACGAGAATCTCGGTGTGGGGGACCTTGTCCAGCAGCGACATCAGTCCGAAGTTGAAGGGCACCTGGCAGATGGAGCCGGCCTGCTGCGGCGGCGGCAGCAGCGAGCCCTGCTCCCCGTGGTGCACGACGGACTTGCGGTGGCCGCGGTGCCGGTGCCGGCCGGGCGTCGCCGACGTCGCGGCGGGCGAGGAGGGGGCCAATGCGGTGTCCTCGAGCGATCCGTCCCGGCACATGGCGCAGAGGTACTCGAGCGACAGCAGCGTAGTGATCACCTCCTTGTCCTGGCGGTAGATCAGCCGCGGGATGTCCCTGCAGTGCATCCCGCCAAAGTCCTTCGACTCGTTCGACGCCGTCACGATGATACCGTCCTGCGGCTCGATCCAAACTTCTGTGATCAGATCGTTGTCGCGGTCGTCGTCCTCGTCCTCCTGCTCGGTGCCGCGGTCGTTTTCTTCGTCGTCATCGCCTCCCAGGTAGAACTCCTCAACGGGGATGTCGCATATAGCCATAGCCAGACGGTGGGGCGGGAAGACGACGTATTGAGCCAGCAGCGACTGGAAAGATAGCAAAGTTTCGATGAAATCTTCCAAAGAAAGCAAAGGTCGACTGTACCTGGTGCTGCTGCTGATGGTGATACTTAAGGTACTCATTAGCACCTCCGGCCGCCGCGTTGGCATCGTCGTCGTCCTTCTTCACCTTGAACTCTCTGACGAGCGTGTGGATGCCGTTCTTCGAGTGGGCGAAGTTGAATCCCTGCAGGAGGCGCGTCCTGATCAGCGTGCTGTGGATCCG
>JAAUYK010053163.1_pt1 | contig 10902 bp, 7 predicted proteins | sample 7278021 | NCBI WGS metagenome assembly JAAUYK01 (sample SAMN14350223, study PRJNA611818) | marine sediment metagenome | isolation source: surface marine sediment (1.8m) | place: French Polynesia: Moorea | collected 2018-08
CCGGAGAGGCAGCGCAGCCCCTCCAGCCCTTCCGCCACGAGTCGGGGCAAGACGGCCCGGCCCAGCCCGCCAACCGCGAGATAGCGCAGAGCGTCGGCCTGATTGACGCGAACCACCGGCGCCTCACCCGGCGCCAGTTGCTTGCGCAGCCACACCGCCTCGGGGACATGGCTGAGGTCCTCGTCGTAGCTCAGCCAGGGCAGGCTCCGACCGGTGTCGCCAAGGTCGCGCGCTGCATAGACGCCGTAGTCAAGGACTCCAACCTTGCGCAGGCGGTCGCTGCCGTCGCTGGGCCGACCCAGGCGGAGCGCCAAATCGGCCTCGCGCCGGGTCAGGCTGAGATTGGCGTTGGAGCCGGTCAGCTCAAGTCGCAGCTTGGGATGCTCGGCGAGCAGCGCCGGCAGGCACGGCACCAGCAGGTGGTTCACCAGCATCACGACCGAGGTGACCCGGACGCTGCCCTCGAGGGACTGGTCCTGGCCGGCCACCTGCCCCTCCAAGGCCAGGACCTCGCGCTCAATGGCCTCGCCATGACTGATCGCCAGCTCGCCCGCCGCGGTCGCCGTATATCGGCCATCGATCCTATCGAAGAGCCGAACGCCCAGAGCGGTCTCGGCGGCCTGGATCCGTCGGCCGACCGTGGTCGCGTCGATCCTCAATCCCTTGGCTGCCGCCGCCAAGGTGCCACCGCGCGCCACCGCAAGGATCGGCCGCAAGTCATCCCAGTCCAACATAACTGCAAATTCGCAGGTTATCCGGGCAGGCTCAACCCTTTACCGGCATCGACGCCAGCACGATGCTCGTTTCGGTCGAAGCGGCCTGGGCTGAGGAGTTCAGCGGATGACGAGGGTCATGACCTTGCTCGAGATGGCCGGCGCCCGACGCCAGCCGGCCGACCTTTCGCACGCCACCGTGATCATCATCGACGCCCAGAAAGAGTACGACATCGGCCGCCTCGCTCTGCCGGATTTGGCCCCCAAGACCGCAGAGATCGCCGCGCTGCTAGCGCGGGCCAGGATGGTCGACTCGCCGGTGATACACGTCCGGCATCTGGGCCAGCCGGGAGGACTCTTCGATCCGCTGGGTGACGGCTCCAAGTTCATCGACAGCGCAGGACCGCTGCCGAGCGAGACAATTGTCGAGAAGCAGCTGCCCAACGCCTTCGCCGGCACCGAACTACAGGCGCAGATTCGAAACCTGGGCCGCGACGAACTGATCTTTGCCGGCTTCATGACCCACATGTGCATCAGTTCGTCGGTTCGCGCGGCCTTCGACCTAGGCTACGACTGCACGGTGATCGCGGCGGCCACCGGCACCCGCCCTCTGCCCAAGGCGGGCAGCAGCGACGCCGCCCTGGCGGCCGAGACGGTGCACGAGGCGGCCCTGGCCGGCCTTGCCGATCGCTTCGCCACGGTCGTGCGGGATCTCGGCGAGATTGCGGATTGACCCTTCACCTCGAAGGTCAGGCAACCCCAGCCGTCAGGAATTCGGGCCAGTCAGGCGTTCCAGAGCCGCGGTCAGCTTGGCCCGCTTCTCGACCAGGGCTTCGCGGCGCTGCTTGTTCTCCTCGACCACCTCGATCGGTGCCTTGGCCAGGAACTGCTGGTTCGAGAGCTTCTTGTCGAGCTTGGCGAAGTCCTGATCGAGACCGGCAATCTCTTTCTTCAGGTTCGCTGTCTCTTTCTCGACGTCGATGACCTCGGCCAAGGGCAGGACCGCGGTCGCGCCCTCCACCAGCAGCGGCACCGAGCCCTGCGGCGCCTCGCCATCCAAGGGCTTGATTTCACTCAACCGGGCCAGTCGCTGGACGAAGCCGCGATACTCGGCCAAGCGGTCGGCTATGCCCTCGCCCTCCGGCCGCAGCAGCAGGTCGATCTTGGCGCTGCCCGGAACGTTGGTTTCGGAACGAAGCGAGCGGACATCGCGGATCAGAGCGATCACCCACTCCAACTCGCTGTTCAGGGCGGAGTCCACCAGGCGGGGATCCGGCTCTGGCAGGCGGCGGGTGATCAGGGCGCCGGCCTTGGCGCCGCCGAGCTGCTCCCAGAGCTCCTCGGTGATGAAGGGCATGAAGGGATGCAGCAGGTGCAGGATCTGCGACAGGGTCCAGGCCATGGTCGCCCGGGTCTCGGCGGCCTCGGATTCGTCGTCCCCGGTCAGCACCGGCTTTGAGAACTCGATGTACCAGTCGCAGAACTCGTGCCAGGTGAAGTGGTAGAGCAGGTCCGCCGCCTCGTCGAAGCGGTAGCTGTCGATCGCGGCGGTCAGCTTCTGCATGGTCAGCGTAGCCCGGCCGACGATCCAGCGATTGATCTTGCCGCTGCAGCCCGAAGGGTCGAAGCCGGGGTCAAGTTCGGCGCCGTTCATCAGGCAGTAGCGCGAAGCATTCCACAGCTTGGTCGCGAAGTTGCGGAAGCCTTCGATGCGGTCGGTGTCGAGCTTGATGTCCCGGCCCGGCGCCAGCAGGGCGGCCAGGCCGAAGCGTAGGGCGTCGCAGCCGTAGGCCTCGATGATCTCCAGCGGATCGACCACGTTGCGCGTGGTCTTGGACATCTTGCGGCCAAACTTGTCGCGGATCAGGCCGTGGATATAGACGGTCCGGAAGGGCACATCACCCTGGAAGTGCAGGCCCATCATCATCATCCTGGCGACCCAGAAGAAGATGATGTCGAAGCCGGTCACCAGGACGTCACCGGGGTAGTAACGCTTCAGTTCCGTCGTCTTCTGCGGCCAGCCCAGCGTCGAGAAGGGCCAGAGGGCCGAGGAGAACCAGGTGTCCAGCACGTCCTCGTCCTGGCGCAGCTCGACTGGCTTGCCGTAGTGGGCCTCGGCGGCGGCGCGCGCCGCCGCTTCGGTCTCCTCGACGAAGATCTCGCCGTCCGGGCCATACCAGGCCGGAATCCGATGGCCCCACCAGAGCTGACGCGAGATGCACCAGGGCTGGATGTTGCGCATCCACTCGAAGTAGGTGTTCTCCCACTGCTTGGGCACGAACTCGGTGCGGCCGTCCTCGACCGCCTCGATGGCTGGCTTGGCCAGGGTTGCGGCGTCGGCGAACCACTGATCGGTCAGCCAGGGCTCGACTGCGACCTTCGAACGGTCGCCGTGCGGCACCTTGTGCAGGTGGTCTTCGACCTTCTCCAGCAGGCCCTCGGCTTCCAGGTCAGCAACGATCCGCTCGCGCGCAGCGTAGCGGTCGAGGCCGCGGTACTTCTCGGGCACGTTGTCGTTCAGGACCGCGTCCTGGTCGAAGATGTTGATCATCTCCAGGTTCTGCCGGCGGCCGACCTCGAAGTCGTTGAAATCGTGAGCCGGGGTCATCTTCACCGCGCCGCTACCCTGCTCGGGATCAGCGTAGTCGTCGGCAACGATCGGCATCCGGCGGCCGACCAGCGGCAGGATAGCGTGCTTGCCGATCAGGTCCTTGTAGCGGTCGTCCTCCGGATGCACCGCGACGCCGGTGTCGCCCAGCATGGTCTCGGGCCGGGTGGTGGCCACGACGATGAAGCGGCCCACCTCGCCTTCGATGGGGTACTTGAAATGCCAGAGCTTGCCCTGGGTCTCGATCGGCTCGACCTCGAGGTCGGAGATCGCGGTATGCAGCTTGGGATCCCAGTTCACCAGCCGCTTGTCGCGGTAGATCAAACCCTGCTTGTAGAGATCGACGAAGACCTTACGCACCGCCGCGGAGGGCCCCTCGTCCATGGTGAAGCAGGTCCGCGGCCAATCGGCCGAGGCGCCGAGATGGCGCAGCTGCTTCAGGATCGTGCCGCCGGAGTCTTCCTTCCAGGCCCAGACCCGCTCTAGAAACTTCTCCCGGCCGAGGTCGCGCCTGTGCAGGCCCGCCTCGTCCAGCTCGCGCTCGACCATCATCTGGGTCGCGATCCCGGCGTGGTCCATCCCCGGCTGCCAGAGCACGTCGCGGCCGGCCATGCGGTGGTAGCGGATCAGGATGTCCTGGATCGTGAAGGTCAAGGCATGGCCGATGTGCAGGCTGCCGGTCACATTGGGCGGAGGCATGATGATCGTGTAGGGCGCCTCGTCGGAATCGGGGCGAGCGGCGAAAGCGCCCAGTTCCTCCCACTGCTTGTAGCGCCTGGCTTCGACCTCCTTGGGCCGATAGGTCTTGTCCAGCATCGCTGAACCGTCCTTCCGAGAATTCGCCTGAGTGTTTGTGAGGATCGCATCGACATGGGCAGGCACTTTGGGATGCCTGTCCCAAGTTTGGATCCAGAGGCTCGATCTAGAGGGCGCGGCCCCTACAGGGCCTTAGTAGTCCTCGGACCGGCGACGCAGCCGCTGGATCTCCTCGCGTACGACACGCTCGACAAGGGGCTCCAGGTTCGCGTCGAGCCAGGCCTTGAGATGCGGGGTCATGGCATCGAGGACCAACTCCTCGAGGGTCCGGTTCATGCCCATGGCCGTCCCCGCGCCGCCTTGGCCACCCGTTGTTTCCCGCGCGGCGCGCGAAAGATCGCCGAGCGCCGCGATCGCGCCGGCGGCCGTATTCGACGAGATTAGGCCCGATTCGGGATCGTCGCCGCGAGATGGGTAGTCGGGATGACTGCTGTCTTTAGTGTCGGCCAAGTTTTGCTCCTCTCCTTCGGAGTCGGCCCGCGCCTCGACTCCGGCCATGTTCGCCTCTGCTTGTATAACCGCCTGAAAGGGATCTTGCGCCTGGCTCTGGGGACCGCTCTCGCGCGCACCACCGCCGAGGCTCTCCTCGACGGCGGTCCGAATGTCTTCCGGGATCCCCGGACCGGCCGACGGCACGATCTCCTCTTTTTGCTCGAGCCCGGCCAGCAAGGCCGCCGTCTGATCCTCGGGACTGAGCGGCGCTTCTTGGGCCTCGTCTTGCAAGCTCTTCGCCGCCTGTGCCTGGGCCGCCTCTCGGGCCCGAGCCAGGATCTGATCGATCTCGCTCAGCGAGTCGTCATCTTCGTCCGGGGACGGCTCGGCGCCAAGTTGATCGACCAGATCGAGCGGTGTTTCTGTCGCCAGGGGATCGACGGGATCCGGCATTTCCGCGGAAACCTGGGTCTCGAAGCTCTGGGGCTGGGTCGCCTGGATTTCGGGGGCCTGCAGCTCTGGAGCTCGCAGGACCTCTGGAACTTCAGGTGCCTCAGGGACTTGCGGAGCCTCAGAGGTCTCCGAAGAAAGCATCGCCTCGGCCTGCACTTCGGCCTGCTGTTCTGCCAGTGCTTGGATCTCGGCCAGGGCATCCAAGGGCGACAAGGGCTCTTCGATTTCGGCCGGCGCTTCGACTTCCTGCACCACTTCGACCGGCTCCTCGAGCTGCTCTACGACCTCGACCGGCTCTTCCAGCTGCTGCACGAGTTCGACAGGCTCCTCCTGAGCGGCCTGCACCGCCTCCTCGGCCTGGGCAGGCTCGGCCTCCGGGATCGAAGCAGCGGTGTCGTCTTTCGTGTCCGGAGCCGGTGTCTCGCCGATGACATCGTCCAGCGCCCGTGCCAAGCCCTCCATCGTCAGCTCTATATCGTTGTCGGCCTGGGGCGTTGCCGCCGGAGCCTCGGGCGGAGCGGCGGGTTCAGTCAAAGGCGCACTCAGGCCGCGGGCAGATTTCGCCTCGTTGAGGTCGACGACCTCGCCCTCTTCGTTGACCATCTGGGTGAGATCGAGGATGTCTTCCTCGGCCTCGGTCTCTGGCTCGCCCTTCGGCAAAGCCGAGAAAACCTCGCTCGGTGTCTCGACCACGGCCTCGTCGCCGGCCGCAGCCCGTTCGTCCCCCTCTGTCCCCGCCTTTGCCTCGCCCTCGTCCCCATCGGAAATGATCCTACGGATGGAGGCGAGTATTTCCTCCATGGAGGGTTCGTTCTCTGGATTCGCGTCGGTCATAGTCCTCTGCCCAAACGCCCGAAGGGCCGGCTCTTCGTTTGGCAAGCCAGTCCCTTCCTCGTCGCCGCAGCAGGTCGGGCAGCGCTATCTCTTAATATCCCGCGCCAGGCGCGCTGGTCCCGAACCACTTGTCCTTAACAGCCCCATAATCGGACTCTGCGTCGTATATTTCAACGGGAAGCGCGATTTCGGTAGCGGTCAGGCGCCCGACGGCATTCAGGACGTCGTAGCTTGCCACCACTTCGTCTCTTTCGGAGCGCACCAGTTCGACCTGAGAATCGAGCAATTCCTGTTCGGCATCCAGGATATCGAGAATGGTTCGGGCCCCCACGGCGTTCTCTTGGCGCACGCCCTCGAGGGCGATTTCGTTGGAACGCACCTGCGACGTGAAGGACTCGATCTGGGCCCTGGCCGTGGTCAGGCGCTCCCAGGCGCTGACCCCCTCCTGCTCGGCGCGCCGGCGCGCCTCGTCGATCTCGAGCCGCCGCTGACCGACCACCTGCTTCGCCTCGCGAACCCGGCTGTAGACAAAGCCGGATTGGTAGATGGGTACCCTCACCTGCGCCAAGATCTGCGCCGCATCGCGCTCGCGACTCGAGCCATCGAGGTCTTCGCTCCGGCTGACCGAACCTTGCAGGGCCACGCTCGGCAGCAGTTCACCGATTCGCACCCTGACCTCGTCGCGGGCCGAGCGTTCCGCGAACTCGGCGGCTTGGACGTCGGGGTTCTGGACCCGCGCCTGGGTGACGATGTCGCTCACGTTGCTGGGAACCATCTCCAGGGTGGGCGGCCGCTCGAGCGAGACCGGCTCCAGGCCGATGACCTCGCGGAACACCGCCCGGGTGGCGGCCAGGTTGCCTTCCGCCTGGATCCTGTCGGCCGTGGCCTGGGCCAGTCGGGCCTCGGACTGGGCCACGTCGGTGCGGGTGATCTCGCCGACCGAAAAGCGGTCCTGCGACGCCTCGAGCTGACGGGTCAGAACCTGCTCGTTGTTGATGGTCAAGCGCAGAACCGCTTCGTCTCGCCAGACGTCCATGTAGGCGGCGACAGCATCGAAGAGAACGTCCTGCTCGGTCGATTTGAGGCGCTGGCGCTCCGCGCGGATATCGTTCTCGGCCCGCCGAGTTCCGGCGACCGTCCGACCGCCGCGGTAGAGCGGCTGCTCGACCACCACTTCGGCATCGAAGGGCGTGGTTTGGCTCTGTTCCCGCTCGATATCACTGTCAGTCCACTCCGGGCCAACTGCGGAGTTAACCGTCACCGTCGGCCGCCAGTTGGATAGCTCCTGTGGGACCTGCTCGTTAACCGAACGCAGCTGGGCGCGGGCCGCGCGCAAGGTCGGGTTCTCCTCATACGCAGCCGAGAGCGCCTCTTCCAGCGTCAGCGCCTGCGCGGGGCCAGGCCAGGCAGCCAAGGCAAGGCAGATACCCAGCAGAGCCAAAGCCGAGCGAGGCCGGCCGCGCTGCGTCTGGTAAAGTGAGAACCAAGTCATGGCAGTCCGTGCCCCCCGAGGCAGTCGTGAGCGGAACCAGCGTTAATATATACAGAAAAGCGTTAGGGTTAAGTTATCGATCATCGGTGCGGTGCCGCCTCGGCCCCCCGAGGCCGGATCCTGGGGAAAGATCAGAAAACGAAGCCTGGCTCCTTAACGAAGCCCGGAAGCTGCGGAACCGCAGCGTCGAAGAGGACCCGTCGCGAGGCCTGGCCCGCGTTCCGTCCAACCAAGACCGCCTGACCAAGATGCGCCTGCGATGCCATGACGGTGACCAGGCGTCCGCCTTCCGCCACCTGGGAGAGAATCGCCGCTGGCAGATCGGCGACCGCGCCGCCGAGCAGAATCACGTTGTAGGGCGCCTGCTTTTCATACCCTGCCGTCAATTCGCCGGTGACCACGACCGCGTTGTCGATGCTCAGGTCCTGCAGGGTTTCGTTGGCGCGCTGACACAGCGCGGGATCGCTCTCCAGAGCGACTACGGTGTCTGCGAGCCTGGCGAGGATGGCGCTCGAATAACCGGTCGTGCAGCCGACATCCAGAACTATGTCGTCGGGTTCGATCTGCGCCGCCTGCAGCAGGCGGGCGAGCACCATCGGCTCCATCAGGTAGCGCCCAGGCGCCACCTCCAAGTCCTCGTCGATGTAGGCCACTCCGGCCCGCGCCTCAGGCAGGAATCGCTCGCGCGGGACAGCTCCAAAGGCTTCAAGAACCCGAGTATCCGTGACCTTGTTGGTGCGGAGTTGGCTGTCGATCATGTTGCTGCGGGCTTGGGCGAAGTCGAACATCGTAGCTGGCCGCCTTGCTTTGCCGAGACCTGCGACGCTTGGCCTGGGCGTTCCGACACTCCTCAGCGTTATAAAGAGGCCGGGAAAGGAACACAATCGTCCCACCTCCCGTCGCCCTCCGCCCCCCGCGTGAGGATGCTCGTGCCGCCTTGACCAGCTATCGGCCGGGCTCTATACCTCCGGCCCTGCCCAAGCCGCCGGCCCGGTGGCAGAGTGGTTATGCAGAGGCCTGCAAAGCCTCGTACGTCGGTTCGATTCCGGCCCGGGCCTCCAAGCGCCCCATCCCCTCCCCTCGACCCGCTTGCCGCCACGCCGCATCGTATAGCCCGCACCGGGCCATCGGACCTGCCGACCGTCCCGGGCCGCTCCCCGCGGCTCTGCCTAAGGTGTCTATACGACCTTTGATCTATGCCCGAGAATCCGTGGATTCCTGCGGCTTCCGTCACAGATCTTAAAGTGATTCACGAAGTGTTAACCATGTTCATGCGCAAATCCACGTGCGGAATTACTCAAGGCTATTAACCAAGTACAAATAATCTTTGAATTCCTACGTGAACCCTTTAATCTTATGTTAAGGGTTGAGGAGCGTAGCAGGTAGCAAGCGCAAGACGCGGAAACCGGGCGCGGTCGTGAGGGGAAGTTTCTCGGATCGTTGGTTGCCGCCAAGAAAGCGACGCAAGCGTGCCTCAACACGGTGTTGCAATGCCCGGCGGGTCGGGCCGCGCACCGGACTGGCCTCCCTCGGCGGACCTGCCGGAAGCCGAGGGCGAACGACGCGCAAGTAGTGGAGAGGAAAATGAAGATCGGCGAGGAGCTGACGGTCAACATCAACATCAAGGGCAAGGTGATTGGCCGCACCTACGAGAAGGATCCCAAGCTCGATATCCTGACTCCTTGGGGTATCCTGAACGCGATCCCCTTGTCCGTGCTGGAGCGGGGCCAGGCCAAGGGCGGCCTGCCGGCCAACGTCTCCATGGTCCCCCAGGACCTCTGGCAGAACCGCAAGACCGGCTGAGGCGCGGCCGGCCGGGCCGCGTCACGGGTGCGACGATAAGGACGATAGGCGAAACCGGCCACCGAAGCGAGACTCCGCCAAGGGTCTCCCAAGAATGCCGAGGGCGCGCGATGCCGGCGCGCCTTTCCTCTTTTTTGGCGCGGATTTCCGGCCCGGAACGAATTGCAGGGGCGCCGCGACTTTGCTATAACCCGCCGTCTTGAGATCGACGCCGTCCGCCTCCAGGGGCGGAGCCGGGGTCGGTCCCTGATCCCCGGTAGCTCAGTTGGTAGAGCAAGTGGCTGTTAACCACTGGGTCGCTGGTTCGAGTCCGGCCCGGGGAGCCAACAAAAACAAAGGGCTAGGCCTTCGCGGTCTAGCCCTTTGTGCGTCAGGAGCCGAGGGGAAGTAGGCTTTCGAGCGCTTCTTCGGCGCGCCGCTCGTCAGCGCCACCTTTGGTCATCGCGATGGGCAGGTTGAGCGACAGGGATGGTTCGCCTCACCACAAGGCGCCGCGACTTATGCAGACCGCAAAATGCTTCACGTCTGGCCGCCGGGCTCCAGCGCCCGGTCGATCTCAGCCTGGCTGAGCCCGGCCGCCTCGGCGGTCATCAGGATCGCCTGCCAGGCCTCTTCCGGCAGCGGGATGCCCTCGGCGAGGCGTTGCTCTCGGGTTCGCCGCTCCGGCTCCCCCGGGACCAGGACCTCGCCGTCGGGCGCCGCGGGTCTCGCGCTCTTGAAGAAGTCGACGTACTGGCGCACCTCGGTCGCGAAGTGATCGTCGGAATCGAAGAACCCGAGATCCATGTAGATGGACAGCATGCCATTCGTGAGAGGGCGCTCCCCGGGACCGCAGCAGCCGGAGCCCGTCAGGGCGCCCGCCAGCAGCTCGATCATGAAGGACAGGCCCGAGCCCTTGTGTTCGCCCATGGCGCGGATCGCGGCCGAGCCGCGCTTGGGATCGGGGACCCCGGTCGCCCGCTCCTGCCCGTAGAACAGGGCCGGATCGGCGGAGAGGCTGCCGTCCCGATCGATCAGGCTGCCCTCGGGGATCGGCTTGCCGCCGTTCAGGGCGACCATGACCTTGCCCTCCGCGACGCGCGAGGTGGCGAAATCCAGGATCAAGGGCGCCTCGCCCGGCAGTGGAACGCCGATCGCGACCGGGTTGGTGGCCATGCGCCGTTCTGACCCGCCGAAGGGGGCGACCAGGATGCTTCCCGAGACGTTGACGAGATGGATCGAGACCTGCCCCGCCGCGGCCGCCATCTCCGCCCAGTCACCGATGCGGCCGAGGTGGCCGGAGCGGCGCAGCGCGATGATCGAGACCCCGGACTGCCGCGCCTTGTCGATCCCGAGCTGCACGGCCAGGGGCCCGATGGTCTGGCCGAACCCGAAGTTGCCGTCGGCGACGGCCATGACCGGGCTTTCGGTCACGATGGTCAGCTGCCTGTCGGCTTTCAAGCCGCCCTGCTCCATCCAGTGGCAATAGCGCGGCACGCGGATGACCCCGTGGCTGTCGTGGCCGGTCAGGTTGGCGCGCACCAGATAGGTGCCGATCTGCGCACTCTCTTGGGCCGAGCAGCCCTGCGCCAGGAAGATATCGCTGACCAGCCGGGTGAGCGGCTCCGCTTTGATGAGCACTTACATCACCTCCCTGCCATCTTGGTCGCTTGCGAAGCGCCGATCGTCGCGTGTCGACCAGTTCGCCCCTCTCGCCATATGGGCCATTCGCTGCGGCTCACGCTACCAACCCTTCGAGCAGGAAACGACGG
>JAAUYK010124276.1_pt1 | contig 10902 bp, 15 predicted proteins | sample 7278021 | NCBI WGS metagenome assembly JAAUYK01 (sample SAMN14350223, study PRJNA611818) | marine sediment metagenome | isolation source: surface marine sediment (1.8m) | place: French Polynesia: Moorea | collected 2018-08
CCGACTACTTATTTGTTCCAAAGTTTTTAAGAAAAATTTGGCTAAGAATTAGTGTAAGATTTTTTTCGTCTTTTGACCACCAAAAAGGGAGAGCGTAAGCCCTCCCTTTTCTCTTGTTACCTAACTTTATGGCTTCGATAAGATCCAATCAGTTCCTTGAACAACATCTTAACCAACTTATCCCCCACTCGGGCTTTACCCCACTGTTTGAGGGCATTGTTACCAGGGTGATTAGGGTCAATCTTTCCATCTTTGGTTAATTTAGCTTGAATATCCTTAATATAGGAATCATACAAAAACTTAATAGCTGGTTTCGGGTTTTTTGGTGGGGATAATGCCATGTAGCGACGCGCCCATAGGTACAATCGAATTCTTGCCAGAACCGAACCCGTGACAATGTGTCCTTTCTTCTTGCCAGATTCCCATGGCTTAACCGCTTTTCCCAACCTGGCATGAAACCGATTTAACCCGACGCGCTTAGTAATAGGTTTCCCACTCTTGCCAAATTTGCGAGGTTTTATCTTCCTTAACTCGTTTCCATCGGCATCAAGAAACTGGGAAAAAGGGTGGATTTGACAAAGAATTGTTACACTTTCATAAATTCCTAAATCAAATTTGGAAAAAGCCTCGATATAAAAAGAAAATTCAGGTACTTTTAGAAAGTCCTCAAATGTCCGTTTAATCTCTATTCGACGCTGTTTAAGCCTAACAATTTGTTTCGACAAATTTATGGTTTGTAATGCAAAGCCGTATTTGTTGGCCGTGCCGATACTTTTAGAAAGCTTCTTTTTCCAAAACTTCACCCAACCAGGGTGTTGTTCACTGTTACTAATAAATAACCAGATACCGTCAACCTTGTCAGATGACTCTGATTTACTATTTTTTGCTTCTGGGAATTCTGTGTGTAGTAAATTCCGAGCGCGGTTAACCAGGGGCTTCAATTCCCTGTTAATCCGTTCATGTTGTAAAAGTAGCTGATAGATTGCCTGAATCTCAGGGTCTCTTATGGAAAGGAAAAATGACGGGTTATTAATATTAAGCCATCCACAATAAGCCAACGCGGTTGCATCGTGGTAATCGTCTTTGTAATCCCACTGGCATAACTTACGATAACTCGTTAGGTCTCTGTTACCAATTAACCTAACTTCTTTACCAGCATCAAGCAACCTTTCAACCCATAGTTTGGAGTAGTTGCCAGTGGGTTCCATGATGTAAATGTCACCTAAACTTATTAACTTTTCAAGGTTCGTTTGATTGGTTTCTATCTCGGAAAAATAGGCTTGATCGTAAAAATCTGTAGCCTTAGTAATGGGATAATCGAGATAGTCACTTAAACACTAAAACTCATCGGTACTGCTACGCAATTGTAACAACCGATATCTAAACCGACAATGGTTTTTTCATTCATAGTTTTGTGTTGTTTTTAGGGTATTTTTTGTTACCTCTTAATCCTTTGCGTCTGTTAATACCCAAAGCCCGAAACGGCTGATTAGTGTAGAAGACAGTAGGGATAAAAGGGACATGGGGATAGCGTCTGTTAATTCTTTAAGACTGAATCGTCTATTTACTTTAAAAGACCGAATTATCCCCATTAGGGAAAGGGTAGCGAACCCCCTCCATTCCCCCCACTTCTAAGAGTGGGTAGGATGCAGAAGGTTGTTAGGTTAAATTGTTGGGAAAGAATTTAGAAAGGAATGCCATCACCATCTTCATTATTATCTTTTTTCGGCTGATATTTTTCAGGGTAAACAATGCGGTCAAGAGATTCGGCAACGGTTTTAACAAAGTCTTCCCAGTCACCCTGTAAGTCTTCCTCGTTTGTGTCAATATGAATCTCATACCGTCTAGGTTCATATTGTCTAATTTGTCTGGTTTGGCTAACAATTATTTTCATGAATTAATCCTCATCAAATAAAGTGTCAAGTGCTGAACCAGGTATAGGATTTTCTGTTAGGATGGTTCTTTCTAGAATCTCACTAATATTCGAGAGAATGTCCTCAGTTTCTTTTCCATTAAAAACTCGGATCTCTTCATTAGAAAAGACTATTTCAAGTAATCCATCTTTAACTGAGGCTGATTCAACGGATACAGAGTCAAACCAGTTATGATACATAGTTCCTGCACCTTTGTCGGGAACTTCTACTAATACTAATGACAAATAACGTTTGGTCATGCTATACTCCTAATAACAACTAAATGAAGTCAAACTAAGCTCCCATCAAACCCGTTACTTTTTATGCTTTTCTGGTAACGGGTTTTTTAGGTTTAAATTGATAACAAGTGCCTGGCTTGGTTTACGTATTCATCGGGAAAACCTATTAGATAGGCTTCTTCAATGGTTGAATTACGCTTACTGAGTTTTCGTATAAACGTAATGATGATTGGCAATATCAACTTATTAATAGAATCTTCGTTGTCAGAGTCTAAGAATAATCCTTGCTGTAGTCCTACGACTAACAAATGAATAGCAGTCCCATCAACTTGTAGATTCATTAATGGAATCTTTTGAGCATTATTTTCAATCATCCAAGATTGTTTAATTATGGTTAAATCGTTTGAATTCCCGTAGGAATCTACAGCCGTTAAGACATCCTCAAAGGGGATAAGAATAGAACGAATGTCTCCCTTGATAGGGTCGAAAATATCTGATTCCCCATACTTGTCAAGTAAGATGTGTTTTTCCATAGCATTTAATTTGTCTAGTGCTACAAGGAAAACCATTTCTTTAGGTATTAAATATTCTCTATCTAAAGCAGAATAAGCTTCACAAGGGATGCCATCGGGACAGAAAGATAGGTCAATATCTTTAACCTTTTCTTTGTCAAGGAATACCGTGTATAGTGGGGCTTCTGTCATTGGTTAAACTCCAAAAAATTAACTTTGTGAACCAATTATCAAATTGGTCTTTTTCTTCGATCAATGCTTGCAAGTCATCTTGCCAAACTTCTAACTTTTCAATAGGCACTTCCTCGACTTCATCATCGGTCGTTTCGTCGGTCATTTCTTCTTCTTGATCTGCCTCCCAACTGTCTAAGACTTCTTGCAGTTTCTCTTTAGGATTAAAGCCCTTTTCTCTAGCTCTTGTCTCAAAGTCTTCTAAGATTTGAGCATCGACTTGAACCCATGTCTTTGTCTCTTTTTCTTGAACTCTAAATACCTCCTTAATTAAAGTGGACGTAATATAGTGAGGCGGAACAGCCTCTATCAGCACTTGCCATTTATCGATTAATTCTTGTCCCCAAAATTGAGTAAACCATCTAGCTTGTGCTTCATTTTTAGGCAATACCTTGAAACCAGCACAAATGAGTTCTTTAACGACCCTGGTAGCTTTAATTAATTTGTCAACATAAGCAGCACTCCTATGTAGTTCTTTTTGACAAAATTCTTTCCATGTTTTGTAGTGAAGTCGGTACTGCTTTTTTAGTTTGAAGTTAAAAGCCCAAGCCCCAAACTTTAACCATCCATATTGATGAGACTTAATCATATTAATACTCATCGGATAATCATACTGAGGTTTGCCCGTCCCTTTCTTGGCTTCTGTAAACTCTTCTAGGATGTCTTGTTGCCAAGGTTCTAAACTATATAAATCTAAGTCATTAGAAATTGACATCTCCTTAAAAGTGGGAAGTCTGTCAGTATCCTCATTTTCGGGTTGAGGATCTACATTATTAACGACTTGATTATCGTTCAGTAAATTCTCACTTAAGTTTTTAGGATCGTATTCAGATACTTCCTCACACTGAGAACAAACAAGATCAATAGTTGGCAGTTTTTCAACAACTGCTTGATCAGAGATTACAGATTTAAACCCACAATGGGGACAGTCAAAATGATAGTAAGACATGGAGAGGGAAAGGGGAAATATCCCCCACTAAATGTACATCATCAGGTTTGAACCTGATTAAATTATCAAACTTCTAGAGATATCGAATGAGCTTTTTCTATAGGCGTTCTCCTATGCTGCATATTGACTTATAACAACGTTTGAAGTAATTCACTAGCTATAGATCATTAGGCACTGATCCCTTTAATGGGTTACTTCGTTGTTGTCTCTTTTCTCTACTATAGTAGAGATTTTCCCAAAAGTCAATCTACTATAGTAGAGATTTTTGTTAAAATGGATAAAAACTTATGCACCACTGATAAACCATTGAAGGAATTAATCAAGCAACACGGCTACACACAAAAATCTTTTGCGACGGCTCTAAAAAAGCACGTTTCAGCAGTAACTGCTTATATTGCAGGTAAAAAGTCGCCTACGATTGCAGTTGTGGCAGATATGTGTCGTTTGCTTGATGAGTCTCCAAAAACCGTTATGAAATCGCTCGGGATTGATGTATCGGGTATCCCAGACGATCACATTGATGATCAATAAATGATGATGCCAGTCCCGAGGGGGACTGGCGCGGAAAAAAAACCCTCTGGACTTAGTTTACCAACAATGATGAACATTAGCGATCGCAAATTAAATCTCGTTCCCAACCAACAGGGCTTAGGAAGATCGGCACGGGCTTGGATGAAGCCGAGGGAGTTTCCTTGAGAAATTTTCTACCGAGTTTTAAAAAACTCCCAACCGGAGGCGGATAATTTTCACCTTATATATAAGGGCGAGAAATGATGACCCCCAACCCACCGCCTAAGCCGTACTGGCCACTGTCCACTACCCCCCAATCGGGGCTTAGAAATTGTAGATTCTGGAAAAATTAAAACAATGGTCTTAAAAGGAATTAAGCACTCCCTGTACACATGGTGTACATCTGAAAGACAAAAACATACTGGGATTTTCCCGAGTTTCACTGAGTTTGTTAACGGTTACGAGGATTTAGGCTATAACTTTAAAAGTTGGAAAAAGCATATAGCTGGAATTTGGTCAAAAAAATCCTTTTTTGAGGATTTAAACTGGCATAAACAAGAAATTGATGATCTAACAACTGCTTATTGTGATAACTAATATGATTTACGAAACACTTAGTTTTGTTCTTGGTGGTCTTTCCTTTGAAATCGTCAGGATATTGGGTAAAGAAATTATCAATTATTACTCTGGAAAGACCCCTAAAAGCCTTTCTGATACCATTTCTGTAGAATTCCACAAAGTCCATAAATACCCAGAATCAGGGGAAATTGACTTTATTAACGCTCTGGTTTATACAGGATTTTCTAGTAAGGAAGAGTTTTTAATTTTTCTTGATGAAAGCGGACTTAATGAAGATTACGACTACTTTATCTGCAAGGAATCTATTGACGTTAATTCTATGGAAGAAAAACTATGACATTCATGTATATCTGTACCGTTTTGGGTATAGGTTTTATTATTGGAGTATTTCTGGCTTATTTCGGGTCTGATGATAATTAATAACCACTCCCCTAACCATTAACCAACCAATTAATTAATTATGCCCATTCAATCTTTACCTAATATTTTCATGGTTTATTACTGTAATAACTGTGAATCAATTATTGCCAGTTCTGACATTAACAGAATTATCCTTACCTCCCCTGGTCAATGCCCTTTATGCCTTGAGGATACTTTGACTGTTTTGCCACAAGAAGACTATCCCGATAATTTTAACCCTCAAGATTTTCCCAATCCTCAAGATGCAATTCTAACAAGTTTTTTTGAGCATTCTAATAATCTTACTGAGATAATAAACGCTTTTGGAACCATCCCCAACTTTTATGATTTGAACCTAGAAATAGTTGAATTAGGCGATCCCAATTTGTTGCATATACTCATCACTCCTTTAATTGAATTTCAACTCAAAGTACAAGATACTGATGGTACAGAGCATGAAATTGAACAGAGAATTGTTCAAGATACTACCCAGTCAAATGGAGGAGTTTAAGTTATGGAACAGTTACAATTATTCTCAATTCCCGATGATTGCGAGATTAATAAAGAAGCGAGTACAGGGTTCCGTGATTGGGAAGTAGATTCTGGAAAAAAGTTATTCGATAACAAAGGCAAAGGTAGTGATGACGGGAGTTTTGAGGAAGACAAAAAACTATTCGATAACACAAATAATCTCAGTGAATTATCTGTTAGCGAATACCAACCAGGAGGCACGGCTGCTAGGAACAATAAATACTATCGCTTCTCCTATAGGGAAGGAAGAAAAGTCAAACATATTCATATCAAAGGGGGTAATACTACTAACCCTATAGCCATAAAACGTAAAGGATTGGTTGAAGCTTGGATTAGAGAAGATGTCCCCCTGGAGAAGATAATTCAATGGATCAAGGAATGGTAGGGTGTAATCATAATTTTTCCCCTTGAGTAGTACACTACAAAGGTACTATGGAACCGGCATCGATGGAAGCTGCTGAGAGGAGCTTAACCCTATTTAATTCGTTGGAGAAGTCCAAAACACTCTAATTGTGAGATGTAGCACTATGGTTGAGTGTACTATGTACTATATTAATATTTAAGTAATAATTTACAATTTATTTATTATCATCAATGATTGATGTTTTTCAAGAAAATCATAAAGAGAACGATATAAAAATCTCTATGGCGATGGCTACGATTAACAAGGCACAACAAATTATTGAAACCCAGAATAATGTGACCACTCCTAACATTCCCAAAAAGTCGCTTAATCGTTTCACCAATTTAGAAAAACATATTTTCCGTTTTCTTCTCATCAGGTTTTTAGGATTCCATAATTACGTAAATTGTCCAATTTTTTTCTTTTGGTCATTCGGTGTGATAGGGGACGGATTCACCTTAATAACATCCCCTAAAAATAAAATTAACCATCAAATTACAAAGCAATATTATCAATGGCCGATGCCACTTGATTCGTTGGTACTTCAATATATTTCTGCAAATTACTCAAGCTACGATGTCCCGTAATTTGCCTAATGGTTTCCAGGGATGTACCGGATCCATGAAGGATGGTCACAAGGGATCGCCGGCCTGAGTGAGTAGTTATCTTCTCATGACCCATGCCTGCTTTCGTGGCAGCATTCTCCAAATACTTCAATATGGCCTCATAAGAAATTGGACAATTGGGTTTTCGAGGGGATGGGAACAAGTAGCCCGAGTCGTTGGGGGTGTACCGTTCCAAATACCATCTGAGTTTCTTGGTGATGGGAACCGAGATAGAGTGCTTCTTGCCTTTACGGATTTCTTTAGGAAAGAAAATCATTTCTCGAAGGACTTTGTTAGCAGGGTCTACGTATACATTCTCTACTTGCAGTAATCTGGCCTCTTGCGATCGGCATCCAGTGAACCGGAGTAACGACCAAATTGTTTGATGGGTTATCGATTGTCCAACTTTTTCGAGGCGAGACCATTCCTGGGCATTTAAAACTTTAGCTTGACCACCAACTGACATTTTTAAACCTCTTTCTTAATAAAAAAATCAACTACAGATTTAAGTTTAATATTCAGTTAAATCTGTAGTCCTTGCCTGTTTGTCATGTTTGCTATCTGGCTGTAGTCTAGCAATAGTAGGGAATGTAGCGCATTGTGGATACTACTGAAAATGTATATTTTCTGTAGTTGCTATCAGAAAAGGTAAAGGATAAATTGGAAAAAACACTTTACAAATAACAATGCTTAGATCCGCTAACTTTGATGCCTTAGTTGATAACTGCGACCATATTGAGCAAATAGTTGCTTTAGGCGCTCATGCGCTTTCAAACCGATATGGTGGTGACAAATATCTTGTGTCGGGCTTAAACACCGACGGCGGACAAATTTTCTCACCAAATATCGATCTTTGGTCTGGTAGTCAACAAATTGGTGAGCAGCAAAGTGAGCAGCAATTAGTAATCACCTTTGCTGCTCAAATTTCCATCGGCCATCACACATCCACCACACCCTGGTTATCTGTTTTACCCATAGGAGATCCGGCTGACACTCCTAATGGAGACTTCGCGTAGGTGGCTCAGTCCCAAACTATAACCGCACCCCCTAAACCAGCACCGGCACCAATCGGTAGAAATGGCCGTGTTCCGTTTCGGTTGCCAAGTCCAAGGGGGAGACGGCCACGCCCACCGGGCAAAGTTCCCGGGGTGGCCGGATCGTCATTGCAGTGGTTAACACCCTCAATGGCGTGTTTACTCCTGGGGACTAATTGTAGAATTCCTGGCGAAGACAATCCGTCTTATCCATCGGCTGTAGATTACCGCATTGAGGCCGTTATTACGTATGAAGAATATCGGATAGACACGGGTCAAGTCACCCGAACTTTGCAGAGGATCATTAATACAGTCAAGCCGGGGCCTATTGGTGGAACTTCAGTAGACTACGTTCCGCTTTCTCCTACCCATGATCGTGGCTTTTACTATTTTTACATTAATCACGCAGAAAATAATCACGGTCAAACAAGCTCCAGAACTACCGTAACGCCCCATAGTAAAAATCCTAATGGATATTCGGGAACAAACTATCGGATTAAGCATGAAGATGTCCAAATATCTCGTGTCGACGGGTTAGAAGACCCCCCCTCTACTCCAAATTATTATACTCCTAGAGGACTTAGACCGCCTACTTCTCGGACAACAAGAAGACCCCCCCGTGCAACGAGAAGACCGCCAAGGACTCCCTCTCCCATTAGCAACCCGTCTCCCATTGATACTGGCGTACCGACAGAGCCTACCGTACCGCCGTTTTCTCCTTCTGGGGAAACCGCCCCACCGCCAGTTGAGGAACCAGAGCCTACCAGTGAACCTACCACTGAACCCCGTACCCCTGAACCCCGTAGACCAAAGCCAGGCGAGAGAAATCAGCCCAAACCATTCACGAGGCCGAACCGCACTCCTAAGCCTAAGCCACCACTTAAGCCCATACCGAAACCTGGACGTAAGCCTGGACGTAAGCCTGGACGCAAGCCTACTCCTACTCCTACTCCTAAGACCACTCCTAATACTACTCCTAACACTACTCCTAACCCTACTCCTAGCCCTGCCCCTAGACCCAATCCAAGCCCTAACCCTACTCCTACTCCTACTCCTACTCCCAATCCTAATCCTACTCCCAATCCTAATCCTACTCCGAGTCCTACTCCCAATCCTAATCCTACTCCCAATCCTAATCCCAATCCTAATCCTACTCCGAGTCCTAGACCCAATCCCAGTCCCAATCCCAGTCCCAACCCCAATCCTAGTCCTACTCCGAGTCCTAGTCCTACTCCCAATACTGATCCTAATACTACTCCTAACACTACTCCTAACCCTACTCCTAGTCCTGCCCCTAGACCCAATCCAAGCCCTAACCGTAACCCTAACCGTAACCCTAGACCCAATCCCAGACCCAATCCCAACCCTAGCCCCAACCCCAACCGTAACCCTAGACCTAATCCTAACCGTAACCCTAGCCCCAACCCCAATCCAAGCCCTAACCCCAACCGTAACCCTAGCCCCAACCCCAATCCAAGCCCTAACCCTAACCCTAGCCCCAACCCCAACCGTAACCCTAGACCCAATCCCAATCCCAATCCCAATCCAAGTCCTAACCCTAGACCCGACCCTAGACCAAACCCGAGACCTAATCCCAATCCCAGACCCAATCCCAGACCCAACCCCAGACCCAACCCCACACCTAAACCTAATGAAAACCTTAGACCTAGCCCTGACAGACCATCAACAAGATTTCCCGATAAACCGCCTATAAAGCCACCACCACCACCAAGAAAAAGACCCGACCCACCACCACCGGAGGACAATGACGAAGTGTGTGATCCCTGCATAAAAAAAGTACAGAAAGATGTTATTAGAAACAACACGAAACTCAACAATTTAAACACCGTTTTGACGGGTTTAAATACAACTCTACAAGGTATCGATTTAGGACTGTTAGTCAAGATGGATAACAAGCTCGGACCACAAGTACCCGGGGGGTTATCGGGTTGGCTTGGTAGATTTTCTCGGTCCCTAAGATTGGATAGGGTGATGAACATTTTAAGTTTCATGTTAACCCTTCACAATGCTGCGCAATTATCCCGTAATTTAGGGCAAAGTTTGAGTTATTTTATTGAATCAGGATTGCAAGTAATTGGTATCAAAGATGAGGATGATAACCCCATTGATATTAATGCTTTCATTGGTAATAGTGTAAGCACTTTCTTGAAGGGAATTGTCGGAGAAGAACTCTACAATGGTGTTGCTGAGGGATGGCAAAAAACCTCAGCTATTTGGACGGCTGCTATTCAAATGTATCAACTAACTCTTGAAAGTATGGCTGGTATTGCTGAGGGATTAGAAATCATTGGTCAGTACACAGGAAAAATCGGAAATGCTCTCAAACGTGGTGGAGTAATTCTTGAAAATGCCTATGAATGGATGGATGAGAATATACGAGTTAAAACGGGTCGCCTGGGTGCGGTTCAGGGTGTAGTTGATGGTATTAGAAATGTAGAAGATGTAGTGTCCAACCTCACGGAAGTTACAGAACAAATCCAAGAAACTCAACAGAATATTGATGAGATTTCAGAACAGTTCAACACCATTAAAACCACTGTTACTGAAAATGAAAACGACAAGAAAAACTCAGAGGATGCAGGGAAAGCTAACAGCCAATCTCCCAGTATTAGCACCTCTGACTTAAACAAACCAACTTAAAGAAAAATGGTAGGACTACCCTTAGATTTTAACGTCTTTGAACACTTACAGAGTACAATCAAGAAACCTTTTAACAAAGAAGTAAGGGAGGCTTTCAACGATTTAGGGGGTGATGAATGGCTCCCAGATATTAACACCCCTCGGGCATCTTTAAGGCAAGCGTGTACAATGTATGACAGCGATACCGCCACCATGATGGCATTAAAGATGATGTTCTTTTACTTCACTTTAACCGAATGTCGGGCAGAATTCCCTAACGTTCCATAACTTAGGGATGAATGCCCGACCAACATATAAAACTGCGAAGCATCCTTATTTCTTAGTTTCTAACCCTCC
>JAAUYK010060465.1_pt1 | contig 10900 bp, 9 predicted proteins | sample 7278021 | NCBI WGS metagenome assembly JAAUYK01 (sample SAMN14350223, study PRJNA611818) | marine sediment metagenome | isolation source: surface marine sediment (1.8m) | place: French Polynesia: Moorea | collected 2018-08
CTACGAGCTGGTGATTGGCAGCGAGGACGCCCAGACCGGCGACACCGCGGCGATCGAGGCGTTGATGGGCGCCGGCCTGGCCCGTCTCCGGCGGCTGATGGAGATCCAGTCGGAGACCAACCTGCTGGCCGGCCAGATGGCCGCCGGGGCGACCGCCCTCGAGGCCGCGCTAATAGCCCCGATGCGCGAGCGCTTCGACGCCTCGCGGCAGCGCCTGGAGGAGTCCTTCGCCAGGCTCTCCGGGGTCGCCGGCCTCGCCGGGCTGCGCGGCAACCTCGACCGCCTGCTTGCCCTGGCCGAGGGCGAGGCCGGGGTCTTCGCGGTTAGGGGCCAGGAGCTCCAGGCGGCCGCCGACGCCGAGCGCATCCTCGAGGACACGAGGACCGCGGCCAACGAGGTCATCGACCTGGCCAGCGGCATGGTCGCCCTGGCCGAACGCGACGTCGTGGCGATCGCCGGCGAGGCCTCGGAGGCGATCGCCTCGGGCCGCAATTGGCTGCTCGCGCTCACCTTCTGCAGCCTGCTGGGCGCGCTGCTGGTCGGTGTGTTCTACGTCAACCGCCGGATCGTGCGCCGGCTCGCCCGCCTCGCCGGGGCCATGAGCGGGATCGCCGCCGGCCGGCTCGATACCGAGATCCCGACCGAGGGCCGGGACGAGATCGCCGCCATGGCGCGGACCCTGGTGCAGTTCCGCGACACCCTCTCCGAGAACCGCGCGGCCGAGGCCCGGGCCCCTGTCGAAGTCCCGCTAGACACCCCGCCGGAACCCCTCGCGGCGCCCGTCGTCGTCGCCAAGGCGGAAGCCTTCGAGGTCGACGCCGGCCGGCTGGTCGAGACCCTGGCCGGCGCCGCCGCCCGGATCGACAGCGCCGCCCGGACGCTCTCCCAGGCGGCCGACCAGAGCGGCCAGCAGGCCGGGGCCGCCGCCGAGGCGACCAGCGGCGCGACCGACAGCGTCGACCGGGCGGCCGAGACCGCCCGGACCCTCTCCCAGTCGATCGGCCGGATCGGCGAGAAGGTGGCCGGCTCGCTGGACATCTCCCGCGCCGCGGTCGAGCAGGCCGAGGCCACCAACGGCGAGGTCGAGGCCCTGGCCACCGCCGCCGACAAGATCGGCGCCATCGTCAAGCTGATCTCCGACATCGCCAAGCAGACCAACCTGCTGGCGCTCAACGCGACCATCGAGGCGGCGCGGGCGGGCGAGGCCGGCAAGGGCTTCGCGGTGGTCGCCTCGGAGGTCAAGAGCCTGGCCAACCAGACCGCGCAGGCGACCCAGGAGATCGGCCAGCAGATCTCGGCCATGCAGGACCGCGTCAAGTCGGCGGTCGGCGCGATCCACACCATCGGCGAGGCGATCACCCGGGTCGACGGCATCGCCGGCGAGATCTCCCAGGCGATTCAGGAGCAGAGCGGCGGCACCGAGGCGATCGCCGACCAGGTGGCCCAGGCCGCGAATGGCGCGGCCATGGTCTCGGCCAACCTGGACGGCGTCACCGAGACCGTCGGCCAGACCGGCGAACAGGCCCGGGAGGTGCTCGACTCGGTCGGCGACCTGACCCGCGAGGCCGAGGCGCTGCGCGGCGAGGTGCAGCGCTTCCTCCACGGCTTGCGCGCCGCCTGAACGGACAGACTTGGCGCTTCTCGAAGGCGAGAGGGGATCTGTGGCTGAGGGCCAAAACCGCTTTCTCACCACAGAGACACAGAGAACACAGAGGAAAAACCAAAGGTTTGTTTTGGCGCGCTTCGCGCGCAACCAAATCCTTTTTGGTTCTCTGTGGTGAACCCTCTTTCTTGGTTCTCGCTTACGGCTCCAGAAGCTCGATCTGTTCCGGGTAGGCGACCTCGATCATCGGGCCGTTGTAGGAATCGAGCCAGCCGCGCACGCGCAGGAGTCGGCCCTCGAGGCTGGCCGGCGCGAGCCCGCTCTCTTCGAAGCGCTTGAGCGCGGCCCGGTCCAGGCTGACCGTGAAGTCGGTCTTCCAGTCTTCGCCGAAGTTGAGGTAGCCACGCCGCCTGATCACCGCGGCGGAGAGCACCCGGCCCTCGACGATCTGGAAGCTGCCGATATAGCGGTCCGTTTCTTCCGGGCCGATCACCGCGAAGCCGCGGTAGGCCCAGAGGCCGCGTCCCTCCCGGCGGGCCGCGTCCTCGATCGCCAGCAGCTCCGGCCAGGCCCGGCCGTTCTCCGGCAGGCCGCGCACCCGGGCGAGCCCCTTCTCGAGCAGCGCGGCCTGGAGCCAGACCTCGCGCCCGCCCGGTCCGGGGACGCGGGCCTGGGCCAGCAGCTGGCCGTAGCGGTTCCTCGGCCGCCGGTCGAACTCCAGGCTGAGCGGCTTGTCGGCCGCCAGGCTCGCGAGCAGCCGCCGCGCCGCCTCGGCCAGCCGGTCGCTGCCCGCTGGCTGCGGCGCCGCGACGGCGGCCAGCTTGAGTTCCCGGCCGTCGGCGAGGCGCAGGGTGTCGCCGCTCATGACCTCGGCGACCCGCGGCGGCTCCTCCGTGCCGGTCGTTCCGTCGGCCGGCTGTTCGCCGGCAAGCAGAAAGCTTGCCGGCAGGACGCCCGCCAGTAGGACGCAGGCGGCGGCGCTCAGGCGCGCTCCCGAAACCATCCCAGGCTCTCGCCGGTCGGACCCGCCGCGACGTACTCCGCGCCGACCCAGCCGCCGTAGCCCAGGCGGTCGATCGCGTCGAACACGGCGGACAGGTTGATCTCGCCGCTGCCGGGCGCGCCGCGGCCCGGGTTGTCGGCGAACTGGATGTGGGCGATTCGCGGCAGGTTCTCCTCCAGGCCGCGTATCAGGTCGCCCTCCATGACCTGCCGGTGATAGAGGTCGAACTGCAGCCGCAGGTTCCCGTGCCCCGCCCGCGCGATCGCCGCCAGGGCCTCGTCCGTGGTCTGCAGCAGGAAGCCCGGGTTGTCGCGGCCGTTGAGCGCTTCGACCCTGACCGTGATGCCCTCGGCCGCGCAGCGCGCGGCGGCGTGGCGCAGGTTGGCTGCGAGAACCTCGGCGCAGTCGCTCGGCGTCAGCCCGCGCGGGGTCGTGCCGGCCAGCACGTTGACCCGGCGGCAGTCAAGCGCCCGGCAGTAGGCGACCGCCTCCTCGACACCCTCCCTGAACTCCGCCTCGCGGCCGGGCAGACCCGCGGTCCCGGCCTCGCCCGCCGCCAGGTCGCCGGCCGGGACGTTGATCAGCACGACCTCGACGCCGGCGGCCCGCGCCCGCGCCGCCACGGCCTCGGCCGGGTGGTCGTAGGGGAACTGCAGGTCGACCGCGCGGAAGCCCAGGTCGGCCGCCGCCGCGAAGCGGTCGAGGAAGGGATGTTCCGGCAGCATGAAGCTGGCGTTGATCGAAAAACGTGGCATGTCGTCCCCGGTGCTGGCCGCGCGCCTCGGGCTGCGCTAAGAGGGTGCCGCCGCCGCCGCGCCGGCGCAAGGATGTAAGGCCCCGCACCATGACTGCCTTCGAGCTCTACCCCGCGATCGAGCCCTACGAGACCGGCGTGCTCGAGCCCGCGCCGCCGCACCGGCTGTACTGGGAGGTCTCGGGCAACCCCGAGGGTCGGCCCGTGGTCTTCCTGCACGGCGGGCCGGGCGCGGGCGCCTCGGCCGACCACCGCCGCTTCTTCGATCCCGAACGCTACCGCATCGTGATCTTCGACCAGCGCGGTGCCGGCCGCTCGACCCCGCTGGGCGCGCTGGCCGCGAACACCACGGCCGACCTGGTCGGCGACATCGAGCTGCTGCGCGAGACGCTCGGCATCGCGCGCTGGCTGGTGTTCGGCGGCTCCTGGGGCTCGACCCTGGCGCTGGCCTACGCCCAGGCCCACCCGGAGCGGGTGACCGGCCTGGTCCTGCGCGGCATCTTCCTCGGCCGGCCCCAGGAGATCGACTGGTTCCTGCACGGCATGGGCCGTTTCTTCCCCGACGTCTGGCGGCCCTTCGCCGGGCACCTGCCCGAGGCCGAACGCGGCGACCTCCTGGGCAATTACCACAGGCGCCTCACCGACCCCGACCCGGAGGTCCACCTGCCGGCGGCGCGCGCCTGGAGCGCCTATGAGGGCGCCTGTTCCACACTGCTGCCCAGCCCGGAGACCGTGGCCGCCTTCACCGACGACGGGATGGCGCTCGGCCTCGCGCGCATCGAGGCGCACTACTTCGTCAACCGCCTGTTCCTGGAAGAGGGCGCGCTGCTCGCCGGCGTCGAGACGATCCGCGACATCCCGGCGGTCATCGTCCAGGGCCGCTACGACATGGTCTGCCCGACGGCGACCGCCGACGCGCTGCACCAGGCCTGGCCCGAGGCCGACTACCAGGTGATCCCCGAGGCCGGCCACTCGGCCATGGAGCCCGGCATCCGCGCGGCCCTGGTCGCCGCCACGCGCAAGTTCGCGGCGGGCTAGCGGGGGCGGAGGCCCCGCAGACTCTTGGGTTCCATAGAGGATCGGCGTATAAGGGGCGCCCAAGCGGCCCCGTAGCTCAGTAGGATAGAGCGACGGATTCCTAATCCGAGGACCTGCGGTGGCCAAGTTGTTGTGGTAGTGAGTATATTGCGTCGAAGACCGCCGTGCGGACCGTGGCTGAGGACCGTGATGGCGGGGTGAGCGCCCGTAGCTCAGTCGGATAGAGCACTTGATTCCTAATCAAGGGGTCGGAGGTTCGAGTCCTCCCGGGCGCGCCAAACTCTCCGTTGTGTCCGGCCCGGAGACATAGGTAACACCTTGTACCGGAGACATGGGTTACACCTTCGGGCCGAAGGGCTTTGTTCGACAGTTTGCAGTGATCTCTGCTCCAGGTCGATGTATCCCAAGTCGCAACGGCTCGCCAGGGTCAGGATCAAAGCTGTAGCGCGACGCGGTCTTACGACCGCACGTCCTTGTCACTCACACACCCGGCCCTTCGCCTCGCCGCCGTGGCGCGCCGCCTGGGCCAAACTGGCCAGGGTGGCCCGGAACTGGCGCTGGTCCAGCGCGTTGGGCACCACGGTGACTTCGACCGTGCCCACGGTCTCGGCGATCGCCTTTGCGGCCTCGGCGTAGCGGGGCTCGTGGTCGGCCGAGAGCAGCACGCTGGCCTTGCGCTCCTGGGCGCCCAGCCACTGGACCAGCTCGATGCCGTCGACCTCCATCATGAAGACCTGAAAGGCCACGATGTCGGGCTGGTAATGGGGGTAGAGGGCCATGAACTCCTGCGGGCTCTCGGCGATCCGGACTTCCAGGCCGCTTTCGGCCGCGGCCTGGCGCACCCGGCGCGCAAAGGAGGGCGGCCAGTCGATGGCCAGAAGTTTCTGCTTGGACATTCCAGTTCTCGCAATAGGCAGGGCGGGACAGCCGCGGCGCGCGGCTCCGGCCGGTTGAAAGATCGGGTAAAAATCGGGTTCCTCAGCCGCTCCGGCTCTCAGCGCCGGCGGCCGTTCTGGGACGAGAATTGGGGGCCGCCAGGCGGGCCCGCTTGACCAATGGCGTCAAAAGCTTGACAGCCGGTGCCTGCTGTTCAAGGCTTCGTCCCATAAACAGCGCGTTTGATTGGCGAATTTCCGCTGACGAGACGAGCCTTGCCACTCGAGCCGAAGATACTCGCCGCGGCAGGTTCCGGAATCCTTGCGGCCCTCGAACGGGCCGGCGTGCCGCCGGCGCCGCTCCTGAACCAGGCCGGGCTCCCGCCCGAGGCCTTCCGCGACCCCTCGAACAGGATCCCGCTCCGGCGCTTCGTCCGCCTGCTGGAGCTGGCGGCCCGAGAGACCGGCGACCCCTGCTTCGGCCTGCACCACGGCGCCGCCTACCATCTTTCCGAGGCGGGGGTGCTCGGCTATGCCATGTTGAGCGCACCGACCGTCGGTGCCGCGGCCGTCAACCTGACCCGCTTCATCCGCATGCAGGTCGACCGCCTCGAGGTCGCGCTGGAGCAGGACGAAGCGCAGGCCCGGCTCGGCTTCCGCCTCACGGACGCCAAGATCACCGCGCGCCGGCAGTACAACGAGCGCCTCCTCGCGCTCGCCTTCAACGCCTTTCGGGACACCACGGGCACCCGCTGGTTTCCCGAGGCGGTCTGCTTCGAGCACGAGGCGCCGGACGACGACTCCGAGCACCGACGCTTCTTCGGCGCGCCGCTCCGCTTCGGCCAGGCCTCGAACCAGCTGGTATTCGAGCGCGGCTTTCTGGACCGCCCCCTGAAGACCGCCGATCCCCGGCTGTTCCAAGCCCTCGTGCCCCAGATCGAGACCCAGCTCCAGGCGGTCCCGCAGGGCGACGGGCTTGCCGCCGAGATACAGGAGCTGCTGGCGGCCTCGCTCAAGGACGGACGGCCGAGCTTGGCCCGGGTCGCGAACGAGCTGGGGCTCGGCACCCGCACGCTGCAGCGCCGCCTCAAGGAACGGGACATCGCGTTCTGGGACCTGGTCGAGGGCACCCGGCGGCAACTGGCCGAAAGCTATTTGGACGAGGGGCGGCTGACCATCTCAGAAGTCGCCTACCTGCTCGGCTATTCCGAGCTTAGCGCCTTCTCGCGCGCCTACCGCCGCTGGACCGGGGCGGCGCCGGTCGACAGCCGCCAGAAGCCGCAGCCTTCGGCCCCTGGCTCGGGCTGAAGATAAGGCCGCGGCGGCAATCCCGACCTGTCAGGCTGCGGCTTTACCTGGAACCATCTGGATCCCTGGCTAGCAAACTGGGCTCGGATAGCGGCAGCTTGGACCTGTGAAAATGTGAGAAAAGCCACAGCTTGGGCTATTGGTTTGCACCAACATGGGACCTTTACCTGAAGAATTCTGATGTTTGCCGATATGACCCAAAAACACTTCGCCTGTTTTACTCCTCTCCTGATGGGGCTCGTCGCGTCAGTCGTGGCCGGTTGCGCGGAGAACAAACCCTACCGAACGAATGGCAAGATGCCGTGCACCGAAGGCTGCATGGGTGCGACCATCGAGGAGCATCACAACGCCGGTGACAGTGAAGTCTACGACCTCGCGTTCGTCGAGTTCACCGAACGCGGGAATGTGTTCGATCGAGACCGCTTGAAGCTGGTCCTGGACCATGTGCGTGAGTCAGCCAACCCGAGACCGACGGATCCCTACGAGGGCGTCATGGTGGTCGTGTTTGTGCATGGCTGGAAGCACAATGCATCCCCGGAGGATGAAAACGTCGAGCAATTCCGCAACCTCCTCAGAAAGGCCGCGCGGCTGGGCTCAGAGCAGCACCGAGAAAGAAAACTGGCAAAGCGACCGCGCAAGCTGATCGGCATCTATGTCGGCTGGCGTGGTTCATCGATCACACTGCCCGTGGTCGAGGAGCTCACATTCTGGGACCGAAAGAATGTTGCGGAGAAGATCGGCAAGGGTGGCGTGACCGAACTGCTGATACAACTCGAACAGATCTTGATCGGGCGGGAAGACCGCAAGAAAGAGGTCAATCGAAATCTCTACTTGGTTGTCGGCCACAGCTTTGGTGGCGCAATCGTATTGTCGGCCATAAACGAGGTTTTGTTGGAAAGGGTCATTTCAGCGGAGCCTGCGAAAGATTCGAAGGAAGGCTGCGTCGTGAGCCGGCCGTTCGGGCATGGTGTCGCGCTGTTGAACGCAGCCATGGAAGCAAACGAGGTGTACCAGTTGAAAGAGGTGGTCTCCGGCAGGTGCTACCCGAAGAACCAGGATCGCCTCATGCACGTGATCACCTCGGATGGCGATAAGGCAACCAGATCATATTTCAGGACAGGACAGCGGCTCGGCATGCTGACCTGGAAAGACGCCGAACTCAAACGCGTGCACGCCGTGCACGAGGAAGAAATGACTACGACAGCCGTCGGCCACTACTTGCCGTTCCAGACCGGCCAGTTGTGCGGCAAAAAATCAAAACGCCCCGAGTGCCAGACGCTTGGCCGCCCTGACAAATGCTTTCGCGTTTCACCGGACGGTGAGCTCTTTTACATCTCCTATGTCGAGGGCCCTGAATGCATACCCGAAAGAGATAAGCTGAACCATTTCAAGGTCGGCCCGTACGAGCCGCTAGCCTTCGTGCAGACCGATAGCACGTTCATCAAGCATCACAACGACGTGTTCACGGATTATGTGGCGGCCTATCTGGCGGCAATCCTGGCCGAAGCACGCCACAAGAGGGGAGAAAACATCGAGTCGATGCAAGACGACGCGATTCTCAAAGAGTGCGCAGTCAAGGATTACAAGTTCGGCGACTGCCTGAATGCTTACAAGAAGGCGTTCACCGACATCGAGCTCGACCCGCCGAAACCTGAAGGCCCTGAATCAGGAGCCGCCAACTAGCCAATCCGGACCAAATCGCGGTCCCCGGCGTTTACGGAACGTTGAGCACCTTGGGGTCGGCCATGTTCCTCTCGGCGATCAACGGTCTGGAAGACGAGGCCGCCCGGCAGGAGGTGGTCCGCCTGGGCTTCAGGCCCGAGTAGGCCGCTCCATCGCCGCCGCGCCAGGCAATCGACGCCCGCCCTGCCGCACGCAGACGTCCTTGAATTGCGCTTCGGAACGCGCTTCCCTTGCAACCCTGCATGGATGCGTGACCACGACCAGGGCCGGTAGGAAGGGGGGCCTTATTCCATGGCATGGCGCTTCGATTATCGCCATTTGGGGCTGATCCTGTTCCCGATCGGCGCCATGCTTCTCACTCTCGGGCTGCTCTACCGGGCGCAGCCGGGCCGTCTCGCCGAAACGGCTTGGGCCGGGCTCGAACCCCAGGCCAAACTCGCCGAGTTGATCGCGGGGCACTACCTCTATCTCGCGGCCGTGCTGGCGGTGACGACCCTGTGCATCCCCGTGACCTACTTCGCGCTCCGTCAGATCTTTTCACGCACGCGCGGCACGCAGCGTCTCGTGGTCCTCGGCATTGTCGCGACGGCGGCTCTCGCTCTGATCTTCTCGTTGCACGGCGATCTGCTGCAGCTCTGCCTCTTCTCGTCGCTCGGCAACGAGGTGGGCAACCTTCCGGCCTTCCGGGCGATCGGCGTGGACCTGATCGCGGGCACGCTCGGCCGGGTCGAGTTCCCCGCGCGCAGCATCGGGATCTGCGGCCTCGGCCCGGACGCGCCGCTGACCGCCGCCCAGTGGCTGCGCCTTCATGTCGAATTGGGGAACTTCCTCCCGCTCCTGGCGCAGTGCTCCCTGGTCGCAGCCCTTTGCACGGTTCTTGCCGAGCCGGACGTACCGCCGCCCAGCATCGAGGCCGATCGCCAGGTTCTGGTTGACGGCCTGAACGAACAGCTGCGGGCACTCAATCACATCCTCTACGCTGCCACCGCCTTGATGATCGTGGGCATCATCACGATGCACCTCTGGATGCGTCTGCCCGGCCTCGTGCTCGACGGCACCGCCGTCAACACCGTTGCCAAGCAGGCCCTTTCCGTTCTCACCTACTACGCCGTCGGCTTCTGCGCGATCCTGCTGTCGATCTATCTGCCGACGGCGCTGCAACTGCAGCAGCGGGCGAAAAGCCTCGCCGGACCGATCGGCCAGCTTTCGGCCCGGCGCGACCCGGGGGACTGGCTGAAGCAGCAGGGCTTCACCCTGGATCTCAGGTCCCAAGCCGGACAGGTGCTGGCCGTCATCGGGCCGCTGCTTGCCGGCCCCTTGCCGCTGTTCCTCGAGGCGCTCTTGACCGGCGGACCGGCCTGAGCGCGCGCCTCAGTCGAGCGTCGCCAGCGCCGCCTCCCGCGCCTAGTCGAGCACCGCCCTGGCCGCGCTCTTCGGCGGCGGCAACACCGCTGTTGAAGAGGCGCTCTTCCTTGCCAATATCGAGATCCAAGTGTCTTGGCGCGGAACGTTTCCTGACGGGACTCGCGGAGAAGGCTCCGTCGTCACCCCTGCAGTACACAGCCTAAAGCAAGGAGAAGATCCATGAGCACGAACGTCGTGAGCCAGCCGATCCCCGTGACCGACGCCGATTTCGACTCGACCCTCGACCGGGAGGGCCCCGTCCTGGTCGATTTCTGGGCGCCCTGGTGCGGCCCCTGCAAGGCGATCGCCCCGTTGCTGGAGGAGCTCGCCGCCGACTACGGCGAGGCCGCGACCATCGCCAAGGTCAACGTCGACGAGAACCAGGAGAAGGCCGCCGCCTACGGCGTGCGGGCAATCCCCACCCTGGTCCTCTTCAAGGACGGCAGGGCGGTCCAGACCCTGGTCGGCGTCCAGGGCAAGGCCGCGCTCAAGGCCGCCATCGACGCCCATCTTTCGTGAGGCTTTGCAAGGCGGCCGCCGGTTCCTCGGCCGCCGCTGATTTTACATCGACACCGCCTGCTTAACGGATGGTCCGTTGGGACATGCTAGACTCCTTACGGTCGTTGAGGAGCTAAGGCATGGACCCAAAGCAAGCAGGCAGAATGCTCGGGCTCGTTCTATGGCCGGTCTTGGCTTGCCTTGCGATCTGGGTGGCCAATGGCAGCATGCCGCCGGCGATCGAGGAAATTCTCGTCTCCCTGCTCTGGGGTCTCGTTGCCATTTTGCTGGTGGGTGTCTGCGGTGCGGGTGTGTTCGTGCTCTTCGGTCCAATTGGCAGGGCCGAACCATCCGAGTACAGCCGTCTCGACCGGGTCTACGGGGCCGTCACTGCGCTTGCGCGCGCCGTCATGATCGTCGGCCTTCTATTCAGCGACCATCCACATATCGGCGGTCTCTTTGCTCTTGGCTTCTTCGGGATGTGGGGCATCAGGCGATATGTCTGGAGTCGGGCCGCCGCCGGTTGACGAATCGCTTCGATCAGGCCGCCCAGTCCATCAATCCATCACCAGCACCTTGGCGCCTCTGACCGGTTGGCGCTTCAGCGCGACCAGGGCCTCGTTGGCCCGCTCCAGGGGATAGGTCTCGACCTCGGGGCGGATCGGGATCTCGGCGGCGATCTTCAGGAAGGCCTCGATGTCCGCGTGGGTCACGTTGGCGACCGACTTGATCTC
>JAAUYK010039463.1_pt1 | contig 10897 bp, 12 predicted proteins | sample 7278021 | NCBI WGS metagenome assembly JAAUYK01 (sample SAMN14350223, study PRJNA611818) | marine sediment metagenome | isolation source: surface marine sediment (1.8m) | place: French Polynesia: Moorea | collected 2018-08
CTTTTGCCCTTTGCAATATTTTATAGGACTAGAACATAACGTCTACGGAAATCCGAAGTATGAACCTGAAACTTCCTTAAAGACACTTTTCTTAAAACACCCTATAAGTATCTGGAGTTTAGTTCAGTTCTGGTGTGTGCTTCCTTCCTGCCTTTGTAGATAACAATTTAAGCCCATATGTGTCTTTGATGTCTGACAGCGCTGCGAGACGTTCCCCATTAAGTTCAGTGGATCCGGCATAATAGCGTTCCTACGCTGTTTAATGAAAGTTAGTGTTTTAAAAGCATCTCCAGCGATCTCTCTTCCCTAATGGGGCGGCCGAAATCGTATTACAATTACTACTTGCGCCGCCGTCCTTTCAATCAGACCAGGACCAGAAAGACAGCCGCCATGTTCCTTTCTGAGCAGTGCTCGCCGCCGTTTCGCGCCAACAACGCCGTCTTCTTGCCTTGCAGGAACTTCATGAACGACAGCCTCCGGACGGACGTGTTCGTGCGCTACCCGCCCGAGACGATCGCCGTCGCCTGCATCTACCTCTCGGCCAGGAAGCTCAAGGTGGCCCTGCCCAAGAACCCCAGCTGGTTCGAGGTGCTCTCCGTCGAGGAGGACGACATCAAGGACTGCTGCTACAGGATGATCTGCCTCTACAACAGGAAGAAGCCGAACCAGGACGAGCTGGAGGCGGAGATCGAGTCGCTGAGACGCAAGCTGGAGGAGTCGAGACGAGCCGCCAAGGGGCCGTCGGGAGACCAGCAGGGCGCCTCCGGAGAGACGCCGAACGCGTCGACGCCGCCCAGCCGGTCGAACTCGCCTGGCAAGCAGGACGGCGTCGCGAACGCCGAGGGAGGTGGAGGCGGCGGCGGCAAGAGCTCCTCCGTGACGATCAGCGCCGGCAACGGGCACCACGGCGGCAGCAAGATAGAGTACGAAAACGGAACCAACCGCAGCTTCATGGACTCGAACTTTGTCCGGCGCGCGGCATCTTCCGCGGGTGGCGGCGGCCACGACGACGACCGCCACCGGCGCAAGAAACACCGGCGATCGCGGTCCCGCTCGCTGTCCTACGATCGCGACTCGCGCGGACGGAAGAAGAACCGGAAGAGGAGTAGCTACTCCCGGTCGCCGCCGCCGTCCTCGGACCACTCGCCGCACAAGAGGAGCAAAAAGCACAAGTACGGCGGGAGCCGAAGCATAACCCGTTCTTATGACTCACGACCTCGTGACTCTTTCAGGCAGGACAAGTCGCGAAACCGGAGCCGCGAGCGCTTTTCCGCCGCCGCCAACAGCCACTCGCACTCCTCGTCGTCGTCTTCCAAGAACGGTCGTCACCACCACGACCGCGATCGGCACCACGACAGCAACAGGGGCGGCGCCGACTTCATGGGCAGGAGCAGCGGCGGCGGGAGCAAGAGGAGAGACGACCGAGACTACCACAGGAGATGATCGTGATCTCAGGGACCCTACATACGGATGAAGAAGGTGGTAATTTCTCTGCCATCTATCTCGGAAACAACAAAAATGCATACATACTGCTGGTACTTACATGTAGCGGGGGAATTCGCTCGCTATATGCCACATGGATAAGACTTCAGAATTAGTTAAGCATTCGTCGAACGAAACTGAATAAAGACGGCAATCGATTTGCATTCGAACCTGAGAGTCTCATGTCTAGTAAGCGTATTTTGTCCTTGAGCTAGTTAAGCGCGCTTCGTTCACGCGCCTAAGGAATTGGCTCTGGGACATGAGTATCGTCGGATGCGTAAGTACGAGTACCTTGCGGAATCGCCAATGAAAATAATTTTAGAGCCAGTCATGACTCATTATTCATTGGATGGGTGATCAAGGCAGTATCGCAATTCCGCCATTCATTGAGCGGAATAGACTGCTTTTTCCGACTAACGGTCGCCGTGTTGAGGCATCATGCATTGGCATATGTAACACAGCATGGGGGATATTCGCATTTTTGCAACGCAAACACGATAAAAACTTTAGTACTTGCTTTTCATCGGGAAGCTGTACCTGCAGCTTTCGTTCACATATCGCATCGCCGTATTATCTCGATCTCGGGACACATACGTACACGTACTTGAGCGTCTCAGATCGAGCGTGCAAACTCACCTGGATCTCGATTAGATAAGAATTTTAAACTAAATCCTCCGAGGCGTCGTCGATCAACTAATGTTTGACTTGCACTAGCGGGCGAGATCGAGGCGAGACCGCAGTCGGGCGGACGGACGGAGTTAAGGCGTGGCGGCGATCGATTTGCGCGAATTTGGAGCAGCAATAGCAGCGAAAAAGAGGAGCGTTTCCGCAGAATACCCTATTAATTTTCTCAAGACGGGTGCTTCAGAAACGGCCTCACCATGCTGTCCATGTTCAGCCAGGTCAAGCCGATCCTCGCGCCAAAGCCTAAGATCCAAGTGCCGCGGCCCGACAATGTGGTCTTCCGGTTGCACTACAAGGTAGATAATAAATTCAATGAAGCCACGTGGTACACTGAAATAGTCAACATCTTGGACAATGCTGAACGACTAAAGATTTGGAAGGTTGACTTCATTCACTCTTTTGTAGTTGACTGTCGTCATTCTGTTTGTGGGCTGCATCCTCGTGTCGAGCTACAATTATATCGACAGCAGCGACTCCGCCATCCAATGCATGTTCGACAAGGGCGTCGGTGTCCCCAAGAAGGTGATCAACCGCTACTGCTGGATCATGAGCACTTTCACGCTGCCAAGGCACTTCGAGGGAGAGCAGGGCGTCGACTTTATCCACCACGGAGTCGGTAAGTGAATCATGATTCAAGCTTAAGGAATCCGTCTAAGGAATAGTTTCATAGGTCCGCACAGTGACGACGACGAGCGCATCTACCACGCCTACTACCAGTGGGTCCCCATGATGCTATTCTTCCAGGCGATCTGCTTCTACGCGCCCCACTGGATATGGAAGCAGCTGGATGACGGGAGAATAAAGGTACAATTGCGAACTAGGTTGTAAAACATGTAAAGTCACCTTATACGCATGCTCGTTGCAGAAAGTCATCAAGGGCCTGAACAACGCGATCGACGACGACGATCTCCGCAAGGAGACTGTGCGTGCCGTCGCCGACTACATGAGGCAGAGGATTCAGCTGAGGGGAGAACATACGTCCTGGGCAGTCAAGTTTTTCATCTGCGAGTGCCTCAACTTTATCAACGTCATATGCCAGGTGAGTGGCCATCTTAACATCCTGCACTTGAATAATTAACTACACGAAGCATTCTCTACAGATTGTGCTCACTGACAAATTCCTCGGCGGCGAATTTACCACCTATGGAACGGAAGTGCTTAAGTTTCCCTACGAGAACCCGGAAGACCGCGTGGATCCCATGTCCAGGATCTTCCCCAGAATGACTAAGGTGCTTATTGAGACCTTTTAACCCTTGGGAATGTGCTTTGATCCCTTTTCTTCAGTGTATGTTCCACAAGTACGGAGGTTCCGGCACGATCCAGCGGTTCGACGCCCTCTGCGTCCTCGGCATGAACATCCTCAACGAGAAGATCTACATCTTCCTCTGGTTCTGGTTCATCATCCTGGCCATCGTCACCGGCATCAACCTCGTCGTCAGGGCCATCCAGCTCTTCTGCCCCAGCACGAGGCAAAGGTAAACCTGCTGCGTTTTATAGCTACCTTCGGGTAATGGAGCATATTTTACATACTCTTTAAAGGTTCGTCAAGCTGGAGAGTCGGGGCTACCTGGGCAAGAACGTCGATAGACGCGAGATCGAGGATGTCATCGGCCAGATGAGTTATGCCGACTTCCTCATCCTCTACTACCTCGCGCAGTCCATGGACAAGAAGAACTTTGGCGAGCTCATGCATGCCATGGCCTGCGACATGCCTATTGTTCATGACAGGTATGGGAAGGCAGCATTGTCAAGTTCAATGAGCTAAATCACAAATGCGATTAAGGCGGGGCTCAAGCGACAACAGCAGCAGCAGCGACGAGGAGTCCGGCATGGCCAAGAAGAGGAACGGCCTTAGCAGAGACGGCACCCTGAAGTCGTCGGCAAAGCTGAAGAACATGTTCGAATTGAAAGTCAGGAAGAACAGCAAGGATTAGCCAAAAATATTATAGCCAATTTGTAAAGTAATTTCAACCAACCGGCGAATAAATTATTCCAAAGGGATCCGGTTCAGTTTTTTTCGCGTTTATTGCTTCGCGCTTCGCATTAATAGCGGGACTACTGATTGATTATACGCGGTGGTTCGATTGATCGGCTTGAATGACAAATCGCGTTTAATTCACAACTGCGTAGCATAAGTGTGGCCGGAAGATTGAGAAAGTACCGTCGTTAGTGGAAGGCACCTACCTGGAAGGCTTTCACTTGCAAATACTGGCGATGCAAAAATTGAATAGCAGTACAGATGAGACAGGCCAGTATATATATTGGAAGGCTATAGTACGTAGTAGCTAGCTGGTAACAGTGTTTTAACTCTATGTTTAGCACCAATGAGATTGGGAGTTTAGTGTATGCAGTGGTGTTCGCATGAAACAAATTCGCCTAACTGAGCGTATTAGATAGGACAGACAACCTTTTACGTTCGTACAAAGTTCACATGATCGTACACTTTTACTCGAATTGAACTCACTCACGCAATAAATCTGACTAGTCTTGCACCAAAATTAAGTAGGGGGAGAGCTATATAGGGCAGTGCGGTGCAACTATCGACTGGGATATGACCTCCTGTTAATAAAATAAGTATCGTCGTCATGCGTCCAAGGTTAGCGTCTGGAGCAATGCCTGGAGGGGAAAGAGATTCAATCGCCTCCTTGAAGTGTAGAAGCGGCAGCTTAGGAATATGAGTAGTGGAAGTTGGTGGTGAATTCATGGCACTGAACTGGTGTGAGTCCTTCTCTTCACGGCCTCCGATGGGGGCCTTCACTCACGGGCATCCATTAAGTGTTCACAGCACTTTCATTAGAGATTGTGTGGCGAGACTCCTCTGATTACTTTTTGGAACGATGAGAGGGATAGTTGCATTAGCCCACTACTTTCCGTTGTAGGTGGGGTTCTTGTAGGTGGACGTGGCCGCCTTGAAGATCGGATTCTCACCCTAGAAATGGAGTTTCACTTTGGCACATTGTTCTCCAGATTATACGTAAATCCATATCGCACTTACCGCCGGCCAGTTGTGCAGCCGCTTCTCCTTCTCGAACCTGGCGAACTCGCGCCGGTCGTGTATCGTGGTGAAGATCTTCCACATGAGGATGAGCATGAGGCCGATGGCGACGATGGCGCCGATCACGCCCAGGATGATGCCCATGATGTCGACGACGACGGGGCACTCCTTGGTGGTCTGCACCCACACCTGCAGCTGGCCGGTGGCATTGTGGTAGCCGTAGACGAAGGTGGCCCTGCAGTCGTCGTCGTCGATGAAGGTGCAGAGGCGCTCGTCCTCCGCGATGTAGTCCTCCGCCTTCTCCACCTCGATCACCTTGAACGGGCACTTGTCGCACATCTCCACGCCGTACTCGTCCTCCTTGTCCATCAGGATGCCCGACTGGAACTGCTGGCACTGGACGCACGGCTGCAGCTCGTCGCACTTGCCGGGACAGGTCTTGGAATGGAAAACCTTGTTAGTGCATGCAGGTTTCAAATGCGTAACAAACTGTCCGAGATATCTTACCGGGCACTCCTCGCAGAACTTCCCGGAGTACTGCCCGTCCTTGGTCTCGAAGCACTTGCACTCCCCGCACTCGCAGCTGCCCTGCCCCGAGCAGAGCTTCCCGATGTGCTCTCCGTAGGGCGTGATGCACGTCTCGTTGCTGGCGCGGCACTCGCACGCCGTGTAGTCGGGCATGCTCCACTCGGAGTGGCACATGCACTTCCCGCAAACGCACTCGCCGTGCTCGGGGCCGCTGCACAGGAGGCCGTCGTAGCGGTCGCAGCTGAAGTTGTCGCACTCGCAGTAGTCGCCGGACACAACCTTGAATCAGAATGGATTGGCTGTAGATATCAAATGAAGAGATTTTGTGTTCTGCATGTCGCGTGCTGTACATTGTGTGCGGAGCTGTCAAAAATCTGTCTTAAAACTACTTGGGTATCTCGACCGTATCTACGTTATTCGGGCAATCTCGATCCTATATAGGAGAACATTATAACTGTGTGCTTGTGTCGCATTCCCACATGGTGTTGGAATATATGTTCACGTCTATATTTATAATTTGGCAGGCAGTGTCCGCCTCCTCCTTACGATTTCGAAGTCCGGGTCATACTGGTAGCCGTAAAATATCGGCAGCTTTCAGAGTGGAGAGATCATACACGTAGTGGTACAATACACGAACGCTGTAAAATAGCCTCAAACGACTAAATATTCTTACCTCCTCCGGGTTCTCCCTTGGGTAGCACTCGCACTTTCCGCAAATACAGTCACCCCTGTTGTTGCAGAGGGTGGTGGTCGTGTTGTCCGGCCGGCAGCCGCTCTCCAGGTCGCCGCCGAGATTCATGTTCTCGGCGTCGCACTCGCAGTGGCGGCCGAAGTAGTCGTGCGCGCACTCGCAGATGCCGCACATGTACGTGCCGTGGCCGGAGCACTGAACGGCGTTCTCGATGTAGCCCTTCGAGTTCGAGAAAAGCTAATTGGAATACACGTTTTGGATTTAATATTTATAGGTCTTACCGGATTTCCCGGCTTCTCGCAGTCGCACTGGCACATCATCTCCAGGTTAACGAGCACGGACTCGCTGATGCCGACCGGGTAGATCTCGAAGGTCTGCTTCCACTCGCGCGGGTCCTTCGGGCACTTGACCACCTCGATCTTGGCGGTGAACTGGACGCGGGAGCCGACGCGCAGTCCGGAGCACTTGTTCGTCTGGCGGATGGGGCCGTCGCCGACGCAGCTCGAGTAGTAGGTCACCCTCACCGAGCCGGTCGAGTTGTCCTTCATCTCGATGGAGGACGTGATGGCCTGGTACTGAGCCTTCACCAGCTGCACGATGTTCGACGAGTCCTTGGACAGAGTGCCGGCGGAGCTGCCCTCGATGTTGGCCTGTAGCAGGTTGTAGACGTCGAACTGCTCCTCAGTCACGGCGAAGATGATGTTCACGCTGTTCTCCTTGACCTTGTGGTTGATGTGCGACACCGAGGGGTAGTCCTGCTCCTTGGAGTGCGTGTACACGCCCTTCGAGTCCAGGTGACAGACGCCGTCGTTGGGCTTCACGATGCCGCCGAGCTTGCCGTCACCGGCGTAGTGGAAGCCGGCGTCGGTGGAGAAGACGAGCAGCTTGCGCGCCTTGTCGCGCCACCCGATGTCGTTCTTGCAGACGATCGCCTGCATGATGGCGTCGAAGCCGCCCTCCGGAGCGTCCAGGTTGCCGGACACTTGAGCGCGCTTAACCTCGCCCTATTCAATTTAAGCAAAGTATTAGTTGCCAATAATGGAGAATGTTACAGTATAGCCAGATATTAGCCGATCGAAACGCCAAGCGGGAATGAAGCATACGATATACCAGAGCTCTTCTATAAGCTCGGTTATACTGTATCGTAAAGCCAAAACTCATCAGAGGCCAAACATCTTACTGCGAAGGAATACGCGTCCGTCGTCAAGGGCATGATATGGCTGTAGCCGTAGGGCGCCGCGCAACCATTGCAGGGCTCCCGGAGTCTGCCGACAAAAAGTATACCTTGAATAAAGCTCGTATTTCTAGGTCAGCCAGGCGTTATACTCTGTACAATGTTTGGTGTTGGGTAAGTGGGCTTGGTATTATAGCTACTTTTATGTGATTTTACGGCCTCCGTTCCCGCTCAGCGATCGTTGTGGCTTTAGGCTGCAAATGAATTTACTTACGGAGAACGCCGAGGTGTCGGTGTTGAGCTTCATGTGGTGCTTGTAGCCGTAGGGGGCGGCGCAGCCCTCGCAAGGTTCTATAAGTCTGAATGATCGAGGCGGGGGCAAGGGTTAAGCGGTGTCATGTGAATGCAACACTCGGTAATAAATAAATAAGCTGGCAAGGCTAATATCATGCATAATTAATTACTCACTTCCTGGGAACTGTGGAGACGTAGGGCATGACGACCTTGTCGACGAAGGAGCCGAAGCCGAGCCTGAAGTTGGAGGTGATGTTCTGCATGGTGGCCGCGAGCAGGTCGCCGAGAGCGGACAGCTTCTCCTTGTCGTCCTCCATCGACTTGGACAAGTCCATCAGGTAGTAGAGATCGACGGGGTAGTCCTGCGCCTGCTCGTAGAAGAAGTCCAGGTTGTGGGCCTCGTCTGAAAGAGTTGGGATTGAACACGTGCTTCAGCCACACAAATCTTTGATTCCTCACTTATTCTGAGCTTGAGCGAGACGTGCTGCGGCTTGACCTGCACAGCCTCGTGGTATCTGGACTCCCGCTGGAGATCAATGTTCTGGATGATCCTGAACACGTTGTTGGGGTTGATGACGTGCTCGGCGGGGCAGCGCGCGCGGCGGGCCGAGCTCTGCGCCGAGAAGTGCGTCTCCTGGTTGCAGCGGGGCAGCGGAGAGCCGTCCACGCTCGTGTAGTCCTATACGACAAAAAGAATTGCTTGAGTTGCATCGTCCGGGAATCGAACCCGGGCCGCCCGCGTGGCAGGCGAGCATTCTACCACTGAACCAACGATGCATCACTGGTAATAAGCTTCATTTCAGCCTATTATAACTTCCAATGTTAAACATATCGTAACTTATGTTAAACGCCTCTTAATAATATCTGACTGAACCTACGTAGTTGTAAATCGTGTAGCAATAGGTTATTTGTGAATACGATTACAATGCGGTCGAAGTTTGCTGTCGCACTCACCTCCTTCATGCACCACGCGCATGTCGGCGTCTGTAGACAATCGCTGCACGTCTGCTTCGAGACGCAGGGGTTCTGAATGAATAGACCCGACGGGGACGACGTCCGGAAGTCGGAGGAGTACTGCGCGCTGGCGCACGTGGCGGCCAGGCCGGCCAGAAGCACTGAACACAACAGTCTGTGGTGGCGGCGAGCCATCGTGGATGATAAATTTAAAGTGATATGTCCCTTGGGGTAACTAATTACAACGTCACTGAACACTTGGCTTGAACACTCTGATGCTGAACACGCTGCTGGAGGCGGTGCCCGCCCCGCGGCTGCTGTCTTCCTCTGATGCTGAGAGCGCAGCCGGCTCTTCATTCATGGCAGTACGTATGGGATGAGATTATCTGGAAGTATCGTAGGAGTTGAAAGTGAGTCAGGGGGAGGCATTGGGCCCCAAAATCGCCACAATTTTTTTGTCTTCCAGCTACACCTGTGTGTAACTTGGGGCGATCTGTGCGGCCGCGTTTCGCCAGCCGGCCCCCGCCTGCCCGGCGGCCCGGACCCTCCGTTTACTCATGCTCAAATTTAACTCTGGCCAGCCAGCTCTATAGCACATCTGTCAGGGCAGTGCGCGTATCACCTGGGTTAGAATTCGCCCCGTGCTCATGCTTTGTGGCTAATTGCAACGAGCAATGGGTCCCGAGGGATTGGGCGTGGTCCCAACTGCGATGGGGTTAAGCTTCTTACCTTCGTTTTTCCTACATATCGATTAGAAAATGCCAAAAGTTGAGCCTCCCTCGTATGTAGTATTGGCTGCTGCAGTCGGCCAGCACTCACTCCCTCCTCGCTCGCTCGCTCGCTTCTCCCTTTCTTCCTGCCTCCACCGCGCCGCCGCCGCTCACTCCATTCCCCCACCTCGATCCCTCCATCCAGCTGCCGCTGGCTGACTTCGTCGATCCGCACACGCACTACTGGCACGGTCGACCGAGCGAGCGCGCTTCCGTTTCTTGGTCCAACGCTTTGTTCCATTTAATGCAAATATTGCCTATGAACTTGCACGTGCAACAATGCATATTTTTAAGCACTCGTATTGCCCCGCACGTAGATTTGCCTGCCTGCCCGGAGTGCAAGCCAGCAAAGCTGCTCAAAGGCGGCGACGGCGGCTGCGAGAATAGCTTTTGGGCTCAAGGTTCTCGCTAGCTCGACGCATGTCCGTCCGCTCGACCGACCGACCGACCGACTGCTCCGCCTCATGGGTCGGTAGGTCGGTCGGTCGGTCTTTCGGATGTGTAGCATTGCATTGGTGACTGCCGCCGACGCCGCTCGCGTTTCGTCCCTTCCCTCCTCCCTCCGATGGACGAAATACGAGCATAGCAAGCCAGCCAACATGAGATTTCGCCGGCCTGCCCTAGCCATACCCACTCAAGCCGCTCATATGCACGTATGAAGTGCGTACGCCCGAACTTTAGGCAGGAAGAGCAGAGCCATGAAATTCGAAAGGTTATAGTTACAGGTCCATCAAATTTCTTACCTATAACTTTCCCTAAAGACCCGCCAAACATCACATCCATTCATTCATTCGCAGGGAGAGCGTTCCTGGCCTGCATTGTCAGCCAGGGAAGCGCGCGGCCGGCGATTAAAGCCTCGCCGAATTCAGTCATGCGAGTATACACAGGCCACGCGTTCGTTCGCTCGCTCGCTCTTTCCCCTCTCTACTAACCCCCAGCCATACAGCGATACGTAATGCCTTCCTCCATTATATGCTCGCCTTGCTGCTGGCCCGCTTTTTCTGGCGTTTTACGCCGGCGCCGCGCCGCCGTCCGTCGATAGCTCTCTAGCTTGCTCGTCTTTTGTGAGAATCGAAGTGCCGAGAGCTCGTCCTCCCTTCCGCTCCGCTCCGCCCTCGATTTTTGCCCTTTTACTTGCGCAAACAAACGCACATGCAGCCAGAAAATTGAGACCTCACGTAAGCCGCAATTGATTACGCGTGCGGCCGGTTGTAAAATTGGCCCTCTTTATTGCCTGGTGGATCGCTGTTTGTTGGTAGATTGCGTGTAACGAACATGAGAACACCCAACCACCTCGGTCGGTAATGTACGTAAATGGATAGGAC
>JAAUYK010033649.1_pt1 | contig 10896 bp, 3 predicted proteins | sample 7278021 | NCBI WGS metagenome assembly JAAUYK01 (sample SAMN14350223, study PRJNA611818) | marine sediment metagenome | isolation source: surface marine sediment (1.8m) | place: French Polynesia: Moorea | collected 2018-08
CGCTTTCATGTCCATGGTGGAAGGGAGGGGAGAGAAAAAGCCAATGAGTTCGATTGGAAAAAATCGCTTCGCCACGCTATACGTACTCTACTCTCCGGGCAACGACGTTCATTACACGGAGCATTTTTTGCTGCGCCGTCGTTCCCCTTTTGGATTTCAATCAATTATCAATCGAAATGAATGCCGGCTCTCTAGCTCTCCCCTCAGCCCACCCTCTCTCCGATCAGCTGCAACGTTCATTTGATGGATTAGGCTGGAAAGCCACTTTGAATTATTGATTCCGTAGGGAGTACCAATGTGTACGTATCTAGAAAAGGCAGACAGTCCTTGGGCGAATAAGCACGGTAATTCGCCATCATTAAGGAAAGTGCGCTGCCGGCAGCATATTAGAGAAAGCCTTTTCCCTCCTCGTAAGACAAAGTCGATTGCTCGTACAAGTCCTCGAATGATCTTGTATGTGGCTCTCGTAAATAATACATTTCCGTCTCCTTGCTCCTTCGGTAGAAAAGTCGCATGTTAATGGGATTTCTCCTCCCCTCTTGATTCATTTCCAGATGAAGAATGGACTTGCCCGTTTGAATGAAATTATGCCGTATAGTAGTAACTAGGGCTTTAAAAGCATACTTGCTGCTCTGCATATAAGAGCCCTCAACCTTAAATTCAATTCTAATTCGCCACTAAATTATTCACCTCGCTTTCCCCCCACTGATCTTGGTGTAGTTCATTTGTCAGTCGAGTTGATATTTTAAAAGGTCCCTTTTCTATTTCGAGGCGGCGCACGTACGTAATTCTCGGGAACGAATTCGAAGCGATCAGATAAATGATTAATATGTTACTAGTGTTCATGTACTAGGGCGCATTCCTGCAGCCTACGTACAGTGCACCGTGAATGCGTTAATTTGCATTCGCTCGATCCTCAATTAAAAGAGCAGCGAGCGAGGTGGCAGCGCGGCGGGCGTTGCTATTACGTGGCTGGCGCTCGACAAGCAGCTGCTGTATGAACGATTAAATGCGACTGTCGCCGTCGCCGCCGCGTGTAAAAAAAGCAATTTGCGAACAATTTGGACCGACGGGCGGACTGCGTAAGAGCTGCGAGCCGGCTGATGAGTTGGCCGTGTCGCCCTATAATTGCAGGTGAGAAAGTGAAGCGGGGCGAATTTTATCGGAATTAGTTAAGGTTGTCAGCCGGACAGGAACTCGCTGCTGGGGTGTTGCAGAAGAATGTATTGCGCTCCAGTAACAATCGATTAAGTCGCCTTTCCCCCTCCCTCTCTCAGGCCGCAAGTGCCACTTCGCCACCTCAGCGCTGTCTCTAATGAAGCGTCGAATACCTGTCTGCAGTCATTAACACTTGGCCGACTAGCTGGGGAAAGAGAGGGAGAGAGTCGGCGTGAGCAATTTAAGCCACCTACAATGATACTCGAGTCTAACAGGGTGTTCAAAGGCGGTGATGGAATTATCAATCTCATAAGACAATAATAACATTTCTTGACCACCACTCTGTTGGAACATACCAGCCGGCCGTCTAGCTGTCCGTCCGTCATTTCTGATTCAATCAATCACGTACGGCAGCCGCAAACATATCAGCGCCGACGCGACGCCGCCACCTCATCCATCCATCCATCCGTGCCGGACGGTGGTTTAATCGCGCGCGGCGGCGGCGACGGCAATTTCACGTCCCGTGACTGCGGCTTATAATGACACAGAATCAATCGAAGCAAGGGGTATACGTACTATGCTGCTGGTAGATTATTACCGCTGTAATGGAAAACAACTGGTAACCAATCGCGCGAGTAAAGAAAGGTGGGCATTATGTACGTGCGTGTACGTAGTAACTGCGGCAATTCGCAAACTGTCTCCACGTCAAAATCCGTCCGTCTAGCTGCGCGAATCTAACTGCAACCTGCCAATTTCGTTGCATACACGGGGAATTTTATAGATACGTCGACAATTCAAAGGATCGGAGCAATAATCTAAGCTATATTAGATCCTCTAAGAAACCAACTTTTGTCTCGCCGAATTTGACGGCACCGCGTCGCCGCCGCCGCCGTCTCCAAATTGAGTGCGTGGTGAGCTTTTCTCATTCCCGCCGCAGCGCAAATTACTCTCGTCTGAAGATATTCTTGATTCGCCGGCCGACGACGCTAATCAATCTCCATTTTTTCTTGCAGTTTTGAGCCGCGGCCCTCTCTCGGACGGAATCTTCGTCGACGTACGTCTCAATCGGAGTCGCTTGCAGTGAGACATCCGAGCAACACGACGACGGCGCGGCATGAGGTAATCGCGAGAAGAGCCAAACCCAAATCCAACAAGACTCCAGAACTTCCAGCAGCCTGCCGGTCTCGAGATGTCCTCCGCCGCGGAGAAGGAGACGACCGAGACGTCCGCCGCTGAGGCCGGTGAAACGCTGGAAGGCAGCAACCAAAGTTCCTATGAGAAAAGTCAAGACAGTAATAAGAGTACTCCAGTAGAAACCACTAGACATGTAGAAGATAAGGAAGACAGCAGTGAAGACGTAAACAAAGTTCCTAACATAAACGAAAGTTCCTCAAACGGAGGGTCCCCGACGGCGTCGGAGCTGAAGTCCGACGCCGCCGGGAAGGCCACCACCAACAGCAACGACGACGATGATGACGACCCCGTAATAGTGGACGTCAAAGATGTCGCGATGAAAGATATGGATAAGGAGAAGGAGAAGGAGAATATGAGGCGGAAGAATGAAGCGCCGTCCGCCAGCGACGTAGAGAAGTTCGACGGCAAGATCGTCTACAACCCGGACGGGTCGGCCTACATTATCGACGACAGCGGCGACGGGGATTCTGCCGCGGTGCCCGTGCAGGACGGGAGCATCGTGGACGACGACGACGGCGGAGACGGCGCCAGGAAGATCTCCTACCCTCAGATCGCCAACGCCATCTACATCACGCGCCGCAGCGCCGCCTATTACGGCGCCCTCTGCGCCGCCAAAATGAAGGAGGCGGAGACCAGCAAGGAAACCAACACCTCTGACACGCCAATTGTTCACAGCTTCAGGGTGTTCAGTCTCAGGAAGAGGGACAGCGGCGACGAAGACCCTACTCCACCGCCGCTGCCCCCAATCGCCTCCTCAGCCGAAGACGCGGTGCCTGTGAAGCCGATCCTGATGTGCTTCGTCTGCAAGCTCTCGTTCGGCTTCTCCAAGTCGTTCGAAGGCCACTGCACCGGCGAGCACGACCTGGAGCTGACCAAGGAGGAGAAGGAGGCCCTAGAGACCAAGAACAGCTCTGCCATCATACAGATCGTGGGCGAGAAGGGCAGCGGGAGCGGACAGCAGACGATCGTCTCGTTTCTGGAGCCGGTGGCGAAGAAGAGGCAGCAGCAGGAGGAGCGGTCGGAGCAGCCCACGCCCACCATCCGGCCGGTCGACGAAGTCAGACTGCTGTCCTCGCCGCCGCCGGCCGCAGTCCAGACTCCGAAGTCGAGCGATAGGTCGGAGTCGACGGAGCAGACGGCGGCGGAGGGGGGCGAGAGCGGCGCGGGGCCGTCACAGCCGCTTTCTGCCACGGCTATTAAGGGCCTTCTCTCGGCGGCCTTGAGCGGAGGTCCCGGAGGCGCGGCCGCGGCGGAAATGCTCCTATTGCGCCAACTGCAACAGCAGCAACAGCAACAACAAAAGCCGCAGCAATCACCTTCAAAGGGTCCGATCGACGCCGATCAGTTGGACAGCCGCCTCCCGCTGCCCCTGAGACTCCCCGAGTTTCCCAACATACCGACTTCCCTTCCGCCGCCGACGAGCATCATGGACAGCTTCGCGGCCGGATTTCCGCTCGCCGCGGCCCTTAGAAGTCCTCTGGGCCCTCCGCTCCCGCCGCCGTCGCACCCCGGGGCTCTTGGAGACGGCGCCCCGTTCGGCCCGCCTTCCATCCCCTCGAATGCCAACATGTTGCAGGGAACCACCATCGGGGCCTGCCCTGACCACGTGAACGGGCGCAAGGCCGGGGTGGAGTGTGCCAATTGTGATCTCATACTGAACTCCTCGAGGATGCCGGGTGGTCTGGGGTGGAACGCGGCCAGGAACTCCTGCAAGACCCTCAAGTGTCCCAAGTGCAACTGGCACTACAAGTACCAGGAGACCCTGGAGATCCACATGAAGGAAAAGCACCCTGAGAGTGAGACAACCTGCATCTACTGCATTACTGGCCAGCAGCATCCTCGTCTTGCCAGGGGCGAGACCTACACCTGCGGCTACAAGCCCTACAGGTGTGAGGTGTGCAACTACTCCACCACCACCAAGGGCAACCTCTCCATCCACATGCAGTCAGACAAGCACCTGAACAACATGCAGGAGCTCCAGAATGGAGGTGGGCTGGTGCCCTCTCCAGATGGTCCGAGGCTCGCGCAGTCTCCCGTTGGAAGGGGCCTACCGCCCATGGGCAATCTTGCCAAGCAGAAGCCCAACTGGCGCTGCGATGTATGCAACTACGAGACTAACGTCGCCAGGAACCTCAGGATCCACATGACCAGTGAGAAGCACACGCACAACATCATGGTCTTGCAGCAGAATGTCAAGCACATGCAGCAGCTGGCCCAGGGGTCCGGTCCCTCCGGTGGACCTCTTCCCGGTGGCCCCATGGGCGCCGGCATTCCCGGCCTGTTCCCCGGCCTGCTTCCTGGCATGGACCCGCAGCAGGTGATGGGACTGCCGGACAAGTCTCCCGGCGGCGGCGGCTCGAGCCTGCAGCCGGAGGCAGCCATGGCTGACATGGCTTTCCTGCAGGCTCTAATGATGCAGATGATGACCGGAGGGCAGATGCCTGGCACGCTGCCAGGAAACTTCCCCCTGCCGTCCCCAGCGGGCGGCGACCTCGGCAGCGCCGGCCCAATGGACATGGCCTTGAACCCAGAGAACATGGAGCCGCCGCCAGAGCCGGCTGACCCCAACCCGAGCTTCCTATTTTCCTGTTCTGTGTGCCGCCAATTCGGAACCGACTTGCTTGACCAGCTGTCGCAGCATCTGACCCAGGACAGGACCAAGATCAGAGAGCATGAAGTGTCCATCCTGATTGCCGGCAACTTCATCTGCAAGCTCTGCAGCTACAAGACCAACCTGAAGGCCAACTTTCAGCTCCACTGCAAGACTGACAAGCACCTGCAGCGCCTGAACCATGTCAACCACATCAAGGAGGGAGGGTTGGCCAATGAGTGGAAGCTGAAGTTCCTCAACGTGACCAACCCAGTTCAGCTCCGTTGCAATGCATGCGACTACTACACTAACAGCCTGCACAAGTTGCAGCTGCATGTGGCCAACCAGAGGCATGAGATCTCAACCATCCTCTTCTCCCACCTGAAAAAGTCAGAGACTGCCATTGCTGACGAGAGGAAGAGGAGCTACCAGTGCTCCCTGTGCAAGTTCTCATCAAGTGGGAAGCTGCTTCTTATGTCCCATGTGAGGTCCATGAAGCACCTCCAGATGGAGCAGATCCACCAGTTGCAGAAGAGGTCGGAGGGCAACACCGACCAGACCGAGATCGGAGACATCTTCCAAGTGGTGGAGAAGATCAGCGACGATGACTCGGCTCGACCGGCGAGCAACGCCGCTGCTGCTGAGACCGAGGAGAACTCCGATGCAGGTAGGACGTGAATAAGATCGACTTCGTCTTAAGCGCCGCACTTAAAACGCTTTAGTTCTGGCCATTACTCCCTCCCAACGACCGTTCTCTTCTCGCCCACTGCAATCGTGCGGTAGATAAGCAAACTCATTTCTTAAGCAGTTCTCATGCATTTGAATTTAGCGATATCAATCAATTTCGTCGGCGGCCGGCAATGGGCTGGTAGCCAACCGCCCGGCGTCTCCGGCGTCGGCGTCGAAAAGGGCGCCTTTTACGAGCCATTCGGGCGGACTTTACGGCTCCCGGCCAACTTTGGTTTCGCTCGCCAAGATAGCGAGCAGACAGACGTAGTTATTGCGAACGTTGTTCGATTCAGTCAGTGCGAAACAAGAGTGGTTTCCGTCGGCTAGGGATTTCCGAATTTGGAGTGTGACTTTTACGACTCGCACCTTACTCCGCTTCTAGCGTCATACATGACTAATTATGATTCGAAGAAACTACTATATTCACTGGCTTGGGCTACAATAGTAGACTTTTTGCGGCCGTGAATTTTTTACTCTCGGGAGGTCGCTTTGTTCCCTGAGAAGGAAATCGATGTCAGGTCTGCGAGTTAATTTTTGACGAGGGAGAGTACTCTGAACTTTGTGATATCCTCCTTCCTCCCAGCTTCTTTCTCGTTCGTCCGCCTACTTTTCGCGTGAATTAAGGCGTTGCAGACGTTGCACGGTGGCAGCGTCGGCGTTGTGGCCGCTCCGCACGCCATTCCTTTGTCGACGGGACGGACGGACGGGCTGTCTTAATCGGGCCGACACTGTTTATTTCCCGCACGCCCTGCTATGCAAACTAAGCTCTGACATACGACGTAGCCATGCAGCTAGCTAGTAGTCATTCCGCAACGCCCCACTGGCAGCAGCAGCAGCAGGTCTAAGCTTTGAGTCTTTGTGTTAATTTAGACGGCACAGGCCGCGCCCCGACTAGCTGACTGCCGTGCGTAATCGTAGCCTAATTCCGTTCCTAACGGCAATAAACGAATGCGCTGCCTGTCTGGCGGCCATCACGTCCGGAGATTCTAAACAGCGAGAAAGGAGGAGGCGGAGGCGGAGGTGCGTGGCCGGATGACATAAAAATCGAATCCGACGTGGCAGCAACGCCCACATCAAGCTTCAGGCAGGGAAAAAAGCTAGATATTACAACTGTTATTACGTAGTACGGCTGCAGAGCTAGTCCAACCTAGCTGCCTGCCTACCACCATGGTCGTCGCCGGACGGCAAACACGTTGCTAGTGTGATTATTATTTCGGCCGGGCTGACTGACTGCACGCAACTCGCCGCCACTTCCCAATTTGTTCCTCCCTCCCCTCGCTCGCTCGATCTTTTTTGCTCAAACTTTTATCCAGCCGGGATGGTCGGTCGGTCGGTCGGTCGGTCGGGGCGATAATAAAACGCTCACCGTCGCCGCGGAATGCCGTGAGAGTGGAGAGCGAGCGAGCGAGCGAACGGACGAACGATCTCGATGCTGGCTAGAGTTTCAGTCACAAATAATGACGCATTAAATGTTCGCTGGGTTTGATGGGCTCCACTATTAATCTTATTGTGCTCTGGCTCTTGCTCGTTTCGTTCTCCGGTCGCGCGCCAAGCTCTCTCCTCTCTCCTCTGCTTATCGGGCCGCCTGATCTAAATTGCGATGGTTCAAAGTGTCTGCTTTAATGATGACTCTACCCATTAGTTGGCGACCGTCCGTCCGCGTCCGCGTCCGGCCAAAGGAGAGGAGAAAAACGCCAGCCTGTTGGTCCATGGCTGGTTTGCTCGTCACGGGCCGGCGCGGCGTTCCATTGTCGGCCGTCCGGCCGATCGAGCTAATGCTCGCCGCATCAAACTTTACGGAACTATTTTCGGAGAGAGCGAGTGCAACGCGGAAAAGTAATAGTTGAGTGCATGCATTGGACGCATATGCTAATTGGCGGTATGCATGCGTATGGCTCGAGCCATCGTTTGCAACAACGAACGAACTGTCGGCCACTACTGGTTTCGGATTTTATTATCAGCGCCCGCTGCTGTCTGGCCGGATCGGGCAGAGCTACACAATGGCTAAATCCCTCCGTCCGTCCGACCGACCGACGTCGCCGTCGTCGTTGTCGTCGGCCTTTATATCGCGTTATGAAACCGGGCGGAGGGGAGGGAAGGGGAGGCAGGGAAAAATGGGCTGCTCCAAGCAGGTCGTAGGGCTTCCTGATCCGTGCCGTGCGTCGTATGGTCGGGTCGGTCCTATGCAGATGAAAAGGAGGAAGGAAGCAAGGCAGGGGAGAATAATTTGAAAGGGCTTTGTTCTCCTGTTGCCAGCTGAGATGCATCGCACGAGGGAAGCTAGGGTGACTGGGGATTTCGTTGTTGATGTTAATATAGCTAGGACTGATAGACGGTGAACAAATTTGCAATATTCTCAAATGAGTGAACCTTCGTAGATTTCGCTTTGAATTCTATACCCTCGCCGCAGCTGTTTCAACAAGATATCAGATTTACTTTGAACTAAAATCTCTCCAGTCGATCCCCTCGTGCCCTGCCCCCGCGGACCGACCGACCGACCGACCGACTCGTGACTGGCTTCATTCATGCTCTGATGACTTATTTCGCTATACTCAGCCCGTTGGGGGCTCAATGTCAGAGCTCGGTGGCCACTGGCGAGGAACCGAGCGTAATTTGCATTTTCATCCCCGAATTCAAATCGCGGACGTGAAGGAGGCGCTTCTTGGAGACGCAGGCAGTCTCGGTATTAAACCGGAATTTTTACGACGTCCTCGTTAGACGCCGCCGCCGCCGCTTTTATCGCCAAAGCTTAATAACCTCTCTCATATAATCAGCCCCGAACCGGCTTCTGGTTGGTCGACGGCGGGATGATGCGCACCCAACTAGCAGCACATCCAAAAATGGCAGATGGCGGCCGGTCGGTCTGTCTGTCGACGGCAACGACTAGTTTTACCCGGCCAGGCCAGGCAGACATTTGCACTTTGAATTAAATTCAATATCAAACAATGAAGATGAGATGGCTCTGGCAACCGTTGCCCATTCCATTCCTGCTTCGTACGCCAGACAACCACTCTACGAAACGAAACCGCAGCGAGTTTTGAGCGCGTTGAATATGTGCAATGGAGAATTGAGCGTGCTAAATATTTCTCGTAACCATGGCGATGCGTTGCGTACTTTGTCTCCGGTTACCCGGCACCTCGTCTAAATGGAGAGAGATGGAGAATCCTAACGAACTCGACGTATTTGGCAGTGAGGGAAGCCATAACCGCGCTCGCTCGCGACCAAAGGCTAAGAACGAACCAAGTAGCCGGGAGAGCAAACAATGGGATTCTTCCAGCCAGGTCCGACTCTCTGTCTGTCTGTCTGTCTCTCTCCTTCTTGGGTGCATACTGCTGCTGCCAACGGATTCTGGCGAGCCGCTATTTTTAGCGCCTTCCTCCAAGTCAAATTGATCTCGAGACGCTTGCTTCTTCAGTCCTTCTCTCTCTTTCCCGACCGACGATCCTTCGAAGTGCAGAGTCACGAAGCGACGACGGTAGCTATTGCAACGGTTGTTGCTCCTCCGAGTGAATTTCGTTTCGTTTCGATCTGTTCTCCCGTGTAATTATCTGCCCTCTTATTCCGCTCGATTGCTGCATTGACGTTTTCCTGACAAGTGGAGAAATGTAATAATGATCGTCCGCCTCCAGAACGCGAATTCAGGCAACGGAAAAATTACCATCTGTCAGCCGGGCCCGGAATATCTTTCATGTTGATTTGTGGCACTTAGCAGACGCCGGCCAGGCATGTACACGGTCTTTTTCCCGTAAACTCATTGCTTTGCTTGCCGAGAGAGGGAGGGAGAATGATACGGAATTCAAATCTTTCTGGCAGGCAGATCCAATCGGCGCTTCCCCTCCTCTCCTCGCAAATGCTGCTTCTGAGCCGCCCAAGAAGTTTCTCCCATGCCAGTTGACGGGCGGACAGACATGCAGACAGTCGGACGTTGGACTGGAGCGAGCGGCAATGACTTGGGCGGCTTGGCAATTTACGATTGTTACAACTAATTTCCTGGTAATGTTTGCCGTCAAAATGTCGCCGCCGCCGAGTTGTCATCGGGGCTAGCTTCTTGTTACATGCGTGTACGTAGGTTCAGCCGTAAACGAATAGTCTCAACAGTTGCATGGACTGCTGATATAATTGGGGTGGATTTTCCCATCGCCGGTCGAGGCGCAGCTAGGCGGTCTCTAGTCCGATTTGCTGCCACGGCGCCGGCGTCATCTTGGCGGTCTTCAAAATCTGGAGGAGATAATTGCACATTATATAAGACGCGCGGGCGGGACAGGAAAGAAGAAGCAGAGCGAGAAGCTGAGATTTTCCAAAGCGGTCGCCGACCGGCCGTTTGATTTGCAGCCGGAGAAAAAGAAAAATGGACAGTCAGTCGAGCAATGCATGGGTCAAAAAAGCATTATTGTAGCCTAGGGTACAAATTCGTGATTCTCTCTCCCCTCCTTCTTTCCTTCCCTCACCGAACTTTTTGCGTCCTTTTTTCCAGACCCTTCCCGTGTCACTAGTCAAAGCGGCGGCGACCACCCCGCCGCTGGCGTCTCCCCGCCCAGGTCTCGCCAGCAGCCGCCATGTCCCCTCTGTCAGGAGCCCTTTGCTGACTACGCCGCGCTGGAGAACCACGTCATGCAGGTTTATATGCAACAACACATCGTATTGTCTCAACTTAAACTCAATATGGAATATAAATTCGTAATCTTTCTGAGACAATGCGCAAAACTTACGCTCATGTTCAGGCTCATTCCGTCAACACCGAGGGCCTCCAACGTCTTCTGGCCCTGATCGAGGGCTCCAAGGAGGCCATGTCTAAGAAGCAGCAGAGCTCCTCCGATCCAGGTACGAGTCTGTTGGGGACTGCGCTGGTGTCTGAGCGCCACGCGTACAAGTACCGGTGCAGCCAGTGCAGCCTGGCCTTCAAGACGCAGGACAAACTGGCGCTGCACTCCCAGTACCACGTCATACGGGACGCGACCCGCTGCCGCTTCTGCTCGCGCAGCTTCAGGTCGATCCAGGCCCTGATCAAGCACGTGGACGGCGACAGCGGCGGCTGCGCGGCGCGAGACGACGTCGACCGGGAGGAGCTGGCGCACTACAAGCTCGGCCTAATGAACCATCCTCTGCTGCTTGCAGGTCTCTCCGGCCAGTCTGTGCTCGACCCGGCGGCGAACGAGCTGCTCAGGGCTGCAAAAGGACAAGATCAAGACGACGACGAAAACAAGGATGGAGACGCTCAACAGCAG
>JAAUYK010133396.1_pt1 | contig 10890 bp, 10 predicted proteins | sample 7278021 | NCBI WGS metagenome assembly JAAUYK01 (sample SAMN14350223, study PRJNA611818) | marine sediment metagenome | isolation source: surface marine sediment (1.8m) | place: French Polynesia: Moorea | collected 2018-08
ACTCCCCGGACAACCCTGTGTCCGACCAAGAGCTTCTTCTCCTTTGACCGCTCGGGCAAGGTCGCTCGTCGACGGGGCAAAGAAGGCCCACGCCTGCGCCGGCTGACCCGTGAGCGCTGCGATCTCCTGGTCCGCCTGCCGACCCAGGGTCCGACCGGCCACCTCAACGTCTCCAGCGCCGCCGTCAGGCTCCACGAGTTGCTCGGCCTCGCGGCCCCCTGACCACCCGCCCGCCCAGCGTGTCCAAGCCGCCGGGTCAAGCTGCTTGCCAGCGTCAAGGACCCGTGCTAGCGCCTTGCCTCTAGCCGACGACCCGCCGAGACCCCGCGCCGCCGCCAGACGGATCCCGCGCATGAAAGCCATCGAAGCCTTTCTTCAGGAACACAAAATCGAGGAAGTCGAGTGCCTGGTGCCCGATATGGCGGGCATCGCCCGGGGCAAGATCCTGCCGGCCGACAAGTTCCTCAAGGGGATGAAGACGAACGGGCTGCGCATCCCCGAGGCGATCTTCGTGCAGACCGTGACCGGCCACTACCCCGAGGAAGAGGGCGGGGTCATCAGCCCGGCGACCCAGGACGTCTACCTCAAGCCCGACCCGGCGACGATCCGGGTCGTGCCCTGGTACGAGGAACCGACCGCCCAGGTCATCTGCGACCCCTACTACTTCGACGCCAGCCCGGTCGGCATCGCGACCCGCCAGGTGCTCCAGCGGGTCCTGTCGCTCTACGCCGAGGCCGGCTGGAAGGCGATCGTCGCACCGGAACTGGAATTCTACCTGGTCGACATCAACACCGACCCGGACTACCCCCTCGAGCCGCCAGTCGGCCGCTCGGGACGGCGGGAGACCTCGCGCCAGGCCTACGGTCTGGACGCGGTCAACGAGTTCGATCCGCTGTTCGAGGAGGTCTACGACTTCTGCGAGTCCCAGGAGATCGACGTCGATACCCTGACCCACGAGGCCGGCGCCGCCCAGATCGAGATGAACTTCAACCACGGCAAGCCGATGGACCTGGCCGACCAGGCCTTCTTGTTCAAGCGCACGGTGCGCGAGGCCGGGCTGCGCCACAAGGTCTACGCGACCTTCATGGCGAAGCCGATGCAGGGCGAGCCCGGCTCCTCCATGCACCTGCACCAGAGCGTGGTCGACAGCAAGACCGGCAAGAACCTCTTCGCGCAGCGCAGCGGCAAGGACACGGAGCTGTTCCTCGCGCACGTCGCCGGGCTGCAGAAGTACCTGCCGCACGTCATGCCCCTGCTCGCCCCCAACGTGAACTCCTACCGGCGGCTGACGCCCTACTCAGACGCTCCGATCAACACCCACTGGGGCTACGACAACCGCACCGTGGGCCTCAGGGTGCCCCATTCCGAGGCCGCCGCCCGCCGGGTCGAGAACCGGGTGGCCGGCGCCGACGCCAACCCCTACCTCTGCATCGCCGCCTCGCTCGCCTGCGGCTACCTCGGCATGGTCGAGAAGCTGAGCCCCCGCGCGCCGATCGAGGGCAGCGCCTACCGCCTGGCCCATACCCTGCCGCGGACGCTCTATGACGCGCTGACCCGGTTCAACGCGAGCAAGCCGGTCAAGGGCTGTCTCGGCGAGAAGTTCGTCGATGCCGTCACCATCGTGAAGGACACCGAGCTGCTGGCCTACCAGCAGGTCATCTCTTCTTGGGAGCGCGAGCACCTTTTGCTAAATGTATAGAGGTAGTGTCTCAGGCCGGCACGCCCGCTGGAGCGGGTTCCCCTCTGCGATCCATTAAGGTCGCGCCCCGCTCCGGCCGGAAAGGCGTTCGGCAAGGAACCGGCGAATGACGGAGCACTCGACAGGACGGCCCGGAACCGACGCCGCGCAAGCGTCGCGGCGGACCCGCCAAGCCGAGCTGCTGATCCTCTGCGCCCGGCTCGGCTTCAATCCCTAGGCGGCCGTATAGTGCCGGAAGGCAAGGTGCCTTCCCTTTTTCGCCGCAGACCCAGAGCCGCTTCAGGAGCCCAGACGATGAACAGCCAGCCGCTTCGCAACACCACGGTCCGGTGGCGCCAGACCGACATCCGCCACCACCTGCACCCTTTCACCGACACCAAGGGCCTGGCCGAAGAAGGCGGCGCCCGCATTATCACCAAGGCCGACGGGGTCTGGCTCGAGGATTCCGAGGGCAACCGGGTGCTCGACGGCATGGCCGGCCTGTGGTGCGTCAACATCGGCTACGGCCGCCACGAGCTGGCCGAAGCGGCGCACCGCCAGATGCTGGAGCTGCCCTACTACAACACCTTCTTCAAGACCGCGACGCCGCCGCCGATCGAGCTCTCCGAGAAACTCGCCGAGCTCACGCCCGAGGGCTACAACCAGGTCTTCTACGCCTCCTCTGGTTCCGAGGCCAACGACACCCTGGTCCGCATGGTCCGGCACTACTGGAACCTGATGGGCAAGACCGAGAAGAAGGTCATCATCAGCCGCGAGCACGCCTATCACGGCAGCACCATGGCCTCGGCCAGCCTCGGCGGCATGGCGGCCATGCACGGCCAGGCGGACCTGCCCCTGCCCGGCTTCGTCCACGTCATGCCGCCCTACTGGTATGATCACGGCGGCGACCTCGACCCCGAGGCCTTCGGCAAGGTCGCGGCCCAGGCGGTCGAGGAAAAGATCCTCGAGCTCGGCGCCGACAAGGTCGCGGCCTTCATCGGCGAGCCGATCATGGGCGCGGGCGGGGTCATCGTCCCGCCCGAGAGCTACTGGCCCGAGATCCAGCGGATCTGCAAGAAGCACGACGTCCTGCTGGTCGCCGACGAGGTGATCTGCGGCTTCGGGCGCACCGGCCACTGGTTCGCCAGCGAGCCCTTGGCCATCGAGGCCGACTTCATGACGTTGGCCAAGGGCATCACCTCGGGCTACCTGCCGCTCTCCGCGCTTATGGTCGGCGAGCGGGTCGCCGGCGCCCTGACCGAGGAAGGCGGCGAGTTCTTCCACGGCTTCACCTACTCGGGCCACCCGGTGCCCTGCGCCGTCGCCCTGGAGAACATCCGCCTGATGGAGGAGGAGGGCCTGGTCGAACGGGTCCGCGACGACACCGGGCCTTACATCCAGTCGAGCCTGCGCCAGGCGCTGGAGGACCACCCGCTGGTCGGCGAAGTGCGCGGCATGGGCATGTTCGGCGCCGTCGAGCTGGTCAGCGACAAGGCGACGCGGGCGCATTTCGAACCGCTCGGCGAGGTCGGCATCAGGGCCCGCGACCATTGCCTGGCCGAGAACCTGGTCATGCGCGCCGTGCGCGACAGCCTGGTGTTCTCGCCGCCGCTCTCAATTTCGCGCCAGGAGATCGACCTCCTGGTCGAGCGCGCCAAGAAGGCGATCGACCAGACGGCGCGGGATTTGGACATGCTGTAGATATGCGATGCCGTTGGAAGGAATGAGTGAGGCTTCCGCGGCAAACCGCTCTTGTCATGCCCGGGCTCGACCCGGGCATCCAGGGTTGCCGGCCGCTCCTGGATTGCCGGGTCAAGCCCGGCAATGACAATGTACTTGAATGGCTAACTACTGGGTCCAATTGCCATGACCAGCGTCACCGTTGCCGCCACGCAGATGGCCTGCACCTGGGACAAGGAAGAGAACCTGGCCCGGGCCGAAGCGCTGGTGCGCGAGGCGGCCGGCAAGGGCGCCCGGATCGTCCTGATCCAGGAGCTCTTCGAGACCCCCTACTTCTGCAAGGACCAGAAGCAGGAGCTTTTCGCCCTGGCGACCCCGGTCGCAGACAACCCGGCGATCAAGCGCATGAGCGCGCTCGCCGCCGAGCTCGCGGTCGTCCTGCCGGTCAGCTTCTTCGAGCGGGCCAACAACGCCTACTACAATTCGCTGGTGGTGCTCGACGCCGACGGGAGCAACCTCGGCCTCTACCGCAAGAGCCACATCCCGGACGGCCCCGGTTACCAGGAGAAGTTCTACTTCAATCCTGGCGACACGGGGTTCCGGGTCTGGCGGACCCGCTACGCCGCGATCGGCGCGGCGGTTTGCTGGGACCAGTGGTTCCCCGAGGCGGCCCGGGCCATGGCGCTCCAGGGCGCCGAGCTGCTGTTCTACCCGACGGCAATCGGCAGCGAGCCCCAGGCCCCGGAGCTGAACAGCAAGGCCCACTGGCAGCGCACCATGCAGGGCCACGCCGCGGCCAACCTCACCCCGCTGATCGCCTCGAACCGGATCGGCACGGAGCAGGGCGATAGCTTTGCGATGACCTTCTATGGCGGCTCCTTCATCGCGGACCAGACCGGCGAGAAGGTGGCCGAGGCGGGCGACCAGCAGGCGGTCATCACCGCCGGCTTCGACCTGGAGGAGATCCGCGCCCAGCGGGCCTCCTGGGGCCTGTTCCGCGACCGCCGGCCGGACCTCTACGCCCCGCTTCTGACCCTCGACGGCAGGGATTGAAGTAACGACGATCTTTGGCGCTGGATATGATCGAGTTGAGACCGGTCACGCCTTCCGAAGCAAAGCATTGCGAGGCCATACTTCGCAGCGCCTTTGGTGTCTACGTTCAAAAACTAGGCCGCAGTCAATCTGAGAACGCATATGATTGGTTACCGGATGCGATTGCCGAGCAGCGCGTGCTTTGTGGGCACCTTGGCGGCCGCATCGTTGGCGTGGCGATCTTCAATGACGACTCCCTGTCACGAACGATCGAGCAGATTGCCGTCGCGCCGGAGCAGCAAGGCAGAGGCATCGGCAGCGTGCTCCTAAATCACCTTCAAAAGGACGCTGTCGCCGCAGGATTCAAGACATTGCACTTGGATACCGCGGAGATGATGACCGATCTCCTTCGCCTGTACGAACGGCACGGCTTCCGGATTATTCGGCGCGGTCCACCAACGCATGGGCGCGATCCGCACGTGAGGGTATTCATGGAAAAATCACTCGCGCCGGCCTAAACGCGATTGGACCGCGACCACTCGCGAATGTTCTCAATCTAGCCTCCCGGACGGCAAAGCCTCAGGGTGCCGGCGGCCCCTGACAAAGCTTCGGAGGAATCGGCCCGCCTTCAGCGCGGAAGGCGGCGCAAGCGCGCGACACCTACGGGTACTAGGCCGCTTTCGGTCAGGAAATGGGGGCTGGCCAGCAGGCGGACCGACTGGCGCGGCTGGAGATCGTCGTTCGCCGCCGTGTCGCCTCCGCGTGCCTCGCCGCTCTGATCGCTTTCAATACCGCAGCGCCCAGGCCGGCTTTACTTATTCGCGGGCAACAATAAAGGGTGCCCAAAGGACGACTTGGAAGGGCTACTCTGCCCTTCTCCGGAATAGGAAGAGCCATCCGATTTGCCGGAAGAAGCGTAATGACGTCAACCACGGCACTGACTGACGGCGCCGCATTGAACAGAAAGGGAGACAGGGAATGAATAGATTTGTGAAAGGCATCGCGCTCGCCGCGGCAATTCTAACGATCGGCGGCGTGCAGACGGCGACCGCCGAGGAAGAGAGGACGGTCGAAGCGACCTCGCCCTGGATCAGCCAGGGCCGATACTTCAAGACCGGCGAGAACGAGGGGCTCTTCATCGGTGTCTTCGCCGGCAATCTCTTCGTCAAGAACGCCGAGGGCAAGCTCGACACCGTCGCGCTGGTCTGCCCCGGCGACTTCGTCATCGACCTCGAGAGCGGCGCTCAGGAAGGCGAAGGCAAGTGCATCATCACCGACCGGGACGAGGACAACGTCTTCGCCAACTGGACTTGTGAGGGCAAGAGCTTCCTCGGGTGCCAGGGCGAATTTACGCTGACCGCCGGCACCGGCAAATTCCAGGGCATCGAGGGCAGCAGCCCACTGAATGCGCGCACCGCCTTCAGCGAGATCACCGTCTACCTCGACAGCGGCAAGGTGACAGAGTCCGCCGTCGGCCTGCTGAACCTGCCCAAGCTGACCTTCACGCTGCCGTAAGGCTGCTACGGACGGGGGCCCGGCCGCGGCAAAGAGGGCCGGGCCCTCACCCGACCTGTTCCAGCCGGCGCGACAGAGGCGTCAGGATCTGGAATCCCGCCTCCCCCATGAGGAGCGTGTCGATAAGGCCGGCGCCGGGCGCGCTCGACCAGTTCTCCCGGTAGCTGTCGTACTGGTTCTCGAAGTTCATCACTAGGCCGGGCGCCAGCGCGGGCGGCGGGATGTTTTCGCGCGGCTTGGGGCGGTGGCGCCCGACCCAGTCGGGCGGCAGGGCGATACCGAGCGTGTAGCCGCCGATAAGCCACGCGAAGCGCGCCAGATCGTGGGCCTCGGCGAAGCCCATCGCGATCTCGTGCATTCTCGACATGGGATCGCCGGGGCGGACCTCGCGGACCAGGAGGTCCATCATCGGCTCGTTGCGCTCGAAGAGCGCGGTCCAGCGCGGGTCGACCGCGCCCAGGGCGAAGCTGCGGCAGACGTTCACGTGGTAGCGGTGCAGGCTGGCGCAGAAATCGATGTGGATCACGTCGCCTGCGCGAAACCTGCGGTGCGACGGCGGCTCGTGGTGGCAGCCGGCCCGGGGACCGCCGCCGATCATGGTGCGGATGCCCGGATAGCCGCCGCCGCGCTTCATCATCTCGCCGACGATGATCCCCTCGAGCTCGGTCTCGGTCATGCCGGCCCGGATCGAGTCGCGGGCGAGCGCCATGGCGGCCGTGGCGATCTCCGCGGCCTGGCGGACCACGGCGATCTCGCGTGGCGACTTGATCAGCCGGACGTCCTCGATCAGGTCGGAGGCGTCGGCTATCTCGGCGCCGGCCTCCTCCCAGCGGCGCCCGACCGCCCGGACATGGTCAGGATGGGGGCCGTAGCAGCGCGGCTGCAGCGCGATCTTGCCGCGCGCCCAGCCGCGCCGCGCGACCTCGTCCGCCAGCGACGAGATGTGGTCGCGCACCGGGCCGCGGTCGAAGTAGTGGACCGCGGCGATCTCGGGAGTGACCGAGACCAGCACCTCGTGGCCGTCGTTGTCGAAAAAGAGGGGGTCGCCGTCGACCGGCAGGAAGCAGGAACAGAGGGCGTCGAGAGCGAACCAGATCTGGTCGTAGCCCAAGAGATAGTTAAGGTCGGCCGGGCTGGTGACCAGCATGCCCGAGCAGTCCTGGGCTTCGAGCGCCCGGCGCACGACATCCTGCCGCGCGACATACTCCTCGTGCGGAAAGGGCTGCGCCCAGTCCACCTGGTCCCGCGTCGGCCCGTGCATCCCCTCCCCCTGCCTGAAGCAAAGACCGGGAGCTTGCCACAGGCAGAGAAACCGGCGCCAGACGGGAAGCGCCGGTTTTTTCTCCATGCGCCTTTGACGGGACGAAGAGGTCTAGCGAGCTGCTGGAAAAGTGCTCAGTCGGAACCATCACCCTTCGACGAGCTCAGGGTGAGGGCGAAATGCTTCGAGCACATACCCTCATCCTGAGCGTGTCGAAGGATGACCGTGATCAAGGGCTCCAGGCGCGACAGTCACCAACCACTGGAGGGCCGGGTCAAGCCCGGCCATGACGAAGGGGCGGTTTAGTTCCGCGTCACCACTCGCCGGTGTTCTGCATCGAGGCCCAGGGCTCCTGGGGCGGCAGGGCCTCGCCGGCCTGGAGCAGCTCGATCGAGATGTCGTCGGGCGAGCGGACGAAGGCCATGTGGCCGTCGCGCGGCGGCCGATTGATGGTGACGCCGCCGTCCATCAGCCGCTGGCAGGTCTCGTAGATGTCGTCGACCCGGTAGGCCAGGTGCCCGAAGTTGCGGCCGCCGCCGTATTCCTCCGGATCCCAGTTGTAGGTCAGCTCGACCAGGGGCGCCTTGCTCTCCTTGGCGCGCTCCACGTCGTTGGGGGCGGCCAGGAAGATCAGGGTGAAGCGGCCCTTCTCGCTGTCGTAACGACGGGTCTCCACCAGACCCAGCTTGTTGCAGTAGAAGTCGAGCGACGCGTCGATGTCCTTCACGCGCACCATCGTGTGCAGATACTCCATGGGCCTTTCCCTCCTGTCTCTTCCGCGACCGCCCTTCGGGCTTCGAAAGAGATAGGCGTTCGCCGGCGGAATCGAAAGACCCAAGCGGCCGGTCAAGCCCCTGCCCCCGCCGGGGCCGCCTCTCGGCTGCCCTCGGACTTGTCGAACAGGGTGTTGATCAGGGCGCCGAGGATGACCAGGCCGCCGCCCATGTAGCCGATCGGGGTGAGGGTCTCGCCGATGTAGAGAAAAGCGATGAGCGCGACCCAGAGCGGCTCGATCAGGTAGACGAAGACGACGAAGACCGGCGACACGTAAGGCTGGAAGAATAGGGCGATCGCCGAGGGCAGCAGCCCGGTGAAGACGGCGATGTAGAAGATGATCAGCATGTCGCTCTGCCCGGGCATGGCGAAGGTCGACCAGTCGGCCAGCACGCTAGAGCCCGCGCCCGTCACCAGGGCGGCGACCACCTGCTCGACACCGAGGCAGCAGACGATGCTGAGCTTCGTGTCGGCGGTGAAATGGTCGATCGCGAAGATGTGGATCGTGAAGAGCACCATGGCCAGTATGGCCAGGACGTCGCCGTACCAATGGCCGCCCGCTTCCGCCGATTCCAGCATCAGGATCGCGACTCCGGCCAGGGAAAGGAGGGCGGCGAACCAGGTCGGCGGGCCGATCCGGCGGCCCAGGATTACCACGGCGATGAAGATGGCGACGACTCCCTGGAGGTTCGCGACCACGCCGGTGTTGGTCGCCGTGGTGTGGTCGAGCGCGTACATCTCGAGCAGGGTCTCGGAGGCATGGAAGCAGCCCAGGACGAAGCCCGCGAAGAGCGCCTCGCGGTTCAGCCGCTTCCAGGTCAAAGCGAGAATGGCCAGTCCGAACGGCAGGGCGGCCATCATGTCCAGGGTGGCGAAGACCGCCGGTTCATAGCGATCCAGGGCCTCCCGGGTGACCGCGAAGTAGGAGGCCCAGAGGATCGGGTTCAGGAAGAACAGGAAGGCGGCGAGCGACCTCATGTACTGTCGCCTCAGTGGACCGGCCGGCCGAACCGCGGCCGGGAGAAGAAGCGCGGTTGCCGGGCGGGCTGATGCTTCGCGATCGCCGGCTTGGAGCGGCGCCGCGCTGCCCGACGACGCCGGAGGACGGCTAACGCGATCCCCAGTCGAACCAGTTCGGAAAATTCATGCTTTGAATAGGTCTCTTCAAAACTCGGCGTTTCCTGATCGGGCTTTCCCATAACAAGAGCCCTCCGAATGAGAGTTGCGTTAAAGGCGGCAACACTCTCTCATTCGCAGACATACGTCTGTGGTCATTACCACGTTGATTCTGTGACATTTGTCACCCACGCGAGGTTCGCAAATTGCCGCGCGGGCGATGCGGGAAGATCAGGTGACGCTGGGGTCGAAAGCGCCGTCGGCGACGAGGCGCTCGATGATCTCCGTGACGGCCTCGTCGGTCACGTCGCGCCACTCGGCCCTGTCGTCGCCCTCGGCGCCGACCACGGCGGCCCAGAGCGGCTCGTCCCGCTCGACGTGCAGCAGGGCGGCCAGATAGACGCCCTCCTCCTCCTCGGCCCAGCGGCCCGGTATCGTGGTGGCGGGCACGTGGATCCAGGTCATGAATCTGCCGGAGTAGATCGGATAGGAGTAGCCGGGAATATACTGGGGCGGCACGTAGCGCCGGCGCACGTGGGTCGAGTCCCGCTCCACCACCAGGACCGTGTCGGGCTGCTCTTCGCCGAAGCGCTCCGTAAAGGTGCGGACGATCTCCGCGTCGTCGAGGTCGGCGAGCTCGCTGGCCACCACGGCCTCGACCTCCAGATCCCGCAGCCCGGCGACCAGCCGCCGCTCGACCAGTTCCCGCTCCTCCGGCGGCAGCTCGCGGACCACGATCATGACGCTGTCGAAGGGGCCGAGGTGGCCGAGCCGCTCGTTGCGGACGCTCATGCCGACTGACGAGGTCTGGGCGCAGGCGGCGAGAGCCAGGACCAGGCCGAGGGCGGCGAGTAGGCCGGGACTGCGCGAACGGCGGATCATGGTTGGGCACTCGCGCACGGGCGCAGGCCGCGACCGCGAAACCCCGATACAGAACGCGCGAGAAGCCTCGCCTTCACGATGCAACCCCCTGAATCAAAACCGTTCTTGCTTATTCTATGCCAGGGACGGAACCCTTTCCAGGCAAAGGGCCGGACCGAGGCTGGCCGGCGCCATCTAGATGTCGCAGAGACGGCCCTCCCTTGCGGGCCGGCGGGCGGCGGACTATCTTCCCGCCACCAAAAGCCCCGATAGCTCAACTGGTAGAGCACCTGATTTGTAATCAGGGGGTTGCGGGTTCAAGTCCTGCTCGGGGCACCAGGTTTTCGACAGAATTGGGCTGGATCCAGCACCCCGCGGCGCCGATAAGAACTCGGGCGGCGGTGAAGCACGGGAACCGGGCCGGAGATCGAAAGATATGCGCAAAGGAACCTTTTCGTCGCTGTCAGGCCGGGTGCACCTCTGCCTGGTTTCGGCCGTCCTCGCGGCGACAACGGTGCTTTCGAGCGACGCGCTGGCCGAGGATACAGAGGAGTTGGCCCGGGGACTGGCGGAGGGCTACCTGGCGAGAGATGAACTGCCGAACAGCCTGGCTTTGCTGCCGCCGCCGCCGGTCGAGGGCTCTGCGGCGATGGCCGCGGACAAGGCCAGGAGCGCGGCGAGCCTCGCGCTGCAGGATACCGAGCGGTTCCAGCTGGCACGCAGCGATGCCGATCTCACCTTTCCGGCTGCTGCCGGAACCTTCGCTTGCGCCCTAGGGCTCGCGATCTCCGAAGAGCGTACCCCGCGCCTCTACCTCCTACTGCGGCGGTCCCTGACCGATGCAGGGCTCGCGACCTATGCTGCGAAGAACCACTACCAGCGGCCTCGCCCCTTCATGGCCAACAAGGCTGCGACCTGCACACCGGCCTATGAGGAGGCGCTTCGCGGCAACGGCTCCTATCCGTCCGGCCAC
>JAAUYK010172396.1_pt1 | contig 10889 bp, 5 predicted proteins | sample 7278021 | NCBI WGS metagenome assembly JAAUYK01 (sample SAMN14350223, study PRJNA611818) | marine sediment metagenome | isolation source: surface marine sediment (1.8m) | place: French Polynesia: Moorea | collected 2018-08
CATCTGTCGGCACTTTCATATCCAACGCCGGACGGACATGGAGACAACCTACATCCACATGACCAAAAATTGCATATTTAAGCTTATAAATGTTTAATAATGTTTTAAATTCACTGGCATAATTCGATAAATTACTAGGAGAAACCGCAGTATCTTCTATAAAAGCAATAGGTTTTCGGTCACCTGGCATACTTCCTAATAAGGCTGCTCCTTTTTTTCTTAACAACCATAATTTCTTGATTTCGTCTAATTTATCAGTTTGATAATAGCCTAAAATGCCTGGGTTTTGTTTCTGTTGTAATTTTTCAATTAACGGACTTATTTGCTTTTCTATATCCTGATTATTATTGCCCATAAACTCAACTAAATTAATTGCTTGAGCTGAACCAATCAAGTTTTTAACCTCTTCAAAAATAGGATCATTTTTTGCTAATTCTAAAATTGTTTCATCCACTGTTTCGATAGCAACAGGAGCATAATTTAGTAACTGTGTAGCATTCTTTAAAGCAGCATCAAAATTTTGATAATGAATTGCTAATAATTTAGTATACTTAGGAATTTTGCTTAACTTTAATTTGGCCTCTGTAATAACACCTAATGTTCCTTCTGAACCGGCTAAAATTCGATTAATGTCAAAAAAATTTCTGGTTTCATCATAAACTTTAGCTAAGTTATAACCAGTCATAAATCTAGTTAATTTAGGGAATATTTTAGCAATCAATTCTGATTTTTTAGATACAATTGTATCTATTGTTTTATAAATGTCTCCTAATCTTCCTTCCTCTTGTTTTAAGCTGTTTAATCTTTCTACATTAACTTGAGAAGAATGTCCTAGAGTCCCATCAGATAGAACCCAATTTAATGCTAAAATATGATCACTTGTTTTCCCATAAATACGGGAACCTTTACCCGCAGCATCTGTATTAATCATCCCACCAATAGTTGCACGGTTACTGGGGGCAAGGGATGGGGCAAAAAAGAGATTGTGAGGGGCTAATATTTGGTTTAATTGGTCTAAAATAATACCAGGTTGCACCCTAACCCATTTTTCTTTTATATTCACTTCTAAGACTTGATTCATATACTTAGAACAGTCTATAATAATACTAGGAGAAAGTGACTGACCATTTGTGCCAGTTCCTCCCCCTCGAGGAGAAAAAGTAACCGATTTAAACTCAGTTTTATTAGCTAATTGAAAAATTTCTCTAATATCTTGAGTCGTACGAGGAAAAACAACTGCTTGGGGTAAAATTTGATAAATACTGTTATCAGTAGAAGCAATTAAACGGTTAGCCAAATCACCCTTAATATCTCCCGAAAAAGACGTTTTTTTTAAACTACGCAAAAAGTTAGCAATGGTTTTATGAATTGTTATTTCTGGTAATATTTTTGGAATCATTTTAATGAGTGATAGAACTACATATTATAGTTAGGAGAGTCCTGGTCATCTCGGAATTATAATTTAGGTTAGGAATGCGCGAATTTAGAATTAATGTTTTTTCATTGTTCATTATCCATTATTTAAAGAGATTACTCGTTACCTCGGAATGACAATTAAAGAGACAAAAATCCTACCAGAAAGTAATCGCCAAAACCACTACTTCAACACAGTTAAAAATATCTTTTGAAGAAACAGAAATATTAAAAATTATTTAATATTGCTGTTATGGCGATTAAATATAGTTCAAATCTGAAAGAAAATGTAAACTTAGTAAAAGTTGTCTCTTAATTAGTCTTAGAGATACTAGAAATATTTATACCTAAGACACGATATTTTTCCAACCCATTAACTTTTTACCCAGACGGAAAACAACGGCATTTCCTAACCCTAATGATTGAACCCCTTCAATCAAAGAAGGTTCCATATCTTTGAGAGAATCAAGTAAATGAGGACATTGGACAAAATCAAGGCAGATAACCGTTGAGTGATTCCAAGTTTCACGGAAAATTTGACATTGGGACGGGAGAAACCCGATATAGCTACGGAAGCGTTTAATGGCGGCTTTTTCTAGTTCGCTACTTGTACACTCGAAGGGTAGCTGTGAATTATTCATACAATCCTCAGATAATTTCAGGGAGATTTCCATACTTTTCTACGGTAACACTTTGGAAAGAGAAACATTGTGATTGTTTTAACTAATTTTTCTATTTGTTAAGATTTCAAAAGTATTTTAGGATACGGTAATTCAGGAACCTTCTTCTTGATTATTGAATAGGGGTTGAATTCCCTGATTTGGTATCCATTGAATTGCACCATCCTGCTGTATCCAGTACCATTGAAAGTTTTCTTTATTTAATTCTTTTTTAATAAAGTGGTGAAGAGAATTAGTAGAAATAATGACAACTTGGGGTTGATATTTTCTTAATAATTTTATCCAATCAGGTGAAAGTTTTTTTCCTGACCATAAAACAACATCGAGGGAGTGATTAAGATTAAGTGAAACCGATGGAGTTTCTTTTTTTTGTGCATCTATCCATAACCAGTATTTATCTTGTATTTGCCATTGTAGTATTCCTAATTCATGATCTATGGCTTTTATAATGGTTGATTCTTGTTCTACAGCTTGATGATTATTATTAAACTCTTTGTTATCCAACTCTTTGTTATCCAATAGATAATAAATATTATTGATTTTAATTTTATTTCTAATTATTGGTAAACCAAGTTTATCTTGATTATTAGCAATAATAACTCTGTCAATTTTGTTGATTCCTTGTTGAGATAAAAATGGTGAAATTTTGTATTTAATATCCTCTTCATTACCGATATTAATTAAAGTAACTCTGCCTCGATTTTGTATGACGATAATTGGTATTTCATTTCCTTTTAATACAGTAATTTTCAAAAAAGTAATATTTTTATAAATGATAGGAATAATAATCAAACTAATAATTACCAATGCCCCGATTTTCCAATATTTTTGTGATTTTTTATTTAGCCAAATTGTTAGCAAAATACTATAAATGATAACTAAAATAATCAAAGATATTTGTCCAACAGAAAAAGCACTAAGTTTTAATTGAGGTATTTGTTGAGCAGATTGTAATAAAATTTGCAGCGGCCAAAATAAAAATTTAGCTATGAATATTCCTAGATTAGGACTAATTAAGATAAAAATAGCACTAATAATTCCTCCAATAACTAATAACATAATCAAAGGAGTTGCCAAAATATTAAAAGGAATAATATAAAAACTAAAACTATGAAAAATATACATAATTAAAGGAGATGTCCAGATAGAAACAGCAACAGGCACCGCTATCATTCCAGCTAGTTTAGGCGGTAAAAAATCTAACTTTGTTTCAATCACAGGACTGGTTACTAATAAAGCAAAAGTTGCCAAAAAACTTAATTGAAACCCTAAGTCCCAGATCCATAATGGATTAATAAATAACAATAAAAATCCCGATACTAATAAAGCCCCTAAAGGATTAGTTTTTCTATCTAAAACTTGACCAATTAAAACAGAAAGTCCCATTAAAGTCGCCCGTAAAATAGAAGGTTTTATCCCAGTTAATCCCACATAAAACATTAAAATAATTACACCAATGATTAATTTTTTACTAGGAGATAAAGACTGAGTTATCCAAAAAATAATACCCAATAATAAAGCGACATGAAATCCTGACGCAGCTAAAACATGAGATAAACCAATATTAACAAATAAATCTCGAGTTTCTAGGGATAAATCAACCGCACTTCTCCCTAAAATCATGGAACTAATAACTAGGCCATTGTCCTTTCCTAAAGCATCCGTAAATCCGTTAATGATCCGATTTCTTATATTAGTCCATACCCACTGATTCTTGTCTCCTATAAAAACAATTTTTGCTCCTTTTAATCCTGCAAAAGAGCCTTTTTTTTCTAAATATTTTTTAAAGTTAAATGCACCTGGATTTTTGGGTGATCGCGGTTTATATAAATTCCCTTCAATGATCAAAGTTTGACCCCGAGAAATTAAAGTAACTTCCTGAGTTGGGAAAGTAACATATAATTTTCCTGTAACTGTTTTAAATGGGTCATTTTTGTCCTTAAAATTAACTTTTTGTGCTTGAAACCAAAACCTTTTACGATTATTATTTGTCGTTCTAGGTTCTGATAAAAGCTTTCCTAATACTTGAACCTGTTTCGGTCTAAAATTATCTTTAATCAAGTAACTAATATCAGTTGGTCTCGGAGAAGGGAGACGCAATTGAAAATAGATAACAGCGAAAAAAGCAACCAGAGAAACTAAAAACCAAAACCGTAATTGAGGACATCTTCGCCAACGATAATTTAAGAAAAAAAATAAACTAGGTGGAATAATACAAATTAAGGAAACAACTAAAGTCCATTGTTGCCAAGAAGGATTAGGATTAGGAAAATCCCACAATCCTGTTAGCAATAAACCCCCAACATAAGCTAAGATAAGAATAATATAACGCCAAGAATTCATGATAATTTTCTTATCCAATAAAATGAATAAATTAATAATTAACCAGCTTAAATGTGATCAGTGAATTAGAGATGATAAAAACCAGTAAAAAAAGGCTCAGTTGTGATAAGCTATAAAAAATTTTAACAAAACTCAGTCAAACAAGGCAATAATTGCCAAAATACGAGACAATATTAAAGTATAAAAAAAGAGCGATTATAAACAGATGAACCCTCCCACTACTTCAGAACTATCACTTTATCAACTAACCCAAAACAGCGACCCCGACTTAACCCCTGTAACTATCTCGGCCACTACCTTTCGGGAATGGGTTGATACTGCCGTTCAGTTTTTAATTGACCAAGAAATACAAGGGACAGTCTGGGCAAAATTACCACCCCATTCCCGTTGGTGGTCAACCCTAGAAACCTATTACCAAGAAGGAATTTCAGAGCAAATCTATCGTTGCAGCATTAGTCGTAGTGGTGGAAGCACAACCTCCCGTCATGGTTCTAGTGGCAGCTATTCATCTCAAGACGGTATAACCCCCATTGTACTCGAAACCAGTAGCCAACTCAGACGGGAGCATTTTTGTCTAATTCTCTCTCCTCAACTGTGTAGTCTAATTTTGGCACAAGAACAAATTACTGCCGAGGAAGACCCCCCATCAGGACTACTAGAACCAACTATTCTCAAAGTCATCTATAGTTTTAATCCTAACGTTATTGAAAAGGCATTAAGTACCATTAAACACCTAATTACCATAACAGACACTACTCCGGTGGAAGTTTTAGCTGATTCGATGTTACCTTTCCCTTTACCAAATCAAATCGATACCACCTTATTAACCAGGTTATGGTATCAATTTATGCCCCATATTTCTGCCGTTTCTCCTAACCGTCAGCAAGAAATATCTCAAACGTTTTCCACCAAAAGTTTCAGTTTAGGAGAGGAATTTCTTCAACCCCTAACCAGAGAATTGAGTACCCCTTTAACTAATATAAAAACTGCTCTTCAGTTGTTAGAATCTAAACAACATAAACGGGATATTAGACAAAGATATATTGACCTTTTAAAAAGAGAATGCGATCGTCAAAATACCTTACTTTTAGGATTACAAGAATTATTAGAACTTAATCAAAATTTAGAAGAATCTCAACCCACTGTTCACCTCGAAGAATTGGTTCCAGGAATTGTTAGCACCTATCAAGCGATCGCTGAAGAAAAAGGAATTAACTTAGGATATACTATCCCTCCTGGTTTCCCTGCTATTGCTTGTCCCAGTGGTTGGTTGAGACGCATTCTACAAAATATTATTCACAATAGTCTCAAATTTACTCCTGAAGGGGGACGCATTACCGTGCAAACGGACTTGAGATCAGAAGGGGTACAAATATCCGTGAGTGACACAGGAATGGGGATAGAAAGTAGCGATATTCCTAAACTTTTCGATAGTTTTTATCGGGGACGAAATAGCCTTAATTCATCGGTTGAAGGAGTGGGACTGGGATTAACTATTGTTAATTATCTAGTTGAACAATGTGGGGGAAAAATTGATATCATCTCTCAAGTAGGTAAAGGAACAATTGTTAAAGTAATCTTTCAAGAATCCACAGATTAAATTTCAGTTATCAGTGACCATTTATCAGTTAGAATAATAATAAATAATTGATTAATTGTTATTCTGAGTAACGAAGAATCTCTTTAGTTTCCTCACCACAACAACTAAACCTATAGCCATCGAAAAAACATAAATGAACCTAAAAGAACAAAGCAAAATTCTTAACCATCCGTCACTGGAATTGATCAGAAACCCAATTAAAATTTTATCTACTCTTTTAATTAGTTTAGCAATTTTATGGGAACTAGGAAATGTATACGCCAAACTCAATAACTGGGAAATATCTAGTAACCTAAACTGGATTTTTGTCTTAGATAGAATTGCTCTTATTAGTCATGCAATAGAAGGTATAATCGCAGCTTACTACGCTAGATTACAAAACAAAAATCCTCTACAGTATGGTATCTACATTTTTTTTACTGGAACTCCCGGTTTGCTAGAATTAAAAATAGGACAACAAGGAAGCGACTAAATGACCATTTTAACCTTACGATCAGTTAAAAAAGATTTCGGTATCAAAGAAATTTTAAAAGAGGCAACCTTTAGTTTAGAAGAAGGGGATAAAGTTGGTTTAATTGGTACTAATGGCTCAGGAAAATCCACCCTACTGAAAATTATAGCAGGATTGGAACCCATTGATGGAGGAGAACTATGGGTTAACTCTGGGACTAAAATTGTTTATCTACCCCAACAACCCAATTTAGACGAAAATCTAACTGTTTTAGAACAGGTTTTTGCTGACTGTGGGGAACAAATGGCATTAATTAAAGAGTACGAAGAAATCTCTCATAAATTAGCCCATAACCCCCAAGAAACTGATAGTTTAATGTCCCGTTTATCGGCAGTTACTCAAAAAATTGAAAGCTTAGACGCTTGGGCATTAGAAACCAACGCTAAAATTGTTTTAAGTCAATTAGGAATCGATAACTTTGAGGCAAAAATTGGCGATTTATCGGGAGGATATCGGAAAAGAATCGCCTTAGCGTCTGGATTATTATCAGAACCAGATGCCTTATTAATGGATGAACCTACCAACCATTTAGACGCTATGTCCGTAGAATGGTTACAAAGTTATTTAAACCGTTATTCTGGAGCATTATTATTAATTACCCATGATCGTTACTTCTTAGATAAAGTCACTAATCGTATCCTAGAAATTGATCGAGGTGACTTCTATGGTTATGCAGGAAATTACTCTTATTTTTTAGAAAAAAAAGCAGATGTAGAAGCCTCAGAAATTAGTAGTCAAAAGAAACGCGCAGGAGTATTAAGACGAGAATTAGAATGGTTAAAACGAGGACCAAAAGCCAGAAGTACCAAACAAAAAGCCCGTATTGATCGCATTCAAGATATGCAAAATAAAGAGTTTAGACAAACTCAAGGAAAAGTTGAAATTAGTACCGCTAGTCGTCGTATTGGTAAAAAAGTTATTGAACTAGAAAACATAAATAAAGCCTATAATAACCGTATTTTAATTGAAGATTTTACTTACATTTTTAGCCCTCAAGATAGGGTGGGAATTATTGGCAAAAATGGGGCCGGTAAGTCCACTTTAATGAATATTATCACAGGAAGAATTGACCCCGATTCAGGACAAGTAGATATTGGTCCAACCATTCATTTTGGTTATTTTGATCAGCACTCAGAAGATTTATTAGTTAATGAAGAACAGCGAGTTATTGATTATTTAAAAGACGTAGCCGAGTTAGTCAAAACGGCAGACGGTAGAGTTATTACTGCTTCTCAAATGTTAGAAAGATTCTTATTTCCTCCCAACCAACAATATGCACCAATTCATAAACTATCAGGAGGAGAAAAAAGAAGATTATTTCTATTACAAGTATTAATGAGTGCGCCCAATGTCTTAATATTAGACGAACCAACAAACGATTTAGATGTACAAACCTTAGCCGTTTTAGAGGAATATCTAGAAGAATTTAATGGCTGTGTTATTGTTGTTTCTCACGATCGCTACTTTTTAGACAGAACAGTTGACACTATTTTTGCCTTAGAAGAAGGAGGAAATATTAAACAATATCCTGGTAATTATTCAGTGTATCTAGACTATAAAAAAGCACAGGAAGAAAAAGAAAAAAATGAACAAAATAAAACAATTTCTCAAGATAATAAATCTTCAAAAACCATTAAAAATACTCAATCTAAACAGTCCAATAAACTCACATTTAAAGAAAAATATGAATATAAAGACCTAGAAGAAAATATACCCTTACTAGAAGCAGAAAAAGAAAAATTAGAAGCAGATTTATATAACAATCCTCCGACAGATTTTGCCCAAATGCAAACCCTAACTGAACGATTATCTAACTTAGTTGAAGAGATTGACACAGCGACAGAAAGATGGTTAGAATTAGCAGAAAAAGAGGGTTGACAAATAAGTTATTACTCATCTTGGAGATCATCAATAGCCGCAATAACGAAAGAAGCAGCAGGATGAGAAAGTAAAGAATCAAGTGCAGCAAGACTTCCTGCTTTGGCCGCACTAAGTAGTTTTTGGGTCAATGAAGAGTTCTGCTCAATCACATCGATAGCTTCGACTGCAAAAATTTTTTTCTCCTTCTTACTTTCACTAGGATAAGTTTCACTGAGTTGATCAAGAATCGTTTGAATTTGTTTAGCAGCTTCGGCAAGGTCTTGGGATGGTGCTTCGTTATATTGTTGTCCTATTGCTTGTGATTGATCATTAAGTGTGGTGTCAACCATCCCAACGGAGTCATTGAAAGTGTAGTTTTTAGTAGTGTTAGAAGCTTCAGGTTGATTAGTAGGATTAGACATATATTCTGCTTGTTGTAGATATACATTCTCAGCATTTATTATTGTAGTATCACCATTGCTAAGTTGTTCACTCGTTTGGAATGATTTCTTTTTATCTCGGTCTAATTCCTGTTGTAAGGCACTTTCAGCAATAGGTTTATTTTCTCTCAAATCTCGTTCAAAAGGTAAATTTACACCATCAATTAATCCACGAACATTGACCATTTCATAACTTAGCTGACATTCAACTTCCAATCGACCCCTATTTAACCGTCTATGCAAATCTTCCAAAGCATAAGCATAAGGTTCATCACTCCCATCACATAATGAGCAATTACAAGGCACTAGGGTTTTGTATTTTAGATATTCAAAAGAACGATGAATTTTCTCTAGTTCATAATTAACAACAGCTAATAGTTCTTTCTGGCGACTACCACTGATTCTTACCCTAATTTCCTTTTTATTATAATTTTCAATAACTTCAGCACGGGTTTGATTTTTCCATAGAACAACTCCACTTTTCCAAACTAATTGCTGCTTTTCAATCCAAGGATGTGTCTCAACAATGAAACGAGTTAAAATTCCTTTCGGCATGAAATCATATTCATAGCGTAAGATCAGATTATGAGAATTATCCCAGTGATATATTGGTGTATCCGAATTCAGTAGTTGTGGTGCGATATATTCTTGAGGACGGTTAGGGATAGGATAACAAAGCTTAAAACGCATCATTAATTGTAGTAATTCCTGTCTCATTGTTTCATATTGATTATCCTTCCAAATATCAGCTAAATCCCCTTGACTAAAACATCCTAAGTTGGCAAGAACAGCTTGATTATCTAATACTTGATAAACAGCAGTGGTTCCCCATTCAGGTTTGAGAATAATATAATGTTTGAGAGTTGGATCTTCTTGGAAATGGAGACAAATTCCTAGATCATGTAGATAACGACTCAACCTCAGCATATCTTGACGATCTCTTAGTTGATTGACTTGACAAAGTTGATAATATTCTTCCAGGGTTATATAGTTACGGGAATCATTTTCTAAAGCAGAACGAACTCTGACCCAAACTTTAGGTAAAGGAGAAGCATCACCAACATGAGGGAGATTAGTTATAGAAAATTCAATAGCCTTTTTAATCTCTTCTAAACCACGATTGGTAGCTAAGTTAGTGGAAAAAACTTTTTCGAGATTAGGAAATTCAGAACGGAATTGAGGCGCATTAATCAAGCATTGACGGTCTTGTTTTTCATTTTTAATAATAAAAATCGGACTTTGACCACTGAGTAATTCAGCGACTTTAAGCCACCAATAAAAGTTAGTGCTTTCCCGACGAGTATCAGCAACTAGCAGATAAAGAGAACGCTCAGTTAAGAAAAATTGATGAGTTTGATGATAGATTTCTTGTCCCCCAAAGTCCCAAATATTAACGCGAAAGTCATGACCATTAGGGAGAGGTATTTTCCATTGAAGAACATCGATACCTTCAGTAGATTTTTCTTGAGAAATAAGCTGATAGTTTTCATCAAGGATTTTTTTAGCTAAAGAAGTTTTACCGGCTTCTCCTTCACCAATAATTAATAACTTAGCTTCATAAAGAGGTTCAGTTTCATTGGGATCTAGTATCCGAAAATAAAAATCAAGTATTTCTTTGACATCCCCAGGATCTTCCCATAATTCTTTTCCTCCTAAAATTTCAGGCGGAATAGGAACAGGATTATATCTTAAGTCTAATTGTTTGAGTTGTTTTAATTGTCCTATTTCTGCTGGTAAACTACTCAGTTGATTATCTGAGAGGTCAAGTTTTTGAAGAGTGGTTAATTGGACTATTCCTGCTGGTAAACTACTCAGTTGATTATATGAGAGGTCAAGTTTTTGAAGAGTGGTTAATTGGACTATTTCTGCTGGTAAACTACTCAGTTGATTATCTGAGAGGTCAAGTTTTTGAAGAGAGGTTAATTGTCCTACTTCTGCTGGTAAACTACTCAGTCTATTATATGAGAGGTAAAGTTCTTGAAGAGAGGTTAATTGTCCTACTTCTGCTGGTAAACTACTCAGTTTATTATCTGAGAGGTCAA
>JAAUYK010181417.1_pt1 | contig 10889 bp, 13 predicted proteins | sample 7278021 | NCBI WGS metagenome assembly JAAUYK01 (sample SAMN14350223, study PRJNA611818) | marine sediment metagenome | isolation source: surface marine sediment (1.8m) | place: French Polynesia: Moorea | collected 2018-08
AAAGTTTAGTTGCTTTTCCATTTTTAAAATAGGGAGCCACTTTCAACTTCTCCCTCTCCATTGCATTTATCACAGGTTTCTTCTGAGTATCCATCTCCATGACAAGTGGTACAATCATCATATGGGCCTAGTTTATTTCTTCCAGAAGATCCTAAGAATCCAGTGCAATAATGACAGCTTTTTTCAAATGTTCCTTTTCCATGACATTTGTCACAGGTTTCCATGATTTTCCCTTTCGTTTCGTGATTAATACCAGTCTACCTTAATTTAGATAGAATGTCAAGAACTTTTTTCATTTCCCATAAAAAAAGCCCTTTCCATTTGTAATACCTTCATTATATCATTGAATATTATTAAATGTCAAGGACTTTTTCTAATTGTAACTATCTGATTTTTCAGGATTTTGTTGTCGTGACCTCATATGGATTTTTGACAACATATGATTTATCAGCTTTGTTTACCTTCGTACTCAGATGGACTTTATCACCCCAAAGATACGCTATATGCTCCATAGTTTTTTGCGTATATTCGGCATCCAGATCCATGCCGATATGTTCATGCTCCAGATGCAATTCACGTCTGCCATCTCTGACTAAAACTTTCGGTATACCAGAATGAGCAAAACTTTTTATAATCAATTGTCGTATTTCCTCTTTTTGTTTATCCGTTATGACAATTTTCTCAGAGGCAAAATCTTTTTTGAGGACATAGACGTAAAGCTCAAGTTCTCTGACAAGCTCATCAGTCAAAAAGTTCTGCATGAAAAACCAGTCATTACAGGTTCTCAATGTTTCATGCATTTTCTCTTTGCCTAACATTGCGCCTGTATCCCAATTTCTCTTTTTCTCCATATTTGGCTCTTCTTCGTATTCGTCACCGAATCTCCCCTTATCCCAACGATCAATGATATCATACCACATTTCACTACCGATGAGATAGGGATTCATGGAGAAAGGACTTTTGGCTTTGACGAAGGAATTCGTGTAGTTATATTCAGCGTGTTCTTCACTAGTCATAAAGCCTTCATTGAAGAGCTTTCTCATAGTTGTCTCATGCCACCAAGTAGCGAAGCCTTCATTCATGTACTTCGTTTTGACATGCGGCCAGAGATATCGGCCCTGCTTACGGAGTAACTCCAGGATATCTTTCTGCCACTCTGATAAGACTCTTGAGTTATCGATGATAAAGCGAAGCAAGTCCTCCGTAGGTTCAACAGGAATCTTGTTTTTGAGACTCATCCAGAGTCTATGGTTAAAGAGATCTCTTTCTATCTCTGCTTGTTTAGCTAGTTCATTTTCTACCACTAACAAGTCATCGAATTCTGTGGCTTTACGTTCATGAGCTTTCTGTTTTGTTTGCTCGAAAATTCTCTCTCTCTTCTCGTCCTCTGTCTCCTCTGATTCAAACGGAGAAGAATGAAAATTGATAGAATGACCAGCGTCAACAGTTCTCTCAACGATATCGATTCCGTACTTTCGCTCGTACTCATTGAAACGAGATCCAGCCGCTATGAGCTTAGAAACAAGATCTTTATCCAATGACTTATGGTAAGCGTTCATGGTAGAAAAAGCAACGTGTCCGACAACATGAGTCACTACTAGAGCTTGAACAGCGAAGGTATTATTCTTCATTAGATAGGCTCTGGCAGGATTGGTTGTATTAACTACCTCCAGAGGAAGAGAATCCTGATGCTCGTAGATTGTTCTTAATCTTTCGTAGTCTCGTCCGAACTTCCAGTTAGAGATTTGTCCAGGCATACCGTAAGCCATGATCTCTAACATTTTCTGTTCTGGTACGATATCGAATTCTATAGGAATTAACTCAAGCCCCTCTTCCTCTGCAAACTGATATGTTTTCTCTTCTAACTTGATAAGTCTTTGTAGATCTGAGGAATCCATTTTATCTCTCCATTCTTAACATATGTTGTAATGCCAGTTTAACATGCTTCTTCTCTCTGATGATAGACATGAAAAATCTTAGATCTTCGTTGAAGAAGAAATTGCCTCTCAGTCCATCCACCTTCACGTCTTCAAATTCCCATTTATCCTGAAAGGTTTTACGGAGAATTGGATTAGGTGTACGATCTGGTTGAACTTCGATATAGCTAAACATATTGACTAGTTCAAGCAAATCTTCGACACTTGAGACTGTTTTATTTTCTTCAAAGTCTTCTCCATCAGAACAATAGATACCATATATATTCCATTCGTCTGTTGGGTATTCATTCGTTATCATTTTGATGCTTTTGTCTATAGCCGTATGACAATAAGTACTACCTGTTGTGCCTCTATGAAAAAATGTATGCTCATCGACCTCCGTAGCAGTATCCGAATGTTGAATAAATCTAATATGGACTTGCTCATATTTACTCTTGAGAAATTCAGTCATCCAAAAGAGAAGACTTCTGACGAGATATTTTTTCTGAGTATCCATAGAATAAGAAACATCCATCATAGCAATGACTACAGCATTAGAGCATATCTCAATATCCTCATCGATAGTTTTAAATCTCAAATCGGTATCATCAATTATAATGGCATTTGCTTCATGTCCATTGAGTTTTCCATCTTTGATGATATCAACAGCTTTGAGAGCATCTCCTTTGGCTTGATTCAATGCTTTGTAGGCATCGTCTAATTCACATCCTGTTTGGTTTACTATCTCACCAGCGAGTACGGCATTCCTCTTGATAGCTTCTAACATGGTTCTCTTCTTATGTACTCTGGATAGTGGCCCAACTTTAGAAATAGAATTAGTAGTCCAGCCCTTAGAGATGATAGTACTCTTTTTGTCTTTCTGTTCCAGGTAAGGCAATTTAAGATCTTCAAACATGATCTGAATTAGATAGTCAATATCTACTTCTGTCTCAAGATAATCAGATCCTTGACCTTCTCCTTTTCCTGGTTGACCTATAGGACGCTCATCCAAAATATCTCCAGGTTGTCCTTCGCCTTGACCGACTCCAGCCACTCCTTGTTTTCCATACTTAAACTGGTAGTCTTTCAATCCTCTTATCGGAACCTTGACAGTTTTCTTACCGTCTGGCCTAGTGATAATGGACTCTTCTCCGATGACATTGGAGATATTTTCTCTGATAGCGTCATCTACTTTTTCTCGATGTCTAGCAGCATCTTTAGTGCCTTTGTTTATTTCCCAATCATCGTGAAATACTATTGCCATTTTTAGTTCTCCCTTCGGAGCAATTCTCCAACAAAGCTAAGTAGATGTTTGGCACAATTCTGGCAGTAACCTTTTTCGAGCAACGTAGATAAAGCTCTTTCTCTTCTCTTCGTTGCTTTCGGATTCGTGACTGTTGTATCAGCTATAGAAAGAGTCACGACATTTTTGAGATCGCTCATGAGCTTCTTCTCAATGGCATCCTTCAAAGGTTTGTAGTACTTCCAGGTAAATTCATTGCCAGCAGTTAAAGCATCAGCTTGATAGACGAAGACACCTTGACGGAAAGTTTTCTTCGCATCTTGAGGAATACCAATCTGCTCCTCTAATGCTCTCATGATATCCTCATCAGGTTCTTTGTATTCACCTGTTAAGCTATCCAGAATTGTCTCGTTTTTGCAAAAGGCTTTGATGTTAATCATGTACCTTGCAAATAACTCATCTGCTTGATCGTCATAGGCATGGACGAATGCTTTACTCACTTCTCGTTTAGCGAACTCTTTGTACTCAGAGAAGATAGAGTCTTTGTCAGCAAGAAGCATTTCTTCAAACTTCTTCCTCTCTTTGTCATCATGACCAATATGGTGATCGAAGGTATTCCGAATAGAGCGGATCATATCTAATGCAGTGATACAACCTTTATACTTCTCGTTACCAGTCTCGACATTTTCTTTTGCGCCTAAGATGATATTCAGCGCATTGGTAATGAACCTTGGAGAAATACCATCCATACACTCGTCATGTTCTTTTCCTTCTTCACGAAGTTTTCTGACATCCCAATCTTTGCCTTTGGCGAATTCCTCTAGATATTCACCATTGTATAACTTCATTTTCTTGATACTGCTTATCTTCTCCGATGTATGATATCTACTCAGTACTGCAAACTGAGCAGCGACCTCCAGAGTTTGCGGAGAGATATGGATACCAGTGAACTCCGACTCTTCAATCAACTTCTGGTAGATATCTACTTCGTCTTGGACTCTATCATTCCAAGGCATGTAGACAATATACATTCTATCGTGAAGAGCTTCGTTCTCTTTGTTGTTAGCGAACTTGTCAAATTCCGTCTGGTTCGTATGAGACAGAATCAAGGTATCGATATACATCTGAGGAAACCTTGGAGCTTTGATTTTCTGCTCTTGAGCAGCAGTAATCAGAACGTAGTGAAATTTGATATCGGCTTTAAGGATCTCGATGTACTCAATGATCCCTCCGTTTGCTACCTGGATCTCACCGTCAAAGGTATACCCTCTTGGATCGGATTCACCATACATAGCGACCTTACCCATGTTGACGCTACCGATAAGCTCCGCAATATCCTGGCTCTTCGGATCTGACGGAGTAAACGTACCGATGCATTGTCTTCGCTGTTCTGAGATTTTGACTAGTTCAACAGGAATCTCATGCCATCTTACCGTACCGTCATCATTGGTATACCTATCATCCACCATCAACTGACAGACTGGACACAAGTCACCTTCGATTTTGACTCCTAGCTTTTCCTGCCATGTTTCCCTATTGGCTTCTGGAATAGCATGGAGCGGCTCCTCATGCAGAGGACATCCAGTAATGGCATATTTCGGAGTATCATCCATCTCTAGACCTTTTTTAATAAGAGCGGAGATGGTTGACTTGGCAGAAGCGACTGGCCCAACTAGTACTAGGATACGTTTACCTGTTTCTGTACGTTTAGCAGACGCTTTGAGGAAACGCATGATATCATGGATTCCCTCCGCAGTTCGATTACCAAAGATTTTGTTACTAAAGAAGTTATACCAGACTAGATCTTCGTAACCTTTGGTTTTAAGGGAGTCATCCATTGGTGACGTACCATGTTTCATGATCATGTTGTAGATCCTTGCTGGCGAGAGGTTCGCCAGTTCGGGTCTTTTCTCAACCAACTCCATGTAGTCAATCAAAGTTCCTGACCATTTAGCTGGTGGAGCGTCCTTCTGTTGCTCTAAAATCAAATCCCTAAAGTCTTGGTTTCCATTCATGGCTTCATTCCTTTCTTGTGTTATCTGTTATTTGCTTCATAGGTGGTTCCAATTGTTTTTGATCTTCCTTCTTATCCATAATTTTAAGGAGATCTTCCCTGGAAGTCAGGATAATGTTTTGTTGATTCTGTACGTTACCCTTAATTCCAGATCTCTCCTTTATTACTACCTCACGTTCCTTCAACTTAGCTAACTCTTCTCGGATACCTAGATATTTCTGGTAGTTCGTATCACCAATGATTTCTTTACTGGCAGCAGTTATGCTGTTGATAAGATTACCAGCGACCTCTGCCATCCTTGCGGTGAAATTTCCAGCTACCATTTCGTTTTGGATTTTATCCAGAAATTGATTAGCCTTTTTGATGTTACCTTTTAATATAGAGACTGGATCATCATAATCAATCTCTACCTCCTCAAAAGTATCTTGATCGATAGGGAGATTCAAATCACTAGTGTCTATATCAAATGAGTCATTTAATGCATCTAAGTTAAGTTCTCTTCCATTAGTCATAATAAAAAAATACCTCCAGCTTTTCTAGATATTTATCATAACTGGATTTTTTTGTCAACAGAAAATTTTGTACGTTTACAAATTCGGCTGATGCTGTTATAATGGTCGGCATAATATCAGAGCAAAGGAGGATTGTCAAGATGAAAATTAATCACTATACGGTAGACGCTGAAAATCCCTCATCATGGGATGAGTACTTTTATAGATTAGCGGTAACAGTAGCTAGTAATTCAAAGTGTTTATCTCGTAAGATCGGAGCAGTAATTACTAAAGGACATACAATAATTTCAACAGGTTATAATGGCCCACCAAGAGGCATTATGACTTGCGATAAACGATGGTTAGTCGATCCTGAAATACGAAAAGAATACAATTCTAAGGTAACGGAGGATTTTCTTTTGATGGACGATCAACCAGGAACACCGCTAAGTCTATCTTCTCCAAGATTCAAAGAGGAATTCGAAGGTATTTGTCCAAGATATGTCAAAAATATGGGATGTAAATCTGGACAATGCCTGGAATGGTGTGTTGCTGGACATGCGGAGCGTAACGCTATTGTCAATGCAGCAAGAGTCGGAATGCCAGCATTAAAAGGATGCTCAATCTATATGACATGCGGAGTGCCTTGTACGCCTTGTCTAGTTGAAATTATCAATGCTGGTATTGTCGAAATAGTTTGTACGGAGGTTGCGTTCTATGACTTCGATAGATCATGTAAATACCTTATAGACAATGCACAAGATTTAAAGATGCGACAATTCGATTTCATTATTTAATAAGGAGTGATATATGGCTAAACTAAGTGACCTTGAGCAAAGAGATAGGAATGCGATAGAAGAAGAACTAGAAGCAAAGTCTAACACTTTAGGAATTGACTCATGGGATGTGTTAGAAGACAATAGCGATAGAGCATTTTTAGAAAGTGCTGTCGGTATATGTCATAACTGCAAAAACCTTCATTACTGTAGATCTGAGTTTGCTGGTCATGATAGAGTTTTTGCTCGATGTAGTTTATTTGAGATAAGACTGTCAGGCCAGAATAGAATGACGGAGTGTAACTGCCACTCACCTAGAAATATCTTAACTCTACAAGATATGTATGCAATGGCTACTCTGATAGATCCTGTAAAGGATACTGTAAAAGGCTTCATTTCTACTGACCCAAAACTAATGACAAATAAGAAGTAATTCAATTTACTCCAAATTTTTACGAAAAGTGGAGTTAGTAGAAAAAGGAAAGGGATCTCCTGTTGCCAGGAAATCCCTTTTTTACGCAGTGTAGAAGTACTACTCTTTATTGCGGAATGTTGACCAACTGAATCAACTGGTAGTATTCTCTTGCACCAAACAGATGGTTGTGGATCGCATAACGACTCATCAAACCAACAGTCGGATGGAAGGAATTCTCGAACACCGCTCTGCTTGCCAGCAATTGGATGTACGGTAGGTAGATAACACCAGTGTCATACTCGCTCGGCCCTTTGTACCCTAAGATAAACTGATCCCGACTTTCGAAAGTGTCTCTGTAGACCACTAGTCTTCCGTCAAGAGATCCGATTCGGGAAACGCCTGTAGGCTGAGTTGTTACGTCACCTGGAACTGGAGCAATAGCGAACGCAGCCAGTGTCTCCAGGATAGCAACTGCTCTAGGATTACCCACGATCCAGTTAGCAGATCCTCTACGAGTATTGATCGCAATATCCTGAGTTCTTCGGATGATGTTGTGATAAAGCTCACGATATCTTTCCATTTCCCAACGCCCTTTAACTGTCTGAGCGGAGGCTTGGAAATCCCATGTAGTATCGTAACCAGCGACACCCCTTACGGTAGCATCGATAGCAGCGATAAGCTCTCTGTCGATTTCCTGTGTGATCTCATAAGCCAGAATATCCATCATCTCTTCCTCAAGATCTAGGCCATGCATTGCTTTTAAGTCCTGAGCAATTTCCAGACTCCAGCGGCTTCTCAGCTTACGAGTCTTGGCTTCGACCTGAGTTTTCTCAACGGTCAAGTTGACTTCTCGGATATGATTACCAGCACCAACACCTAGACCAATGTCGTTACCAACACCTGTACCAGCCTTAGAACCTAAAGCCTCGCCAGCAGATGTGATATATGATCCAGAGTAAGTTGACTCGATGGTATTGTATCCAAGTTCGGTTACGTTAGCGGTATATGCACCAACACTCTGTACTGGTCTGAAACGTAGAGCGAACGCAAGTCCGACTGGCCCTGTCAGCGGTTGAACACCAACTAGTTGATGAGCAACTAACTCAGGGAAAGTCCTACGAACCATAGGAACAGCGATTTTGTGAAACATACCAGAAGTCGGGTATGTCGTACCGCTAATACCTCTACCGTCACCAGTACCTAGCGCATCATTACCTCCAGGAACTCCACTCCAAGTGGTTCCCTCGAAAAGGTGATTGTGCTGGTTTTCCAACATAACGGCAGTAGCCTTCATGACCTTATCAGATTTGATCTCTTTTCCCTCTTTGAGAACTGCATCCCATTTCTTTACTAGGTCATTGATATTCATAAGTCATTTCCTCCTGTACTATTTTTAATCATTTACTACTAGTCATTCTCCAGAAAATTAAATTTTGTTTTCTTGGAGAACCTGGACGTAAGTATCGAGATGAGCCTTAAACGGAGAATCGTCTTCGTTCAGATCGTTCTTGTCGTCTTTGTTGTCATCTTCATCTAGATCGACTTTCCCTTTTCCGTCTTCATTCTCGTCCATGTCCTTTTTCTTCTTTTTCTTCTTATCATCGTCATCATCGTCATCGTCATCGTCACCGTTTCCGTTGTCGTTTCCGTTGTACGCTTCAACAATGATATCGAATTTCTTGTCAATCTCTTCTCGCTCCGTAACACCGTCTAACATTTCCATGACATGCTCACGCTGTCCTTCGGTTAGACCATTGCATTTACGATGGAGATAGACTTCGGCAGCAAGCTCTGTAGCGTCTTGCTTTGTCTGCAACCTTTCAGAAATTGACTCATTTAATTCATCTCGGAGTTCTACGATCTCTTCTCTTGCCTCTTTCAGAAGTCCTTTGACTTCCTCATCCAGCAAGCCTTCGTCAACCGATAGGCGAACTTTAAACTGCTCGATAAGATCTGAGTAAAGTTCTCCCTTACGTGCAAATTCCAGAACCTTGTCAGGAATTTGTAGCTCTTGCTCCAGAATCTCGTCTGTGAAGTTAGAAAATTTGCTCGTAATGTCATCCTTGTACGCTTCAAATTTCTCCTCATAGGCTTCGATCAGCTTTGCTTTTTCCTCTTCCAGCTTTGATTCTACGAGTTCTTGAGCCTTGACTTCGATAAGAGTTTGTAGCTTCTCTTTAATGACTTCCTGTTCACTTTCGTCTAATTTCTGAACACCTAACAATTCAAGAAGTTTTTCCATAAGCTATAATACCTCCTATACTATTTCTATATATATTTATATATGTTTTATATGCAGTGAAAAAAAGGTGTGATTTGTGGATATACTTGAATTTTGAAATGCTATTTTAATCCATTGAGTAGAGCTATAGCTTGCTGAAAGACTTTAGCGGCTTCCTTCTTTACCTTCATATGAGCGCCTTCCAGCTTTTCCATTGTATCCTTTTTCATGAGTATATCATGAAGTTGACTAGCTCTATCTACAGCTTGAGCGGCACTAGCCTCCACAATTGTTTCCTCGTAGACCTTCTGTACTCTTTCCTTATAACTCTTTTCGTACATCATTTTTTTACCATCTCCTTCATACAACATATGAGAGTACTACCTTTACCCTTCTTGAGAATTTTTAATTCTCTACCACATACGTTGCACTTCATGATGTCACCGTCTTCGATATCGGTGGCTTCTGTTATGTACTCTGTGAATGTCTTCATTTCTTTTTACCTAGGACATCCATAAATGCCTTCATTATCTGAGCTTTTGAAGCATTCGGTTTCAGTTTCTTTTGTCTCACTGTATCCAGGGTAGTACTACTCATTCCATAATTACCAAGAGTTATCCAAATTGCATCAGGCTTAAATGAGATATTGATCTGTATTCCGTCATACTCCGCAGGACTCAATCTGGCTGCAAAATCAGCGTACCCTTGTGGTGACATATAATGAGTTTTATTCTGGAGAAACAATCCTGTTTTTCTGTCAATCTCTTTTGCTATAGCCATTTGTTCTGGAGTAGCATTAGCTTCATTGACATCCACGAATTTTCCTAATTTATCTACTATATCCATAATTACCTTCCCATAGTACCTAGTGATAGATACATTCCAGTATATTCCTCGATGACATCATGTAACTGATCGGCATAGATACCTTTGACAGTCTTCTTCACTGTGTACTTCATGCCTCTGATGTTTCCGAATTCAACGTCATATAGATCCATAGGAGTCAAAGTAATTTTAATGTAGTTAACTCCTTTGGCATTTCTACCTATTTTAAATGAGAGATAGTCTGCTCCACCAGCTAGATTTTTAGCACCCATCATGACTAGTGCTTTATTGCCTAACTGGTTTTTGATTGTATTGGCAACTTGCATGTTTGCCTCATCTATTCTATCTACTTCCCAACCTCCGTCTTCGTCCTCACTCATGTTAGCCGCTTTCTTAAATCGATCTACGTTGAACATTGGATTGAATTGACCAGCCCATGATACCAAACCAGTTTTCAAGTCCTCCAGTGTTTTAGCATTCTTCATTAATGCAGCTAGAGAATCAAAATCCTTCTTAGTGAGTTTACCTTCGTCAAGTTTTGGTTGAAGCATCTTGTCATATGCCTCTAGAATTCTCTCGTCTAATCTATCCATGTTAGCTCCTCATTTTCATTCGTTGCTTTAACTCATTGAGCTTCTTTATCATGTTATCTACTGTAGTCATTGCTCCACCTTTTATGAATTCATTACCATATTGGGTTTTTGCAGTTTTTAGATCTTCCTCGATAAACATGAAAAGCTCACTAGCAGTATTTTTACCTGGAGTATATCTGGCTTCGTTCAATATTGTTTTCTCATATGCTTCTAGTATTTTTTTCATTATAACTCCGTAACCTCTACCGTTCTACCTTTCCATTCAACGATAGCGTCTTTATATTTTTTCTTGATAAAGTCTTCTACTTTATCAATCATGGAGAAGTTATCAAAGTCCTCGTTATCGACAAAATCAGATAAGTGAAATATTACTTTCTTCTTCTCTTCTATCTTCT
>JAAUYK010167903.1_pt1 | contig 10886 bp, 10 predicted proteins | sample 7278021 | NCBI WGS metagenome assembly JAAUYK01 (sample SAMN14350223, study PRJNA611818) | marine sediment metagenome | isolation source: surface marine sediment (1.8m) | place: French Polynesia: Moorea | collected 2018-08
ATTTCTTAAGCTGTAAAGCCTGTATCACAGACAGTAGTGTTAGTTGCATACCCGCTTATGAGTCGTCCTAGTAGACGTGGGCGTAAATAAGCACACTATTCAAAACAGCTCAAAAGCTTGATATCAAAAACTTTTCCCCCATTCCCGCCCTGCTGCGGGAATGGGGGGAATTACATTTAATCTTAGGTCTGAGTAGATAAACCTTGGAAAATACTCCCCCCATCCCGGCACCGCTTTTGACTTTTGACTTCCGCACAGCGGCACTAGTCTCTTGAGGCGCTAATTCTATTCGCCAGCCTTAACAACGGTTTTATAGGGTTTCAGGAGCTTTGTCAGTCAATCAGCTTGCACTCTTTTCAAGAAACGAGCAATTTCGCCAATCCAAAGCACGATAGATGTTCCCCCAATAATTATTAGCCAGTCATTCCAAGATAGGGGAACAGTGCGAAACATCTCACCACCAAATTGAATAATGAAAACTTGTCCGAGAAAAATCATAGCTGCGATCAAAACAAATCCTATATTTTCCGTGACATTAGCAAATGCAGATTTATTGAAACCCAAACAACGAGCATTAAATAAATTCCAAAACTGCAACATGACAAAGAAGCTAAAAAACAAGGAAAGCTCGTAATCGCTAATCTGGTTATCCTGACCGATATACAACAAAAATCCCGTTAAAATGACCAAAAAGCTTAACCCCACAATCACAATATTTTTGTACATCTGGGGGGAAATAATAAAAGCTTCAGGAGAACGAGGACTTTCTTCCATAACCTTAGGATTAGGCGGTTCTGTTGCCAAGGCTAAAGCAGCAAAGGTGTCCATAATCAGATTCACCCAGAGCATTTGAGTTACTGTGAGGGGTAAAGCTACTCCAATAAATGGCCCTAATAAAACAATTCCCAAGGCTGCAACGTTAATGGTGAGTTGGAACAGGATAAATCTTTGGATATTGGCGTACAGAGAACGACCCCAAATTATGGCATTGACAATAGTAGCAAAGGAATCGTCCAGTAAGATGATATCACTCGCTTCTTTTGCGATCGCGGTTCCACTGCCCATAGATAGTCCTACTTGAGCTTGTTTGAGAGCAGCAGAATCATTGGTTCCATCTCCGGTAACACTAACGACTTCGCCATTTTTTTGTAAGAGTTTAACCAATCTTAGTTTGTCTAGGGGACGAGCGCGGGAGAGGACTTTTAACTCTTTGACCGCTTCTTGAGCATCTCGATCGCTAAGTTGGGCGAATTCTTGTCCTGACAAGACAGAATATTTGTTGTTGCTTGAGGTTTGAATCCCGATTTGGCGGGCAATTTCTTTAGCGGTTTCCGAGGTATCTCCCGTAACAATCTTGACTTGAACTCCTGAGTTGAGACAGGTGGCAATTGAATCAGCAACCCCAATACGTAAAGGATCTTCAATCGCGACAAATCCCAGCCAAATCAAACTATTGGAGAGATTTTCTTCGATAATTGCTCCGGGATTGGGTTGATAGGCAAAACCTAAAGTACGTAGCCCTTTCTTTTGGTATTCTGTCAAACTTTGGGAAATTTCAGCTTTCTGTTGGTCGTTAAAGGGTTGTAAGCCATCTGCGGTAGCTATATTAGGGCAATTATTTAAAAGTACTTCAGGCGCACCTTTAACATGGAGAATTGACTGGTTCGTTAGATCAGAATGTCCTAAGGTTGCCATATATTTTGTTTCGGTTGAAAAAGGAACTTGTTCCTGGATCTTGAACTGATTACGATAGGTAAGATAATCTTGACCTTTTTGATTTAACCAAAGTAATAATGAGCCTTCGGTAGCATTTCCCAAAGGGCGAGGCGGCACATTAGATTCGATTTCCAATTCCGCAGTAGTATTAACGGACATCGCTTCAGCAATCAATTTGTGAGCCTCTTCGACCGAACCATTTAAGCTAGGGAAATTTACATTTTGAACCTGCATCTGGTTTTGAGTTAAGGTTCCAGTTTTATCAGAACAAATAACTGTCGCCGCACCAATAGTTTCACAAGCATGCATCTGACGCACTAGGTTATTATCCTTGGCCATCTTTTTCATACTGTAAGCTAAGGACAAAGTTACACTCATTGCCAAACCTTCAGGAACAGCTACTACAATAATGGTGACAGCAATCATGAAATATTCCAGGAGAGCATGGCCTAAAGTGCCAGAAAACCAAATGATTGAGGGATCGAGACCAATTAGGGAGCTGAGACTAACTCCTAAACCCAACAAGAGTAAGCTGACTCCAAGCGCTTTGCTCCAACTTCTTAAACCTGATTCTTCTAACCATGCTGGACGTTCTATTTCCATGCCTGATAACTCGAAACCGTCGTAAACTACTGGCAGCCAAACATCACTTAAAGCGGTCAAAACACAGAGTCCTGTCAAGAGAAAGAAATACCATTGCCCAGGTTCCAAGCTATATTCTCCTACAATAAAACCTCTGACCAAGAGGGCGACAAAAGTTAAGCTCGCAAAGGCTAAACCAACTACTCCTATTAATTTGCTGAGTTTTTCTAATTGTAAATTTAGAGGTGTTCTTTTATCTTGCCCCACTTCGGTAACTGCGATCGCTAATTGACCGATTTCTGTGCGATCGCCAACTTCAGTTATTTTGACAAAAGCGTTACCGCGATCGACTAAAGTACTGCGAAATACCCGATAGGGAGGATAAGTTCCTTCTTCTGCATGTTCTGGATCGTATTTATCTTCAGCTATTTTCTGAACCGCTTCTGACTCCCCCGTAATCTTTGATTGGTCAATATAAAAGCTCAGTTCCTTGAGAACCGTGCCATCTGCGGGTATTTCTTCTCCCTGTTCCAGATAGATAATATCGCCGACGACAAGATCTTGACGGGGAACTGTTGTAAAATGACCATCACGAATTACTTTGATAGGAACTGTATCGTAAACTTGATTGAGAATATCGAACTCTTTACTGGCCTTATACTCATTGATAAAAGCCAGAGTAGTTGCCAAGATAATGGCAACCATAATGCCCAATCCTTCGATGTAATCTCCTTCAACTACGCCTACAGCGATCGCAATGACCGCAGCAATACAGAGAATCTCAATTATCGGATCTTCAAATTTTTCTAAATATAATTGCCACCAAGGTTCTCTCTCAGGTGGTTTGAGAACATTCTTTCCATGCTTGGCGCGACTTTTTTCTACTTCTTCAGTGGTCAATCCTTGATAGGGAATACTAGTTTTAGAAGTTTCAATGGTACTTGTCATATATTCTTTAGATTAAGCTGATTTATGTTTAGCGATAGTGTGATTCATCAAGACAATTTGTTCGGCATGGAAAGAAGGAGGCATTAAACTATGAACTCGGTGATCTAATCCATCATGCATTACATCAGTATGCAAGTCGGAATGATCTAGTCCCAAAGTATGACCGATTTCGTGGGCGATCGTGTTAGCAATCAAATTGGATAATTGATTGAGACTGAAATCTACCAGATAAGAGGCATTGCAAATGCGATCGATACGCACCGCAGCAACCTTAGTAACTTGACCGAGACTAAAACTAGCAATTCCTAGATAGTCAACAGATTTATCTTCGGCTAAAACAAAAACTTCAGTAAAATCTTCACCCCATTCCCGCGTATCTGGATTATCTGTAGTAAGGAAAATATTAACACTTCTAAAAGCACTAAAGACTTTAGAAAAAGCATCTGCGAGAATTTCTTCCCAGATTTTTTGCTTATTTCCTGGAACTCCTAGATTACCCACTTGCACCCAAATACAATGACGTTTTTTCTTTTGCTGTTGCAGTATCCAGCCACAATCAGGACAAACTCGCCAACTAGTTTGAACCCGACGACGACAAACCTGACATTTAGGTTTTTCTGGTCTTCTCAGATCAATGCGTTCCCAAATAGGAACTTTTTGTTGTTGGTCAGCTCGTAGTTTTTGGCGTTTTTGGCGATCGGGTCGAGTTAAGTCCAGGCGATCGTATAAAGACATGATTATATTTTACTGAAAACCTAATGCTGCTAAGCGGAAGTAGGGTGGGCATTGCCCACCCTACACCTGAAATTACTGGTATTTACGAACGATATCCTGTAAACCCTCGACTTGAAAACCATTACCAACCGCAGCCATTTTCCACTCATCTTGATGACGATAAACTTCAGCTAAAATCATTGCCGTCATCTGGGTATAATCATTGCCTGAAAGGTTATAACGAGCTAATTCCTTATTATTCGCTTGGTTAACCAGACGCACAAAAGCGTTTGCTACTTGACCAAAATCTTGTTTTCGTTTAGCAGCTTGGTAAATAGTTACCACAAAAACTAGCTTAGAAATCTGAGCAGGAATTTTCGCTAAATCAACCAGAATTACTTCATCGTCTCCTTCCCCTGCTCCAGTTAAATTATCTCCTAGATGAGTAATTCCCCCTGATGGATGCTTAAGATTGCCAAAGTAAACTATATCATTCTTACTTGCTAGTTTATTGTTGGCATCAAGACATAATACTGTTGAGTCCAAATCAAAATCTTGACTACCGCCCAAAGCTCCGAAAAATCCGCCACCAGATTTTTTGGCCACATCCCAACCTAGTCCACACATTAGTTTAGTTAAACCAGGTGCTTCTTTGGATAAAGAAATACGTTGTCCCTTCTGTAAAGAAATACTCATAATAATTTGTTACACTTTATCTGGATTAGTTATGTTTATATTAGCTTTTAGCTCTTAGCTTCCTTGAATAATGTCTTTGAGAGCTTTTAGGTTTGATAAGGATCTAGTAATGCTTGCAAACCGCCTTTATAACCAGCACCGACAGCATTAACTCGCAATTCACCATTTTTACGGTAAATTTCTGTCATAATCAATGCCGTTTCAATTGAATAGTCCTCTGTTAGATCGTAACCAACTACTTCTTGTTGATTAGAAGCGTTAACTACTCGCACAAAGGCATTTGCAACTTAGCGACTTTTTCTAGAGAGACCCGCTGTCCTTTCGCTAGACTTAATGGCATAATTTATCCTTTAAAATAATTGTGAATTAACTCAAAACACAGTATCTTAGGTATTATGAACCTCTTAACTATCATATAATACTTCATCTAATATTTTAGATTTAAATAAGAATACTTAATAAATTAAAGAGATCTTAGCAGCATTTAATTTCCCAATCTCCAATCCCTATTACCTATTACCCGTTCCTTGTTGCTTATTATCTTCATTATGTATTTCACTATCATTCATTAAATTGAAATTGCTATTAATTTGCTCAATAGCTGCGGTCAAAAATAATGTTAATAAAAAGGCTTTTAAAACGAAAAATATTTTGCCAACAAGAGGGTTAGATTGGTTGAGTTTTTTGAGTTGAGCTTGGGCTTTTTTGGCTTTTCTAAATAAATCGGTATCTTTTTGGGATTTTGCGATCATAGCAGTCTGTTGAAAATCTTCATAAGCTTGGGCATTCTTGCCTAATTCACCGCAGATAATAGCTCTTTGGTAATAAGCTTTAGCTAACTTAGAATTGAGCATAATCGCATGATTATAATTAGCCATGGCATAGGGATAATCGCCTAATTCATAATAGGTAAGACCTCGATAATAATAAGCAAGAAACATTTTCGGCTTGAGAATTGTCGCAATGGAAAAATCTTGAATTGCTTCTTCGTGATTACAGATAATCCGCTTAACTAAGCCCCGATTATAATAAGCCTCTGCCAAAGTAGGATAATGCTGAATCGCTAAATTATAATTCTCTAAAGCAGCTTGATAATTTTTCTTATTAAATTGTTGATTAGCCCGTTCTAAATAATCAATATCCATTGTCTTCAATCACAGTGTTGGGAGTGTTGTTTTGTATCTGACGGATAAGTAATTCTCTTTTATACAGAAATCATTTCCTATGACAACTTCAATCTACCCTGTATTGGGTCGATAGATATTATTCTTGTAATAATATTTAGATTTTGGAGAGGATCGGATTTAAAAAACGTTACATTTCTTGCTGTCTGTTTTTGTTTTAGTATTTTTGATTATTAAAGCAAAAAAAAGGTAGTTGCAACAACTACCCTAAATAAAGTTATTTAGTAAATCTTAAATTACCTATTGCTTTGCTACTATACAGAAACAGCTTTCTTAGTACTAGCAGCCAACTCACCACTAGCATATTTAGCAGCATAGTCATCCAAAGTCATTTGTTTGATTTTGCTTGCATTACCAGCAGTCCAGAATTGTTGGTAACGATCAGAACAGACCTGTTTCATGTATTTCATCGAAGGTTTCATGAAGTGGCGAGGATCGAAGTTAGAAGGATCTTTAGCAGCAGCTTCACGAATTGCAGCAGTGATTGCTAGACGGTTATCAGTGTCGATATTAACTTTACGAACACCGCTCTTGATACCTTTTTGAATTTCTTCAACAGGTACACCATAGGTTTCAGGGATTTTTCCGCCGTATTGGTTGATCATGTCTAACCATTCTTGAGGTACGGAAGAAGAACCATGCATTACTAGGTGAGTGTTGGGAAGACGGCCGTGAATTTCTTCGATACGGCTAATAGCCAAGATTTCACCAGTGGGTTTACGAGTGAATTTGTAAGCACCGTGACTAGTACCAATGGCAACAGCTAGAGCGTCAACTTGAGTTTTTTCTACGAATTCTACTGCTTCGTCAGGATCGGTTAATAGTTGTTCTTTGCTGAGAGTACCTTCAAAACCGTGACCATCTTCCTTGTCACCTTTACCAGTTTCTAGAGAACCTAAACAACCTAGTTCCCCTTCAACACTGGCACCGATAGAATGAGCAACTTTGACTACTTCTGCGGTAACGCTAACGTTGTACTCAAAGCTAGCAGGAGTTTTCGCATCTGCTTCTAAAGAACCATCCATCATGACACTGGTAAAACCATTACGCAATGCAGAATAGCAAGTAGCGGGGCTATTTCCGTGGTCTTGGTGCATCGCAATGGGAATATGGGGATAGCTTTCAACTGCGCCTAAGATCAAATGGCGAAGGAAGTTTTCTCCTGCATATTTACGCGCACCGCGAGAAGCTTGAAGAATAACTGGGCTGTCTGTCTCATCAGCAGCAGCCATAATTGCCAAAATCTGCTCTAAATTATTTACATTAAACGCAGGGATACCGTAACCGTTCTCTGCTGCGTGGTCTAAAAGCAACCTCATGGGGACGAGAGCCATAGATATCCTCCTAATCTATATATTTTTTCGGTATTCAGTTTTAAGAAAAATAACTTTCTTACTTATTAATCTTAAGATATTTTTCACACTTTTAATAAATACAATACATTATGTTCGCGATTTAATTTTCTCAAGATGTCAACAGTAATCAGGAAACAGTAAACTGTTATACCATTAGCTAGTCAATCTTGATCTTTCATCCCCTATGAATAGACACTTATTTGCGCGTGCTGCTTTAGCTGAGATTCCCAAAATTCTGACTTTACTAGATCGCAACCGTCATAGTCCCACCTATGGTTGTTTTGATCGGACTTTTTGGCAGTATAAGGTGATTGATTTTCCAGCAGGAATGTCTCAGGAGTTTGTTTATCCTCTGGCTTTGGCTTATCATACTAACCTTGAGGAGAATCAGTTTTATCAACAGCCGGTACTAAAAGATTGGGTAGAAGCGGGAATTCTCTATGCAGCCAAGAGTGGACATCCTAATGGCTCTTGTGATGATTATTTTCCTTTTGAAAGAGCAGCAGGGGCAGCAGCTTTTTCTTTACTAGCTGCTATTGAAAGTTATCAGTTAATGGGATTGGATAATCCAGAAATTTTACATTTTTTCACTAAAAGAGCAGATTGGTTGGCTCATCATCAAGAATCTGGTCGTTTAACAAATCATCAGGCGTTAATTGTTTTATGCTTGGAATTATTATCGAGATTACTAAAAAGCGATCGCTGGGATAAAAGTAAGGCTGAGAGGTTAGAACAGGTATTATCGTGGCAAAATCCTGAAGGTTGGTTTATCGAGTATGAAGGTTGCGATCCTGGATACCATACCTTAACTATTTCCTGTTTAGCCAGAGTTTATGAACTTAATTCCCATAATAGATTAAAAGACGCGATCGCGAAAGCCGTGTTGCTCGCTGCCCAATTTGTCCATCCCGATGGCTCCTATGGGGGAGAATATACCAGTCGCAATACCTATAATTTTTTTCCTCATGGTTTTGAATTGGTGGGCAAATGGCTCCCGGAAGCTCTCAATATTAACGATCGCTTTTTGCAGGGCTTGGCGAATGGTTTGGGTAGTTGTTACGCCGATGATCGCATTGTGGGTCATCATTGTTGGAATTATCTTTTAGCCTGGCGCGATTATATCCCAGCCCGTCCGCCGATCAAACCATTACCCCAAGGACGTTTCTACCTTGAAGAAGGAGGAATCTTAATCGATCGTCGTCAGAATACGGAGTTATATCTTGCTTTGAACAAAGGAGGAGTATTTAAACTATTCCGTGATGGGAAGTTGGTTGTTTCTGATACTCATTTTTCTTTGCAGGTAAAAGATGGTAAGAAAGTCAAAAATGCCGTGGGACATTTAGTTAGTAATTACCAGATTAGTTTAGAGGAAAATAAAATAGCGATCGCAGGTTCTTTGGGTTGGGCAAAACAGAAACAAATGAATCCTTTTAATTTAATTGTTTTACGCCTAGTTATGTTATCTATGGGACGTTTTTATCCCAATCTAATTCGTAAAATCTTACAAAAAATTCTAATTACAGGAAAAAATAAAGCCCCATTTAAGTTTAGACGTTGTCTAGTTTGGCAAGATGATCATTGGCAAGTTAGAGATGAATTATCTGCCAATTCTTGGTCTAATGTTTTGGCGGCTGCTATTGGTTGCGATCAAACCTCAATTTATATTGTCATGAGTCGCACTTTTCAACTAGGACAATTACAACCTTGGTTGGATTTAACTGAGAAGATTAGTAATTTAAGTTCTGGAGAAGCTTTAATATTAGAAAGGAGATTCGGTGATGGTTAATATAGTAAGTCTATCTCCTGACTCCTGACTCCCTTCTCTCAAAACTCTACTTTTTGAACCAGACGAGGTTGATAATCTGCGATCGCGTTAGTTGGGATACACTTCGTTTAAACCAAAAACAGCAGTTCATACAATTAATAATTCCAAATCTAACATCGAATGACTAATCAATCATCGACCAAAAGAACTAACATAAGTCAAACTTTGTACGAACAAGATTATTATCAATGGTTGACCACCACAGCTCAAAAATTGCGCCAAGGAAAGTTAGCCGAAGTAGATGTGGTTAATTTAATTGAAGAAATTGAAGACATGGGTAGAAGTGAGAAAAAAGCTGTCCGTAGTAACTTGAGAATTTTGTTAATGCATCTACTCAAATACAAGTATCAACCAGAGAAACGGACTAATAGTTGGTTATTTACCATTGTTGAACATCGCAAAAGGCTTCAAGAATCTTTTAAAGATAGTCCTAGTCTGAAACCCTATTTCTCAGAAGTTTTTGACGAATGTTATCAAGATGCAATAGACTTGGCTGCTGCGGAAACTGGTTTCCCTCGTGAAACTTTCCCGAATCAATCTCCTTTTACGCCTACAGAAACATTAGATCCTGACTATTTACCCAAGTAGAAATTTAAGTCAAAAGTCAAAAGCGGCGAGACCCCGTGTTATCCTAAAGGACTACCTTCGGGGCGTGCGGAGCGGTATCCTTTAGGGCGGCGAAAGACGCAAAGGAATGCTCGCCAAGACAGTCAAAAGTGTAACCTTTGAAGCCTCCTAATAAATCTATCTACGTTCATCTGCATTTATCTGTGGACAACATTAACAATTTTGATTCACAAGAGTAATTTTGATTAAAGTCCTAATAAAGATGAAATATGAGGCGCAATTTCTTTAAAGATAGTGATAAAAGCTGCTCCTGCTGGTAAAAATTTGTTAGTAAAACATCTTCGCCTTTCTTGGCAATACCTTTAATCGATTCAGGATTAATATTGGGATTATCTGCCATAAGTTGCTGAAATGCTTGACGAAATGCTTCTGGGTTCGCTCCTTTGCGTAATAAAATCTCTACAGCGTTGATAACTTGCTGATAGAGTTTAGTAAAATCTCCTGGTTGAAAAACTCTTTCTGGATCATGGGGACGACGTTCCCGACTTCCTAATTCGTTAGCGAGTATCCGAAGCAATAGCTGGAGTTGGTGAGAAGCCTACACTGTATACGCCAGTATCAGTGTAGGAGTATGTCACTACCCCTAATATCTGCATAGCTAAAATCAAAACCTTCGAGATGCTTTCCCCGAAGATTTGCTCCCCTGAGATCTGGTTTGACAGTGGGATTGGCTGCTCGCCATTGATTCCAAACCTCTTTTCCTTCCTCTAGTTTGGCAAGATGTCGCTTATTTGCCATTCCCTCAACTCTCTAATCCCCCATTACCTTTGTATACATTTTAAGATATATATATTAGAACAATAACCATTTTTTTGATTTCAATATGTTCGCTGTGTAATATAGCGGTTCTTAAGTACAAAGTTGTTCGTTTTAAGGCAGAAGGCAGAGGGCAGAAGTGAGATGTACCTCACGCTTTACGAGAATTGCTTGAACAAATCTTGAAAAAGAATTCAGGATATAGGAGTCAGGAACGATCAGACCAGATGAGATAGAGTCAATAAATAGATAGTTCAATATCCTTTATCCTTCATCGCTCGTCTCTTTCCCATAGTCATCGCTGTTCCCTGAAAGTATTAATTCTGCTTTCATTTCTTTATTCTCGGTATTCGAATTAGATTTAACATCAGTTCCTTTGATTTTCATACAATCTTCAAATAATAAATCTGCTAACTCATGACGAGAAACTTTATTTTTTGTTAATTCAGATAAATCTTGTTCTAATAGTTGTAATAACTCTTG
>JAAUYK010073433.1_pt1 | contig 10885 bp, 10 predicted proteins | sample 7278021 | NCBI WGS metagenome assembly JAAUYK01 (sample SAMN14350223, study PRJNA611818) | marine sediment metagenome | isolation source: surface marine sediment (1.8m) | place: French Polynesia: Moorea | collected 2018-08
ACTGTGACCAAAGTGGAGGAGGAGGAGGACATCGCCAAATGCACGGAAAACGGCCCGTTTTCTGTGGTAAACTACGGCAGCGAAGAAGGCGAAGAGGACGAGACAGATGAGGAAAGTCAGAGCTGTGAAGAAGAGCGTCATTGCGTCCGGCGGCAAGGAGAAGACAGGGGAGAAGAGCATCGTCGCGAAGGCGTGGGTTCCCCTGGTGAAAGCAGCGAGGCAGAAATTCGCGTCATTCCAGAGACGCCGGAGAAGGACGAGGCCTCGTTGTCCGAATCGGAGGGGGAAGAGGCACAGTATTCAAGTCCTGCCAAAGAAGAGAGCCAGACGATGTGGATGGAACAGCCAAAAAGTCCCGTGTTCAGAGGCGGGCAACCGCAAAGGCGCCAAGAACCCGCCGGTGGGCCGGAGACCGCCGACCTATTCGAAGAAGAGAGTCAATCAATTTTGTTGTCTGAAAGGAAGCGAAGGCGCTTGCTGAATTAGGAAAGATAAGTGAAGTATAGACGACGCAAAACTGTTGGTTTGAGGCGCGTTTTATATTCTTTATGCCAGTATGCGCACCTATTCACGTTTAAGACGCAATCCCTTATTGCTGATTTGGTCACACCTATATAAAATCAAGCGCAGTTCGTTGCGAGCGTTAGCGTATCGAATTTAGGTCTACGGACTGCGTATGGGCTGTAAATCGGCGGGTTTCCTGTGACTATTCTAGGAATTTAAACGAGGGTCTGATCATAGTTAAGTTCATAAAAGGCTAGTCTTCTGCATGCACTAGGATACTTCTGTCCGAAACCGACTCGTTTGCTGCGAGTCCTTACTCTTGTTCTTCCTGCTTCTCGGCGTCCTTGGCGCCCTTCTTGGTGGCCTTCTTAACCTTCTTCTTGGCCGGCTCGGCCGGCTCATCGTCCTCTTCTTCCTCGGACGTGGTGAAGAGGCTCTCCTTGTTGGTGGGCCGCTTCAGACGCTTCTCCTTCGGGAGGTGAGCCTGCTCCCAGTTGGCCTCTTTGTCCACCTGGCTGCTCTGGAACGCCACTCGGGCCTGGCGTTCAATGTCCCGGACCCGGATGAAGGCCTTAGCCTTGTCGGCGGCCGTCTGCGCTGTCGCGATGATGAACCGCTTGAACCTGAAATGAAAGTAAAACTGTGAGTATAGGACCAGTCGGAAAACGACGCGTTTTCAACGAACCTGGCCGGGATGTAGGTCAAGTTCTCGTAGAGCTGGCCGACCGGAAAGCTGTATTGGCGCTGGTAGTCCGGGCTGCAGGTCTGGCGGATGATGGCCAGCACGAAGCCGCGCTGAGAGAAGTCGTTGTTGCGTGTCACAAACTTCTGCAACGCGACGGTCTGCTCCCAGCTTTCGAAGAACTTAATGACTTGCTCCTGGGTCGTGAAGGGGAGGTATGAAGCTAGGAGAAGGAAGGAAGACGTGAGTAAAGCAAAGTAACGGGAAACCAACGCGTTTTCGGCACGTACCAAGCATCGGGTTGAGGTCGGGGTTAGCGGCCAGCTCCCCGGGCAGGATCCCGTGCTGTTCGAAGCTCTCCAGCTTCCTGTTGATGGCCGCCAGGGTGTCGCAGATCTCGTGGAGAGTCGACGAGTGCATCTGCTGCACGGTTCGGAAACCGGAGAGTTCTCGGCGGAACCCCATGACTTGCCCGAGTGCCTGCTTGGTGTAGCGGGTATTCACCTTGAGGAGCTCCGAGTCCGGCAGGTGCTTGTACTGTTCGGCCGCCAGTACCTTCTGCCCGTCGCTGGGGCCGGCTTCGTCGATCGGGCGCTCCAGACCGGCGCGTTCGAAGAGCTCTTCCTCCGCTTGTTCGGCGGCCAACTTGTTGGCGGCCGTGCTCTTGCCGGCAACTTGACCAGCCGGCACTGCCATGATGTTGGCGGCGTTGGCCTCAGCCGCGGCTTGGAACTGAAAGGGATAATAAGGAGATATAGACGAGTACGAAAACGAGGGGTTTGCAACTGACCTCGGGCGTCGTGGTATCCACGGGAATTGTTGGGTAATCCCCGGTCACGTTCTGGAAAGGGCGGAGGCCGTGCTCGGCCTCATCATCTTCATCGTCGTCGTCGGACAGCTCGATGACGTCGACGGCGGGCTTGGCCTTGCCCTTGGCCTTGCCCTTGCCCTTCCCCTTGCCCTTGCCTTTCTCGCGGATCATGTAGCCCGACGTGTGAGGAGCCTAAACACAAGTTTGGTTGAAGTAACAATGAAGGAAATCGACTGGTTTTCGACGCACCTTCGGATACTTGTCCTTCTCCCCTTTCTGCTGTTTGCCGCTCGTCCCGGGCTGAGGCTCCTTGCCGGTCGGGCGAGGCTCGGGGTCCTATATATTAGAGAAAGGTGTAAAGTATCGTTCCGTAGTCAATCAGCGCGTTTGCGACTAACCTTCGGCGCCTCTTCTTCGGGGCGGAGGATGACGATGTCCTCAGACTCAACGTCGTCGACCAGTTCCTCGGACCTGTCTTGGTCCTCGGGGACTTCCTCCGACTCCTCGTCGTCGGCCTGTTCCTCCTCTTGGCCACCGGCTTCCTCGGGCTCTTCGTGTTGGGCGCGCTGAGCGGCGGCGGCGGCGGCTTGCACAGCCTGGACCTCTTGCTGCAAAGCCGCGGCTTCGCGGCGCTCATAACCATGGTTGACTCGGCAGACTGGCGGACGCTGCAGGTCAGCGTCTTCAGGGTCGTCCTGGGCGTGGCCGAGGGCCAATCCGGCTGCCGGGCTCTCAGCCGGGATGAGCTGGAGGAAGATATTGGGGATAGAAGTTAGAGTTGAAAACCGGCTCGTTTTCGGCGCTATGTAACTTACGAGCATACGTAGGCGGCTGATCCCTTGGCGAGACATCACCCGGGTCGAAGTGGACCTCGCCTCTCATGCTCAGGTCGAGGTCTCCGCCGACGAGCTCGCGGATGGATGGACCGAAGTCGACGACGGGAGCCGCAGGCGCGTCGGTTCTCTTCGCTTCCTGGGGGCTCCTCTCCTCGACAGACCACTTCCCCGGGCCGGTCTGTACCCACACGTACTTGGTCGGGTCGAAGCCGGTGACGGTCGGCGGCAGGGTGTGGTGTGTGGAAACCTGTTCCAAGACATAGATTAATGAGTGTCTTTAATTTAGCGGCGGATGCGCTGAAAATCCGTCGGTTTCATGATGTTACCTTCGTCGACGTCGTTGTCTTGTGTTCCACGACGGCAGAGGCGGTCCTCGGCCCCTGGGGCCTGACTGGCATCACCGCAAGGGGGGCCATTCCCGGATGGCGGTGTGGCGCCGTAGACGGGCCGGCTTCCGCGGCGGCGGTCGTTGTAGTCGTCGCCGTTGTCGGGACCGCTTCGGCTCCAGTCGTCGCTTGGGTTGTTGTAGCCGCCGTCGTTGTAGTTGTCGCCGGCGCAGTCGTTGTAGACCGGCCCTTTTTCGGCGCCATGATGAAGGCGCTGATCCGACCGAAGAGCAGAGACGAAAGACTGAAGTGAGGAAAAGGAAAAGGCGGAAAAGGTAAGCTGTCGTCCGGTGGAGGGACTTAGGTGGGGATTTGGCGGGAAAAAAGGGCGGCAAAATTGAATTGAAAGTCTCAATGTTTGTTACCTGGTAACTAGCGCGTCACAAAGCAGTCGGTTTTGGTGTCGCCGGCGCTGGTCGTCCGGCCGATGAACTTGGTGGAGCGGGCCTGAAACGAGGAGAAAGGAAAGATTTAAGTAGTTGAAGTTTACGTTTGGGATCCTTTTAGTTTGGCGTTGACAACGCTTTTAATACGTGAAGTAGTACATAGATATAGCAAATAGTAGTTGTTTCTGGGATCTTCTCTCTTGTTTTAATGTTCGTAGGAAACGGCTCGGTTTCCTTCACTTCTTTATCAGTTTTTTTCCAGTTTCACTCGAGGATTGCGGGCAGCTTCGAAAGGGCGATGTTGTAATTAGCCGCGATATCCAGGATGTCGTCTTCCCCTCCGTTTTCTTCGATCTCCCTGATGAATAGTTTCAGATCCTTGCACGCCAGGATGTAGCCCTTCCTGTGTCCGAGGCTCTTCACGTACGCCCTCAGCAACTTGAGTACGTCGTCGACGGGCATGCCATCCTCGAGAACGCTCTTTAGGTGATCGAGGACGGAGGCGCGGGCCAAGTACGCTGCCGGACGCTTGGAGACCGGCTCGTTGTCGGGGCTCCTCTTCCTCTTCTTGCCGCTGTCAACCTCGGACTGGGACATGGCGGGCACGTCTTCGTCGCCTTCCTCGTCGCCACTGCCAACCGTCTTCTTCTCCGTCGTCACGTGTTTCTTTGGGCTGGCGTCGCCTCTGGCGGTCGCCTTCTCGGAGCGTTTGAAGGTGAAGAATTCGTCCCCTTCCTCTTCCTCCTCGCCAACGTCATCGTCGTCGCAACCGGGCTTCACCGTCTGAGGAATGAGTGAGGGACGCGGCTCCGCAACCGACTTCTTTTCGGCGGTCTCTCTGCGCTGAATGTTCCTCTCGGTGTTGTAGAGGAGCTGCCTGCAGTCCTTGTTGAACTTCGATAGGTCGAAGGTGCTGCCGTCGTTGATGTGGACGAAGTCGTGCGCCGCCTTGGCGACGCGATGAAAGAAGACCTCCACGAAGCGAGGCAGGTAGATGCCGTCGGTGGGCAAAACCCTGAAAGTGGCAGAGGGCACGGTTAAGTCATTGAACGAAACATTTACATGCAAATATCACTCGCAAACGCACCCGTTGTTGGCGGTCCCGCTCTTCCAGAAGACGATCCTCTGTAGCTGAATGTGGAGCACGGTGTCCAGGAGCCTCGAGGGGTAGAACCTGTCGAACTCGACGAACGTGAGGAGGAAGTGGGCAAGCTTAATGATGTGGTTAATGTCGAGGAAGAACACTTCGATTTGCGCCACGCTGCGGAAGGGGAGTTCCTTAAGGTCGGGGTCGGACCCAAGGACAACGGACTTGAGGGAGAGCATCAGGTTGTTGTACACCTTGTCCTTCTTGACTCCTTCCTTGAGGCAGAGAACGCGCAGGAAACCCGTGGCCCTGATGTTGGCGAGGTGAGCAAGAGTATGCACTTGTTGATTGCGGACGACGTGGTCCAGCTTCCTGTTGATGGCGGCGATTCCTTCGTAGAGCGCGTTGACGGACTTGGCGAGCTGCAGCTGGTACTCGCCGAGGTTACCCTCAGGTAACTTCGGCGGCTCGGGGAACGTCTCGTCCACCGCCGCAAACCCCTCGTTGCGCAACTGCTCCGGGATGCACGCCAGCAGCAGTTCCTCTTCGTGCGTGACGGGGCGGTGGTCCGGAGGATTGTCATCGTTCAGGGCGTCGAGCACCGGCCCGTCCATTACGCCATCCGCTACCATTGATTCCATCACGGCTTTCGCGACCTTCCTGGCCTCCAGGGCGAAGAGGTGATCCTTCGTCAGGCTCTCCTTCATGTCGGCGTTGTCGGAGGCCGACGGGTCTGCGACACCGGTCTTGTTGCACGCCTTCCTTTCGATGGCTTTCCTAGCCTTCTTGCCCTTCGCCTTGACGGCCTTCTGCCTCTTCTTGAGCGCGCGGGCTAGGCGGTCGCAATCGGCCTCTTTTTCTGCCTGTTCCTTGAACCTGGCGAGGTCCGCCTTGGCCTTCTTGAGCGCCTTCTCGTACGCCGCCTCGGCCTCTTCTCTGTCGCACGCGCGATTGGACATCTCGGCCTCGAAGTCGGACTCGTCGGAGCTCGAGGACTGCGAGGAGGAGATGACGACCGGAGCGTCTTCGGCGGGAGTGCGAGGCATCTTGCTGCCGTTGGCCGCCATCGGATTCACAAATCACTAACAATTCTGAGTTGAAACTTTGTTCGAGAGTTCGAGACGTCTGCCCTCGCCGAGTAATGAACCGGAAGAGGAAGTCCACAGCTGCAGGGCAAGAAATTGGGGTTGCTGGCAGGCGGCAGCAAACGGGCCGTTTGGGCTGACAAACAACAGGCAGAGAGCCACGTCAGCTTACTGCTACTCTACTGCCTCGCTTGCCTCTGCAGGCAGCTAGCTTTGTAGCGCTTAGTTTCAAACTGCGCAGAGGAACTTTAACGGATTTCGTTCATTCACTAAGTGTCTTCAAACGGGTCGTTTTTCATGGACGGTTCACAACTTCACATCCGGAGCATCTGCCACAAGATCACCGAGCCGTAGTTCCCCACGATCACCACTTTGCCCAGTACCTTGGACGGCTCGATCGTCTCCTCTCTCGGGCCAAGGCGCGCCGTCTCAACGCGATAGACCAAGACGTTGGACAAGTCTAGTCCATCAAGGAGTCCGCAAACCCGTTGGTGTGCAACTCGTCGGCCCCTTGCCTGCCCTTGGCCGTGCTCTTCGTCGACGTCGGTGAGGAGGAATATCTCGCCGGTATTCAGGTACACGTAGCGATCTTCAACTTTTGATGTGGCGTGAACTTTGAGCCGGTAGATTGGCTTGCAACGGTGCCCCACCATCGTCGAAATAAGGCTTGTTTGAAGCGCTTGCGTTCCGAGTGACGTCGTTCCAGCTCTGTAATTCTGCTTGATTATTGCGTAGTGATCCTCATATAGTAAGGCCGACGTCTCGGACAAGGGGCCCAGTTTCCTTACTTCGTTCAGATGGGTAAAGGAGTGCGGGTTGTACGTACATTGGTCCACGCCGAAGGCCTTCTCGTACGCTACGTACCACCGCCTGAACAGGTCCGTCTCAAAGGCGTCGCGATCGAGTCGGTTGTAGAGTGCATTAGATAGGCACAATCCGCGGACAATGTAGACAGTGAGCAGCCAACATTTCAGTGTCCCTCTAGGAGCCGTGTTCAAAACCAAGGGCCAGTAGGCGAGGATGAAGTTCCTGTACTCAGCGGACTTCCAAATGGCAGGGTCGAAGTCCCGGGGCTGCCGGTTGAAGTTTGATATCCCTTTGCACTTCGCTAACCCGCGGTTTAGCGGCTCGACGTCGGCCGGCTTATTCGACACGCTGATCTTGGGGCCCACGTTGTAGCTGCACCGCATCATCCTCCTCACCACGCCGAGCGCGATCAAATGCATGGCCTCGGTCGGTATGTCGCGGATCAGATCCAGATTAGGAACATTGCGTAGCGGGCTGGGACCTTTTACTCCGTAATCTCCTTCTTCCAGTACTTCTCCAGCAGCGAGGGCGTCGCCAACGCGCTTCACTTCGGCGGATATTCGAGGAGTTCCGCGAAATGTCGAGCTCGGAAACTTTCCATTCACTTTCGAACTTTCACAATATTGGCAGCCATACGTGCCGGAATGCCCTTTAAGCCCCTGCAGAATGGCCCTTTTCGGCGCGTCTGCGATCACGCGCTTCAGCTTCAAGCCGGACTCTTCAAGCTGGTCGAGGAAGGGGCGGAGCAGAATGTCATCTTTTTTCTTTAGTCCTTTCTTAGCAGGGTGGAGGATCCCGATGCTGTAGATATTGTCACAGTCGTGAAATCGGATCGATAGCACCTCGATTGAGAGGCCGGAGCTTTTGCTTTCAGGAATCCCGTCCAAGGACAGGTCGATGTCGGCCGTCACGGCGTGCTTGTGCGACTTCTCGTGTAACTCTTTAATGTCTAGGAGCGACACATAGTAGTGCGTGTATACTACTCGCAAACCCTTCGTTTCTATGTCCTTCCGAGGGAACTGCAGCCGCCGCACGTAGTCGACTGCCGACCCGTCTTCCCTCTCTGTTCGCACATCAATCCTCACGTTCGGAGCCTTCTTCACGACCTTGTACCTCATTGCCCTGTAAGTCGGCAGACTGCCCGTCTGCAGCAAGTCTGACAGGGCGGTGGAGTTCTTCTGCATGTATTCGATTACGTCCATGAGCACGGAATGCGGCACTTCTCGCCTTGCTTGCAACCCTACGAAAAACTTAGCCGCATCATCGATTGCTTCTTCACGCGAAACCGGCTCGTTTGCGACGACTTCGACACGCTCGTCATCTTCGACTTCCACTTCGTCCGCATTTAGGACGCGAAGGAGCTGATTTTGCTGAGCGGCGCGAAGCTGTAGCTGCTCCTCTTCTCGGACAGCGCCATCGACTTCTCCTTCTTCATCGATGTAGCAACCCTCCAGCGTCGAATCGGCTCCGTCTTCCACCGCTGCAAAGCCGCAGTCCTCCAGCTCGAACGGTCCGCCTGAACGTGGAGATTGGCCCTCACCGCCTTCATCTTCTGCCCGGGCTTGTTCAGGTTCTTCCTCAGCGGGTGTAAGGAATGCCTCGCGAAGGCGTTGTTTTGTAGCTTGTCTAAGCGCCTTCTTGCGCTTCCTGTTGAAGTCCCTCTCCCCGAAGGGCATCTTGCTCACGTTGACACAGCGGAACGCGAAGAAACTGAATCACATCATTTGTTTACTCTTCCCATACTTAGTACTTTAGCGCACAGCTGTCGCCCATTCACACATAGCACTCGAAAAACGGCGCGTTTTCTAGATTCAGGTACTTACTATGGACGATGAGAACGACTACGACCACCTCCTCGTGCTTGACCTGGATCCGAGGCCCAGCTACCCCCACGTCTGCTGCATTACCGTCGAGAACACGGGCATTCGCAACGTGCACCAGGGCCGATTGAAGCTGTCCAAGAACTTCCGCTTGAGGCCCATTCACTTGCCGATCTACAGAGAGAAGAAGCTGTACCACGTCATCGCAAAAACTCACAAGTCCTGCAACAGCGATGACAGGAATCGTGCGACATCCCTCGTAAACGCGCATATTGTCAACTGCCTAAAGACAGGCATGGCCTTGGACACCGCGGTCAAGTCGGCGGTTGAAAACTTCCCCTGCCGCGTCCTCAAGGGCAAGAACTTCGGAGCAATGAACGAGCCCAGCAGCAGGTACACCGGGACGTCCGCGAGGCACCAGGCTCCCATCCTTTCGTCATCGGAAACCGACGCGTTTGCGAGTGATGTGCCCAAGACAGCATTCCCTCCCAAGGCGGGTACGTACGTACGCGTGTAACATATTCCAGTCAATTAATTTATTAAATAGATATATATATACGTACGTACATATGCCCTTTGTAATCCTCGCCCTTTCAGCGAAGAAGAGACTGGCGACGGCGAAGGCAAAGGCTGGAACAACCAGTTCAGAAACCGCTCCAAAGATACCCAAAGTCGCGCTAGAGCAAACGTCCGCAAACCCGCCGGTTGCTGCTGGACTCCCCAACGCCGCACTGGCCCAAGCTCCAAACATTTCTACGCAACAGGAAACAAACCTCCGCCCGGATTCCCCACCGAGAGACGCGGGAGGGGACATCGTCTTTGACTTCGCCGAGTACAACAATCCCGACATCCGTGTTGTTGCCGCGAAACAGGCCGTTTCCAACGGGACCAAGAAGAAGCCTAAGCTGTCGGACGAGCAGTACGAGGACATCAAGGAGCAGATCTCCAAAATGGAGAAGAACATGACTAGGAGGATTGACAGGCTGCAGGGAACCGTCGCCTTCACAGCTAAGTGCATCGAGGACTTCAACGATAACTTCTCCGCCATCATGGAAGTCGTCAAGGAGCAGCGGGTTCGCGGCGTCTCGGCCAACATCCTCCATGAAGTCACCTTCCCCTTCCAGTCCACCGTCGACGTCGCCGCCTACATCGACCAAGATCCCCACATGGTCAAACTTATAGACAGGTACGTTTGTACGCGTACGTAGATTACATTCAAATCCAACCGATTGGTTTCCGACGCGTGTGCACGGTTAATCAAACTCTCCCAGACATAATTAATTACGTAGATGCTACGATCCACTGCAAATTGCACTCGATAAACCCTCCTAAACCCGACAACAATTTGCAGTGCGTCTATAATTTTCACCGGCCGGAAACCAACCGTCCTCTTGTCTCGCTCGCTGATAACATTGCCTCTACAACCGACACGTCTTCGGCGACTCCGCGTCTGCTCTTATTTTCCAGACTCCTCGAGATCAAGTACAAGGACAACGGCCGCTACCCCCTGGATGTACTTGCCGCCATCCTCACACCCAGGCTCATCAAGAAGAGGTACACGTTCCCGGCGGAGAACAAGAAGAGCCGCAAGCCTCCGCTTCCCGACCCCATCTTCAAGGCCATCATGAAGGTGGCAGCCATTCGACTGAAGAACACCAACATGACCCTCGCGGAATTCAAGTACAAGCTACGCCAGAAATTCAGTAGCATCAAGTATAAAAGAAAGGTACGTACGTTTCATCGCGCTTCAAACCAACTTCTTTACTATCCTTACGATGCACCGCCTTTTCAGAAGAACCAGCCTAAACAGGCTGACACTGAGACCTCCGACGGCTCTCTCCACTCCGACGACGGCGACAACGCGAATGATACCCGTCTCCTGGAACCCGACCACGACGACCTGCTCAAGCCCACATCCTCGGGGTCAAGCAAGAAAACGGACAGCGGAGCTACACAGCGCACAAGAACCTCATCCGCCTCAAACCCATCGCCGGCCGACGATCACGTGGAGCATGAGGATCAGGAGTACGACACGCAACTAATCGACAACGCCGGCGCCTCCGGCATGAACTTCGTCGTCATGCAAGCCGCCACTCCGTCTTCTTCCCTGATGCTCCCTGCTCCAGCTGAAGCCGTCTCCAACCCGCTGTTTAGCGGCAAAAATAACACATACGCCGACGTAATCGAGCCCTTCGACGGGAAGAAGAAAGAAGATTCTCCACACGACGACGACTACATCCTTTCATCCTCACAGTCCAGTGAGGAGGACGACTAAACATCCTAAACCTTCAATTCATGCATATCGTTTAATCCCTTGAAAACCTACTGGTTCTCAACGCTTTCTCCCTCTACACTTACACTAAAGTACTATTCAGATTCGTAGTATGCTATATATAGGTCCAGTCGGAAACCGATCGTTTTACGAGGCCTGTGCCAAACCCCAAAAATACGGGAAAATACACGATGTATAGCCTTTGGAAA
>JAAUYK010018730.1_pt1 | contig 10881 bp, 5 predicted proteins | sample 7278021 | NCBI WGS metagenome assembly JAAUYK01 (sample SAMN14350223, study PRJNA611818) | marine sediment metagenome | isolation source: surface marine sediment (1.8m) | place: French Polynesia: Moorea | collected 2018-08
GGATAAGAACGTCTCTTCATAAAACTGTCATAAAAACTTATTCCATAGTTTTATAACCACAAATCTGTGCCGCCTAATTTCTTTATCTTTTCTTTACAAACAGTCTCTAACCTTACTAAACATCTCATTGTGGGGTCTGAAGCTAATAAACTTCAATATATGGCTACCTTATCATGGAGTACAAATTGGGCAATATCTTGGCATCTGCAACATAGTCCTGATAACCCCCTGGCTGCTCGTCAAGCACTCACCACTCTCCTACGACGCAAAGGACGCATTCTCGACCTTCTCACCCAGAACCAACAACTCCTACGACAACAGTTAGAACCTGAAAATAGAGCTTTATTAGCTCAATTAGTCACTCTCAATACACAACTAACTAACTTAGAGTATCTCAAACCTGAACAAATTACCTCTCCTCAAGAACATCGACAACAAATTGAGCAACTAACCAGGGAAACTCAACAATTAGAAGCTAAACTCAGTCGCATCAGTAGCAGGTTTCGTGTGGAAGCCGAACCAGTCACCCTAGAAACCATTCAAGCCTTAATTCCTGACAATACCGTTTTAATCGAAATAGTCCGCTATCAAACTTATGACCCAAAAAATAACAGATGGGGTTCTTATCGCTACGGTGCTTATGTGTTACGTTCTACAGGAGAGCCTCTGGGTATTGATTTAGGGGAAGCAGCAACCATTGATGATAAAGTGGAAAATTTTCGTCTGCAATTAGCCCAAGATATTCCCATCAAACAAACGAAAGAGCGAGGTCAAATTTTAGAAAAATTAGTCTTTGCTAAAATACGTCCATTTCTCGACCAGGATGAACAAATACTGCTCTCCCCAGATGGAGAACTTAACCTCATTCCCTTTGAAGCATTGGTTGACGAAAATGATAACTATCTGGTTGAAAATTACCGTTTTACCTATCTAAGCTCCGGACGAGATTTAATCCGTTTAGCTGCTCATAGTCCTTCTATGGCTCCTCCTGTGTTGATGGGCAACCCCAATTTTGTTCTCTCTAGCTCCACTGTGGCACAACGAGGGGATTCTCGTTATTCTCCCCTTTCTAATATTGGTTGGCCTAAGTTACCAGGAACCGCCAAAGAGATTGCAGAAATTGCCAAACTATTTGATGATGCTCAGATTTTTACCCAAGAACAAGCCAACGAATTCAACTTGAAACAAGTTCAAAGTCCTAGTATTCTTCATCTGGCTACTCATGGTTTTTTTGTAGCTCCCCAACAATTTTCTAATCCCTTAGCAGCCACTGGTTTAGCTTTAGCAGGTGTGCAACAACGTGGGGATGGAGACATAGAAAATGGTCTTTTTACTGCTCTCGAAGCGGTGAACCTCGATTTAAAAGGAACCCAATTAATTGTCTTATCAGCTTGTGATACGGGGTTAGGTACGGTGGAAACTGGAGAGGGAATATATGGTTTAAGAAGGTCTTTTGTAATTGCTGGTTCTCAAACTCAAATAATTAGTTTATGGAGGGTAGATGACCAAGGAACAAAAGATTTGATGGTGGATTATTATAATAAGTTATTAAAGGAGAAAAAAGGACGTAGGCAAGGTTTAAGGGAGTTACAATTAGAAATGATAAATGGTGATAAAGGTGATAATTATCAACATCCTTATTATTGGTCGAGTTTTATTCTTTCTGGTGATAGTTCTTCTTTACAATTTTAGCAAATTTAATTCTCTTTGATAGGCGCACGTACTCGTTAATTTATCCATGATTGTAAGTATTTTAGATACGATATGTCTTTGAAATTGTATATTGTCTTTTTATGAAAAACAATTCATAATAAAAACAGTGAATCTCAACCGAAAGGAGTGATTAACATTATGATTACTGTTCGTCCCAGTCAAGCGAGGGGTCATGCTAACTTTGGTTGGCTCGATAGTAAGCATACTTTTTCTTTTGGGAGCTATTATGACCCAAATTACCTGGGATTTGGCAATTTACGGGTAATTAATGAAGATCGAGTTAAAGCTGGTAAAGGGTTTGGTCCCCACTCCCATCGGGACATGGAAATTCTCACTTATGTATTAGATGGCGAATTAGAGCATAAGGATAGTATTGGGAATGGCTCAATTATTCGTCCAGGAGATGTACAACGGATGTCTGCTGGAACAGGAATTACTCATAGTGAGTTTAATGCTTCTAAAACTAAGTTAGTTCATTTTCTACAAATTTGGATTATTCCTAATCAAAAAGGAGTTACTCCTAGTTACGATCAGAAACATTTTTCTAAACAACAAAAACAAGGAAAATTAATATTAGTTGCTTCTTCTGATGGCAGAGATAATTCTGTTAAAATCCATCAAGATATTGACATTTTTACATCAGTCTTAAAAAAAGGGGATATAATTAACCATAAGCTTAATAATCAGTCTGCATGGTTGCAAATGGCTAAAGGTTCAGCTAAAATTCACGATGCAACTATCTCAGAAGGAGATGGTGCTACAATCAATCAAGAATCGAAAATTGAGTTAACTGCAATAGCTGATGATACAGAAATTATTTTGTTTGATTTAAGATAATTAATTGATTTCTTGTTTAAAATATTGCCCATCATTTTTCGAGGTTACTTAGAAGAGCAAACTACTTATTCATCATGATTTCTGGGACTTAACCCAATGCGAATCAAAAATCGATTCATAGATACGGTTATGAATTTTAAGAAAACCATCTTGCTTAATCACCAGTCCTGATAAACGTAATTCTTGTTCTTCTGGACTATCAATAACAATAACTTGTCTTTGATCTAAGATTTGTTGATAAAGGGTGAGAAGTTGTTGACTCTTTGTACTGTTTAAAATTCGGTCTCTAATGGTTCTTAAATGTTCGGGTTGATCTTGAGTTTCCCAATTATTAATGATTTTATCTTGCACTAAGTTCTTTATCCATTCAGGTTCATCTTTAGTAGAAATAGGCATTTCTATATTACGAATCAGTCGACATAACTTTTGAGTTAAAAAAGGTTGTCCTCCTGTCCAGTTTAAGATTTCTTGAAGTAAGGTTTGAGGATTACTTACTTTTTCAGCTAATCCGTATAATAAAGGTTGTGCTTCATGGGTTTTAAAACTTTCTAATTCAATTGCTTGACCAATATTAAAAGGAGTTCTTCTACTATCCGTCATTAATTCTGAGGGAGTGGCAACCCCTAGAAAAGCAAAGGTGAGATCCTGATATCTAGATTCTCCATTAATCATTCGTTGATTATAACAGGAACGAATCAAAGCGAAAAAGTCATCGACTGGGAAGTTTAACCCTAAAAGACTATCAACTTCATCAATAAAAATAAATATCTTTTTAGGGGAGTTTTGAGTAGTTGAATTCAATTCCACTAATAACATATCTTCCAGAAATTGACCGAATCTTTGAACAGGAGAAATATCTAATCGCTCATTCCACCAAGTTTTGAAGTTAACTTTTCTTCGTAACCCAAAATTTCGTAATAAATCAACAGCTAATCCTTTATACCATTGTTCAACAGTAATATTAGAAGTCCCAATACGAGTTAAATCTATGGCTGAACATTGATAACCTTCATGGTTTAAATGGTTCATCATCCTAACCATAAGGCTAGATTTTCCCATTTGTCGGGAATTAAGAATATAACAAAACTGACCTTGTTTTAAAGCTTTGTAAAGGGTTCTATCGGCTTGTCGTACCACATAAGTTGGTGCATCCATCGGTAAACTTCCTCCTACTTGATAATCAAAAGTAGAGGGTTTATCATTACTTTTTAGTAGGTCATTTTCAAAAATTAATTCTGCTTGAGTTGCTTTGAGAACATCTAATGTTTGTGATAGTTCTTTGGTACGTTCTTCTACTCTTTGTTCTAAGGTTTGATACAGTCTAGAATTGTCAATAGAAATAGCAGCTTGAGCAGATAGGATATTTAAGAGTTCCACTCTTTCTGAGGTAAATGCTTCTGTGGTTAAGTTATTTTCTAAATAAACAATACCTTTTAATTGACCTTGATTAAGTAAAGGAGTACAGAGAATTGATTTAGTTTGTGTTGCTATGATATAAGGATCATTAATAAATTGACCTTCAGAAACTGCATCATTTAGAACTACATATTTTTGAGTATGACCGACATAATTGATAATAGTAGTTGGTAGAATAGGAAGTGAATTTTCAGGGTTTTTTGATTCTATGGAAATTGATCTTAAGATAGCAACTTCTTCCTTATCTACTGTTCCCTGAGCTTCGATGACTAAATTATCATTATTATTTAAAATTAGAAAACTCTTTTGCGCCCCTGCATTTTCAATCACAATTTTCATTAAGTTTTTTAGGAGATTTTCTAGTTTTATTTCCCCGGAAATTGCTTGAGAGGCTTTTATAACAGTAGTTAAGTCAAGAACTTCCCCATCATTTCCCGTTGTCGATATCGTGGTACTAAGACCTTTAGATTTATTCTGATTTGTTACTCCTAGTAAATACTGAGGATATTCTTTTTCTAACTGTTTAACCTTGGCTTTTGCACCCCAACGAATGTAACAATGATAAGCATTTTTGAGATATAATTTTCCAATTTCTTCTCTACCTAAAGCAAAATAAAATTCTGAGGCTCGTTCATAGGCTAAGGCTTCTTCATGGAGAAATTCATATTGTTTTGCTCCTTTAATGGCTTTTTCGTACAATTCTTGAGCTTCCAAATTTTTTCCGAATACTCTTGCTTTTTCTGCTTCAACTAAATCATATTTATGCTGAAAATTCATGGGAGCATGAGTAGCCCAATGATGTAATTTCCCCTGATTATCATTAACTTGTTTAATTAAGCTATTTTGGTTATTACTCTCAAGATCATGAAGGCTAGATAAAAGAGCCAAAGAATAGTAAAAATAGAATATACTGACTGTGTATAATCCTAGAGCTATACCTAAATACTCTTTAGCTAAAGTTGCATTATCTAAAGATTTTTTATAGTTTTTAAATAAGTAATATATAAATAATTGATTAATATAAAACCAACAGAGAGACTGTAGATCATTTACTTTTTTGTAGAAAGACACTTTCTTGTCTTCATCATAGGTTTCACTGCTCAATTGATTAAAATTGTCTGTATTATTAAGTAAAACCAAAATTAAATGTTGATATAATTCTAACCAACGTAAACTTAGTTCTTGCTTATATTTGAGAATATCAGTCTTATATTTAACAATTTCTTGGGCTAGAGACCTTAATTCTTTACCTACCCAGAATGCGTGCAGACAATACATAAAAGGAGCTAAACATCCCCAACTCATATCACCTGTTTCTAGTCCCTGTTGATACACTTCTAAAAAAGAAGTTAATGAACCTTGAAGATGTTCTTTCCAATGTCTGATAAATCCATTAAACATATATAAGGTTTTTACTTTATATTTTTGAGGCTCAAACTTTTCTAAAAGACTTAAAGCAAGCAGCCCAAATTTATAGCCAGACTCAATATCTTTGCTTACTTCACATAAAATAATTCCATAAGGTATATAAACATTGCTACAGCCATAAGTATTCCCATATTTTAGGAGCAAATTAATAGATTCAAGGATACAGAAAGGGAAAAGCTTCGGATAGCCAACAGAACTCACTCCCGCAATAAGAATTAGTATCTGTATAGCTTTTTGTTTTTTGGTATCACTCATTTTTTGTAAAGCAATTAAGTCTTCAATATTTTGATTACACCAAATTGCTTTTGTTTGTTCTAAACGAAGTTCTAAATATTTACTACTGTTGTCTTTAGGAAAAGTTACGTCTAAAAGTTCAAGAGCTTGTAATCCTAACTTCATCCCTTCCGAATTTTTCTGCTCACCAAAATAAGCTTGAAGTTTAATTTCATAAGCTTTTGCTTTGTCTAGTGGGTTTTGTGCTTGTTGCAAGACAACTTTTAGCTTTTCCTCCATTTCTTCAAACTCACCAGTTAAACTAGCTATTTCTGCTATTTTTAAATATAATTGTAGAGTAAAATTATAGTTTCGCTGCCAAGGATCATTCCAATTTAAGTGAACAGAGATTACATTTTTATTATCTACTATTTTAACTGGATTAAGTAGCTTGATTGCAATTTGTGAGTAATTAAATGCTGCTTGATAAGCTGCTGATGCTTGAGCTTTGATACTTGCAGAAAAATTGAGTTCAGCTACTTTGTCTCTTTGTGACTGATTAATAATTAATTCTGAGCCAATGTTTAGATGATTAACGATATCAAAAATATGATCATTGAGTTGATCCTGTTGAGTATTTTCTAACAGTAGCCAACCTACTTGTTGATGGACTTGTTTTTTTTTCTTTTCTGGAATCAAAGTATAGGCTGCCTCTTGAACCTTATCATGTAAGAATTTGTAAGGAATTGATTTAGGATATTCAGGAATAAAAGCAGAAGATTCTATTGAAGTGTCATTCGAGAATTCCTCTTCAGTCCAAAGTAAGGGAATTTTATAATCATTATCTAATGGGATAATTAAGCCATCTCTAATAGCTGTCTGAATTTTGTTAGAGATAATAGTTAGAGATTCCTTTTTGATAATGGCCAGGGTTTGTAACTCAAATGTATTGCCAATACAAGCAGCTAACTTAATAATTTCTTGGTTGTTTTTATCTAGTTTTTTTATTTTAGACTTCATCAAGTCAACCACATTGTCAGTAATCTCTAGTTGCTGAATTTTTCTGATATCCCAAGTCCATAAACTTGTTTGAGTACAAGAATCTTGAGAAGGATTTAATACAAGTAGTTTTTCTTGGTATAAAGACTTAAGTAATTGATTTATAAAGAAAGGATTGCCACCTGTTTTATAAGTTATTATTTTAGCAAGAGGTTTAGTGATTTCTGTTGAACAATGGAGTGTATTTGAAATTATTTGGTTGACATGATTTAACTTTAGAGGTTGAAGCAAAATTTGATTAATTTTTGCTTTTGTTTTATTAAGTTTCTCTAGTGTTAACATTAAAGGATGAGTATCAGTCACTTCATTGTCACGATATGCACCTATTATTAATAGATGGTGAAAATTGAAGTCAGCTATTAGTAATTCAATCAATTTTAAAGATTGCAAGTCTAACCATTGTAAATCATCAAGGAAGATGACTAATGGATGTTTTGAAGAGGCAAAAATTTGGATAAATTTTTTAAAGCAAAAATCAAATAAATTCTGATTGTCTGTATTTAGTAAGATTGGCTTTTCTGACGTTTGACCAATAATTTTGATGATTTCAGGAATAAAAATACTCATTATATGAATATTTTTCCCTAAAGCATTTAAGATTTTTTCTTTCCAAATCTCAAGATTTATTTCAGATTCAGTTAATAACTGATTGATCAAATTTTGGAGAGCTTGGATAATTGCTGAGTAAGGAATATCTCGTTTTAATTGTTCAAACTTTCCTCTAATAAAATAGCCTTTTTGATAGGTAATAGATTTATGAATTTCATTGACTAAAGCAGATTTACCAACCCCCGAATAACCAGAAATTAGGAAAAGTTCAGCCTGTCCTTGACTAATACGCTCAAAAGTATTTAATAATTTTTCAATTGCTGATTCTCTACCATAAAGTTCTTGACAAATAGTAAACTGTTCAGAGATATCTTGTTGTCCTAAAGAAAACGGAGTTATTCTACCTTTTGCTTGTAATTGAGTCAGACAATTTTTTAAGTCTAATTTAATCCCTAAAGCACTTTGATATCTTTGTTCTGGAGTTTTTGCTAACAATTTCATGATTATGTCAGAAACTGTCGAGGGAATAGAAGAAATAAGTTCATGGGGTTTTGGAGGATGTTGAGCAATATGACAATGAACTAACTCCATTGAATCGGTGGTTTGAAAAGGAAGTGTATTAGTTAAAAGTTCATACAAAGTTACACCCAAAGAATAAAAATCACTGCGATAATCAATACCTCGGTTCATTCTACCAGTTTGTTCAGGAGCAATATAAGCTAAAGTTCCTTCTAATTTATTTGGGTTAATAAAGGTTTGATTTCCTTGAGATATAGCAGTTGCAATGCCAAAATCAATAAGTTTTAGCTGTCCCGTTTCTCGGTTATAAACAATATTAGAAGGATTAATATCCTTGTGAATAATGTTAGCTTTGTGAATGGCCGCTAAACCTTCAGTAATTTTAAGAGCAATGGTTAAAAATTCTTCTAAATTAAACTGGTATTGGTGAATTAATAACTTTAAGGACTGACCTCCAAAGTCTTCTAAAAATATTACTAAACTATGTTCATATCGTCGCAAATCATAAGCTTTAATTACTTTTTCAAAATTTAAAGAACGGGTTATTTCATATTCAAGTTTGTATCTCGTAAGTTCTGAAGGAGTGGGATAATTTTCCTTAAGAATTTTAAGAATAATGGGTTGATTATTTTCTAATAACATCCCTCGATAGACTAATGAGTTAGCACTCTCATAAATTTTGCTAATAATTTTATAGTCGTTGATAATATTCATCGAAGTTACAAATTAATCGTAAGTTTGAGAAAATCGGATTTTAGCAATTTTCATAATATAAGGACGCAACCCAAAAATTAGCTAATTCAAGTTCACAATGTAACCCAAATTAGCTTTATACATAGCACATTTTATGGCAAACTACTGATTTTTCTAACAAGCAGTAGATCCAGGAAGATAAGGATAAGGAGGCATAACATATTCTATAGTTTCTGATTGATATTTTCCATCGGAGTAAGGTGGATAAAACCGAAAGTCTCCTGATGATTCTTCTGCATCTGCCCATGCTTGAAGTTTATTTTGTGTTAAAGTTGTTTGAGAACCGAGAGAAGGTCGAGGTGGATATCCGAGAGTGACATCTAAATAAGGACCCCTTTGATTAAGTCCAGGTTGCTGAATCTCTGCTATGGAACTTGAAAATGTGTCCCAAGAAACTTTAAAAATATATTCAAGAGCTATTTCATAGCTACTAAGCAAAGACTCATTAATCAAGACATAACCTTCAGGGTTATCCCCATATTCGTTTTCTTCGACATATTTATAAGCTTGTCCTGCTAACAAAAGACTCAAACGTATTCCATTATAGTTCCGCATCTCTGGTGTAATCACATAAGTCCTCTTATCTTCTGACTTAAGTTTGTCAAATAAAGTCTCAATCCTTTTCGGTTCATCTACTGCTAAATTATGGGAAAGAACCAGTTGTTTAATATAGCTTAATCTATCTCTTTCCCAACCTTGTTTGACTTCTTTTAAATCAAGCCATGTCTTGGTGAGAAGTTGTGAAATTTTTCGACCTTGTAACAAATATCTAACAGTAGAAAAATCAGCAAGTTCCGCTTCTATTTGATGCTTGTCTGCCAGATGTTCGATGAATTTGTGGTCAACTCGAACTCCTGTTGTTGGTAAGAAATCTCCAATTGTTTTATTATTCTTCCAGGAGTCTGTCTGGATATCATATTCAATAACTGGATACTTGTTATGATTTTTGAAGTGATACTTTGTTTCCAGTTTCAATTCAGTTTCAATTGTATAAGGTTGTAATCCGCACGACTGATCTTTTATCGTATCTTTAACAACAAGTATCTCGAAATACTCGTCATTTAGCTCATTATGATATCCTTTATATAGTATTTTGTCTAAATGCTGGGCGTAATTAACTGCTCTTGGGTAAGCTGGTATTCGTTGATTAAAGGAATAATGGGGTGAATTCATAATATCTCTTTTTTCAAATTTGTTGATAATGAATAATTGATTGTTAACCCTATCTTTTAACTTAAGCTATAAAAATATCTTGGATTTTCCCAAACAATTTTCCTCACTATTTCCTGAGATAATATATCTTCAAGCTTTATGAGATTTTTAACGCCATCTACTTGATGGTCCAGATGAGGATAATCAGACCCAAAGATTAAATTGTCAGAACCGACGTATTTAATTATTTGAGCAAGATAGGGTTCAGAAGGTTCTACCGAAATGAAACATTGACGGCGAAAATACTCTGATGGCATCAATTTTACCTGATTTTCAACTTCCCAATGTAAATTTTTGTATTCTTCGTCCAGTCGCCATAACCAATAGGGTAGCCAACCGCAACCTGATTCTAAAAATCCGACCCGAAGTTGAGGATGACGCTCTAAAACTCCCCCTTCAATTAATGCCAATAGTGCCATCATTTGTTCCATGGGGTGAGAACAAGCATGGAGGGCAAAACGGGTATTGAATCTATCGATTCCTGTAGTCGGTAAACGGCTATGGGTTCCCTCATGAATGCTCACTGCTATTTCTAATGCCTCGCAAGCTGCCCAAAAGGGTTCGTATGCTTCATCACTCAAAATTCTACCTTTAACGGGGTTAGGGCGCAAAAAAACAGCCTTCCAGCCCCAATTAGCAATGCGGTGTAGCTCTTTGACCATATCTTGGGGATCATGTTGATTCATTGCACCCACACCTTTTAACCTATCGGGGTCATAGCTACAAAATTCCTCATGCAGCCAAGTATTATAGGCACGAGTAAATGCACCTATGACTTCAGCAGGTAGGCTATCAATAGCAAATAACCACAGTCCGTAGGTAGGATAAAGAAAGGCAATATCAACCCCCATTTGTACCATTGTTTGTACATGGGATTCGGGATTGTAGCGATTGAGATAAGCATGAGGATAAGCTTGCATCATCTGCTTATTAGCTTCTTGTTGAACTTGTAGAGATATTTTTCGGGCAATGGGTTCCCCCTTAATTTTCATGTCAGGAGAAGGGGCAAATTCCTTAAATTTAGGTTCTATATACTTGCCCCACATTTCGGGAGGTTCAATGACATGGGAGTCTGCATCAATAATCTTGTAATCTTTGAGCATAAAAAAGCCAAAATCAACCTATTTTTAAGATAGAACCAATTGGTGATCGCTAAAGTTCTTTGTTTTCTTGATGGTTAAC
>JAAUYK010022960.1_pt1 | contig 10880 bp, 11 predicted proteins | sample 7278021 | NCBI WGS metagenome assembly JAAUYK01 (sample SAMN14350223, study PRJNA611818) | marine sediment metagenome | isolation source: surface marine sediment (1.8m) | place: French Polynesia: Moorea | collected 2018-08
ACCCGACAGCTGGCCGAGAGCAACCGGCTCATCGCGCGATCAACCGCCGCCGCCCGACCCCTGCTTGGCCAGGAGCTGCGAGGCGACGTTGATGTACTTGCGCCCCGCTTCCTGGGCGCCGGCCACTGCGTCCGTTAGGGTCGAAATCGTCAACAGCCGCGGCCTCCATGCCCGGGCGGCGGCGAAGTTCGTGAAGCTGGCCGGCGCCTACAACGCCGAGGTCACGGTGCTCAAGGACGGGGTCGAGGTTTCTGGCTCCTCGATCATGGGACTGATGATGCTGGCCGCGGCGACCGGCAGCTTCCTGGAGCTGCGGGCCAAGGGCCCGGCGGCCGAGGCGGCCGTGGTCGCCCTGGCCGACTTGGTACGGAACAAGTTCGATGAAGACGGATAAGACGGCCAAGAGAGCGAGGCGGTCGGCCAGAGCCGACAGCGAAATCGTGCTGCCGGGCCTCGCCGTCTCTCCCGGCGTCGCGATCGGCTCGGCGCACCTGCGCGAGAGCGGCGAGATTCGGGTCCTCGAGTATCAGATCCCGGCGGGCGCCGTAGACGAGGAGAAGACCCGCTTTCGCCAGGCCGTCACCAAGGCCAAGCGGCAGCTCGACAAGCTCAGGAACAAGGCGACCCGGTTCCACGGCGCCGCCGCCGAGGAGCTCGGATTCCTGCTCGAGGCGCACCACCAGATGCTCGGCAGCTCGCGCCTCCTGTCCGGCGTCGAGCAGCGGATCATGGCGGCGCGACAGAACGCGGAGGCGGCGGTCGCGCTCGAGATCGCCGAGATCGCCGCCGCCTTCGAGCAGGTCGACGATCCCTATCTGCGCTCCCGGGCCGAGGAGGTGCGCGAGGTGGGCATGCGCATCGTGCGCACCCTGACCGATCAGAAGCTGACCGACTTCTCGGCCCTGCCGCGCGGCAGCATCGTCATCGCGGAAACCGTGACGCCGGCCGACACGGCGCTGATGGATCCGCGCGAGATCGGCGGCTTCGCCTCGGTTATGGGCGGCGCCGAGGGCCACACGGCGATCATGGCCCGCTCCCTCGGCCTGCCCGCGGTGCTCGGCGTCGCCGGCCTTCTGGAAGCCGCCCATACCGGCGACACCCTGATCGTCGACGGCTCGAATGGCGCAGTCATCGTCAACCCGGCAGAGGACACGCTGGCCGACTACCAGGAACGGCGCCGCGCCTTCAAGCGCGAAGCCCGCGCGCTGGATCGCCTGCGCGACGTGCCGGCCAGCACCCGGGACGGCGAGCAGATCTCGCTCGCGGTCAACCTCGAGCTGCCGCGCGAGATCGACCAGGCCGTCGCCGTCGGCGCCGAGGGCGTCGGTCTGCTGCGGACCGAGTTCCTCTACATGAACCGCGACGACCTGCCCGACGAGGAAGAGCAGTACGAGACGCTGAGCAAGATCGTCCGGGCCATGGACGGTCGGGCGGTGACCATCCGCACGCTCGACGTCGGCGGCGAGAAGCTGATGTCGGCGCTGGGCGAGACCCTGGGCGACGCCGCCAATCCAGCGCTGGGCCTGCGCGCCATACGCTTCTCGCTGACCCAGCGCAAACTATTCGAAACGCAGCTGGCAGCCATTCTGCGGTCCAGCGCCCACGGGCCCGTGCGTATCCTTCTACCGATGATCACCACGGTCTCTGAAGTGCGCGAGGTGCGCAAGACGCTCAACACGGTGGTCCGCCGCCTGCGGCGCCGGAAGGTCAAGATCGCCGACCCCCTGCCGCCGCTCGGCGTCATGATCGAGGTGCCGGGGGCCGCCCTGGCGGCCGACTCCCTGGCGCGCGTCTCTGACTTCTTCGCGATCGGCACCAACGACCTGACCATGTACACCCTGGCGATCGACCGAGGCGAGGAGCGGGTCGCCCACCTCTACAACCCGCTGCATCCCGCCGTGCTGCGATCGATCCAGTTCTCGGTCGAGGCCGCGCTGCGGGCGCGCATCCCGGTCTCGGTGTGCGGCGAGATGGCCGGCGATCCCCGCTACACCGCGCTCTTCCTGGGGCTCGGCGTGCGCGAGCTCTCCATGACCGCCAACGCCCTGCCCCGCGTGAAGAGCCGCATCCTCAACCTCGACCTCCAGGCCGCCGTGCGCCGGGCCGCCGTGATCATGGACCAGTTCGACTCGGGCCGGATCGCGGCGCTGCTCGATGACTTCAACGCCCTGGCGTGAACCCGGAGCGGACGAGGAGCCCGTGGCCGAGCGAGACGATGTGACCCCCGAAGAGCGCAAGGACGATCCGGTCGCGCGCGCCATCCTCGAGCTCTTGGCCGCGGCCGGGCCGGGCAAGACGATCGAGCCGGGCGACGCGGCCCGCGCCTTCGCCGCCGAGCGGGCCAGACCCGGCGACCCGCCGGACCTCTGGCGGCGCTACCTGCCGGCGGCGCGGCAGCAGGCGCTCCACCTGGCGCGCCAGGGCCGGATTCTGATCTTGCGCAAGGGCAAGCCGGCCGACCCCCACGCGCCGATCAAGGGGCTGGTCCGCCTGGCCCTGCCGGACGCCTAGAGCAGATCATGTTTTGACGGAAGCGCTTGGCGGTTCCGGCAAAGCATGTGAATCCGCTCGATATCAATCTGTTAGAGCGTTGGCTCGGAGACGCCCGCCTGGCGGCAGGCGGCGGTCACCGTGTTGGCCAGCAGGCAGGCGATGGTCATGGGGCCGACGCCGCCCGGCACCGGCGTGATCGCGCCGGCCACCCGGCGGGCCTCCTCGGTCGCCACGTCGCCGACCAGGCGCGTCTTGCCCTCGCCGGTCTCGATCCGGTTGATGCCGACGTCGATCACCGTGGCACCGGGCTTGATCCAGTCGCCCTTGATCATCTCCGGCCTGCCGACGGCGGCGACCAGGATGTCGGCGCCGCGGCAGACGGCGGGCAAGTTGTCGGTCCGGGAGTGAGCGATGGTGACGGTGCAGTTCTGCTGCAGCAGGAGCTGCGCCATGGGCTTGCCAACGATGTTGGAGCGGCCGACGACGACGGCGTTCAGCCCGGTCAGGTCGCCCAGGGTGTCTTTCAGCAGCATGAGGCTGCCGAGCGGAGTGCAGGGCACCATCGGCGCGCTGTCACCCGTCGCGCCCACGGAGAGGCGCCCCGCGTTGATGACGTGAAAGCCGTCAACGTCCTTGGCCGGCGCGATCGCGTTGATCACCGCTTCACCGTCGATCTGCGAAGGCAGCGGCAGCTGCACCAGGATGCCGTGGACCGCCGGATCGCCGTTGAGCTGCTCGACCAGGGCCAGGAGCTCGGCCTGGCTGGTCGTTTCCGGCAGCTCGTGCTTGAACGAGGCCATGCCGGTCTCGGCGGTCTGCTTGGCCTTGTTGCGGACGTAGACCTCGCTGGCGGGATTGTGCCCGACCAGGACGACGGCCAGTCCGGGCGTGAGCCCGTGCTCGGCCTTCAACTGCTCGACCGCCGCTGCGACCCGCCCGCGCAACCCGGCAGCGAAGGCCTTTCCGTCGATCGTCGCGGCGCTGCCCGCCTGTGCCTGGTCGTTCATCATGTGCCTCCGAATTCGGTTGCTGCGGTTGTGGCGGCGCCGGGGACCGGCGTCATGTTTCATAACGCCCCTTACCGACGCGTCGCCGACACTTCGGTCATGCCGCGTGGCGACGGGCACCGCCTGGTGAGCGAGTCATCTGCGGGCGGGGTCATCTGCGGGCGGGGCCGTTCCGCTCGAGTCCGTCGAACCAGGTCTCCAGCTTGTCGCCGAGCATCGTTGCATCTCCGGAAAGATGCACCTTCTTGTTGCGTTGTTTCCCGCCCGAAACAAGCGCGAAGCATCCCTTGGGTTCTCTGAGCGTAGGGGCCAAGAGCCGTATCAGGGCGGCGTTCGCCCGGCCGCCCTCGGGCGCCTCGGTGACCGCGACCCTGAGCGCCACGCCGCCGCCGGCCAGAGCGACCGAGCCTTGGATCGCGTCGCGCCGGGCGGCCGGCTGCAGCCGCACCGAAAGCTCGATTCCGTCGGCGCGCGCGCGAAACGGACGGTCAGAAGCTTGCACCACTGAACGAGAAGAGAATGTTGGCGAGCACCATCTGGCAGAAGTAGAGAACCAGGATCAGGATCACCGGGGAGATATCGAAGCCGCCGAAGTTCGGCAGTAGCTGCCGGATCGGACGGAGCGCCGGCTCGGTGATGCGGACCAGGAACTGCCAGATCATGTAGACGACCTGGTTGGAGGTGTTGATCACTCTGAATCCGATCAGGAGGCTCATGATGGCGGAGGCGATGACCAGCCACATGTAGAAGTCGATCGCAATGATCGTGACTTGGATCAGGGGGCCGATAACGATCACGCCGGTACCTCGTTGTCGATTTTGGAGTGTCGGCGGCTGACTTGCCGCGGCTACCCTAGCGACGGTCCGGGGGACATACAAGATCACCCGGGAGCGGGTGGCCGCCGCGGCCGATCCACCGGCCGCTCGATCAAAAGCCTTTGTACAGGAGCGGCCAGATCACCACGTTCAGAACCAGCGCGGCGGAAAGGGGGAAAGGGCGCGGCAATGGCATTCAGGGCTCACCGGGGCGGCCTTCTGGGGCTCGCGGCCCCGCTGCTCGCGTTGCTGCTGGGCGCCTGCGACGAGGCGAGCGTGGCCAAGTCGGGCGACGCGCCGGCGGCGGCGCCCCCGCCGGTTGACGTCGCGCGTCCCCTGGTCAAGTCGATCGTCGAGTGGGACGAGTACACCGGCCAGTTCGAGGCCGCGCAGTCGGTCGAGATCCGCGCCCGGGTCTCCGGCTACCTCGACGAGGTTCACTTTAGGGAAGGGCAGATCGTCGAGAAGGACCAACTGCTCTACGTGATCGACCGGCGGCCTTTCGTCGCCGAACTGGCCCGGGCCCAGGCCCAGGAGCGACGGGCCAAGGCCCAGCTCGACCTGGCCGATCTCAAGCTCAAGCGCGGCCAGACCCTGGTCGAGCGGCGGGTCATCTCGGTCGACGAGCTTGACGAGCGCAAAGCGAATCGGGCGGTGGCCTTCGCCGACCTTGTCGCGGCCCAGGCGGACGTCCGCCTGGCCGAGCTCAACCTGAACTTCACCGAGATAAGGGCGCCGCTTACGGGCCGAATCTCGGACAGCGAAGTCGACATCGGCAACCTGATCTCGGGCGGGTCCGCCGATTCGACGCTGCTCACGACTGTCGTCTCGCTCGATCCGATCTACTTCGCGTTCGACGCCTCGGAAGCCGACTCCCTGCGCTATCGGCGCCTCAAGGGTAAGGGCCTGCGGCCCTCGTCGCGGGAGAACCCCAACCCGGTCTTCGTCCGGCTGATGGACGAGACCACATGGGCGCGGAAGGGGGAGATGAACTTCGTCGACAACCGACAGGATCCCAACTCGGGAACGATTCGGGTCCGGGCGGTGTTCGAGAACCCCGATCTCCTGCTCACACCCGGCCTGTTCGGCCGGCTCAGGCTGATCGGCTCCAACGAGTACGAGGCGATTCTTCTGCCCGATAAGGCGGTCCTCTCGGACCAGTCCCGCAAGATCGTGATGACCGTCGACCAGGAGGGCCTGGTCAGCGCAAAGGTCGTGGAGCTCGGCCCGGTTGTCGACGGCTTGCGGGTGATACGTTCCGGCCTGTCGGCCGAGGACCGGGTGGTGGTGCGCGGCGTGCAGCGCGCCCGCCCGGGTCAGCCGGTAACGGCGGAGCCGGTGACGATCGGCCCGAACGGTGAACTCGTGTCGGCCGAATAAGCCGGGAAAATCCGCGATGCGCCTGGGGCATTTCTTCATCGACCGCCCGATTTTCGCGACGGTGATCTCGATCCTGATCGTCATCGTCGGCGCGCTCGCCTACCTCAGCCTGCCGGTCTCCCAGTATCCGGAGATCGCTCCGCCGACCATCCAGGTGACCGCTTCCTACCCGGGCGCCTCGGCCGAGGTGATCGCCAACACCGTGGCCACGCCGATCGAGCAGGAGGTCAACGGAGTCGAGGGCATGCTCTACATGCTGTCCCAGTCGACCTCCGACGGTCAGATGTCACTGACCGTAACCTTCAAGCTCGGTACCGATCTGGACCAAGCCCAGGTGCTGGTTGAGAACCGGGTGTCCCGGGCCGAGCCACGCCTACCCGAAGAAGTGCGCCGGCTGGGCGTTACGACGCGCAAGAACTCGCCCGACCTGATGCTGGTCGTGCACATGCTGTCGCCGGACGACAGCCGCGACCTGCTCTACATCTCGAATTACACGACGACCCAGATCATCGACCGGCTGTCGCGAATCGAGGGTGTCGGCGAGGCGCGGATCTTCTCCGAGCGGGCCTTTTCCATGCGCATCTGGCTCGATCCGGAACGCCTGGCGGCCCGCGGCATCACAGCAGGCGAAGCGGTCACGGCTCTGCGCGCGAACAACCTCCAGGTTGCGGCCGGCATCCTCAATCAGGCACCGATGCCCAATCCGGGCGCTTTCGAGCTGTCGGTCCAGACTCTCGGGCGGCTGGTCGAACCCGAGGCCTTCGGGAACATCGTGGTGAAGACCGACGAGGAGGGACGCGATGTCCGCATCCGCGACATCGCCAGGGTCGAGCTGGGCGCCCAGTCCTACAACACGGTCGGCTATCTCGGCCGCAACGCGGCGCTGCCCATCCTGATCTTCCAGCGCCCGGGATCCAACGCCCTGGACACCGCCGAACAGGTTATCGATCTGATGGAAGAGGCTTCGGCCGACTTTCCGAGGGGGCTCGCCTACCAGGTCGTCTACAATCCGACCGAGTTCATCGCCCAGTCGATCGACGCGGTCTTCGTGACCATGTTCGAGGCCGTCGGCCTCGTGGTCCTGGTCATGATCGTTTTCCTGCAGAGCTGGCGCGCGGCGATCATTCCGATCGTGGCAGTTCCGATCTCGCTGATCGGCACATTCATCGTGATGGCGGCGCTCGGCTACTCGGTCAACAACTTGAGCCTCTTCGGTCTGGTCCTTGCGGTCGGCATCGTGGTCGACGACGCCATCGTCGTGGTCGAGAACGCCGAGCGCTATCTGCGGCAGGGCGTGGAACCGCGCGAAGCCGCGCGCCGAACCATGGACGAGGTAACCGGGGCGCTGATCGCGACCTCGCTGGTTCTGCTCGCCGTCTTCATCCCGGCGGCCTACATCGCCGGCATCTCGGGCCAGTTCTTCCGCCAGTTCGCGGTCACCATCGCCACCGCGACGGTGATCTCGACCCTGGTCTCGGTGACGCTTTCGCCGGCCCTGGCCGCGCTCCTGGTGAAACCCGAGCGCAGCGACGGCGCGCGGGCGAAGGGGCCGCTGGCCCGTCTGGGGGCGCCCCTGCGCGCCCCGTCACGCGGATTCAACCGGGGATTCGACCGGCTGGCCGATGGTTACGGCTGGCTCACCGGGCGTCTGATCCGGGTCTCCGTGCCGGTGCTGCTGGTTTATGTCGGGCTGATCGTCCTGGCCGGCCATCAGTTCCAGCGCACGCCGACCGGCTTCATTCCGCCTCAGGACCAGGGCTACCTGATCACCGTGGTCCAGCTGCCGCCCGGAGCCTCGCTGGATCGCACCGATGCCGTGATCCGGCAGGCGACCGAGATCATCCTGGAACACCCGGGCGTGGAGAACGCGGTCGGCTTCGCCGGCTTCGACGGCGCCACCTTCACCAACGCGACCAACGCCGGCGCGATCTTCGTGCCGATGAAGCCCTTCGAGGAGCGACGCCTCGCCGGCTTGAGCGGAGAGCGCATCCTGGGCGAATTGCAGGCCCGGCTCTTCGCAATCAAGGACGCGACGATCTTTCTCATCGCGCCGCCACCGGTGCGCGGTCTGGGCACGGGCGGCGGCTTCAAGCTCTATGTTCAGGACCGCCGCGGGCGCGGCCTGCCGGCCCTGGAAGAGGCGACCCGGACGCTGGCCGCCGCCGCCAACGCCGAGCCGGGCCTGACCCGCGTGTTCTCGTTCTTCAACACCGGCACGCCGAAGCTCTTCGCCAATATCGACCGGGTCAAGGGCGAGAAGCTGGGCGTGCCGCCGGAGCGCATCTTCGAGGCCCTGGAGGTCTACCTCGGCTCGGTCTTCATCAACGACTTCAATTTCCTCGGCCGGACCTTCCGGGTCACGACCCAGGCCGACGCGCCCTACCGCCGGGACCGCCGCGACCTGGCCCAGCTGAGGGCTCGGTCGGACAACGGCGGCATGGTGCCGATCGGCTCGGTGGCCACCTTCGAGGACGTGACCGGGCCCAGCCGGGTCGCCCGCTACAATCTCTATCCCGCCGCCTCGCTGCAGGGCGCGACCCCGCCAGGCGTCTCCACTGGCCAGGCGATCGAGGCCATGGAAGGCCTGGCCGCGCGCCTGCTGCCCGACGGCTTCGCTTTCGAGTGGACCGATATCGCCTATCAGGAGAAGCAGGCCGGCGACACGACGCTGGTGATCTTCGCCATGGCAGTGCTCTTCGTGTTCCTGCTCCTCTCAGCGCTCTACGAGAGCTGGATGCTGCCGCTCGCGGTCATCCTGATCGTGCCCATGTGCCTGCTGGCGGCGATTACCGGCGTGATCATCCGCGGCATGGACAACAACATCCTGACCCAGATCGGGCTCGTCGTGCTGGTCGGCCTGGCCGCCAAGAACGCCATCTTGATCGTCGAGTTCGCCCGGCAGGCGGAGCAGCAGGGACGGGACCGCGTGACGGCCGCGATCGAGGCCGCGCGCCTGCGCCTGCGCCCCATCATCATGACGTCTTTCGCCTTCATTCTCGGCGTCGTGCCGCTGGTGGTGGCGACTGGCGCTGGCGCGGAGATGCGCCAGGTGCTCGGCACCGCCGTGTTCTCGGGCATGATCGGCGTGACCTTCTTCGGGCTGCTGTTCACGCCGGTCTTCTACGTGGCCTGCCGATGGCTGGCGACGCGCGGGCGCGAGGCAAACCCGGCAGCGGCGCAGGAGGTCGAGGGGCGGCCGCGCTGAGGATCTCCTCTGGGGCGCGCCCGCTTGACAGCCCTCGCGGGAGTACCCATTATCCCGCCGCCCGTCACCGGGCATTTCCCAGCCGTGCCCCTTCGAGGGCGCGCGCGCCATCTGGCGGGGCCGTAGCTCAGTTGGGAGAGCGTCGCGTTCGCAATGCGAAGGTCAGGGGTTCGACTCCCCTCGGCTCCACCAAGATCCTCAGAACCTCAAGGTCACCCCGCCTTCCGGGTCGGCTCCGCCGTGTTGCGGAGCGCGTCGGCGATCTGCGTCACGTTGGCCGGCACCTCGATCTCCGCCTCGCCTTCCGGCGCCGCGGACCCGCCCGCCTGGAGCACCGAGATCGGCACACCGATCAGCATGCCCCACGGCGTCTTGAGGTCGACTTTCGGATCCCGCTCGAACGTGCGGCCGACCACTTCCCCGGTGAATTGCAGCTCAACCTGAAGCTTCTTGCCCAGTCTCATCAAACCCTCCTGATTTCCACTCGCCGCCATTTCCAATGGACCCCGGTCTGTAAACACTTGTTAAATGCGCTTAGGATTAACCATTGGTAAATCCTAGCGTTTTCAAGCGTGAATATATGAAAGCGGGATCAAAAAATCCAAATAAATAAACTGAATAATTTGTGAACAAAGAAACTGCAGGTGCATTTGCTGTCTAAATACTGAGGCAATAGGGAAAACTCGCGGCAGCGCTCGTTTACGACTTGGTAACGCTGTTTGGCTATCTCGTTAACCATTGAGACGAGAGAGACCGGTCAATGAACGATCAGACCAGCAGACTCGAGCGTCGGCGTCACGGGCGCGCCAAGGTGCTGTGGACCGGCAACCTGGACCACGGCGGCGGCATCTCCGACTGCGTCGTGCTCAACATAGGGCCGCACGGCGCTATGGCACGATCGCTCGACCCGCCGAGGCGCGACGGGTCGGTCACGCTGCAATCCTTTCACTTCGGGCGGCTCACGGCGGAGATCGTCTGGCAGGACGGGAACGCCCTGGGCCTCCGCTTCAAGGACAACCCGGCGGCGGTGCGCAAGGCGCTCGGCTGGCAGCTCCCCGAGATCGCGTTCGGCTGAGCCCGCCGCCGTCCCCTATCGCCTCGCTATCTAAGCCTCGCGCGGGCGCAGGTGGGCGTGCCAGCGGTACTCCCAGATCTTGAAGCCGCGGGAAATGGCGAAGACCAGGATCATGTAGAGGACCGCCGCCGCGATGAAGCCCTCATAGGCCAGGTAATGCTTGCCGTTGAGGGTCCGGCCGGCGCCCAGGATGTCGATGATCGTGACCGTGCTGGCCACGACCGACCCGTGCAGCATGAAGATGATCTCGTTGGAGTAGGCCGGCAGTGCGCGACGCAAGGCGCTGGGGACGATGATTCGACGGGCCGCCTGGGACTCGGACATGCCGCAGGCCTTGGCGGCCTCGACCTCGCCGAAGGGCGTCGCTTCGATGGCGCCGCGCAGGATCTCGGTGGTATAGGCCGCGGTGTTGAGCACGAAGGCGAGCAGGGTGCACCACCAGGCTTCGCGCAGAACCGGCCAGAGAAAGCTGTCGCGAATGAACTCGAACTGGCCCAGGCCGTAGTAGATCAGGTAGAGCTGGACCAGTAGCGGCGTGCCGCGGAACAGGTAGACGTAGGCCCAGGTGATCTCGTTGAGCACCGGTGTTCGGTTGGCCCGCACCAGGGCCAGGGGGATCGAGAGCATGCCGCCGATGGCCAGCGCCAGGGCCGTGAGAACGAGGGTGTTCCAGACGCCGAGGGCGAAGAGCTCCCAGTTCTGGAAGATCAGGACAAAATCGAGCGGCGAGGCGCCGCTGCTGAACTCCTCGAGGGCGACCAGGAATCCGCCGGCTTCCTTCGCCATGGCTCAGGCCCTCCGCACGCCGACGCTGTACTTGCGCTCGAGATAGCGCAGGCCGACATCGGATATCGCGGTCAGGACCAGATAGAGCATCAGGACCACGAAGAAGAAGGTGAAGAGCT
>JAAUYK010004004.1_pt1 | contig 10875 bp, 13 predicted proteins | sample 7278021 | NCBI WGS metagenome assembly JAAUYK01 (sample SAMN14350223, study PRJNA611818) | marine sediment metagenome | isolation source: surface marine sediment (1.8m) | place: French Polynesia: Moorea | collected 2018-08
GCATCAATGACTTTCTGGCGGAGATCATAACTGTAAGGTTTAGCCATAGAGGAGAAAAGTTTAAGGGTCTTTCTCTATTCTATGTCCTAATCGCCCTGGCGATTGCTATAAGAGAATGGTAAAATATTCAAAAAACTAGAGAAAAACGATGACAAGTAAATTAATTGATTTTCAAATTCCCATAGATTTATATCAAAAAATACAGCAATTAGCTACAGAGGAACAAAGCGATCCTGTGAGTTTAATTGAACAGCTTATTAGTAACACCTATCAACGTAAATCATGGTTAAATGATCTAGCAATGCTTCGTCAACAAATTAAAAAGGATGGAGGATTAGAATTAGGTAATACTAAAGAAGAGATGATCAATAATTTACATAAAACTCGTCAAGAAATTTTTGAAGCTGATTATCCATTATCCATTTTCCATTATTGAACTTGCTTATAATTTAATCAAAGTAACAGCAATATTTCCTGAGAAACAAACGTCTATATCTGTTCCTTTTGAATGTTCCCTTTTAGCGTATTCTCCGTGATAATAAAATAAGTCTCCTTCCACTCGATAATTAACTGGTAAAGGATGGGTACTACCTTCACAAAAAATAATTTTAGGTTCTGGTGAATCGGTTTCTAAATGAGGTAAATTAACGTTCCAGAAACTCCCCGTTTCTAAAGTTTTATCCCAAAGAAAGTCTAAAACTTTTTCTGTCCATTTGCTGGCTAATTCCCAATTAATTTTTGAAGGACGTTTAATCCAATGAGAAATTGCAATACCTGGAATACCGTGCATTGCTGCTTCTCTAACTGCGGCTACAGTTCCAGAAATATAGACATCAACTCCTAAATTTCCCCCTGCATTAATTCCAGAAAGAACCCATTTTGTCTCTTTATTAATATGTTTTACAGCAATTCTAGTGCAGTCTGCTGGTGTACCATCTACTGCGTATTCTGTCAAGGAACGCTTATCTAAATGGATAGGTTTATGGGTGGTGACACGGTGTCCACAACCAGAATGGGGTTCTTTTGGGGCAACAATAATGCCCTCTCCTCCTAATGCTTTTGATAAGGCACGAATTCCGGGGGCATCAATACCATCATCATTAGTTAAAATAATTGTCATAATAGTATTTTACTGTTTAGTTTTTTGAGTGAATAAATAAATATCATCTTTTGTATAGGTTAAATTAAAATTAGTATTTTGTCTAACCTTTTCTTTGATAGTTTCGATTAATTCTGGAGAACTTTCTCGGCCTGGATGTCTTTGATTTAATAAGATATAATCGAATTGGTCAAAATCCCAAGATTCTGCTCCATTTTCGGCTAATTTAATTATAGCACGTTGACTTAAATGGGGTGCTATATAATTGGAGGTTAAGACATTTCCTTGAGTAGAAATTTTACTAATTGCTTCATTTGTCGCTTTCCAAGTATCTATAGACTGTAAATAACGAGAGGTAAAATAACCATATTTAGCTAATGCTAAAAAACAAATTAATGACCAAGTTATTATATATTTAGGCTTACTAATTAAGCTTTTATTTGCCGCTAAAGTTGCGATAACTGATAATAATAAAAAGGGTAAAATAGGAATAGAATATTGATGAAGTAAATCTTTTTGTGCTTGATAATCAGTTAATAAATTTAGAGTCAAGGTAGGAATTGCAGGGATTAAAGGGGCTAAATAACGGGGGGATAAAACCCAAATAACAGGAATAAATACAAGGATAATATATCCTAAATTAGCTAAAGTAAAAAGACGACTCAAAATAATATTAGGCTGTAAAAATAAATTGGTTATAATTTCTGTTACTGAGTCCCCTAAAAAAGAATAACGTCCCACCGCAGCTACTCCAGACTCACTAAATTGAGGAATAATGAATTGTGTGGTAATAATAAACCAAAATACTCCTAAAACTAAAGCAAAAAATCCGTACTTTTTCCTCTTTTCAAACAATAATAACCAGATACCCATTGCTGCAACGGTTAAGGATAATACTGCCTTACAACTTAGGATTAAAATAGTAGCAATAATAAATTGTATAAAATGTTTTAGTCTTGCTGCTAAAACCGCCCAAAATATTGCTGGTAGAGCAATTACTTCTGCATGAAAATCAAATAAATTAATATTAAAAATTAAAGGATACAATAAATAAACGGCGACTATAGTTAAAGCCAAATTATCTTTTATATTTGCTTGTTTAGCTAGTAAATATAATGGTAAACTAGCAATAGATAAAGCGATCGCCTGAACTAAAAATAACCAATAAACAGAGGGATAAATTTTATAAAGTAAAGCTAAAGGATAAAAAATAAATGCTGCATGATCTCCTAAAACATGACTTTTAAAAAAAGAAGAAATAGGGTATTTGCCTTGACTAATTAGATAAACGACTTGATCAAAAAGTGCTAAATCCCAACCTGTTGATTGAAATAGAATATGTCTTAAACTGCTACAAATAAAAAGAATAATAATACTAATTGTTATTAGTATTATTATTGAACTTGATTTTAAAGGAGATAATTTCATTGAGTTTTTTTATAAATTTATGACCAAATACTATTCAATTACTATAAGAATCATCTGTTTTTTGGGGAGGATAATAAGCTGATTTTATTGGAAAAGGAATTTCAATACCTTCTGTTTGATATCGTTTATATAGCTCTTTGAGAAACTGATGTTTGATTTGTAAATGTTCAAAAAATTCCTTTTCATTCATTGTCAAATAAATAGTCATATTAATACTAAAATAATCAAACTTATTGTAAAGGATAAACGGTTCTTTTCTCTCTATTTCTGTTTCTTGAGACTCTTCTGTAGATTCATCTTCTACTTCTAGAATTCTCTGTTCAAAAAGGTTATTTGCTACTTCCAAAGTTATTCTTTCAACAGTTTCTAGATCACTACTATAAGCTATATCTAAAGTAATAGGAAATACGATCATTTTATCTGGTAAACTAAAGTTTTTGAAACTTCCTGAAAGAATTTTAGAGTTAGGAATAACTAATAAATTATCGGTTATTTCTTGTAACACAGTATATTTTAATTCTACATCAACAACATAACCACTTTCTCCACTTGCTAAACGAATATAGTCCCCAGGTTTTACTTTTCCTGACATAACAATACTGACCCCAGATATCAAGTTTGTTAAGGGAGTTTGCAACGCTAAACCAAGAGAAACACCACCCACCCCCAGTGCAGTTAATAAAGGAGTTATTTGAATACCAATGGATTGTAATATGATTAAAACACCAAGACTATAAATAACAACTTTGGTGAGTAATTCAAATAAAGAAGTTAAGGGAGAAATTCCTTGTTCATTAGTTGTATAAGCTTTTAGTAAACCTACTAATAAACGAGAAACAATTAGGGTTGCTGAAGCGATAAATGTAGCAATAAGAAACTTATTAATAATAAGTTGAATAGCTTGAGGAATAGGATAAATATTTGTCGCAACTGCTATCCCTCCCAAAGAAAACCAAAGTACACTAAATCCTTGAATAGAATCAATGATAATTGTGTCGTATTTCCAGTCAGTTTTCGCAGCAAGTTTCTTGATATTTTTGACAACTCGTTTCTCAAAGATAATTCCTAGAATAAAACCGCAAACAATGGCCAGTAAAGGACTGACCATTTTAATAACATCTTGTATAGTAATATCAAAGGAGAAGTTCATAATTTTAAATTCTCTAACTTTCTGAAGATTATAAGACTGAATTTATAATTTATCAAGGTAATTATTATGTATTATATTACTATGTATTGTGGTTAATAGTTTAAAGAGGTTATTCGTACCTCAGAATGATATTATTCATTGTTAGCGAATATTTGGTAATTTTAATTTTTTACGTTCCTCCGTTACACAATTATTTTCTAATTTAGGTGGTAAAACTTGCCGATGTTTACTGAAATGTAAGGGAAATAATCGATAATATGGGTTGGGATTGGGTAATTGTAAATTAGAGTGTTTACTGTTTATTTTTTCTGCTAATTCTAAATCAAAAGTATAACTATCTTTGGTTTCAGTATCCATTAGTTCGATAGTACAATTAACGGGATGATAATAATTTGTTCTAATGGTAAAAGAAGCATGGGTTAAGGGATATCCTTTTTCGGTTTCTAGCATTAATTCTCCAACAATAAAATCTTGTTCAATATCATCAGGAATAACTAAAGTATGGTCAAATAAATAGGGCAATTTTTCCTCTGACAATGGGTAATCAACCCTTAGTAGAGTTTCTTCGCTTTCAGGATCAATTAATTCATAACGTAATTTAGCACTTAAGGAAATTTCTCCGTGAGTATTAGCTATTTCTATTCTTCCAGATAAATTGATTCTTTCCCCTGCATTAATAATAAAATCATCTGCTTCTAAACTAATCTTAGGTAAAGACTTTGTCTTTAAAGAATTACAATTTATGTTCTTCTCCTTTTCTGAATGTTTATTATTTAATTTAATTTCACTTTTTTCTTTTAATATTTTTTCTATTTGGTCTAAATATTCTTGTATTTTATTGGTAAACCCCGTCATTAAAGACGGTGTCTTATATTTAGTCAGTTGCTCTTTTGATGGATTAGAAGGTTCAAGCAATGAATTTTGTGCAGTAATAGGTAATATATTTAGGGAAATACTTTCTCTCCAACCTCCTCCTAACAACTCCGAAAAAACATCTCCACAACAACTAATATTCCAAGAAGTTCCGGCGGTTAATTCTGTAAAAGGCATAATCATCACTAACCCCTGGGAATTAATACGACGTTGATGATATTGTGTCTCTTTATCTGGGGTACTAATACGAACATCAACTAAACGATTAAAACGGTTTGATTTCACTAAAATGCGGTATTTTCCAGGTTCTAATTTTAAGTTAGAAGAAGTAGCAGGATACCACTTAATATCATCATATTTTTGCAGCAAAAATTCCCAGGATGCCATGATTTTTAGGGTGCGGAGTAGCTTACTGCCTTTTATGTCTGTTCAGTTGTTCTTTAAGTTCCCCAACTTGACTAAATAATTCGCTTTGTGTCATTGTTTGTTGTTCTTTACTTTGCAACCATTTCAGTTGTAATGTCTTGTTTTCTGCTTCTTCTTCTCCCAACACAAGACAAGCGATCGCACCACTGCGATCAGCACGTTTGAACTGTTTACCAAAGGCACTCCCACTCATATCTAATTCAACGGTTAAGCCCTCTGCACGCAATTTTTGGGTCAAAAGTAAACCTTGTGCTTCTGCTGCTTCTCCTCGGGAAACTACGTAGAGATCCGGGGATGTTTGGGGAGAGGGTTGTAATTTTTTCAGCAGGATAATTAACCTTTCCATACCAATGGCCCAACCCACGGCCGAGGTTGGGTTTCCTCCTAACTCTTCTACTAACCCGTCATACCGTCCCCCACCACATACGGTTGCTTGAGCCCCTAAATCATCGGAGATAATTTCAAACGCAGTATGGGTATAGTAATCTAACCCTCTGACTAAACAAGGGTTAATGTTGTATTCAATGCCAAGATCAGTTAATAGTTGTTGCACTTGGTCAAAATGTTTTTTGGAAGCATCTCCCAAATATTCCAAGATACTAGGAGCATTTTCATTAATTTCTTTGGTGCGTTTGGCTTTACTATCAAGAATGCGTAGGGGGTTTCTTTCTAAACGATCTTGGGAGTCGGGATCTAATTCTTCTTTATAGGGGAGAAAATAGTTAACCAATGCTTCTCTATAGTTTTGTCTATCATTGCGATCGCCCACAGAATTAATATCTAATTTTAAACTCTGTAATCCCAACGTTGTCAAAATATCCGTAGCCAAGGCAATAACTTCTACATCTGCTCGAGGATCACCAGTACCGATTAATTCTAAACCTATTTGATGGAACTGTCTTTGACGGCCAGCTTGGGGTCTTTCATAACGAAACATCGGGCCACAATACCAAAGACGTTGCACTCCACCGGCAGCATATAAGTTGTTTTGTAAATAAGCACGGACAACTCCTGCTGTACCTTCCGGACGTAAAGTTAAAGAGCGATCGCCTCTATCGCTGAAAGTATACATTTCTTTCCCCACCACATCCGTTGCTTCTCCTATTCCTCTCTCAAATAAGGAGGTTTGCTCAAAAATAGGGGGACGTATTTCATAGTACATGGCACGACTCAGTATTTGTGTCGCAACAGTTTCTACATATTGCCAGTATCCTATCTCTTCTGGCAGAATATCTCTCGTTCCTGGTAGTGTTTGTATAGTACCCATTGGGGTCAGTTTTGCCTAAAAATTTCCTACGCTAGATGATAACTTGTTTTGAGTAACATCAGCATTGACAATCTGAGCATTTTCCCAGAAGTCGTCATCTAATTCAGGAATATCTGAGTAGTCTATATCTTCATCAGAAAGTGCTTCTAAACGGGATAATTGTTCTTCACTCAGTTCAGCTTTTTTGTGAGGATCTGGTGTGTAGTTAACGGTTGTCATAACGTTTTACCTCTCTACTGTTAGCTTTTCTTGCTGAAATCAAACGAATTACTGAACCTCTGATGGTGTAAGCTACAACATAAACTCGCTGTTCTATTTTTCCTAAAGTAATATATCGCACCTCACCATAGTTGAACCGTTTATCAATGACTGTTAATCTATTTTCGTCATCAAAAACCCTTGTGGCAAAGGGGAAAGAAACTGAATGTTTGGTTTCGTTAGTCTCTGCCTTCGAGTCATCCCACTCGAACATCTCTTTTTGTTAGTACAGTGTTGATCTCCATTTCATTCTATCATTGTCATTCCGAGGTACTCCGAATCTCTTGAACCTCAAACACCACACTAGATCATATAGTTTTGCTATGACGGATAACGTTACACGTCAAGGCGATCGCTAAACATAAATGAACAATGGTTATTATTCTAGATGTATGTTTAATCAGCTTGGGAAATAAGATGCCTAAAGATAATCCTGATCAATATATCAAAAATCCTCTAACAAAAAATAACAAGGAAGTTTTGAAAGAACAGTTAATTATATCTTTATCCGAAGACGCTCAAGATCCTGAATACAAACAAGAAATACAAGAATGGGATGGAGTTGTAGGAGATGGCATAAACGAAGAAGAATTTATTAATCTGCCCAAAAATAGGGATAACTGATAAATTATCCCTACAGAGAAAAACCACAGAATTAAGCTTTTTTCTTCAACTTACTAGCAACTCCAAGAATTCCTACACCAGCTAAAGCAATCATAGAAGTGGGTTCAGGAACAGAAGCAGAAGTATAGGTTAAAGTTGAACTATCTAGATTAGAGACACCAGTAAAGTTGGCGAAGCTACCCGCCAGATTTGATTCAGATCCAGTTCCAAAACTCAAATCATTCAGTGATAAATTAGTACCTGGGGCAAATATTGCTACAAAAGAGCTTAGAACTGAGTCGATTACACCATTAGCTACAGTAAATGTATTAGTTAAAGGAGCATCACCGCCTAGAGCATCAATGGGTAAAGTATATCCCAACGCAGCCGGCGCAGAGGTAATAGTTACACCAGTAGCAGCAAACGTACCATCTCCATCAGGTAATTCGATCTCCCCTTCCACTGTACCGGCAACCGGACCATCTTCATTATTGAAAGAGAAGGTGAAAGTAGCAGCATTGGCTACATCAAACGCCCCCATAACGGTGACAACCATAGATGCAGCTAGGGAGGATGTCACAGGCTTCAGATTTATCATCGATACTCCTCAAGACAAAGTTAAAATTCCAGACAATTTTTGAGCGAATTAAGCCTTAAATTGACTTTAAATCCTCATAAATTTGATTTTTAAAATTAAATAAGAGTAAAAACTCTTGAATTATCTCCCCCTCTCTATTTGTCAAGTTTTTATAGTTATCTTAATACAAATTTTATATTTGTCCTATTAGGGATCTCGAAGAAAACAGGGAAACGTCGCGCACTATTTCCCCATAGATAAGCAAAGCTTTTATATTGTTAAAGTTTGCTTTGAAAATTCCTAATTTACATTCTGTTACTCGTAACAAAACTTAATATTTTATTGAGAATAATTATTATTTGTAAACGAGTTCATGGGATTTTTGCGCTATACTCTAATTTTCATACTGGAGTTATTGTATTCAATTTTCGCTCAAAACAGCCTCTAACCCTGATTACGTTGTCAAAAAACTATTTTCATACTTCCGAGACACCCCCAAAATTAGTTTAAAAACGCCCCAAAATAAGAGACTTTTTCTATATTTTTGTAACGGCTAAAAAAATAAATTTGACAAAATCAACTAAATATGAAGATTGCCGATAATAGAGAAATGTCCATCTCAGGTTACAATTAAGGTGAATCTTTGAACATATTTGTGTTCAGACTTAATTGATGGGTCAAGGAAAAGAGATGTTAAAAGCAGTCATTTTTGATTTTAATGGGGTGATTATTAATGATGAGCAAATTCATCAAGAATTAATCAACGAAATTTTACTAAGAGAAAATTTACGTCCCGAACCCTCAGAATATCAAGAATTATGTTTAGGGAGAAGCGATCGTGCTTGTTTATCAGATATCTTATCTCGTCGTGGTAGAGTCGCATCTGATGATTATTTAGATAATTTAATTAAAGCCAAAACTCTTGCCTATCGACAACGGATTGAATCTTTAGAAACACTACCAACTTATCCCCAAGTAAAAGATTTTTTAAACAATTTAAAAGAGCAGAATTTCAGAATTGGATTAGTAACCGGAGCCTTACTTTCTGAGGTTAAATTCATTTTAGAAAAAGCAGACATATTGAGCAATTTTGAAGTTATTGTCGGTGGAGATGAAATCAAGAAAAGTAAACCGGAACCCGACGGTTATTTATTAGCAGTTGAACGCTTTAATCAATTAGATAATAGCCTACAATTGACTCCCGAAGATTGTTTAGTTATTGAAGATACACCGGCAGGGATTGAAGCAGCAAAACGAGCTAAAATGCAGGTAGTAGGTATTGCTAATACCTACCCTTATCACTTTATGCAAAGACTTTCTAATTGGGCGATCGATTATTTTTCAGATTTAGAACTAGAAAGAGTTGAAAAAGTTTTAACATCATAATATATCCTAACTTTTAATTTTTTTTAAGAGTTGCCTTCACCTATTTAACTTGTTTGGAATTTCTTGACAACCTCCTGTAATAGTCTGACGGCTTTTTTCTCCACACCAGGCGCATAAATAATAGTGTTGTTGGGGGGTCAAATTTTTCACTTCGGCTAAATTACAATTTTCAACAACTACACCCGTATACGCACCGGTAGTGTAATCAGGGGGATGATTTCTTGAGCGGGGACTGGCGGTTTCTGCTGAACCGTAAAACAAACGAGTGCTTTTGAGATCAGCTCCTTCAAGGTTAGCATCGTAGAGGACGGTACGAGATAGATTAGCTTTAACCAAATCACAACCGCTTAAGTTAGCCCGAACAAGATTAGCTTCACTTAAATCAGTCCAACGTAAATCTTGATTCGATAAATTTGCGCCTGCTAACATCACTCCTAAATTAATAACTCGAACCCCATAGGCTCGATCTTCAGCATAACCGCCAATGCCGTCTAACATAGGTCTTCCCAGACGGCTATCTCGCATTAATGGGGTTAAAAGTCGTGATTGAGAGAGAAAACGTAAAATTTTGGCTTTTCCTATGCCATCAACACTACTGAGGATAGCTGCGGTTCTCCCTTCAGCGATGGAACGTTCTTGAGGCCAATCTTCTAACATTCCTTCTCCGTTTAAGACTAAATCGGAAACACCTTGAAAATAGGTATCAATGGTTTGTTGTTGGGTGATGCGGTTTTGCTGTACGGTTAAATCCTTGGAGATTACGTACTGGGCCCAGGCTACATAGACGGCTAAAATCGCGATCATAATCTGCCCTAAAGCCCCAACCCATTCGGCCCAAGAACCAAACTCATCGTATTTGAACTGATTAAGCCAGTTACGGATAATTTGATAAACGCCTAAATAGTAAAAAACCCCTGCCAAGGAGAGAGTAAAAACGCTAAATCCAATTAGGGTTTCCCTTTCTTCTGGGGTCAGATATTGGAGAACCCAATTTTGCACAGAGGGAAAAATGACCCTTAAAGATAAAATGAGAGCTACGATCGCAGAAGTTAGTCCGACCCAACGTAAGTTTAAAATTAAACCAATTGCCATCATGGCAATGGCGGTTAAGAGTAACCAGGGATTAGAGGACTTAACCTCCTGAAGATATAAGGGTTTTGGGGACTCTTGAGGAGAGTCTAAATTAACAGATGATAAAGAAGTGTTTAAGGAGTTAGGTTGCGGTGAGGAGTTAATCTCTTCTTTGTCCTTAGCTTCTGAGGATGAAACAGAAGAAGACTCAGGAGGGATCGTCATATAGTTTTAGTTATAGTATTATGGGCTTTCTTGATTTTAGCGTTGATTGAGGCTCAAGAAATAAGTTCTCTGCTAGTTGAGACGACCCACCACTTTTCCCCAGTCTTGCCAAATTTCACCAATAATTTGCAGTTGTTGAACAGTCAATGTTTTGGCTGCTTGTTCGGCTTTTTTTTGGCATACACCGGCTTTGACAAGTTGCTGTTGATAAGATTTTTGCAGTTGTTCACAAGTCATCGTTTTATCCTCTTGAGTTATTAATGATGATTATTAATCATCAGTTTAAAGGGTGATCTTAGCTTTGTGTATAAATTGATTAACCCTCAAACATTAACATACTTCACTCCTCAAGATTCTTTCTAACTGACCTCAGTTCCCCATAAACCTGAGTTCGGAGTTCGGAGTTCGGAGTTCGGAGTTCGGAGTTCGGAGTTGGAGTGTTTTCCATGAGATAATTAGGGTTTAAGAATCTTAATTTTGACAGGTTGTCTATAAATTTTCTTATATCGAAC
>JAAUYK010079853.1_pt1 | contig 10873 bp, 8 predicted proteins | sample 7278021 | NCBI WGS metagenome assembly JAAUYK01 (sample SAMN14350223, study PRJNA611818) | marine sediment metagenome | isolation source: surface marine sediment (1.8m) | place: French Polynesia: Moorea | collected 2018-08
GAGGCGATCGCTGCTTTTCGTCAGGCTGTGGCCATAAATCCGCAATCCCCCTGGTCTCTCTACAAGTTGGGGGTAATATTGAGTCAGCAAGGCGAGTTTCAGGAAGCAGTAGGTTATTTAAGTCGAGCGCTCGATCTAAAAAAAGATGTGCCTGAATTTTATCTGGGTTTGGGAAGTGGGTTGGTGAAGTTGGGGCAATGGTCGGAGGCGGTGGAGTGTCTCGATCGGGTGATTCAGTTTTCTCCAGACTCCCAATCTCTTCACCCTACTCCCTACTCCCTACTCCCTGCTCCCTACTTAACAGAGGCTTACTTTTATTTAGCAGAGGCTAAGTCTGGGCAAGAGCAATGGTCGGAGGCGGTGGAGTTATATCGCCGGAGTTGGGAAGTTAATCCGGGTAGGGTTGATTGTTGTATTGGTTGGGCAAAAGCTTTGGGTAAGTTGGGTAGATGGAGTGAGGCGGTGGAGTTGTATCGTCAGGGGTTGGTTTTGTCTGGGGAGTCTGGTGAGGTTTGGTTTGGTTTGGGGCAAGCTTTGGGGCAGTTGGGCAGATGGGATGAGGCGGTTGGTGAGTATCGGCGGGCGATTAGTTTGGGTTTTGCGGGGGCGGAGGTGAGGCATCATTTGGGGTATGCTTTGGGGCAGTTGGGTAGGTGGGAGGAGGCTGTTGTTGAGTATCGGTTGGTGGTGGAGATTAATCCAAAGTCGGCTGTGGTGAGGCATCAGTTGGGGTATGGTTTGATGCGGTTGGGTAGATGGCGGGAGGCGGAGATTGAGTTGCGCAAGGCTGTGGAGTTGTATCCTGGGTCGGCTGTGGTTTGGCAGCAGTTGGGGGATGTTTTAAGGGAGTTGGGGAAGAGGGATGAGGCGGTTGAGGTTGATCGGCGGGCATTGGAGATTGAGCCTGAGCTAGTGAGCTGTAAAAATAATCAGCAATCAAACTTAAATGGGAAAGATCAAGGTAAGTCTAATGCGGAAACATATTTTAGTCCACTGAATCAAGAAGAAGCTTTGGGCATTCGAGATTTTGTGAAAGCTGACAGAGGTATCAGAATCAATATTTTTTCAGAACATAATCAACACTTTCAAAAATTGTCGCTTCAAAATGACTTGATAAATGCAGCTATTGAAAGACTGAATATTAACGCAAAGCAGGCAAAACTTTTAGTGGCATTGTTTTCCTATACCTGGTACTGCGGTCAGCGCCAAAAATCCTTTGATAACTCCCAATCTGCTTTTGAAGACTTTTTGGAGTATGGGATTAATAACAATCTTCCACCAGGACCACTTTATAATAATTCTTATATACAAGAAAAAGCTGGGAAGTTTACGCCTTTACTAAACTGGCTAACACTAGATACTGTAGAACGTCCAGTTCCCACACCATACTTCGATCCTAATTACTATCTAGGGAAGTATGGCGGCATTAGCAAAAATGATGGGAGTATGGGTCTATTCGATCATTTTGTGTTATATGGGCAGTTTGAGTATAGAGTCCCTAGTAAAAAGTTTGAGAAACTTGTTGAATTCACAAGCAATGCTAGACAAAGTTTAACTTTAGCAAGTTTTACACAGATACTGTCGCTCGATCCAGAAGGCCACTGGGATCTGCTAGAAGCATCGTCGCCCAACTACCATCCTTGGCTGAAATACATTTTAGAACCAGAAATTATCAACACGTTTTTTGAAACAAAAAGGATAGACGGCTTCAAACAAGACCTTGAAGAAATGTTGTTTACCTCTGTTTTCTTTAATGTTAGACCATCAGTATTTTTTATTCCACACTTTTATCAGGAAGCTATTTCCGATGAAACTTATGCTGATATTATGCCACTTTTGCCTGGTGTTTCGCCGATCATGCATTGGCTGAGGTATGGACTATGGAAAGATATAAGTGGTACACCAATATTTAATGCTGAGGAGTATTTACATCTAAACAAAGATTTGGCTTCCTGGAAAAACCCACTTATTTGTCACTTTATGGCTAATGGATTGCAAGAAAACAGGCAATCATCTCGATACATTAAAAACTTTCACGAAAGCAGTCTGAAAAACTTAAACCTCAAACTTTTTGATAACCATCCTTTGCGTAAGCTCCAATATTTCAGAGTAGAAATTCTTCTCTGGGAACTTCAGCAAAAAGAAAATAAGCTAAAAAACCCCGAAATTAGGCGTCTAGTTAACAAGGCTGGCGAGATAGAACCAATGATTTTTCGACCTTACGGGTTACGTCAGGTTGTATGGCCAAACATAAATCACAATACAACATCCCTTGTAAGTGCTGCTAAGTCTTTACAAACATCCTTGCCAAAAAAATCTTTCAAAGTAGTATTATGTATTCCCCATTGCCGAATGTCGGGAGCAACTAAGATTGCTAGTTTCTTCACTCACGTTTTAGTAAGTATATTTGGTGATGCCGAAGTTCTTATAGTCAGAACGGATTTATCAACCTTTGAGTACCCAGAGTGGTTTCCCTCCTCAGTAAAGCAAATAGATTTAACTTCGTATCTAAGCGATATACCTAAGCAGTATCATAAAGCTTTATTGCTCGATATTCTTCGAGGAGTCGAACCAAAATTTATTTTTAATGTTAATAGTAAGCTATTTTGGGATTTAATGCTCCAACAAGGACGGGCGATTTCTCAAGAACTAAATGTTTTTGCCTACCTTTTTACTTACGATACTGATGCACGGGGGAATATTGGTGGATATCCTTTGCAATGGTTAGAGCCTACGTTTGGCTTTCATAAGATGCTTTTACTGGATAATTTGAATTTAAAAGAAACTTTGGTTCAACGTTATGCACTATCACTAAAAGCGGCTGATAAATTCAAGGTTCTGTATACTCCAATTAGTGATCCAAAGGTTGATTATAGCGAAATAATTATCCAAAGGCGAGGGTCAGATAAACCAATTGAATGTGTTTGGGCAGGCCGCTTCGATCGCCAGAAGCGCTTCGATATAGTTATTGCTCTTGCTGATGCTATGCCGGATATTTCCTTTTTGGTTTGGGGAAAACCAGTGCTGAAGGATACCAACTACGATCTTAGTAACCTTCCTCCCAATATTGAGTTAAAGGGAGCTTTCAAGAAAATAGATGAGGTATCTTTTGATTCAGTAGATTTTTTCTTGTTTACGTCTGATTGGGAAGGAATGCCGACAGGATTGTTAGAGGTTGCAGCTATGGGAGTTCCAATTGTTACAAGCTCTGTGGGCGATATCCGAAATTGGTTTAACCAAGAAGTTGCTTATATCTGCAATGATAATTCTTTAGAAACTTTTCAGAATGCCATTAAGTGCTTGATTGATTCCCCAGAATTGACTTCCAAGAAAGCAAAGCGCTTGCGTAAGCTAGTCTTGGAAAAATGGTCATGGTTGCATTACGAGAGCGATATTCGTTGTTTACTTGAAGAAGGAAATTAAGATGACATTTCAAATTACAGCTATTCTAACAGCTCATCGCGAAGGGTTAATGGCAGGAGCATCGCTGCACAGCTTTTTGGACTGTGTAGAAATTGCTGAAGAAGCAGGAATTAAGGTACAAAAAATGGTTTTTCTAGATAACCCAGATGAAGCAACAAAAATAGTTTTTGATGATGCTGATCGACAGGGGTTTGTAGTCCGGGAGGTATCGTATTCCGATCAGGGTTTAGTGCGGAATCAAGCGGTCTCAGAGGCAGAGGGTGAATACATTGCCTTTTTGGATGGCGACGATCTTTGGTCTGAAAATTGGCTTTTGAAGGCGTTTCAATTCTGTCAACAAAATGGGGATAAGGTAATCGCTCATCCAGAGTTTAACTGGTTCTTTGAAGGTAATAATAACCTTTATGTAAAAGTAGATCAACTCTCTCCCGAATACGATCCTGTGTTTTTGCGCTTTGCTAATTATTGGGATGCACTTTGTCTGGCATCAAAGGAAGTGTTTAGTCGCTTTCCTTACTGTAAGCGTCGTGTGAAAGAAGGTTTTGCCTACGAAGATTGGCACTGGAACAAGAAAACTTTGGAAGCAGGATACGTTCACCGTGTTATTCCTAATACTATTCACTTTAAGCGTCGTCGTTCTGCTTCTCAAACCATAGATGCGAGTAAAAATATGTGTTTAGTAGATAAGACTGAATTAAACATATACAGCTTTTATGTGTAAAAAGCAATAAGCAAAACAATTATGACAACTAATTCTCTTAAATCTTTCAAAAAATTGTTGCGAGCTGGCAAATTAGACGACGCCCAGAAAGAGTGTGAAAAACTGATAAAATTAAGGCCAAACTTTGCTTGGAATTACTATTACTTTGGTCGTTTATTGGCCAAACAAAGCAAATATCCCGATGCAATAGTCCAATATCGACAGGCAATTAAACTCAATACGCTATATATATATGGTGTTTGCCCTTAAAAGCTGATTTATTTAGCGATTAAAATCCATCTTTGCATAAGTAAAAAAAAAATAAATCATGACTACATATAAAGAGCCAATTAAATTTTTCAACCCAGCACTATACAAGCAACTTAATAGTGTACGTCAAGACATAAGAAACATATTGTATTGCTTGTACCTTGAATTAGTTTGGAAGGAAACTTCAATCAAGAACGATCATTTTTATTTAAAGTCTTTATTAAATAATGATGATCGATGCAAAAAAATATGTGGTGAAGTAGTGATAAATTTATGTCATAAATTTATTGAGGAAAACTCTAAGAAACCAGATGTTCTTGATGTTGGTTGTGGCCCGATTTCTTCCCTTGCATATCTCGAACATGAATCACTAGCCAACCTAGTTGGGGTTGACCCAATTGCTAATGAGTATAAACTTCTTTTAGAAAAACATAATTTGACTTCGCCAGTAACTCAGCATCATGGAATTGGGGAGGATTTAAGTGATGTTTTTTCTGATGAGAGTTTTGATATTGTTCACATTCGTAATGCATTAGATCATACTCAATGTCCTCCTTTAGTGTGGTTAAACATTTTCAAGCTAGTAAAAAAAGGAGGTTTATTAGTCCATAGCCATTCTTGGCGGGAAGCAACAAAGGAAGGTTTTAAGCAGTTACATCAATACGATCTGTATTCAGACAACAAAGATCTTTGTTTGGAAGATAAGTTTGGCAATGTCATAAATATGACCGGTGGTTTGCCTGTGGAAGTTGCTTATCACACCCAAAATATTAATGATGATGGAACTGGTTGGTTTGTAACAGCTTACAAGAAGTTAGATACTGAAGTAACATCTGTTGATTATGTTAATTCAATCTTAAAAGCACTTACCATATCTTTTAAAAGACGTAGTGAATGGTCTTTTTATTTAGAACACACGTTATTTAAATTTATTGAGTCTTTAAGTCCATCTTTAGTTCCTTTGAAAATAGATATTAGTACCGATCGTTGGTAGTGCTAAACAAGTAATGATTGATTATAGTGATGAATAAAATACCAAATTGCACCAATATGATTTTCACTATTATTTAGAAAAAGACAAAGTTTTTTGCACTAGCCTGGATACCCTTTGTCTTAAGGTGTTATTGAATCGTTCAATGTAAAAAGTTATCGGAGATAGTTGGTTTTGAAATAACTTTACCCAGATTTAATGCTCGAGGCAGAAAAATATCATTAGCAGAGTTATCGGAAAAGTCAATAACAAAATTAATTAATTTTTATGCCAAAGACTATCAACTATTACATGAGTATTATTTGCCTGCTAAAATTTGGGAAGAATATAAATCGCTGAAGAAGTAGCAACCAATACTCATTTAATTAGAAGCGGTAAAGCTATTTTATGTATTATTAAATAATATAAAAATTAAATCGTGCAAAATGGAAGATTTTAATCAACAAACAAGAAAGTACTGGGAACAGCAAATTTCTATAAATCCCTTTGTCAACCCTATAACTGAAACCCTTGGTTCGGTAGAAAATTATCTGGATCAAAATGATGGGAGTATAGACTTAAACACAACCAATTTATCAGTTGAAACAGCAGTAGCCCGAGATAGTTATGTTTTACCCCGCACACAAGATAGGGAAGGCTATTGGGGAGGAAACCATTTCAAGTATTGGGCAAGTGGCCTGCAAGATTACCTAAACCTGAAGCAAGCTACTGAAAATCATAATGTTTCCATGCGAAAATACTTAGATTTAGGATGCGCTTCAGGTAGGGTGTTGCGACATGCAGCAATTCAAGATACACTAGACGAGATTTATGGGTGCGACATTAATCGCCGTCATATTGATTGGATAATAGATTTTTTACCCAAAAGTATTGTTGCTTTTCACAACCTCAGTTTACGAAGCCTGCCTCTGCCGGATAACTCTGTTGATGTCATTTCTGCCTTTTCTGTATTTACCCACGTTGATACGTTTGATCTAGCTTGGTTGATGGAGTTGCGTCGGATTTTGACTCCAGGTGGAATGGCATGGATAACAGTTAACACGGAAGTAACATGGAAAACTATGGAATCAACCTGGCCTTTGTATAAGGGTCTTAAAAATCATCCAGACTTTATAAAGTTCAGAAGCAACGAAGAAATGCCGATGGAGCGTCTAGTCTTTCGCTGGCGTGAAGAACAATCCTACTCGGCAAACGTTTTGTTTCATACCTCTTACATTAAGCGAGTTTGGGGTCGTATGTTCAACATTGCGGAAATACGGCATCGTTTTCCCCGTTTTCAGGATGTAGTTATTTTGCAAAAGCTGTGAGAATTAAAAATTTGTCTCTGCTTTTCTAGGATTGTGTCATTTTGTGTTATCTTTTCAAGATTCTTTTTGCTCTAAAAGAAAATCTAAGATAGACTTTGCTTCTAATAAGTTTGGGTTAATTTCTAGGGCTTTTTTATAGCACTCAATAGCATTGTCTAAATCTTTTTTTTCGACAAAAACATCACCTAAATTTTTGTGAATAACAGCAACTCCTGGTTGAATTTGAATAGCTTGCTGAAAACAGTTAATTGCTTCGTGATCTCTTCCTTGGCGAAAGAGAATCTTCCCAATACAGTGATATGACCAATAAAAACTGGGATTAAGTTTGAGGCTTATTTGATAAGCCGCGATCGCCTCATCTAACTTTTGTAAAATGCTCAGACATTCACCAATACAATGATAGCTCCTAAAAAAGGTTGGCTCTAATTCAACAACCCTAAAAAAGTGACCTAAAGCTTCTTTGATTTTTGCTTGCTTTTTGAGTTTATCAAAGCCATCACTAAAATGATTACCTGTTAAGCTTTCGTACTTTACTGTTAATTTAGAAGATTTAGATAACAGGTTAATTAGTTTATTGGCAGAATCTATTGCTTTACCAAAAAGTTCCTTTTGAGCATATACACCAATTAAAGATTTATAGATAATCGTGCGGTTTGGTTGAAAGCTAAGAGCATTTTCTAAATTTTCAATAGCAAGGTCAACTTGTCTGTTTTCGGCGAATAGCTTACCCAAAGTGTACATGAAGTAAGCACAATTAGGATTAAAATTGATGGCTTTTTGATATTGGGCAACAGCTTCGTTCCAAAAACCTTGTTTGGCTAATGCTTCCCCTAAATTGTAATAATGCCAAGAGTAATTAGGATTTAGTTCAATCGCTTGTTTATAAATGGCGATCGCTTCATTCAACTTAAACTGTCTTTTTAGCTTACTTGCCCGCTTAATTAAACTTTTACTAATTGAAACTTGATTTTCTATGTTATTCAGCACAACAGTATCTCCATTATTGGTTTGACTCAACCTTCTTCCATCTTCAAACTCAAAAAAGTATCCAAAGATTTCTATGTCTGTTTTATATCTATCTGCTACTATTTGGCGACTTTCGTAGTCGTAATAATGAGAGTAGTGTGAGCGCGTAGTTTTATTAAGGTGTAATAATTTAAACAGACTAGGATCTATACCCAGATTTAATATTACTTTCTGAAAATCCGATTCTAGTTGCTCGAACCTACCTATAAAATCTACTAAGACGTTGTTGGAATCGTCGTATATAAATTTATACTGCTTCTCCCAGTGAACATGGTTTTTAACCAATATTTTATTCAAATAGTCCTTAAAATTGGCATTTAGATGTAAGTCAAGAAATGCCATCAAATCAGGTCTTGTTTTTACATAAAAAAACTGGGATACTACTTTATCCCAGGGATTTCTAACAAAAGTAAATTTGAAATAAGTGTTAAACGTACTGGAAGGCAACTCTAGCTTAATATGTTTGGCCATCAAATGTTGAAGACCATCAGTTTGGTACTTGTTTGGGAATCCATACAACTGGTCTCTAGTTCTAGGAAGAGGAAAAAGAGCGTTTTCAATAGAACTACCAGCAGTTTTAGGTATATGAACAAATATACACTTGTACTTGTGAGATATCATTATTAACTTTGCTTTAAGAGTTTGTATCTAAACTATGCCGCTTTTGATGCCACTGCCAAGCATGAGATAAAATCTCCGCCAAAGACTTATACTCTGGCTGCCAGCCCAAAACCCGCCCCACTTTCTCACTACTCCCAATTAAAATAGGCGGGTCTCCATCTCGACGCGGACACTCATCAGCCTTAATAGATTTACCAGTAGCAGCTCTAGCAGTATCAATTACCTCTTGAACCGAAAAACCATCACCATTGGCCAAATTAAATATATTAGATGTATTTTCCTCTAGCAAATATTCAACCCCCAAAATGTGAGCCCGAGCTAAATCACAAACATGAACGTAATCCCGAACACAAGTACCATCGCGGGTGGAATAATCAGTACCAAAAATAGAAATAGCATCCCTCTTGCCCAGAGCTGCGTATAAAACCAATGGTAATAGGTGAGGCTCTGGATCGTGGTCTTCTCCCAATAGCCCTGTAGGTTCAGCACCCGCAGCATTAAAATAGCGAAAAATAACAGACTTTAGGCTATAAGCAGCATCAAAATCCGCTAACATCCTCTCGACCACCAACTTACTCCCTCCGTAAGGATTAATAGGATACTGAGGATGAGTTTCTACAATGGGAACCGTTTTAGGCAATCCATAGGTAGCACAAGTGGAAGAAAAAACTAGACGCTTCACTTGCGCATCTACCATTGCTTGTACCAAAGTTAAAGTGCCAACAACATTATTATCATAGTAAAGCGCTGGATCACGCATAGACTCTCCCACATAAGCGTAGCCTGCAAAGTGGATGACCCCTGCAAAAGCGTAGGTTGCAAATAGCTGGTCTAACAGACGGCGATCTTTGATATCCCCAACAACCAAATTCACCTGTAAAACCTGCTCAACTAGATCGCGGTGGCCGTAGATCAAATTATCCAATATCACCACTGAATAACCAGCTTGCTTGAGAGCTAAAACCGTATGAGTACCAATGTAACCCGCCCCCCCCGTTACTAAAATATTTGGCTTGGCTTGAATCATTTAAAAAGTATCCTTGTCTGCATCAGCATTTGTTACAAACCTTGAAGCAGCACTTTCAGCGCAGCCCTTTTGAATGTTTAATCTTATCGCCAAGATACTTTAGGCAAAATCTCTTTTTTATCCACGCGATTCTTGTACTTGGTTGCAAAGTTCAACAAAGAATCTAGCAAACACTGCTCTATTACCTCTGGAAATAGCCAAAATATCAGGCTCCCTCTCTGTTTTAAGGAAACATCATATTCAGACCAGTTGTTCACTCGATACTTAAATTTGGACTTGCTCATATTTACTTGTTGGAGTTGCTTTGTACCTTAATATAGTTTTTACCCTTTTTTCGTCTTTTGTGCAACAAAGCCACTATGAGCTATAAAAAAATTATCACCATCGAACCAGACAAACGTGGTAGTAAACCTTGTATTAGAAGAATGCGGATTACAGTTTACGACGTTTTAGGATGGTTAGCTGCTGGGATGTCTTTTGCGGAAATTTTAGACGATTTTCCCGAATTAACAGAAGAGGATATTAGAGCTTGTCTAGAATTTGCTGCCGATAGAGAACGTCGTTCAGTAGTAATAATAACTGAAGAATGAAGTTACTATTTGACCAAAATTTAAGCAGAAAGTTAGTCCAATAATTGGCCAATATTTTCCCTGATGCAAGTCACGTTCAGTCTGAGGGGAACAGGAATACAACAATTGTGTTCTAACCCATTGTTAAATTGTCTAGACTTATTCTGAGTCCAATCTGTCCAGCACTCATACCCTCATTACCCATAACAACCCAACCACAAATCTACTCAAAAATATTATCCTACCCCAAAAATTCCCGTTTCATCTCAGCCAAAGAAACACGCTTACCAGTTTTAAACTCCTCCCTTGCACGCTCTATAATCTCGATAAACTCATAATTTTCGCTTAAACAAAAAGATTCTAAATCAATATCTTGTACCGATTTCAAGGAGAAAATAAAGAAATAATATTCCTTATATTCAATCCGATGGTTTTAACCAGAGGTAATTATCCATTATCCATTAATGAACTATTCCCTAAACTCGGAAAACTGTCGCAGATAAGGGGAGCGAAAACCCAAAACAATATCAGATTTGGGCACACCTAAATCTAATAATTGTTGAGCAATTCCTGGCTCAGTAAAATCTTGCTGAATCCAAATTTTGTTATCTTTAATATCAACATGAATAGGGCAGCCATAATCCCGTTTTTCATCTTGCCAACGCCAAGAAATTAAAAGGTAGTGATTTCTTTCTGAATCTAAAATAAGTTGTGTTTCATATTCTGAATCTTCACTATGATATTGATAGTGTTCTTTAACTATTTGCGTGACAATTTCTTGATAGTTTAATCCTTCCATAAAACAATTACCTCTTCTGACGGATTAAAAATTAGTAGTTTAACTTGATAGGTACTTACAGAAAGTTGAATAAAGGAATCGCTAAAAAAATCTCTATAAATATCTTCAGTAATTGCCAAATACAAAACTCGTTCGGAGTA
>JAAUYK010114962.1_pt1 | contig 10871 bp, 13 predicted proteins | sample 7278021 | NCBI WGS metagenome assembly JAAUYK01 (sample SAMN14350223, study PRJNA611818) | marine sediment metagenome | isolation source: surface marine sediment (1.8m) | place: French Polynesia: Moorea | collected 2018-08
CTCGGCCTGGTCTCGCAGGACGGCGCGCGCCAGGGGCACTGTGACGGCGCGGCCGGTTTCCAGGGCCCGGCGGTCGAGCGCCTCGACCAGGGCCCGGGCGGCGGCCGCCGAGCGGTCCATGCGGGCCGAGAGGAAGCGGATGACTTCGGGCGCGACGGCGATCTGCCGGTCGGCGAAGAGCTTGACCAGCAAGGCTTCCAGCAGGGTGTCGTCCGGCGCACCGAGCGCGGCCGCCTGGACCGCTGCGAGGCGTGAGGCGAGGTCGGGCAGGGCGATCGGCCAACGCCCCGGCGCCTCGCGCCCAGTTATCAGCAGGTGGCCCCGGCGCTCGGCGACCAGGTTGTAGAGGTGCAGCAGCGCCTCCTGGCGCGCCGGGGAGCCGGGCAGGGCGCGGTCCAGGTCGTCGAGCGCGGCCGCCCGGGCCGGCCCGAGGAGACCGGGCGGCGGCGTGCGGTCGAGGTCCCGGGGATCGATCGCTACCGCGCCGCTGGTACCCAGCCAGACGTGCAGCAGGTGGGTCCTCCCGCATCCGGACGGCCCATGGAGTGCCAGCGCCGGCCCCGGCCAGTCGGGCCAGCGGTCGATCCAGGCGACCGCCACCTCGTTGGCCGGCGTGACCAGGAAGTCCTCGCGGTCCAGGGCCGGCCTCTGGCCCAGGTCGAAGGCGAGTTGGGTCACGCCTGATCTCCGGCCGCGTCGCCGTCCGCCTCGCCGAGTTCGCCCGCCTGGTCGCCCCGATGGAAGGTGCTGTCCAGGTATTGGGCCAGGAGGAAACGGGTCAGGACGCCGACCACGGCGGCCACGGGCACGGCCAGCAGCACGCCGACGAAGCCGAAGAGAAAGCCGCCCGCGAGCAATGCGAAGATGACCCAGACCGGGTGCAGGCCGACCCGGTCGCCGACCAGCTTCGGCGTCAGGAAATTGCCCTCGACCGCCTGCCCGATCACGAAGATGGCGGCGACGATGCCGATGCGCAGCCAGTCATCGAACTGGACCAGCGCCATGCCGACCGAGGCGACGAAGCCGACCGCGGAGCCGACGAAGGGGATGAAGGACAGCAGCCCGGCCACCAACCCGATGACAAGGCCGAAATTGAGGCCGGCGACGGTCAGGCCAATAGCGTAGAACAGCGCCAGCACTACGCAGACCGAGGATTGGCCGCGCACGAAGCCGGCCAGGATCTCGTCCACGTTGCGCACCTCGCTGCGCACGGTCTCGGCGTAGTGCCGGGGCAGCCAGCTGTCGATCTTGGCCACCAGGTGGTCCCAGTCGCGCAGGAGGTAGAAGGTGACCACCGGGGTGATCACCAGCAGCGAAGCCAGGCTGAGCGCCGCGTCGACCCCGCTGATCAGGCCGCTGACGGCCTGGCCGATCCACTTGACCAGGTCCTTGGCCGAGCCGGCGACCGCGCTCTCGATCTTGCCCAGCAGTTCCGGGTCGATCCGCGCCTCGACCAGGTCCAGGACCTGCGCCGAGGTCGCCTGCAGGTAGGCGAGGAGCTCGGGAAACTGCGCGCCCAGCCCGGCGATCTGGTTGACCAGCAGGGGGACCGCGACGAGCAGCGCGCCGACCAGGATGAGCAGGAAGGCCAGCGTGAGCAGGCTGGTCGCCGCGGTGCGTGACAATCCCTTTTTTTCCAGCCAGTCGCAGGACGGATCGAGCAGATAGGCGACCGCCATGCCGGCCACGAAGGGCAGAAGGATGCCGCTCAGGAGGTAGACCGTGGCGAAGAAGACGGCGAAGCAGATCAGCCAGAAGCGAAGCTCGCGGCCCAGCTCGGCGGTCGCTCGAGTTCGGTTCATGGCCTTTGCTCCCGGTGGTACCTGCGACCCCAGGTGACGACGTAGGCCACGCCAGAGGCGACGGTCGTCGCCGTCGTGACATAGACCATGACGTGAATCAAGGCGGGCAAGCCGATCCCCAAGCCGAGCTTGGCCATGACCAGCGCCGCCAGGACGATCTGGGCCAGGGTGTTGGTCTTGCTGACCATCAGCGGCTCCATGCGCAGAGCGCGGGTCAGCGCGTGAAACAGGATCGCGCCGCAGATGATCAGAAGATCGCGAAACACGATCAGGACGACGAGCCACATGGCGACATGCCCGAGATACCCCAGCGTGATGAAGATCGACACCAGCAGAGCCTTGTCGGCCAGGGGGTCGAGGTAGGCGCCCAACTCGCTGGTCAAGCCGAAACGCTTGGCGATGATGCCGTCGAGGGCGTCGGATACGCCGGCGGCGACGAAGAGCCAGAAGGCCTCGGTATGGTGGTTCTCGAGCAGCAGGTAGACTGTGACCGGCACGGCCAGCAGGCGGGCCAGGGTGATCAGGTTGGGCACCCAGGCCAGCACACCTCGCAGGCTCACCTCGGGCCTATTCGATTGCGGAGGCCGACGCCGAGGCGAGGTCGAGGCGCCACCAGCCCTCGTTCAGGTCCTGGGTCAGCCGCAGTTCCTGCTGGGCCAGCGCACGGGTCAACTGGTCCTGCCCGCCGACGTAGGTGATCTTGAGATCGACGCTGCTGCGCGTCATGTAGGCGAGCTCGCTCTCGACCACGGTCACGACCTGATCGAGCCGCTCCTTGACCTGCAGCCACTGCCCCAGGTCGGTCACGGGCACGGTGACCATGATGCTGCTTTGCTCGGCCAGGCGCAGCAGGTTCTGCTGCTTCCAGACCTCGGTGATCTCGACGATCGCCGCGCGCGCGATGCGCTGCAGGAAGCCGTTACGGCTCTCGTCCTCCCGCTGCAGGTGGGACTGATAGATCGGCGCCTCGGGCTGGAGCGCGCCGAAGCGGCGCAGCGTCAGCTCAGCGGTGGCCAGCCCCGTCGAAGGGTCGACGCCCAGCACGAGGTGGCAGAGGTAGATCCGCGAGACGTTGTAGCGCTGCGCCAGGGATTCCAGCGGGATGGTGTCGCCGGCGAGCGCCTGCGACGCCTTGACCGTGGAAATGTCCGTCAGATCGCCCAGGGGCAGCAGCATGGGGACGAGCTCCGCGCCGAGCTGGAAGCCGTCCCAGGCGCGCCGCCACTGGTTGGGCTGGCGCCACAGATAGACCTGCCGGTTCTCTTCGAGGATCGGCAGGATCAGGACCGGTTCGCTGCGAATCTCGGCGAAGGGGATCTGCTGGCTGCCCAGGAAGTTGCGCACGGCCTCGGGATTGAAGCGGAAATTCAGCGTCGCCAGGTAGCGAACGGCCGAGGTGCGCTCGTTGTCGACCGAGAACTCCTGGACCAGGGCGCCGATCCCGGCCGGGTCGAGTTGGGGTACGTTGAAGATCTCGTCTTCCGGGACCAGCCGCGCCACCAGCATCTCGAAGGCGATCAGGTGGCCGCTGTCGTGAGCCGCGACGCGTGCCGACGCCGCGTTATCGTCGGTGGCGTCGACCGGAATGTTGGACACGGCATAGAGATCGCTCTGGGCCTGGACCGCCGCCGGCGCCAGACCGAGGCCCGCCAGAAGAAACAGGGCCGCCGTCAACAGCCGCCGCGACGGCGGGAGGGGGTGGCCGAGCAAGAGGGAGCGAATCCGCATTGCAATGAACCCCGGTTCAAGTATTTTCCGCAAGAGGCGTCGGCGCGCGCCGAGCCCGCGGCGTCCTAGATACTCCAACTTCCCCGAGGACGCCATAACCAGCCGAAACCACATCACCTACAAGGACGCCGGTGTCGACATCGATGCCGGGGCGCGCCTGGTCGAGGCGGTCAAGCCACTGGCCCGCGCGACCGCGCGCAAGGGCGCTGAGCCGGCGCTCGGTGGCTTCGGCGGCCTGTTCGATCTCAAGCAGGCCGGCTTCCAGGACCCGGTCCTGGTGGCCAGCACCGACGGGGTTGGCACCAAGCTGACCGTGGCGAAAGAGGCGGGAAGCCATCGCGGCGTCGGCATCGACCTGGTCGCCATGTGCGTCAACGACCTGGTGGTCCAGGGCGCCGAGCCGCTCTTTTTCCTGGACTACTTCGCCACCTCGGCGTTGGACGTCGACCAGGCGCGCGAGGTGATCGCCGGGATCGCCGAGGGATGCCAGGCGGCGGGTTGCGCGCTGATCGGCGGCGAGACCGCCGAGATGCCGGGTCTCTACGGGCCGGGCGACTACGACCTGGCCGGCTTCGCCGTCGGCGCGGTCGAGCGCGGCCGGGCGCTCAGCGGGGCGGAAATCTCGCCGGGCGACGTGGTGCTCGGTCTGGCCTCGAGCGGCGTCCACGCCAACGGCTTCTCCCTGGTGCGCCGCCTGGTCGCGGCGGCCGGGCTCGACTACGGCGAAACCGCCCCCTTCGACCCGGACCGCGGCCTGGGCGAGGCCCTGCTGGCGCCGACCCGGATCTACGTCAAGGCGTGCCTGGCGGCGCTGGAGGCCGGTGGACTTCATGGCTTGGCTCACGTCACGGGTGGTGGGCTGTCGGAAAACCTGCCCCGCGTCTTGCCGGAGACCTGCCGGGCCGCGCTGAACGGCCAAGCCTGGCCTCTGCCGCCGGTCTTCGCCTGGCTGGCCGAGACCTCCGGCCTGCCGGAAGACGAGCTGATCCGAACATTCAATTGCGGCATCGGTATGGCGGCCGTGGTCGAGGCCGGCGCCGCGGAAACCCTGACCAGCGTGTTCCGGGAGGCGGGCGAGACCGTGTTCCCGATCGGCGTCATCGAGGCCCGCGGCGCGGGGGAAAGCCAGTTCCGGCTCTCTGCGCCGGTCTTCCCATGACCAAGCGCCGGGTCGCGGTCCTGATTTCCGGTCGGGGCAGCAACCTGGCGGCCCTGATCGAGGCCGCGCGCGCCGCGGATTTCCCGGCCGAGATCGTCCAGGTCATCTCCAACCGGCCCGCCGCCGCCGGTCTGGACCTAGCCCGCCGCGCCGGGATCGAGGCCTTGACCATCGATCACACACGCTTCGACGGCCGGGCCGCCTTCGAGGCCGAGGTCGGCGCGGCGCTGGAGCGGGCCGGTGCCGAGCTGGTCTGTCTGGCCGGCTTCATGCGGCTGCTGACCGGCGGCTTCATCGCCCGCTGGCGCGACCGCCTGATCAACATCCATCCCTCGCTGCTGCCGCTGTTCCCGGGCCTGGACACCCACGCCCGCGCGCTGGCCGCCGGGGTCAAGCTGGCCGGCTGCACCGTCCATTTCGTCCGGGAGGAGACCGATAACGGGCCGATCCTCGGCCAGGCGGCGGTCCCGGTGTTGCCGGACGACACGGAGGAAAGCCTGGCGGCCCGGGTGCTGGAGGCCGAGCACAGGCTCTACCCCGCCTGCCTTCGCCTGGTCGCCGAAGGCCGGGTCTCCGTGACCGGCGAGACCGCCCGGGTCGACGCGGCGGGCCCGGCGGAGGCCCGCCTCATCAACCCCTTACCTTAGCCCGGGAGCCGGATCGAGGGTTGCAGGCGGCGGCATCCGGGGCTATTAGACCTGGGTGGCCAAGCAGTCACCAAACGGGGGAACGATGTCCGACGATCAGATGCTCAAGGAGCACCAAGCGACCTGGGACGGCTTCACCAAGCTGATCCTCTGGTCAACCGTGGCCATCGTGATCACCCTGATCATCCTCGGCCTCTGGCTGCTCTGACCTTCGGTCAGCCGACGATCTCATCGGCCGAGAAGAAAAAGGCGATTTCCCGGGCGGCCGTGTCCTGCGCGTCGGAGCCGTGCACCGAGTTGGCCTCGATGTTCTCTGCAAACTCGGCCCGGATGGTTCCCGGCGCCGCTTCGGCCGGGTTGGTCGCGCCCATGACCTCGCGGTTGCGCTCGACCGCGTTCTCGCCCTCCAGGACCTGAACCACCACCGGGCCGGAGGTCATGAAGGTGCAGAGGTCGTTGTAGAACGGCCGCTCCTTGTGGACCTCGTAGAAGGCCTCGGCGCGCTCGCGGGTCAGATGGATCCGCTTCTGGGCCACCACGCGCAGGCCGGCCTCCTCGAGCTTTGCGACGATCTTGCCGGTGATGTTCCGGCGGGTGGCATCGGGCTTGATGATCGACAGGGTGCGTTCGGCGGCCATCGCGGGGTCTCCTCGCTGTGCGGTTTTGGGCGGATTTTGGTCCGGAAGAACCTGTGCCGGGGCAGGATTTCGGCGGTGTATAGCGGCTTTGCCGCCGGGCGGCAACCGCCCCCAAGGGGCGCTTTTGGCCGGCCGCCCGGCGTGCTAAGACCCGGCCCATGCTGAACCTCGAGGCCCTCTCTTACCGCGTCGAAGGGCGGCCCCTGGTCGAGGGCGCTTCGCTGACGGTCTACAAGGGCGACCGCCTCGCGCTGATCGGCCGCAACGGCAGCGGTAAGACCACCTTGCTGCGGCTGATCACCGGCGAGCTCCAGCCCGACGCCGGGGACGTCACCCTGGCGCGCGGGGTACGGGTCGGCACGGTGGCGCAGGACGCGCCCTCGGGCCCCGAGAGCCTGATCGACACCGTGCTGGCAGCCGACCGGGAACGCAGCGCGCTGCTCGCCGAGGCCGAGGAGGCCGAGGATCCGGCCCGGATCGCCGAGATCCACGAGCGGCTGGCGACCATCGAGGCGGAGAGCGCGCCGGCGCGCGCGGCGCGTATCCTGGCGGGCCTCGGCTTCGACCACGAAGCCCAGACCGGGCCCTGCTCGGCGCTCTCCGGCGGCTGGCGGATGCGCGTCGCCCTGGCGGCCCTGCTGTTCTCGGCGCCCGACCTGTTGCTGCTCGACGAACCGACCAACCACCTCGACCTCGAGGCGACGCTCTGGCTCGAGGGCTTCCTCAAAAGCTACCGGGGCACGCTGATCCTGGTCTCCCACGACCGGGATCTCCTGAACCGCGTGCCCGAGCGCGTGGTCCACCTCGAGGGCCGCAGGCTGACCGCCTACAAGGGCAACTACGACTTCTTCGAGAAGACCAGGCGCGAGCGGCTCGAGCACCAGGCGGCGCTCAAGTCCAAGCAGGAGGCCCAGCGCCGCCACATCCAGGCCTTCGTCGACCGCTTCCGCTACAAGGCGAGCAAGGCGCGTCAGGCCCAGTCGCGCCTCAAGGCCCTGGCGCGCATGGAGCCGATCGCCAGCGTGGTCGAGGCCCACACCGTGGCCTTCCGTTTTCCCGAGCCGGAGGCGCTGGCGCCGCCACTGATCACCATGGAGGACGCCGCCGTCGGCTACGTGGAGGGCAAGCCGGTGCTGAGCGGCCTCGACCTGCGCCTCGACATGGACGACCGCATCGCGCTGCTGGGCGCCAACGGCAACGGCAAGTCGACCCTGGTCAAGCTGCTGGCCAAGCGGCTTCCGCCCATGGCGGGCACGATGAACCGCTCGAACAAGCTCAAGATCGGCTACTTCGCCCAGGACCAGGCCGAGGAGCTGGACCTCTCAGCCACGCCGCTGGACCACATGGCCCGGCTGATGCCCCTGGCCACGCCCGAGAAGCTGCGCGCCCAACTCGGTGGCTTCGGCTTCGGCCAGGACAAGGCCAACACCGAGGTCGGGCGCCTCTCGGGCGGCGAGAAGGCCCGCCTGCTGTTCGCCCTGATGAGCCGCGAGGCACCTCAGATCCTGCTGCTCGACGAGCCGACCAACCACCTGGACGTCGATTCCCGGGAGTCGCTGATCCAGGCGCTGAACGACTACCCCGGCGCGGTAATCCTGGTCAGCCACGACCCCCACCTGGTCGAGCTGGTCGCCGACCGGCTCTGGCTGGTCGCCGGCGGCGCGGTGCGGCCCTTCGAGGGCGATCTGGACGACTACCGCAAGCTGCTGCTCGAGCAGCGGCGCGCCGAGCGGCGCGGCCTCGCCGGCGAGCAGAAACGGCCGAAGGCCGAGAACCGCAAGGAGAAGCGCCGCGCCGCGGCCGAGGCCCGCGCCGCCGCGGCCGACCTGCGCAAGGCCATCAAGACGTCGGAGAGGAAGATCGAGACCCTGTCGCAGAAGAAGCAGGCCCTGGAGGCCAAGCTGGCCGAGCCCGAGACCTACAACGGCCCGACCGCGGCTCTGCAGGAACTGCAACTGGAGCACGGCGCCCTCAAGCAGGCCATCGAAGAGGCGGAGCAGGCCTGGCTCGAGGCCCAGGCGGCGCTCGAGGAAGGGGCCGCCACATGAGACGCCGGCTGGCGGGCGGGGCAGGCAGGGCGCTGATCCTGGCGGCGGCGCTGTCCATTCTGCTCGGCGCCTGCACCGCCCAGCAGATCGGCCAGACGATCTACAACTCCATGAAGGCCCACTGCGACAGCAATCCCGACGTCTGCACGGCTCTCGACGATTACTGAGTCGGCCGGCGGTTCAGACCGATGGCTCTCGACAACCTCATTGCCCGGGCCTTCGCCATGGACGACCGGGTCTGGGCGCGCCACGCCAATCCCTGGAGCGTCTGGACGCGTCTCCTGATCCTGCCGCTTCTGGCAGCGGCGGTCTGGAGCCGGGTCTGGATCGGCTGGTGGGCCCTCGTGCCCTGCCTCCTCCTGGCGCTCTGGACCTGGCTCAATCCGCGCGTCTTCCCGGAGCCCAGGTCGACAGACAACTGGGCCTCGAGGGGCGTTCTCGGCGAGCGGGTCTGGCTCAACCGCGGGTCCGTGCCGGTGCCGGCCTATCATGGCAGCATGGCCATGTTCCTCGCCCTGCTGTCGGGCCTCGGCCTGCTGCCGCTGATGTGGGGCCTGGTCGGCCTGGCGGTGCTGCCGACCCTGCTGGGCCTGATCGTGGTGGTCGGCGGCAAGCTCTGGTTTCTCGCCCGCATGAACCGGCTGTTCGAGGAGATGAAGGACGCCGACCCGCGCTATCGCGCCTGGCTCTACTGAGGGGCGGCGAAGAGGCGAGACCTTAAGATCCGGTGAGCGATGGGCGCCGTTCGGCCCGCGAGGGCCGCGACGCCGGGTTGCAATAAGTGCAAGGCTCGCCGCTGCCCGGAAGGCCTATGTTCCGGCTATTCCGAATCCCGAGAGAGCTTTCCCATGTCCGCCGCCTCGCAGAGCGCATCCGAACCCCTCGCCACACCGACACCGGACCGGGAGGCGGCCCGCCGCGGCCGGGCGATCGCCCTGATGATCCTGGGGGTCGGCCTGTTCTCGATCATGGACGCCCTGGTGAAGTGGCTGGGCGAGAGCTACCCGACGGTGCAGCTGGTCTTCTTCCGCAGCCTCTTCGCCTTCATCCCGCTCGGCTTCCTCATGTTCCGCGACGGCGTTTCCCAGGCCCTGCGCATGAACGACAGGCAGGGCCACTTGCTGCGCGCCGTGGTCGGCGTCCTGGCGCTCTGGGCCTTCTTCTACGCCTTCGCCCATATGCCTCTGGCGGACGTGATCGCCATCACCTTCGCCGCGCCGGTCTTCGTGACGGCGCTTTCGGTGCCGCTGCTCGGCGAGCGGGTCGGCCTGCGCCGCTGGTCCGCCGTCCTGGTCGGTTTCCTCGGCGTGCTGATCATGATTCAGCCGGGCGCCGGCGTGTTCCAGACCGTCGCCCTCGTGCCCCTGGGCGGCGTTGTGTTCTACGCGCTCGCCATGGTCTTCGTGCGCAAGCTGAGCCGGACCGAGACCAGCGCCTCGATCGTCTTCTACTTCACCCTGGCCTGCACTCTCGTGTCCGGGGCCGCGCTGCCCTTTTCCTGGGTGACGCCGGAGCCCTGGGACTGGGCGCTGCTGGTCGCGCTCGGCCTGATCGGCGGCATGGCGCAGATCACCTTCACTCGCGCCGTGTCGCTCGCCGACGTCTCGGTGATCATGCCCTTCGAGTACACCGCCATGCTCTGGGCCGTGGTGCTCGGCTTCTTCATCTGGGGCGAGGTGCCGGGGAACAACATCTGGATCGGCGTCGCCATCGTCATGGCGAGCGGACTCTATATCCTTTACCGCGAGGCCTCGCTCGGACTGGTGCGCGGCAGGGCCAGGAAGCTGCACGCGCGTAGGTAAGATCTTTCCGCTTTCGCGGAATCTCGCTCCTAGACCGAACTCACGCCTTCTGCGACCAGCGGCCGGACTCGTCCTGTTGCCAATAAGTGACCGTGTGTCCGGCGTCCTTGCAGGCCTTCCACTGCTCCCGGGCCTTGGCCACGGCGGCCTCGTCGCGGCCGTCGAAGAGGTTTGCGCAGATCTCATAGTCGGCAAGCCGCCCGCTGGTCGCCCCATCGGTCAGGAAGAGGAAACGGGCGCCGTTGGGGTTCTCGTCCTTCGCTGTGAGCCAGATCGGCTGGTCTTCCGCGAAGCCGTCCTTGGCCGAGCCGTGGGGCAGGAAGTTGCGGTCGTTGTAGGCCCAGAGGTGGACCGTGAGAGCCTCGACCCGCTCCTCCGAACCCGCTATGACCACCGCCCTGGCCTCGCGCTGTAGCGTCTTTTCCAGGAGCTGCGGCAAGGCCGCCTCCAGGCTGCTGCGGGTCAGGTGATAGAAGCGCACGTCGGTCATGGTTTCTCCAGCACGAGCTTGAGGCGCGGCCCGACCTCGACGAAGCCGCAGCCGCGGTAGAAGTCGACCGTGCGCTGCCAGCGCGGCAGGCCGGGGGCGCCCACCTCCAACCGCGGCCAGTTCCGTTCACGGGCGAAGTCGCAGACCGCTTCGACCAGGCGCCGGCCGAGGCCGGACGAGCGATAGGCGGGATCGACGTAGAGCTCGCAGATCTCGCCGAAGCGGCCGCCGGCGTAGATCGCGGCGCACTCGTTGACCGTGATCAGCCCGACCGGCCGTTCCTCCGCGTCGAGGGCGAGCCACGCGGCAACGGTGCCGTCCGCCAATAGATCGCGGGTCACGGCGGCCAGGTGTTCCCGGTCGCTCCCGCCGCTTCCGCCTGCGAGCTCACCGAGCAAATGTGAGGCGGCCGCCGCGACCCGGAGGCTGTCGCCCGCCTCTGCCCGGCGAATCGTCGGCTCGGCGATCATGGCGCCTGGGGCTAGTTCTCCAGGTTGTCCGCGACCAGGCGGTCGAGCAGGCGCACGCCGAAGCCTGTCCCGCCTTTCGGCACGGTC